>OGQE01000099.1_pt1 | contig 89212 bp, 77 predicted proteins | sample 1553131 | NCBI WGS metagenome assembly OGQE01 (sample SAMEA2579929, study PRJEB22360) | human gut metagenome | biome: human gut; feature: human-associated habitat; material: faeces | place: Denmark | collected 2008/2010
AAAAAAGCCGATATCGAACAACCTCTCACTCGTACCATTCCCATAGAACGGAGCATCCGTGAACACAGGCTGAAGATGCATCGGCTTCCACAAAGGACGTGTCTCTATGTTCTCGGAGTCCAGCTTCAAACGGATATCCTCACGACTCTTACCCGCAAGCTTCGGATCAACCAGAATACAAGTAAGCCAAAAGTTGGAAGCAAACCGCGAATCAGGGTTCTCCATGACCGTAATACCCGCCACATCTTTCAGCAAATCAACATACAAAGAGTGAATGGCACGGCGACGGGCAATATGTTCATCGAGGACAAACATCTGCCCACGACCGATACCCGCACAGATGTTGCTCATCCGATAGTTGTAACCGATATGGGTATGCTGGTAATGCGGAGCGGCATCACGAGCCTGCGTAGCGTAGAACTTTGTCTGTCGGGCCTCCTCTTCCGTACGACAGATCAGAGCACCTCCACCGGAAGTCGTGATCATCTTGTTGCCATTGAAAGAGAGAGCGGCCAGTTCACCGAATGTGCCACACTTCCGTCCGTTCAGTTCCGAACCCAAAGCCTCCGCGGCATCCTCCAATACGGAGATACCATAACGACCCGCAATATCCATGATCTCGTCCATCTTGGCAGGCATACCGTAAAGGTGGACAGGGATAATAGCCTTCGGGAGCTTACCCGTCTTGCGCAAACGGTCCTTTATAGCCTCCTCGAGCAATACCGGATCCATATTCCAGGTATCCTTCTCACTGTCCACAAAAACAGGTTTGGCCTCCAGATAAGAAATCGGATTGGCAGAGGCGGCAAAAGTAAAGCTTTGGCAGATCACTTCATCACCGGGCTTCACACCCAGGAGAATCAAGCCCAAGTGAAGTGCAGCCGTTCCGGCACTCAAAGCCACTACATGGCGGTCTTCATGCAAATATTCAGCCAAAGATTGCTCAAAAGCATCCACGTTAGGTCCCAAAGGAACAACCCAGTTCGTATCAAAGGCCTCTTTTATAAAGTCTTGCTCACGGCCACCCATGTGAGCAAGCGAAAGCCAGATTCGTTTGTTCATAACGAAATTATCTATGTTTATTTGATTTTCTTACGTAGTAAGGGATGAAGAAAAAAGAAAAAATACCCAATAAGTTCTTTATTAAATTAGACATATACTATATCTCCGTGGCCAGGATAAATATTACATCCTATAGAAAGTACCTTTATCCATTCCAACGAATCTAAAGCTTGTTCTTTATTGCTTTTAGGAAAATTTGTAACTAAAGAATATTGAGGTAAATATGAATCACCGGTAAAAAATGCATTTCCCACTTTATAGCAAAGTGAACTCCAATCATGCCCAGGAGTCTCATATACGTTCAAAATCTCGTTATCAAACAGCTTCAAGCTTTGTCCGCTTTGCAACACCATTACATTGTTTGTTTGGAGAACAAATTGCTCTGAATGATATCTAGACAAATTCAATTTATCAGAATATAGCCCTTCCTTCCCATATGCAGATACACAAATAGTTAAATAAGGAAACTCCTCACACAATCTATTCAACCCATAAATATGATCATAATGTGTATGAGTCACAAATATTCCTCGGAGATCTAATTCATTCTTTAGCAAGAATTTGATAACAGGTTCCGTATCTCCACAATCAATAATATAACAACTTTTGGAATAATCATTCTTTATTAAGTATGTATTAGATCCAAATACTGAATTAACAAATTGAATAATTTGCACCATTCCCGGAAAATTCAGCCTAACAAAGTGGTCCATTCAAGGTATTCCATTTCACCAATTTGTCAATAAGAAAAACACCATCCCATGGCATTTCAAAATTCAACATTCTACCGATTAAAGGACATCTCGACACACCTGCCATTGTAGCTTTATTTGCAAAATCAATGGATTTTTCTTGAGGGGCAGCAATGCCTATAGTTTGAATATAATCTTGAATATGTACCAACGCATCATTTATATGCTCAACAGGATGTACCATAAGCACCCTTGAGTATACAGGCTTGCAAAGTTCATTGTCTTCTGAATAAAGTATAGTCCATGACATTGTATCGCTTCCCCAAACTTTACCTTTAAAGTCATATACTCCCCTAGATGAGTGAACAGCAGAAATTTGTTCTGCCGATATAATTGGTTTAGGTATTTGAGCTTCTGTTTTCGGAAAAACATCCGCAAGGATTTCACAGAATTTTTCGGGTGTAATCACTCCCCCCTTTTCAATATAAAGATTATGAGGCGAAGCACAACCAGACTGATCAAAAACAGAAACATCCACAGAGACTCGTCTTGCTAATTTTCTCGCAGCTTGTTCAGAAAAAAGCTCTTCCTTAGCAATGACAGCATATGATAGTTTAGGACCGAAAATAACAGTTTCACTATCAATCATTGAAGGATAGTTAGCTACAGTTTCGACCGCTTCTCTTCCTCCCCATGCAATTCTGATATGAGCTGACTTAGACATTAAATCACCCAGTTTCTTTGCATCCCTTGAGAAATAAACGACTGCCACAGTTTCCATCAAATCTGAACCTTCAAGTTTATAGCCATCAGCAGTTGTGTAAGACACCCCCTCAAAAGCACTCAAAAGAGATGAAAAAACTCCATTATCTTTCGCAGCAACTTTCAATAGATTCACATTTTTAGTTATAATACACTGAACCAATGCAAAAATTCCCAGAATCTGCACATTACCAGCCATCCAATGACAAGCAAGCCCACGTGAATTTGCTCTCAAAAAATGTTTTTGAGAATTAGGAAAATACAAGAATGTATCACAATATCTTATATTCCCTTTTAAACCTTGTTCAGCTATCTGCCGTAAATGAGATACTTCACACCAATTCGACAAAAATAATAAACCTTTATCTTTCAAAAAAGAAAAGCGTTCATCGGATAGCCATCTCTTCGATACTTCTCCAATAAGACCAATTAATGCATCAATCGGTTGATTTCTTAACCAATCCAATTTTCCTTTTAGGTGAGATACTATCTCTTGCAACTGTTCTTCTCCTGTTTCACTCTGTAACATTCCTTTAAAATATTGGACATCAAGATGAGAGTTTGCTTGAAACTCGGCGTGCGCTGTCTTTTGCTGAAATGTCAGTTTATTTGAGAGAATATCACCACATCCTCTAACTTCTGCTTTCTTCAATCTTCCGATAATACGGAATCTCTGTCCTGGACGCCCACAACAACAAGGAGCTTCCTCCAGCACACCTATATCATCAGTCAACACAACATTACCGGGATAAGAATGAGGAATAGGAGTAACAAACTCAAGCATTCCCTCTTTCCCTGCCGGGAGAATAGCTCGTGTAGCAGTATCTCGAACCAAGACTTTTACATAAGAAGAAGCGTGCTTACAACCGCATCCACAATCTGGATAGTTTAGTCCCATCTGTTCTGTGAATCCATAAATATCAATAACATCTTCAGGACGAATATCAAAACACTGTGCCAGTTGCTCATTAAACAGCTCCTTACTTATTTTCTCATTTTCCAATTTTTTCCATCCGCCAATATGAATAATTTTAGAGCCTTTAGGTAGATGTAGTTTAATATTAGATTTTAAAATCGCTTGTAGTACATTCTGATACAAAATATAAGTGAAGCCAAAAACAACAACAGGCTGGTCAGAATGTAAGTCTTTTATAAATGTTTGAATACCTTCCACATCAAAATATGACAGATTGTTCTCATCTGCTTTAAGAAAATATCCAACCTTACCAGCAAACTTCAGATAGCCTGTGACAGCAGCGAATCTTGCCCCAAGCAACTTACGCGAAGCTGAACGAGGATCAATATCCATAATAAGAAATGGTTTCCTTTCCTTACCTATAAATTCACTGATCACTTTAACCATCGCTTTCCCCTGTCTTTTTGCCGTTATCTTATCAATTACGACTGTACTCGGAATACCCGATGTAGCAGAAGACTGCAGTGCCAGAGTCAAATCCTCCTTGGGGACAGAGTTTAAATTAAAACCAAGCTCTTTAAACACACTCACAGCAACAGGAGGAATATCACCAATAGAGAGTATTCCATTGTGAGGATCAAAGCCTTTCCTATCACAGAAGCTCTTATATCTTTCATTATTTTCATAATGAAAGATAAGTTCTTCCTGTAAAGCCTCAGTAAAAGCTTTTTCGGACTCTATACTCTCTTCATAGGGAGCTATATTTAATAGCTCTTCAACTTTACTTTGCTCATTCATAATTATTTCAATAATAATCGTTGTATTTTTCCCGATGGTGTTTTGGGGATACGGTCGACATACTCTATATAAACAGGTACTTTATAGTTTTCTAACAATGACAACATTTTCTTTTTAATACTCTCATCATCAGCTTTTGTCAAGTGACCGACAACAAAAGCTTTCACGACTTCTCCCATAACGTCATCATGTACACCGATACATGCAGACTCTTCAATACCTGCCATAGAATTCAGCGCTTCTTCCACCTCAATCGGACTGACTTTTTTTCCGCCAACATTGATAATTTCTTTTTTGCGGCTTTTCAGATATATATATCCCGAATGATCAATATATCCCCAGTCTCCAGTTTTAAAGTAATCGCCATAGAAATCATCTCTAAAAGTATTCTCATCCACCCCCCAATATCCGGAGCATACATGTTCTCCTTTAACACAAAGCTCCCCTTCCTGCCCCGATTGAACTAAATTTCCTGCTTCATCAAAGATTTCAACTGTAGTATTAGGAGATGATTTTCCTATTGACTCCAAGTGCCCTCCATCCGCATGAAAGTCTATAAATGCACTTCTAGAAGCCTCTGTCAGACCATAATGCATACAAATTTTAGTATTAGGTAACCAAGTCATCAATTTTTCTTTCTCAACTTTAGGCATAAAAGCACTACCAATCTCCACATATTTTAATTGGGATGCATAATGAGCGATCTTATCACCACTCATTTTCACGATATAGGCCCAACTGGCAGGAACCATACCGAATCCTGTTACATTACACCTCTCTATTTCGCCAAAAAACTTTTTCATACTGGCAAAGCTACCTAATAAAACCAGCGTAGCACCTTTAGCTAAGGTGCACCGTAAACGTCCCAACCCAAAAGAATGGCTGATAGGCAAAGCTAAAAGTTCTATATCTTCCGCAGTATTCCCTATAAAAGCATTAATGTTATTTACAGCGGCCAACTGATTGGAAAAAGACAGAACAACCCAAGTTGATTTTTTGCTTGCGAACTATCTTATTGAAGAGTAGAGTGTTACCTTTTAGCAGTGGATAGATAGGTAACGATTTAGAAATGAGCGGAGTGCATTGAGGTACATTGTTTTGAATAGCCAAAGAACGCTCACTATTTCTCTTGCAAAGGTACATATTTGCGAGGGAAAGTGAGCGTCTTTTCTTGTTTTTCTTCTTGTCAGTGAAAGAAAAAAGCAATTACAACCGTTGCGAGCGGTTGCGATTAATTAGCTGTTTCCATTTCTGTTCGCACCAATCGGTAATGGGAAGCCCGTTGATGGTGAGGAGCGGTCGCTTCTTCTCATCCTTGATGATACGGATTTCGCTGTCCTCTTCCATAAACTCTCTCTTGTACAGCCCCGAATAGGCTTTAGCCGTACCTCGCTGGGGCGTCTCCGTGCGATACATCTCCGCTATCCTATCGTCAGAGAAACCCATCTTTCGGAGCATCAGACGGATATTCAAAAGCTGGTAGAAGCCACTGAAGAAACGTTTTATCCAATTCCGCTCTTCCTCGTAAATCTGCACGGTTTCTTTCAATTCGGCAATGGCTCTGTCCCTTCCCTTGACCGTGTCCTGCAAGAGAACGACTTCCTTTCGGATTTCATTCTTCTCCTTTTCCGAAAGATACTGTTGCCGTTCGGCTTCCTGTTCCAAGTCTGCAATACGCTTCTCTGCCTTGTCGAGTTCGGAGTTGCCAAAGAGGGAGTACAGCGTACCTTTCATTCGGAGCTTGCCTGCCTGCTTCTCCAGCTCCTTTATCTTGGCTGTGAGTTCCGCCTTTTGAGCTTCCTTCTCTTTCGTAGATTTGAGAATTTCCTTGTAATACTCCATCGTGGTGCGGTGCTTGGCTACCGAGCCGTATACGCCCCGTTCCAATCCGAACCGTTGCACTCGCTTGGCATAGTCCGTTTGATACTGCTCCAGCTTCTTGGGCGTAAGCACATCATCGGCACAAAGCCGTACCTTGTTCTTCTTCGTCTTGTACTTCCGCTTCCCATTCTCGGCTTCCTCCTTGGCTTTCCGTCTTTCGCCCGTGACAATCGGGACGACCGTAGCGTGAATATGGGGCGTTTCCTCATCTGCGTGCAGAGTGGCAGCGACCACGTTGTCCGCCCCGAAAGTGGAGCGAAGCCAATCCATCGATTCATCACACCACTCGTACAGGCGTCCTTCCTGCTCTATACGAGCCATATCCTTTGGTGAGCTTGACAGAATAAAGCGCAGGGCTTTGACTTGGTTCTTTGCTACCTTTCGGTAGATACCGGCCGTGGCAATACGATGCTCTATCGCTTCGCTACGGTTGGTTACATTTGCAGGGAATTGCACCAATTCCCTGTTCAGGTGTGTGCGAGAAGGATCGACGTTACTCGGGGTATATGTCCGCGCTATATGAGCGGTATTTCCCGAGTCGTTGCTTCTCGCCTTGTCTATATGTAATACGGCGTAGCCCATTGTTTGAAAATTGTTTTAAGGGGTATCCAAAGGGGCGAAGTCCCTTGGCTCAGGAGGGTATTTTTAGCGATAACGGAGTGCAGCGTGAAGAAAATACCCTAATGAGCTATGGCATTTCTTGAAATGTCCGCTCCGCCCTGCTCGTTCTTCTTTCTTGTTGAGTTGCATTCTGTGAATGCCTGCACGCTTTGTTTCTAAGTTTTGCTCTGCAAACTTGCTGTTCTGAGGAACTGTCGTAGCTATCGAAACAAAGCCGTTTATTCGCATACATTTTATTTCCTGCATCTTTGAATACCTGATGATAGAATAATGTTGTTTGCTCTCTTTTGCCTTATCGTCTAAGTCCTCGTTTACGAGGTGGTATCACCTGTTTTTGCCCTGTTCTTTGGGCAACGTGGTACTCATTGAGGTCTTTGTATCGGGAATAGTGTCGGCTCATATCCTCTACCTTGAAGCCTGCTGAGCAAAGAGTTTGGAGAGCTTTTCGTCCTGCTGGGTCGTTGTCGAGGAATGCCCGAACGGAGTCGATGCCGTTCTCGTGGAGATAAGCAACGGCTCTATGGATATTACTCACGGAGTTCAGAACGATGGAAGGCGAAATGGCTTCTTTCCCTTTCATCGTGAGAAGGGAAAGGAAGTCCATAAAGCCCTCAAAGATGCAGTGAGGAGCGTTGTTCGCTTGTCCTGCAATCACGGAAATATCCTTTGGAGCGATTGTGCCCTTGAATGTCTTGTCGTCTCGGAGTTCATACCCTCCTGTTTGATTGGCAAAACCGATGGCAGAATACTCTCTTCCTCCTACCTCGTAGCGAATATGACGGAGATAGGGACTTGCCACGGCAAGGTCTATCTTGCGCACCTCTTGGAGATAGTTCTGCAAGTGCAGGGGCAATGCTTTGCTGATAAAAAGAATACGCCTTGTATTACTTGGTCGCTGTTCCTCTCTTATCTGCTTCATGTGAGTTTCACGATGAAAGGGAGAGGGTGCGAGGGGTGTTGCTTTCCCTTCGGCAAGATGCGCCATTGCTTCGTAGGCACTGCTTCCTTGCATCTGCATCACAAGGTCGATGATGCTTCCACTTTGGCTTGTGCCGTAGTCGTGCCACAGGTTTTGTCGAAAGTCCACTTTCAAGCTGGCGTTGGAGTCTTCTCGGTAGGGTGCGTGATAAAGGGCGTAGTCCTTGTAACGCTTGGCAGGCTCGATACCACAGGCGTGCAGATAGTCGGCTATCGGTATTGCCTTGATGTATTGTAGGTCGTAATATTCGTTATTCATTGCTGTTATCGTTGGATTTGGGTTATTCATTTGTTCGTTATCTCATTATTCGCTCTGTTTTCTCTTTTTGGAATTTTCCCCTTTTTATCTTACTACCCTTCGACACTCGGATAAGTAATTGACAGTGAAAGAGAAAAGTGTAACACTTCATTCGGTTTTTATCCTTCTACATCTCCTGTCTACGCTTTTCCTTATTCCTTCTGCTGTAGAAACGTAGAAAGATGGTAGTAAGCCATGTCGCAAGATGGACACCTCCTGCAATCCTTTCTCTTTCACTGTATTATCCTTAGTTGTAGTAACGTAGTAAGGAGAATGGGAAAGAAAAGAGAAAGGAGTATTACAAAGAGGTTGGTAAAAACAGAGTGCTATGGCGGTTGCTCGGGGTAAATCTTACGGACGGCATAGACATACACGGGATTGCCGTTTATCCTGCGACACTCCCTCGTATAGCCTGCCTTTCGCAAGGCTTCACCCATCCGTTTGGTGGAGAGCGGTTGTCGGGTATAGCAGGAGAGATACCCCACTATCTCCGAATTGGTCATATAGAAGCGTTTCGTTGCCGTCTCCGCTTCCGTGGGAAAGGTGAAATAACGGAGCAACAGTTCCATCTCTGTCGTATAGACTTGGAAGGCTTCGCTGTTTCTATGCAATTCAATAATCTCTTCATCATTGAACCAATAGCGAAACCCTTCATTCAATCGTGTCTTGGCTTCGCTGTAAACGGCATCCATCGGAATGCTCTTGGCTCGGTCTATCTCTATTGCCAATACTTCAAAGGGCAGGAAGCGTCTGCTCCCTGTCGGGTCGGTGAGGAAGTCGTTGCCATTGACCGAAGCCACGAAACTTGCCAAGTGGGGTCGCTCCTCGATATGCTTCTCGTAAGGCATACGGTACTTCACCTGCGGACAGGTAATGAGGTTCTTCAGTTCGTTCTCGTCTCGCTTATTGAGAGCTTTGAGCTGGTCATCAATGTTGATAATGAGGTTTTGCCCGATAAGACTCAATACATCTTTCTCCTGTGGGTATATCTTTCCTGTATAGCGGTAGTCGGATAGGGCTGGTGGACAGAGGAGGTCAAGGAATGTGGTCTTGAATTTTCCCTGTTCGCCTGTCAATACAAGGCATGTATGATTACGACACTGCTTGTCGTCCATCGCATTAGCGACTACTGCCACCAACCACTTGGTGAGGTATTCCCTCCACTTCTCGGGATTGGCTACGCTTACACAATTGGCAAGAGCGGATATTGCTTCTTGCTCCACTGCGTCCACCATAGGTAAACTATGGAAATAGGCTTGTACGGGATTGACACGTGGTGAGAAATCGCTTTCGATGATGCTGTACAGATTCTCGGGCGAGGTCTGTACATCGGCTTCCTTATCTAAAGCTCGTTTGAGGGTATTGATACAGTAGCGGTCTATGGCTGTGTAATCACCCGTCCCTCGAGGACGGTACTCCACTCGGTGCAACACGGTGTTGTATCGAAACTCGTATCGAGCCGAAAGGAACTCTTCTATTTGCGCGTTCTTGGAGGGGCTGTCGTTCTCTTCTTTTTTCATTGTTCGTATCTCTTTTATTTGCTTGATTTTGAACTTTCATCCGAAAACGGATGCTGAAACCAAGTTAAAGAGGCGAACAAGTGAAGCCAAGCCTTATGGCGTTGTTGCATCGAGGTGCTGCATATTTCTTCGGCAAAAGGAAAGGATACCTCACATTTTCTCCTCAAAAATCAGAAAAAGACAAATGGAAGAACGGGAAACGCTACCCGAATGGCTGTATCGAATTACGTGCAGATGCATGCCTTTGCCTTTTCGATGAAAGCAGAGGGAAAAACCTAAAAGACAGGCAGGAAGATTCTCTCTAACAGAGCCACTTCATACTATATCGACGCCAGAAGTATCCACTTAGCAGGAATGGAGTAAACAGTATATGTTGGTTCGTTATTTTCGCATCGAAACAGGATTTTTCCTCTCGGAAGGAATTTGGAGAAACGGAGAGAAAAGGCAGGGAATCCCTTCTGAAAACAGATAGGTTTTACTTATACATTTGCCTGCAAATTCCTGCGATTTCCTTTGATCTCATCAGGTCAGAGAACAAGGATTTCGGTTGCATACATTTGCATCAAAAAGAGAAAATAACAACAATTAAAACGATATTGATATGAGATTTACAGCCATCGACTCCTCCGCTTGGGAGGAACTGAAAAAGAGCATCGAAGAACTGGCTCTTTGCATGAGAGAACATTTTGGCGCGAAACCCGAAGTCCCCGACCTGTTGCACAACGGGGACGTCTGCCGAATACTGAACATCAGCAAACGCACGCTCCAGCACTATCGGGACACGTCCGTGTTGCCCTTTATCCAAATCGGGCATAAGTGCTATTACAAACGTGAGGATGTGGAAGCACTTCTTGCCAAGTCCAACCGAAAAATACAATGACTATGGAACACGAAATCGTAAACAAAGAAACGCCCGAGATGAAACAACTCATCTCAGGCATCAAAGATGTGAATAAACGCCTTCGGGAGATTGCCCAAACGCACCGTCCGCTCTTCGGGGGAGAAATCTATCTCACGGGGAGAGAGGTATGCGAACGCCTTTTCGTCAGTCCTCGCACCTTGCAAGACTATCGGGACAAGAGCATTATTCCCTACACCCAAATCGCAGGGAAGATACTCTACAAGCTCTCCGACATCAACAGTCTACTGCAAGAGAACTACCATCCAAGTTCGGCACATTGAATTTCTCCTTTGTTAAATTTTGAATTTTTGATTAAAAATCACTATTATTGGGTATTGCATGTTACGGTTGTAATGTATATTTTCGTCCGCAAAGAGAATCGCATTGAGTCTTAAAAACATAAGTTTAGTCACAATAAAAATTCAAACAGTATGAAACGTATTCTATTTACTATGGTGGCGACACTTGTTGTCGTTCTGTTCTCTATCTGCGATGCAAGAGGGCAAATAAGGTACACGTCTAATGGGAAAATGACCATTGGAAATACGGATCCTTTTGCTTTTTATCATTACACAGTGGCAGGTACAGGTATGTATTTCAAATTTCCTGGGAGTTATAATAACTTCTTCCAAATCGATGTAACTCCTGCGGCTCCTCGCTTAGCAGGTCATGGTAACCAAGTTGTGTTTTACAATACTCAAACGAGCACCTTTAACAGTATTCAAGTGCACAAAGTCTTTAACTACTCAGATGCTCGTGCAAAGTCAAGCATAACACCTCTTATTAGAGGAATGGATATTATTAAAAGACTTCGTCCTGTTACCTATAATTTTATAGGTAATGAGGCTGCCTCTTTCAAGACGGTCTATAATGAGTATACAAAGAATAATATGGAAATTGGGTTGTTAGCTCAAGATGTAGAAGCAATTCTTCCTAATTTAGTATACACGGACAGTGAAGGGCGAAAACTTGTTGACTATACCTCTTTAATTCCTGTACTTATTGATGCGGTAAAGACTCTGCAGAAAGAAGTCGAGATCCTAAAAAAGCAGAAATAGTAGATGCAGAAGAGGCACACAGATAGGAAAAGATATTTCTGCGAATTAGCTACCACATCGAATTCGTTTTACGTAGATTACGTAAAAAAGTACAAGTCGATTGATCCTGCTACGCGAATTTTAGAGGTAGGTTGCGGTGAAGGAGGAAATCTACTACCCTTTGCAAAATTAGGTGCAAAAGTAGTTGGAGTGGATTTATCCGAGGCTCGAATTGAGCAGGCTCGTAATTTCTTTCTCGAAACCAATCAAGAAGGAGAGTTCTGCAATATGGACTTCCTTCAGATGGAATCTCCTCGAAGCGAGGATTTGTTTGACATAGTGTTGGTGCATGATGTAATAGAGCACATTGAACCGCAATTCAAGAAAACTTTTATATCTCGAATTAAGATGTTTACCAAAGATGATGGGATTGTTTTTTTTCGGTTCCCTGCTTGGCAAATGCCATTCGGAGGACATCAACAAATTTGTAAAAGCAAGTTTCTCGCAAAGGCTCCGTTCATACATCTGCTCCCCAAGAAAATTTACAGACGTCTTCTCTGTACCTTCGGGGAAAGTATACCCTGTATTGAAGAACTTCTAAGTATAAAGCGTTCGAGAATGACAATAGAGAAATTCGAAACTTTGTGTCGAAAACTCGACTATCAGGTTTTAGATAGAACTCTTTGGTTTATAAATCCGCATTACAAGGTAAAGTTTAACATCCCAGCGATCAAGTTGAACTGGTTGTGTGAACACATTCCTTATCTAAGAAATCTCTTTTCAACATCATGCTTCTATATTATAACCCCACAAAAGAAAGTGTCAAGATGAAAAAGATTTACTTTTTATTCCTGTCTCTCTTCCTTGTAGGATTAAGTTCTTGCCGAGATGACCTCGCGAAAGATCTACAGTACGAGGATAAAGGAGATAAAACGGAAACGAGATCTCTGTCAAGTAATATTTTTTACTGGCATAATGGAGAACGCATTTTGTTATTTCCCGATAACGAAAAAGAATACATTCTCTATCGAGCCTCAGATGAAAACTCTTTGCTCCAAAGTGTCTCAAAGGGAGTCTCAAATGAGAAACGAGGAGAATTACCATCGTATACTACATCATTGTATGTCCCCTCAAAGCAGCGTCCAGATATAAAAGGAGAAAAACTAAAATGGGCTATTATTCCGAAAACAGCCTCTTTGTCTGGGCGTTCTGAAATTTTGTATAGAGGTGATTTTTATACCAATGAAAATGGTCATTCTGTTGGGCTTTCTCACTTGTTTTATGTCAAATTAAAATCTGAAAAGGATTTTGAAATATTAAAAGAGTATGCGAAGAAATATAACCTTTGGATTGTTTCTCAAAATAAGTACATGCCCCAATGGTATACGTTAGCTGCAATACAGACAAATTCCTCAACCCTTGATTTAGCGAATATTTTTCATGAAACAGGCTTGTTTGATGTAGCCCAACCTGATATCATTGTCGATGAAGATCTTACTTTCAGCAATCCTAATGACCCATTATTCCCCACCCAATGGGGATTGAAAAACACAGGTCAAGGGGGTGGAAGTGGAGGCTTTGATATTGCGTTTAGCCAAGCTTATGGGATAACGCAAGGGAGTTCCGATGTTATTGTTGCAGTAATTGATCACGGAATTGCATTAAATCATCCCGATTTGAATATTCATTCTTCAAGCTATGATACAGAAAGTGGGACTTCTCCGAGTGTAATTCGAGGTTCTCATGGTACTGCATGTGCGGGGATAATTGGAGCTAAGACGAATAATGGCATTGGAATTGCAGGAATTGCCTCTGCATCGCCTTTGATGTCTATTAGCAATAACCTAAGATTGTCGCCAGATATTGCACAAAAACTTGCTGATGGATTTGGGTTTGCATGGAGAAATGGGGCTTCCGTCATTTCCAATTCATGGGGGAGACTTTCACCTTCCTCCATATTAGAAGATGCTATAAAGGAAGCCCTACGTAAGGGTCGGAATGGAAAGGGCTGTGTTGTCGTCTTCTCAGCTGGCAACGAAAATGCTTCACAAGTTGGATATCCAGCATCATCTATTCCTGATATATTGGCAGTAGGAGCAATGAGTCCCTGTGGAGAACGTAAGAGTTATTCTTCTTGTGATGGGGAAGGCTGGGGAAGCAATTATGGGGACGCTTTAGATGTTGTAGCTCCTGGAGTAAAAATACAGACAACTGACTTACTCGGTTCCTCTGGATATTCTCCAGGAAATTATTACGCTTCTTTTAATGGCACCTCTTCAGCATGTCCACATGTGGCTGCTGTTGCTGCACTAATCATATCCGTGAAACCTGAATTAACACAGGAAAAAGTTGTTAGAGCGATTCTTAGAAGTGCAACAAAATTACCGTCTTACTCTTTTTCTCAAATAAAGACCTATGGTTCTTGGAATACGGAAGTTGGGTATGGTCTTGTCAATGCTTTTTCTGCTCTTCAATATATTATGGGTGACAATATCGTTTATTTTAACGATAAGATAGTATCCAACGATGAGAATGTATTTGGAAGGATAATCTATTCACAAAATGTCCTTGTAAGAAATGGAGCGAAACTTCTTTTTGCAGCCCAAGAAGAAATAGAGATAACACCTCCTTTTACAGTTGAAAAGAATAGTGAATTTGAGATGAGATTTTAGGATAGAAAGAGGGGGGAATCCTCCTCTTTCTCTTTTAATTACTCAGAGAGGGTATTTTGTCAATACTCGTTCATCAGCCTCTCCATATCGTTTGCAATCTTTTGGTCGGTGATTTGGGCGTAGATTTGCGTGCTGGCAATGGACGAATGTCCCATCATCTTGGCAATGCTCTCCATCGGGATACCAGCCTCCAAAGTCAGCGTACCGAAGCTATGGCGGGCAACGTGCCAAGTTAGCGGAGTTCGAATGCCACACGCCAAACCTACGGATTTGAGGTAAGTGAATAGCTTGCCTTTGCTTATCGTATCGGGGAATATCTTCGTGTCTGGGAGTGTCTTGCAATCGCTCTCGTTGTCGTTCTTATAATCCCTCTTGCTTTTTTCTTTTGTATAAAGGGAGAGTATCTGCTCCGCTATCGGATGCAGGGGTATCAAACTCTCCACTTCTGTTTTCTGTCTTGTCTTGCGGATATATCGCCTCCCATCGTTATTCGTTTCGATTTGCGAAGCTCGCAGACTCTGTAAGTCGGCAAATGCCAAACCCGTAAAGACCGAGAAAAGAAACACTCTTCGGCTTAGTTCCGCCCCTTCATCTTGCAATGGAAATGCCAAGAGCTTTGCCACATCACTCTTGCTTAGGAAACGAGGTTTGCGTTCCACAGCTTCGTACTTCACCTCTTCAAACGGATTGAAGCGGATTGTTCCCTGACTGACGGCTCGATATACCAACCGACTCAACCAGCAGAGATGCTTGTTTATTGTTGCAGGGGCATAGCCCTCTTTCTTCAAATGGAAACGGTAATCATTAAAAAAGTCTATCGTTAGAGCCGTTAGGGGAATATCTTCCTCGCTACGACTTCTCACAAAGGTATTGAGTTGCTTGTCGGAACTTCGATTGTTGCTATACGTTCCCACACTCTTGTATTCCCTTTGGGCTTTGAGTTCTTCTGCACTAAGGGCAAGAAGTGTTGTTGGATTTCGTCCGATGCCTTGCAAATAGTTTTTCAGAAGCTCGGCACTCACTGCTCCATACTTATAGAGCAACGTATTATAGCCCTGTTCGATTTCTTCCCGAAAGGTTTGCAGGCGTTGGTTGGTCTTCTTATCTATTGTCTCTCCACGTCTCACGCTCCAATCGTTAGGAGCAACGTTTTCGCCTGTGGTCATCACTGCGTTTGCTCCGTCAATAGTGATGCGACAAAGGATAGCCGTTGTGCCGTCTGCCTTGGTCTTGTTCTTATTGATATAGAATAGAATTTTGAATGTGCTACGCATAAGTCTTACAGAGTTAAGGTTAGGTTTTCGGTGAAAGAGAGAAATCGCTCGAACTCATCAAAGAGTTTCTTCGGAGTAACATGAGCATACCGTTCGGTCGTTTGAATGTTGCTGTGTCCCAGCATTCGGCAGACCGTTTCGATGGGAACTCCTCGCTCCAAAGTTATCAGCGTGGCAAAGGTGTGCCTTCCTACATGTGCCGAGAGCGGAATAGATATGCCAGCCCGAAGCTGTAAGGCTTTGAGTTGGATAAGATAAGCCGAATAGGCAATGGGAGCAAAGAGCGTGGTTCGTTCGTCAGATTGATAACGCTCTATCAAACGCACCGCTTCGGGCAAGAGTTTTACACGACAAAGCGTATCTGTCTTTTGTCTGCAAAACTTCAGCCACAACGCCCCCTTATCATCCGTAAAGAGGTGTTCTTGATTAAGGGCTACCATATCACAATAGGCTACGCCCGTAAAGCAAGAAAAGAGAAAGAGATTGCGAGCTGTTTCCAGTTCTACTTCATACGGCTCAAAAGTCAACTCCTCTAATTTGTTCAGCGAGGCTCTGTCCAAGGCACGAGGTTGTTTATTCTCACCTCGTTCTATCTCCACGTGGGCGAATAGTTGTCGTTCGGTTAGTCCTTCACGATACGCCAAACGGCAGACTTTCTTCACCGCCAAAGCCATCTTACGATAATGACCTTGCGAATGTCCCAGCTTTCCAACAGAGTAATGTTGCAAGCACTCCAAAAAATCTTCTTCAATCTGACCGAAAGGAATATCTGTCGTGTGGTACTTCTCGCTGATAAAGGCTTGTAAATGCTTACGAGTAGTGTAGTAACTGTTCAAAGTCGTTGCCTTTATTTCTATACCCACCTTTTGCTTCATCTCCTTGACCATTCGGTCGTATCGTTCCAAAAAGGTGATTTGAGTTTGCATACTTCCTTGGAACTGCTCTTTGATATCTGTCGCTGTAAAGACAATCCCTCGCTCACAAAGAACTCTATAAGCCGACTGTACCGAGAGAAGCAAGCGTTCCAACTTGCCATTCGTTGCCACTGCTTCACGGCTCTTGCCGTTCAGTCTGCTCTCACGAGCATTCCACAACTTGGGATCGCATGAAAGCTTGCAACTAAATTGGGCGATGGTTCGCCCGTATGTTATTCGTCCCATTATCGGGGCTTGCCCCGACTTGTCCAATCCGCTCTTTTTCAGGTAGAGCAAAACCTTGAATTTTTCTTTTTGCATACGCTTCTGTTTTTATGGGCAAAGTTACCCGTTATCGAAGCGTTTTCAGCTACGCAAAACATTGTAATACAAAGCATAAGCAACGAAATAAAGGCATGGTGAGTTACCAAACACTCTTCTGTCAGTTACCTTCTCTTACCTCTTCGTTACCATTAGAGAAATGGACTAACGATTTGGTAACGGAACGTCTGCATAAATCCGCGCTTTCTGCACTTTATCCCTCAATGCAAACCACCGAGATATGGCGCAAATCGCTCTCATTTCCATTTATTTACCTCTCATTCTCTCTCTAATGCCCTTTCCGCTGATAGTTCCCTTTAGGAAGTCCTGTCGTTCCTGTTGTGAATAACAAATCAGCCCGGTCTGTTCCTTTGGGAAAATCAAAAGTACTTTCTACTGTACCTTTCACTTTTGAGAATGGTATAATATCATAGACATCCTTATTTCTTAGTTCACCAATAATAGCAGAAGGACTCGCGCATTCTATTATTCTTTTTAACCGAATCGCATTGGTTTCCGGATCAATTGGTACACAAATCATTCCAGCTAGATGAGCGCCAAAATAAGTATAAATAAAATCTATATTTTTACTAGCAGAAATCACTATCCTACTGTTTTTATCCCAACCCTTAGAACTAAACCAGTCAGCCGCCTGACTGATTTTACGCCAAAGCTCACCATAAGACACCCTTAATTCTCCTGATATAATTGCTATTTTATCAGGAGAATTCAAGGAATGTTGATACATGATTTCTTCTATTACCATAAACTATGCTAATTTATTCTCTACAGCCTCAATAATATCATGGACATCCTCTAAATCCATCATTTCTTCAGGTTCAAAATTAATATCAAAAGCTTCCTCTACATTAGAAAGAATTGTCAAATGTCCCATAGAGTCCCATTGCGGAAAATCTCCAATTGTACTTTCTTCTGTAACAAAAGACACTTCTGTTTCACATACCGAGGCTACAATCTCAAATACTTTGCTTTTCACTTCCATTTTTCTTATATTTACATTAATTACTTAATACCACCATCAACTCTAATTACTTGCCCATTCACAAATGACGCTTTCTCCGATGCTAAAAAAAGAACCGCATTTGCAATTTCAGAAGTGGTGCCTAATCGATGCATCGAAGATATTTCTTTCATCGATGCTATCGCTTTCTCTCCCATTTTTACAGCAAAATCAGTATCAATTAGACCAGGAGCAACAGCATTTACCCTAATTTTCATGCTTGCAACTTCCTTAGCAAGTACCTTAGTGAATAGAATCATTGAAGCTTTTGTTGCTCCATACACACTATTCCCAATATCCCCATCTATTCCAGCGATTGAAGCCATATTGATGATAGATCCTCCTCCTGTTTTTGTCATAATCGACATTAATGCTTGAGTTATCATTAACTGAGAAAAATAGTTTACCTGAAAGACTCTCTTTACATCACTAATCCGAGTAAAAGGTAGGATAGCCAAATGAGACATTCCAGCATTATTAATTAATACATCGATTTTCAATTTTAATGATTTTATAAAAGCAAGCCCTATTTTGATAGATTCTTCATCTTCCAAATCAAAATAGCAAGGATATATTTTAACCCCATATTCTCTTGATAATTCATTAATAAAATCAGTATTTTCAGAGGTTTCTTTTCTACTACAAAGAATTAAATCAGCTCCTGCTTGAGCAAAAGCAAACGCTATTTCTTTTCCGATCCCTCTATTACTACCTGTTATACAAATAACTTTGTTTGAAAAAGATTCCATATACATTTAATTAATATTCAATAAGTGGCAACACTTTCACATTCTCTGTTTCTAAATAAACTGCTCCCCATGAAAGCCCAGCTCCAAAACCGCATAAAATCATTTTTCGACTTTTACTCCACAATTCCTCACGTATTTTAGTAACCATGGTCATTGGAATTGTCCCACTACTAGTGTTACCAAAATATTCTAAACAATATGGAACTTTTGCTTTGTCTAACTTCAACTTCTTTCTTATTTTCTCATCAATGTATTCATTAGCCTGATGTAAAAGCAAATAATCAATCTCCTGTATATCAAGATTAATATATTCGCACAAAGACTTAATGCACTTAGGGACGCAGGTTATAGTAAAAGAAAACACAGCCATACCATCCATCGCTACATGAGTTCTATTTCTTATAATTCCAGGCTCTATAATCTGCATTTTCAGAGATTCTTCTGAGACAGGTTCTCTCACTCCACTAGAAGGGGCTATGATTGCGTTGTATTGACTTCCATCACTCAATAAATTAAAATACATTGGCTTTGCCATTAAATTATATTCGAGTGCAGTTGCAGTCCCTGCATCGCCATGTAAAGGCCAAAGAGTTTTATCTAATGAAGATAAAATTTTAGATGGAGTATCTCCAACTAAAAGCAATGCTCTCTTCATGCACCCTGAAGATAACAAAGAGGCGATAACTGATAAACCATAACAATAACCAGAACATGCCATGGGGATGTCAATTGTATAGCAAGATGCTTGAAGCCCCATTTTACCTTGTATTACAGTGGAAGTATTCGGCTCACTATAATCACGTGAAACAGATACAAAAATCAAAGCGTCAATGCTATCTTTTGACCATTCTAATTCTTCTATAAGTTTTTCAGCAGCAATAACACAATAATCAGAACAAGTCATCCCTTGAGGAGCAATACGCCGTTCTTTTATACCCGTTAAAGCCATTACTTTTTCAGCTTCTCCTTGAGCAAAACACTCAAGCATTCCAACCTTTTCTATTTCTTTGGGGACAGCAGCTGAAACACCTGCTATCTTTACATTTTGTACAGTTAATAATGCCATAATAATTTGTTACAATGAATACCCACCATCTATCTTTAGCCTCGTACCTGTTACCCAAGATGAAGCGTCAGATAACAAATAAATAATCCCCCAAGCCACATCATTAGGGTGTCCATAACGCTGCATTGGGTAGTTAGCCATGTCTCTTTTCTTCTGATCTTCAGTAAAACTATCAATATTATTAATTGGAGTCTCAACCATTCCTGGATTTACAGAATTTACTCTAATACCTTTGACTGCCAGTTCAATAGCTGCATTCTTCATAAAACCATCAATAGCACTCTTTGTGATAGAATACATAGCATTACCTATATCCACAGAAAAGACACCTGATATTGATGAAGTCAGCACCATAGAAGATCCTCTTTTCATTTTTTTCTTCTTAACAAGAAGTTGAGTTAACATCACAGGAGCAATCATATTTATATCCAAAATAGATTGCAAATCACTCCTCTTGATAAAAGCAATAGGAAGTTTCCCACCTATACCGGCATTATTCACGCAGCCATCAATTTCCGGAAGTGATTTAACAAACTGTTCCAGTGCGGAACCATCTGTTAAATCTAATTTTATTTGTTCATGTCCAGCTCCTTCCAATAAATTAAAGACTTCATTTAAGCGCTGCTCATCTCTACCAACTAATATAAGTTTAGCACCTAATCTAGCACATTCTATAGCAGTGGCCTTTCCTATTCCAGAAGAAGCCCCAGTTATCAAGATGGTTTTACCAACTAAGGAAAAAGGATTATACATCTTTCAATTCGCCTTTGAAGATACAATTTCAAATAAATCACCTATACTTTGAGCTGTTATGATGTCATCACCTTTTAATTGCACATCATACTCTTCATCGACCATAGCAATAACCGATAAAGCTATTAATGAACTCCATTCATCAAGCTCTTTGAAAATGACATTTGGAGTGAACACTGACTCCTCTGTTTCATCAAATTGTTCTGCAAATTTTTCTATAAACTCATTTAATTCCATAATTATTAATATTTAATATTTTACAATTGTAGCAGGATTTCCCATATACGTGGAATTATTTTTCGTTGGACGTATTATAACACTACCAGCCCCTATTACAGTATTATATCCCACTCTCTTCTTCTGCAATAAAACAGAAGACACACCAAAATAATTTTTATTACCAATGTTCGTTTCTCCAGAAATTCGGACCCCTGGCATAAAAGAATTGAAGTCACCTATAATAGCATCATGCCCTACCGTGATATATCCATTAAAGATATTAAAGTTCCCAATCCTCACATTACAACTAATATGACAATCCCAAGAGAAGATATTACCAACACCTAATTTAAGGTTATCATCATCTGCAAAACGCACATTCGGAGCTATAATATTGGGAAAATCAATGTTTTGATTAGAAATCCTATCCATTAAATTTGCAACTCCATGAGGACTTCCTATTGCAAAAACGACACACAACGCAGAAGGATAGCTATTCAGTCCATCAATTCCACCCAGCACTTTTCCATATTCATTAGTATATCCAACCTCTTTTACATCATCAAAGAATCCTATTAGATTCCATATAGCATCATTCGCATTGATAGCATTCAATAAACAAGCCACCTCGCGTCCAAAGCCGCCAGCTCCATAAATCGCTATATCTTTCATATTCTTAATTAGTTCCTGTAAAAGGCTCCATAGTCGCAGAATCATCCGAATTGATCCCCTCACGTACGAATACCTTCTTTATTGTTAATAAAATAATTTTCAAATCAAGCAAAAAGGAACAATGATCTACATACCATATATCCAATTCAAACTTCTTACTCCATGAAATAGCATTCCGTCCATTCACTTGGGCCCACCCTGTAACACCGGGACGAACTTCATGCCGCCGAGCTTGCTCTTTGCTATAAAGTGGTAAATACTGAGGTAACAAAGGACGTGGTCCAATTAAAGACATATCCCCTTTAAGCACATTAATCAATTGTGGCAACTCATCCATTGAAGTAGAACGAACGAATTTACCAACCTTTGTTAATCTCTTCTCATCAGGTAATAAATTCCCATGTTCATCTCGTTCATCTGTCATTGTTTTCAATTTAATAACCTTAAATAGTTTTCCATTCTTCCCCGGACGTTCCTGAAAAAAGAAAGCTCCCGTCCCCTTATTAGCAAAGTGAAGCCAAAAAGCACTTCCTAATAAAACAGGTAAAAGGATAAGTAAGCCAAGAAAGACTATAAGCACATCCATCAAACGCTTTATGAAACTACGATACATATTGTTCCGCATTTTTATAGGTATAATTTAAGGATGCCCTCATTGAATTATTGGAATAAGTTCTCCAAAGCATATTGTCTGCCTTCAATTCTTTTATAAAACCAGCCATTGCAGCCACTTTTTCTTTTGTAAAACATCTCCCACAATCATATGCTGCGACCAAATGCGCCAATTCGGATTCATCAGATGCTATACATAATAAAGGGGTACCGACAGCGAGCAAATTGTATGTTTTACTGGGAACACTTACCAAAGCTGTTTCATCAGTTAGAGTAATAATTGATATATCAGCAGCACTCAACGAATATTTCAAATCTTGCGAAGGTTGCCATGGTAAAAAATAACAATTTTTCAAATTCTTATCTTTCACCCATGACATTAACTCTTTCTTTTTCAACCCTTCTCCAATAATAAGGAAAATAATATCTTCATTTTCTTTAATCTCTTCCGCTATTTCAATAATAGATTCTACATTATGAGTAAATCCTATATTTCCAGAATACATGACAACAAATTTGTCGAGTAAATTATGTTTTAAGATGAATGGATTTTCTGTTTTTTCAATCCTCGATAAAGAATCCATACCCATCCAATTCGGAATCACAACTATTTTATCTTTATCACAATATTTTAATAGTAAAGCTGCCATTCCACTACTCAGCGTATATATCTTATCAGCATTGTTATATATTCGCCTATTAATTTTAGCCCACACTTTATATATCCAAGAATCTTGGTAAACTCCAATATTACTCAATGCATCCGGATATACATCATAAACGATAACAGAATATTGGTGCTTCAAAATTAATGATGGGAAATAAGACATTGGTGGATTAGTTACGTAAACGACCCTATAATGCCGATATTTCCAAAGCAATAAGAAAAAAATCTGTAAAGTAGCCACAAGCCACGTCAGTATACGGATAAAAAATGAAGTACGAACATAAGTAACTATCTTATGTACTTTAACAGACTTGTCCAATGTTCTTTCCAACGTATCGAGATTTCCCGTAAGCAAAACAACATCAGAATATTTCTCGGCATAAGCATTCACTATATCAATCATTAAATATCCCGTTGATTGATTGACCAAAAGAACACAGCTTAAATGTTTATCGTTCATTAGTTACATTTGTTAGCATCCAATTTTGACGTGTAGCCCAAGGAAAGCCGCCACAAGGCGGTCTCCCAATAAATAACGTCAAAAAGGATACTGATTTTTAAGATTTATTGTTAGTTCAATCCGATAGTCAAGGGCAATAAATGCTCATAATCCCTACGTCCTTTAACAATCTCGCTGAAAAATCTCTTGAAATAATCCAGCACAGCCACACCCTGCATCTTGTATGTTGAGATGATGGTATGATACATCGCCGAGACACGGGCCATCCTGTCACTTCCGAAAAATGACGAGTTCTTCCGCTCACCGGCTAAGGGGCGAATAAATCGTTCGGCTATGGAATTGTCGATTGAATAAGAACCGTCATTCAAGTAAGCGAACAACTGAGTCCAAAAAGTATTCATATAACTTATGGCCTTCTCCATCAGATCCCCGCGGGGCGGATGATCGTCACTGAGCAAGGCGTCAAGCTTGCCGCGTAACTTGATGATTATTTCTTTGCTCTTTAAATCATTCCGGCAAAGCCTTATCTGTTCAGGAGACAACTTACCTTCTTCATACTCACGCTCCAGTTTGTAAAGCTCACCTATCAGCTCCAATATGAATGCGGCATCCTTATCACCACCCTGTTCCAAAGCATACTGGAACTTCGCACGGGCATGGACCATGCAACAAAGATGTTCTATATCTACCATATGATCATCCAGATACATATATACATTGTAGCCGTCCGACTGAAGGGCTTTCACCTGACTGTCACCCAGGATATGCTCCAGAGCATCCTGTCCCCTGGAAGCATCCTCGTAGCAATAGATTACCACTTTGGAGAGTCTGTTGACCAGACACCATATGTATTTCTTCTTATAGCATCCTTCACGCTTTACCCGGCACCAAGTCTCATCACAGTTGACAATGGAGTCCTTCTCCAGACAAGTATTCTTAAGATAAGTAACCAGCCCACGGAAATGAATGGAGTCTTTCTCCAGCCAATTGGTCAGACTCATGCGGCTCACACGCATCGATTCACCGGATAATCTGTACATCTCACGATAAAGAGGAGTATCCAGAACGTATTTGTTGAAAGCCAGATAAGCCAGGAAAGAACCGGAGGCGTGCGTACCCGAAACAACGTCAATGATTTCAGGATGGCCGCTGAAAGGGAGTTTGATGATGACGACACCTGCGGGCAGCCGGCCGATATCACTGTTGTGACAAACCGTATTGTCGGCACTCATGGTACGGTAAGAAAGTCCCTGGCGATAAAGACGCGACTCCTTTGGTTTTGCTTCAGCACCCTCTTCCTCCACCGCTTCCCCGCCAGCCTCCGCAGACGGAGATCCGATGGATTGCGGAGTACCATCGAAGTCATCCTTGTCACGGGTATGGTCCTCTCCGTCCTTTACACGCTTTTTACGGATTCCCTTCTGGCTCTTGCATTCATAAAGGTTCTTGTTCGGACTTTTAGCCGCTCCTCCAAAGCTGTTATTTTAGACAACAGATTACTGACCATCGCTTTATAATCGTCCAGTTCCTTTTCCGTAGCCATGGTAGCCTTCTGCAAGGACAACAGTTCGTCAACCTTGGACAACAGCGCGTCTATGCGGGCCTCGTCACGCCGGATGCGTTCGGCATCCCGCTCACGGACAGCCACAAGCTCCATGATCATTTTAGATTTCTCTTCGGGTGTCATATCTGAATATGGGTCTTCAAAAGGTGCAGGAGTACACTCCCGTTCCTTAAGCTTCCTTGCGAAAGAAAGCAGTTACATGCATAAACTTGTATCTGGGTCTGAAACGTTTCTCAAACATGCTATAAGACAGTTGATCATAACTGAATAAGCGGACCAGACGTAAATCTTTGGACATCACGATAAAAACATCCCCGTCTTCCGGTTCACGATTCAACTGCTGATGGATGATGGACAAAACCTTATCATATTTACAGCGCATATCGTGGAAATCGCGGACAAAGAAAAAACGGTTGAGACCGGTTATATTCAACATAAGACCTCCAGTTTCCCTACCAGACTTTTCAAGCCTTCGTAGCTTAAATTTTTCTGACTGATATGAACACCGTTGATCATGGGGATGTCCACCAGGATTCGAAGTCCGGTACTCGAAGAAAGCCGGGTGTCCACTTCCGGAGTTCCTTCCGGAAGCGGGGAAGAAATTTCCTGCATTTCTGCCTCCGGGGAGGGAGCACCCAAAACTTGAATAGGAACTATCTTCTTTCGGGTATCCTTGTACCATTTAGGAAACAGGTTATAAGGGACTTGGTTCGACAAACAGAATTGCTCAATCGAAACACCGGAAGGAACGCCTTCCAATTTATAGCGTAAAAATAGACGCTCAAAATCATTGTAACTATACATAAACTTTGCTTTTCATTTAACGGAAGCAAAGTTCTGACTTTTATATCGGTTATCCTATATGTCATTTTTGGACGTTAACAGTTTTCCATTTTATATCGTTTATCCCATATGTCATTTTTGGACGCTAACTATTTAATTCATTTTACTACCTATCCATATATTTATCATGCGATTCCAAACAGAATCTATCGAATACTCTTTAATGACACGTTCACGTGCTCTATTTCCCAAAGTCTTTGCTTCCATAGGGTTGGATAACATATACTCTATTGCTTGTTTTAATTGGACTTTATTTTTAGGCTCAACACAAATACCACATGGCCTTTCCGTATCAATAGCCAGCATCTCTGGTATTGCTCCAACACAACTTGCAATAATAGCGCATCCACAAGCCATACTTTCCAATATTACATTAGGAAATCCTTCAGTGTAAGTTGGAAGAACAAAAATTGCTGATGCCATCATCTTATCAACGATTAAAGAATAATCTATTTCCCCAACAACATTAAGCCATTTATTATTTTTTCCAGATAAAACTATAAGTTTTTCTTTGACCCCTTTAGGAAGACTTCCATACATATTCAATTGAATACCAGATATTTGAGAACAGACTTCGACTAATTCGTATATACCTTTAGTTTCTAACATCTGCCCTACAAATGTAATTGTACGAGGCTGAATAGAAATAAATGACTTCCTATCAATACTCTCAAGTATTTTATTAGATAGTGGATTAGGTAAATTCACAACATTTTTAAACCCAGAAGCAAGCAACGATAAATAAGACTTCTGATCAATCGTTATTACCACATCGGAGTTATCGACAAGTATCTTCAATAACTTCCACTCCCAATTTTTATAATGACATAATTCAGGTATCCGCCCAAAATGGAAATGAATTACACTTTTTACACTATATCGCTTAGCTATCTTTACTAAACAAATATCCTTAATAAGCCCAATTGATGCACTTGTGGTAATATGAACTACATCATAATTTAATCTTGATGCTTTTCTTATAAATCTCAACAATACAGAAAGTCCCGAATATAATTTTGTCCAAAAACTATTTTTAATAGAATGTTTATAATACGCCGAACATAAATAATCCAAATTGCAATCTTCTGTATGCTCCTTATAATAATTCAAAATATGTTTAGTCCACCGGGATATCCCTCCGGCAAGATCTGGAGAAGGCGCTATTAACAGAACCTTCATTTTTTCTAATCTAGGCATATACTTTACGAGCTTTCTTAATAATTACTTCAAACAGAAAAAAGATAAAATTTGTAGTGTTAATACGATGTCCTATTTTCTAAATTTCAGAATGAGACACATAAATAAGCATTGATAATTTTTCATTTCCACCTTAACTCATAACCCAATTATCGCCTCCCACCTTTTTATAATAGTCTCAGGATCAAATAACAACTTTGCCTTTTTCCCAGAGCTCTCTCCTGCTGCCAGTAATTGATCATCTGATATAGTTAAAATAGTATTTAATGCCTTTTTGATAGAATCAACATTATTCCATTCACACAATACACCATTATTTTCATCAACTAAAACATCCCAATCAGATACTCGACTCATTATTATAGGTTTGGATAAGCTCATTGCTTCACATATCGCATTAGGCAATCCCTCAAACTGACTAAATAACCCTACTACATCAGCCTCATTCATTCTGTCTGCAATATTAGAAACGGCTTCATTTAGATGTATCACTTTATCAAGATTATATTGAGAAATTAATTTAGTTGATTCATTAAAAACTTGCGCACTACTTTGAGAAGCTTTTTTAGACCCATACCAATCTAATATAAGCTTATCCTTTTGGCTATCATCTAATAAATTAACTGCTTTTATAAGATTTATGGGATTCTTCAAATACTGATAACTCGCTGCCACAACAATGTGAGTTTTGCCTTCTTTACGAGGCATGTACTTAGAGACAATTAGAGGTAAAGTAACAATATTATAAGTAACTTTTAACTTATCCCGATATTGTGGATAATGTTTCAACCACATCCGACTAGCATTGTTTGAATTACACACTATAATATCTGAGTATTGTTTGAACCATCCCATCAATCTGCCTCTATATGAAAAGAAAGCATCTTCCTTTGCGCTACGTTCACTCGTTATTACTTTCCAAGTATGTCCTCCAATAGCTGATATACAATTCAAGAAGTCTGGCGTATCTAAAAAAGAAATTACCGCATTATAATTTCCTTGACGAATAAACGAACGTATCTTCCACATCCTCAATATAGGATTCTTTATTAACAACCAATGTATTTTGACACTATTTCTATCAAGAATATCCATAAAAAATGTATCCTCATGATAGCAAAGTACTTCTACTTCCACCCCTTTTTGTTTTAGTAGAGGAATAATTGTAACTATTTGCCGCTGAGCTCCACCTGATCCAAGAGAGTCTATCAAAAAAAGTAACTTCATTTTATAGTTTTATGAATAAATATACAATACATAATATAAAGTAAATGCCGACTCCTCTTTTCATGTTCTTTGCCATATAAAAAGGATAATTCTCCTTTGCTATAACATAAAAAATATAGAAGACAGGATACATACAAATCAGTCTACGCGGATTGATATTACTTGAATTAGCTATTAAAAAAGCCAAAAATATAAATCCGGAAAGAATAAGGATATTGGGTAGCAAACTACGATAATCCTTACAACGAAGGATCTGAATAACACAAAACCATACTATAAACCAAAATGCTGGAGCTATAATTTGTACTAGACCGATGATTAATTGAGGAAAATTTTTAGCATTAACGATTCCTCCCCATGAAGGAAAAGGAGACATTTGAGAGTACAACACGGCTACCAACTCTTTCAGCCCCATAGGCAATCTATAAATATATTTCCCCAGCCCACCCTCTTCCGCTGCATCTTGCGTAAATTCTTGATAACTATTCAGAGTCTTTTGGATAGCCATTATTTCTGGGATAATTATGATACTTAATCCCATTATTATTACGATACTTATACCTATAAGACTATAATGAACTATTTTATTTTTTTTAGTTTGTTCGTACACATAAAGTAATGGCATAAAAAGCATGAATAATCCATGTTCTGCCCTAAAATAAAATGTAATAAATGATAAAATGCATAATAGTAATAAACGATAAACTTTAAAAGGAGTATACAATATAGACAAGCCAATAGAATATAGTAATGCGATATGTATATCTCTCAATATCCAAGGAGAATAATAAAAGACATAAGAGCAAAAAATAAAGACAACTGAACTTAAAAAAGCTCTTCTAATAGAAACGAAAGAAAGTAATATACGAAATACGAAAACAGGTATTAATGCTGCTAAAAAAGAAACATTCAAAATTTGAAAAAGAACATTATTGCCTCCCAAATAATGATTAGCTACATAAGAAAGTAAACCCGAATAAAAATACGCTCCTTGATTTTCTGTTAAAAGACGATAAACTTGATTAGTGAAACAATCATCAAAAATAGACTTTACATTAGGTAATTCCCCTAAATATTGACTCATTTCATAAAAATTATCCTGATCTGGATATTGAAAAAAGCAATTATTGTTCACTGTATAAGCCCAGTACGCAAAAAAAGAAAAAAGAAAATATAAAAAAGAAGAAAGAAAAAATATTTTTAATGCAATTTTCCTCTGTGCTATTGTATCAAAAATAAGATATGATATACAAAAACAAGATAAAATAAAGAATAGATATAATACTATAATTGTAAAAAAATCAGCTACCACGTTTCTTTAACTCTTTTATAACTTTTGCCGGTGTTCCTGCAGCGATCGTCCATGCTGGCACATCCTTAGTAACTAAAGAACCAGCTCCTACTACGGCCCCCTCACCAATAGTAACACCAGGCATTATAATAGCACTCATACTCACACAACATCCTTTCTTCAGCACGATAGGCAGATGCAAATGCGGCACATTTTTATACCGTTCATCCCTATAATACAGAGACATATCCCTTCGATGGCATAACAGAAGAGCTCTACTTGCAATCCAAACATCATCTTCTATTGTTATTAATTTGGCATTACCAACATCAAAATAGACATCCCAACCGATAGAAACGTTTTTACCTAAATTACATCCACATAACCTCCATAGAAAAGGACGTAAACCTAAAAAAGAAAACAAAGGAGAAAAGCGGGCTATTGTTTGGAAATACCAGCATAACCTTCCTTGTAGCCATAGAGGAAAATTTTTAACCTTCCTCGCAAAAACAGCCAATTTCATTCTAATAAAATTATAATTATACAAAAAGAATCAACAACTTCTTCTATATCTATTTACTGCCCTCCATAATAAAAAAAGATAGAAAGCAATCATAACTATCTCTAATATAATCCTACATACCAGTTCTCTATCATCAAAACAGAGATATGAACAAATCATAATTCCAAAAACGTATTCTATCAAAAGCAATGGTAACTTAAACCTAATAGGATAGATTTTATTCGAAAAGTACCAACTACTTATAACAAGTATAGAATTTGCTATAATCATTGCCCATACAACACCCAACAATTGATATTCTTTAGTCAATAAAAATAAAAGAATAAGATTAGTAACGCACGATATAAAAAATGAATAAGACAAATATTGGGTTTTAGATAATACTTTTGGGCCAGTCTGCATAACTGTAGAAACACTCAATAAGCTAATCGAGAAACTGATACAAGCTATATATTTTGATGATTCAATATATTTAGGATCTGCGAAATAATATATTATTTCGTGAGAAAATAGTCCAATACTCAAAGCAATCATAAAGATTATGGGAACAACAACTTCTAACATATGTACAACCATTATCTTTTGTTTTTCCTCTGTCACAATTCTAAAAAGATATTGATTCCAAGCCATCGAAAAAGTACTTTCAAAAAGAGTCATAATAGAGCCAAACTTTAAAGCCATAGAAAAGATCCCGATACTATATGTTGTCATATAATTTAATATCATAAATCTATTTGCATAAGTATTCGCTATAACTCCAACTCTTGCAGGCACTTGAGGTAATGCATATTGTAGACTTTTAACCAATAATTTTCTCCGAAAAGAACACGCAAAACTATTTTTAATCAATAAGAATGTAATAATGGAAGAAATGCAAGATGCAAGTAGAGACGCACTAAAATATCCCTTCATACCCCAATCTATGATATAAAAAAACACAAATATAAATGTCATTAATAGTATCGACCTAAGAAGAATCGAAAAAGTGAATAGTTTATTCTTTTTCTCATATCGTAAAATAATTAATGATAAAGTTGCAGAGCATGAAAATGGAATTTGAATGGCAGCAATAATCAAATATTTGAAATAATTTGCATCACCACAAATATGTGTCGCTAAAATACGTGAAAATAAACCTATTAAAACAGACAAAAGAATAGATAATATAATCACAGAAATATATATTGTAAACACATACTCCTTTTTCTTTTCCCCTTCATATTCAAAATAATAGCGTTGCAAAGAGGTTTCTAATTGTAAAAAAGCAAATATAGAAACAATTCCAATAATTGTTTGTATCAGATCAATGACACCAAACTCATCTACCGAAAGTTTGCTTGCATATATTGGAATAAGTAAAAACGCTAATAGCTTGTCAAGTGAAATAGCAAATCCGTAAGCAAAAAAATTTGTTAGTAGCTCTTTCATTACTTAATCATTGCCATTACACAAAAAGACAGCGAGTCTTTTCCCATGATAAAGATAATCAAATTCTTTGAATGCCATTTGCTTGCCCGCTTTCGCGATTCTGGTTCTTTCATCCGGATTTTTAAAAGCTTGAATAATTTTGTCACGAATAAGCAAAGGATTATGAGGTTCCACAATATAAGCATTAATCCCATCTTTCAAGTAATTGTTAGCCTCACCTACAGTAGTTGTTATCACAGCTGTTTCACTGGCAAAGATATTACCCATTTTCGTCGCAAAGCAATATCTATTCTGCAAATTATCATTTTTGTTAATAATAGCTAGTGCAGCTTCCTCTTGGTATTTAATAACTTCTTCATAAGAAATTACACCTAAAATATGTACCCTATCTTGCATCTTATATTTTTCAATGATTCCAATTAAATCATCATGTACAGGTGACTTTGGCCCTGACAAATAAAAATCAATATTTTTATCAATAAAAGGTAGAGCCTCACCAAAAGCGGTTAATGTACTAATCATACCATCTTTATTTTCAGAATTGCTTCCTGCATTATAAATATAGAGTTTCTTGTCTACTTTTTTACTAGTGTCAAATAGCTCTGCATCCAACATTATTGGTATTTTTATAAAACGAGCTTTCTTTGAAGCATATCTTTTTGCAAAATCAATTAGATTTTCAGAAATACCAATAAATCCAGAATAAAGACGGTATAATAAATGGATTTCCAAGAAACTACTTATAAATTCCATTTTACTACGAGATACAGCGTATGGGTGCTCTCCTAATTCAACATAAATCTTTCCTTTTTTCATTTTTACAGCTATAATACATCCTAAAGACAAAAGAAAAGAAGGTCCAAAAATTATAAATGATACATTTTTACGAGCTTTTTTGAAACAAAAAGCAACAGTTAATAGACCATCAATCAGATCATATAATTTAGCTTTATAGCGATTCTTAGCTCTAATTGTTTTCTTCCCTATGTAAGAAAAAGAAATTCCTTTATGATTTCCTGTCGCAGTATCATTTTTTATATTCTCCAAAGACTCGGTCCTATTTACAGTAATGCATTCGCAATTAACTCCGGCAGCAAGGAGTCCCCTTGCATGAAAAATAATATGATTAGTCGCAGCAAAACCATTTGGGAACGGTGATGTAGAAACATAAACAACAGATTTATTACTACATTTCATTATTTCAAATGATAAAAAACTAGTTTCTAAAATTATTATTGTAAAGGTCTATAGCTGCCCCAATAGCCGCATCCATATTATAATATTCCCATTCGGCGAATCGACCCAGTAAATAAATATTTTGCAATTTCAAAATTCTTTTCAAGCTGTTTATCATTTCTCTGGTCTTATCTGTCTGAATAGGATAAGTATACTCTGTATATTTATGTGTAATATATTGTGGATTATATGGAATTTTTAATAAATTTTCTCTGATTTCATTCTCTGCTAGATAATCTGTAAATTCCACTGTTGCTGTTAGACTTTCTCTATCAACATTATTAAATTGAGAAAAGTTACCTGTACAAATAATACGGTGCGACAGATATTCTCTATTTGGCATATATATCCAACTATATGGATTCTTATCTATTTTGCAAAAAACAGAGGTAGTCCCATGATATTCTAAATCCTTGATAGCCAAACGCATTTCATCAGTAAGTTCAAATGAATTATTAACCAAAGCTGGTAACTGTTTTATATTTCCACAAAAAATAATTTTATCAAAACATTCACCATTTACAATCCATTTACCTTTATCTTTCTCAAGGCTCATTACTTCTGTATTATATTTAACGACTATATGCTTAGCCAATACATCTGCTAAAAATTGGGATCCATTTTTCTTAGCATAAAAAAAAGAGCTATGTACCATCTTTTGTTCCTCTACTCTATAAATATTATTTAGTATAATATCCTCCACTGTGGGCATTGGCAGTTTATCTTCAAGCCATGATAACGGTATTTTATTTAATGGTTTTTTCCATATTTTCTCATTATAAGAACGGAAATACATCTCATATAATATCGTTCCAAATTGGCCTTGCAAAAACATTTCAAAGTTATTCAAATTCATTTTTGGAATCTTCCTTCTTTCTACTAACTCCTTAATGATACTACTACTTACCTCTTTGGGTAACTGATACAAATGATTCTCTATCGGATAGCCAATATTTCCATACTCAGGCATTGAAATGGTGGCATTACGAATGGCAGAAACAAAGTCCTTTTTACAATCAAAAAAAGACCAAAACCAATTTAACACATCTTTCCGTTTCGAATTAAAGACATGGCCACCTACCGTATGATATAAATTTCCATTAACAACTTCACATTTTATCAAACCACCAGGTTTAGAATCTCTTTCAAATACTGTAACATGATTACTTTTTTGCAGCAAATTAGCCATGGAGAGACCCGAGATCCCTCCACCAATAATCGCAATCTTTGACATAATATTATTTTATTTTATTATTTCGAATAACCTCACCCAATTCATCTGAACTCATAAACTCAACATCTGGCCAAAGTTTCAATATTGTTTTTAGTAGTTCTGAAAACTGTCTCAAATTACGCTCTCTGTTTTGAGGACGTATTGATCCTATAAAATTTAATCTATGTGCACTAATAATTGCAGGTTTTTTTAAACGAAAAGCTTTAGCAATACCTTTTAAACAAAAATCCTTATCTAAACGAGCATCCTGAGTAGGCTCAAAAAAACAGTTGCGTACTAAATAAATCTGTTCATAATCATTTTTTTCTCCCATATAATGATATAAAGAATTACTCGAACCATTTATATCAGAAAGATATTGAGAATATCCACCTTGCAAAAACTCCACGCCAATCTGTTTTAAAGTTTGATTCAAATCTGGATTCCAAGTATAACAAGGCGCTATAAAAGATTTTGAAGTATATCCAAATATATCTTGAAATAATTGCATCCCTTCCTTTAAAACTTGTTTTTGCAATTTTATTGAATTATCAGAACAAACTAAAAATGCCTCAAGAACAGAATCTTGACAATTGTTATATCGAATTCCCCATGTCTGAAATTCAAAACAAGTTCTTAGTTCAGAATTTATATTTTGCAACTCAAACATCCACTTTTCCACATTTAGATGTTCTTTGCCATGAAACTGAGGAATAAAAAGATGTTGTGTGATTCCTTCTTTCCAGCTGTCAAAGGAACAATTAGGATAACGTTCAAGAGTCATCGTAAAAGGTTCATAAAAATACGAACTAAAGTTAGACCTTTTTATCTTCTCAAAATCAGGATTAGCTACACAAGTATTTGCAGTTATCTTAGCAAAATGTCCATTAGAATCTTTATAACTTGACAATATATCAAACAAACAAGATAAATCTTGTTTTGTAGCTAAAGAGTCATTCTCATTATAGCATCTTCCGACAGTATCCAGACCCAGTGCAGCCATTTGATGGAACACATCTATCGAAGGCATTCGAATACTCCCCCAATCATCCGATTCTATAACTACTATTTTCCTATCAGTCACATATCCTCTATGTTCATTTATATATGCATATAAACGATATTGTATTGCAGATTGATAATGTTTTAATTTGTTCACTCCACTATATTGTAAGTACTCAATTTAGGGCATCCCCCTTAATAAAGACACTAAACAGTGCCCTAAACCAAGTTAGTTAAAAATTTAATTTTAAAATTAACGTTAGCGTCCAATTTTGGTTAGTACTCAATTTAAGGCCACGCCCCATTTAGACACTTTTTCAGTGTATAAAAATAGCTACTACTGTTTTAAAAAATTCAACATTATTAAACACGGTAAATCTATCCTACATGAAGTAAATTCCAATTTTGGATTCCAATAACCCTCACATTCTGTATAGTCAGGATCTGTTCCATAGCTGACTTCAACAATCAACGGTTCATTTTTATCATTATGAATAAAATCAAAAACCCCAATCTGTAAATTCATACGTTTGGAAATTTTATAAGCAATATCAACACATCTTATGTCAACAGACTTATAATCAGGCAGAAGGATATGTGATCCGGATGCTCTAAAATCTCCCTCCCGAACCCCTCTTCTTTCACCTATAATTTTATCACCAACTACTACTATACGTGTATCAGTATCATTATTGGGTACAAAGTCCTGAATATATATATATCCCTTTTCCGGAGAATGAAATTTTGAAAATTCAGTAGAAATAACCAAACGAGCTAATCCTTTAACCACTCCGACAAAAGAATCTTCTCCTGTCCTCCATCGTCGATAACGTTCCCTAAAATATCCCCATCTATCAAACTGCTGAAATCCTTTACCAAAAGCCTTATGAATTAGTCGGATGGCATCTCGTTTTGTACGTATTAACTTCACATTTGCTGCTCCAGCCCCTCCACGGAGCTTAAACACTTTAGGGAAAATAGTACTTTTAGCCCACTCTAAAGCCTCTTCTTTCGTATAAAACACATACGATTGAACTAAAGGTGCCTTAATGGCTTCAAAAAGATATTTCTGTCCCACTTTATCATCAAAATGCCAGCCTGTCATAAAATCCGGAAATACTTTTTTTCCAGAAAGTTGCAAAGAATAAAGCAATTGTTTAGCAAAAAGAGTATCACGATAATCCACATGACTATGATGCCACATAAAAGCATCACAATCAGCAACCTGTTGTATTATATCACTGTCATAAGCATTAACCAGTTTGTAAGCAATTTGATTGTCTTTGCAATATTCAATCCAGCGATCACTAAATGAACCCGGACGATGATGAAAAGCTATTTTCATTATAATCTTCCGTCAACTTGTGTTTTATCAAGTATACATTTTACATCAAAAATGACATGATTTTCTTTTAATAAAGAAGAAATATCCAAATCTTGAAACACATTATGAGCAACAGACAGTACAATGGCATCAAAATTATGATCTGGCAACGTTTTTATTACTTCAATGCCATATTCATACTTAGCGACATCTGGATTTACCCAAGGATCATATACCGTTATTTGAATATTATACTCTTTTAAAGCCCTATAAATATCTACAACTTTCGTATTACGTACATCCGGACAATTTTCTTTAAATGTAAAACCTAAAATCAAAAGTTCAGAATTTAAAACCTGTATTCCTTTCTTCAACATTAATTTAACGGTTTCATTTGCTATATATTCTCCCATACTATCATTCATACGTCGACCTGCCAAGATAATCTCAGGATTATAACCATAACGCTGAGCACATTGGGCTAAGTAGTATGGATCTACGCCAATACAATGACCACCAACTAAACCGGGACGGAAATTCAAAAAATTCCATTTAGTACCAGCTGCTTCTAATACATCAAGTGTATCAATATCCATTTTATTAAATATCTTAGACAGTTCATTTACAAATGCAATATTAATATCACGTTGCGAATTTTCTATTACCTTAGCCGCCTCTGCTACCTTGATGCTAGGAGCTAAATGGGTACCTGCTGCAATAACAGAGGCATATATTTCATTTACCTTAAGACCTATCTCTGGAGTTGACCCTGAAGTCACTTTCTTAATATGTTCTACTGTATGTAACTTATCACCCGGATTAATACGCTCAGGAGAATACCCAGCAAAAAAATCTAAATTAAATTTTAGACCTGAGGTCTTTTCTACAATAGGTATACAGCTTTCTTCCGTAACTCCAGGATATACTGTTGATTCATAAACAACAATATCCCCTTTTGAAATGACTTTACCAACAGTAGTGCTTGCTCCAATCAACGGACTCAAATCCGGATTATTATTCTCATCAACAGGGGTAGGAACAGCAACCACATAAAAATTGCAATCCTTAATATCATCAATATTTGCAGTACACTTAAGCCCATTGAGAATAGCAGATTGTAGCAATTCATCACTCACCTCTAATGTAGCGTCATGTCCGGCCATCAACTCTTCAACCCTATTCTGATTCATATCAAAACCGACCGTTTTATACTTTGTTGAAAATAATCTGGCCAAAGGCAAGCCCACATATCCCAATCCTATTACACAAATTTTAGTGTTCATATTAAATGATTAAACTATCTTTTACTTATTTCAAATTCTCCCAATACCAATCAACAGCTTCTCGCAATCCTTCCTTCATCGAATATTGAGGCTCGTACCTCAGAAGGTTTCGAGCTTTATCTATACAAGCTAATGAGTGAGGAATATCCCCTACTCTATTGGGACCATGAGTTGGCTCAATCTCCTGAATTGCAGGATCAAATTCCCCCAGAAATTCTTTCAAATTATCAATTAATTGATTAAGAGTAGTACGTTCACCATAAGCAGTATTATACACTTGATTAATAGCCAATGGATTAATTGTTTCTAACGCCAACAGATTCATTTGAATTACATTTTTTATATAGGTAAAATCACGACTATATTCCCCATCTCCATTTATATTAGGTGTTTCATGATTTATAAGTTTCTTAACAAACAAAGGAATAACAGCTGCATAAGCACCATTAGGATCTTGGCGCTTACCAAAAACATTGAAATAACGTAATCCTATTAATTCCATATGATAAGTTTTGGCAAAAACATCTGCATAAAGTTCATTTACATATTTAGTAATAGCGTAAGGAGAAAGCGGCCTACCAATGACACCTTCCACCTTAGGTAAACTTTTACTATCGCCATAAGTAGATGAACTGGCAGCATACACAAAACGCTTTACCCCAGCATCCCTAGCTGCAATTAACATATTTAGAAATCCAGAAATATTAACTTCATTAGTAGTTATAGGGTCATTTATAGAACGAGGAACAGAACCTAAAGCCGCTTCATGCAAAACATATTGATTTCCCATAATTGCCTTACGACAATCTTCCAAACATCGAATATCACCAACGATTAACTTAAAAGTTTTAGAATATTTATCCATCAAAGGCAACAAATTTTCAATATGCCCCGTAGAAAAATTATCCAAACAAGTTACTACATCACCCCTCTCGAGTAAAGCCTCACAAAGATTAGATCCTATAAAGCCGGCTCCACCTGTTACTAAAACATTCATTGTATCTATATATTGTAAGCACTCAATTTAGGACATACCCCTTAATTAAGACACCAAGCGGTATCCTAAACCGAGTTGTGTTAAAAAATAATTTTGAGATTAACATTAGCTAGTTGCCAAAGTAAGTTTGTCCGAAACCATAATGTTTCGTAACAAAGGTAAAATTAAAGTTCTAAGCCCTTTTTCAAGTGGTTACGAGAATCCTCAAAAGGGGGAAGGAAATATCCTCCCCCTTATGATTTTAGCTCCAACCGAATGGATTACCAATTAGCAATCTCGTACTCCGGAGCGGTAGGGATTGCATCCACTTCTGCCGGAGACATCACCTTGATTTTATTCCAATCAAAGCCGACCTTATTAAAGTCTTCTACTGATTGAATGTGACTTTTCACACCATTCGTACTCAGATACACCGGATCAGAGTCATCAGCTTTAATCAGGCAGGCATCCAAAGAGAGGGGAATACCCAAAGGTATGGCATTCACTTCTTCCTGACTTTTCACCGTGATCTTATCCCAAGCAGGGAATAAGGCAAAATAAACATCAGGATTGGGAATGTGGTGACGACTACCCAATTGAACCAGATAAACCTCAGCGGCAGCATCAGCTTTGAGGAGCATGCCTTCCGGATAAACCAACGGTTCATCACCATTCAGATCCGGATGAAGTCCGTCAATCAAAGTCAGAAGTTCAGCACGCCATTTACGCCCATCCCAGCCGATATAATGCATTACCGTGTCTGTATGCGCACATGAATAGTCTCCATTGGGAGCATGGACAAAATGATCGCCTTCAATCTTCATCTGCCAATTCTCACCCGCATCTGAAATATAATTCAGGATGGAGTCTGTGTGGCATTTGTCCTTAGCACCATTTTCATAATGATAGAACTCGCCATCTTTGTACTCTGCCGTCCAACGGCCTTTAGTATTCCAAGTCAGATAATCAAGATACGGAGAAGCCGTTTTCGTCTCTTGGGAATTCTCAAGAGAAGTAAATACAAACCATTGTTTACCCATGATGTTAAATTTTAATGGTTAAGTAACAAAGTTTATTATATAGAGAAATCATTACCGGCGAGGCCTCAGCCAATAAGTGACTTTACTATTCAACAGTAAGCATTCAAATTTACTCTTCCACATACTCCCACGGATAAGGATTATCCACCACAGTCTGAAACTCGTTGATAGCCTCCTGCTGTTCACCGGTAAGTGACACCGAATCCCAAGAAGCGATGATTGCACGGGCTTCGTCAGCCAAAGGCTCGTCGAATACCTCACCATAGCAGGCGGTAAGCAGACGAAGCTTCAATAGTGAAGCGGGAAGAGTATCGAGGATATCCCAGCAACGATCTAATATCTTCTGGACATGTTCGCGCTTTTCTCCGTGGTCGATGAACGATGCGTTGTAACCCATTAGGAGAGCGAGACAGACAGAGGCCTGTTCTTCAACCGTGGAACCTTTGACACCGGAATTATACAATGTTGTGGTCAAGCGGTAAACTTCATTGTTGCGGCGGGACAAGTCATCGCTGTAAATGGGACTCCCGTCCATGCCCAAATACATCAGGTCGTGCGCGGCACGCTGAAGGGAAGCTACTTCTTCGGAAAGAGTCATAATAAATTTGAATTATGAATTATTTGATTACTTCTATAAGATCAGGGTGAATAGTGGCCATGGCAACGGCTATGACACCTTGTATAGCAATGACTACGCGACGATCCCGGGCACCTTTCACTTTCAGGAAAACACCTTCCTGACCCTCGAAGTCACCACCTGTAATACGGACTTTGGTTCCTTTGGACAAGTTGAGCTCATCGGGTTGAAAGTATAAAAGATGGTCACTGTAAGTACCGGCTACAGCGATGAAACGCTGCATTTCATTGTCGGGGATAATTATCTTCTTGCCGCTACGGGTATCGGTGATATATTGCAAATAAGCAACCATAGACTTGACACGCTTCACTTCGGAAGGACAAGCATGAATAAAAATTAGATTGTGAATGATAGGAACCAAAACACGGACTTTTTTCCCTTTCTTTATACTTATCTTATATTGCATAGGAACAAAACAGCCCAAGTTCTCTTTCGCAAGCAACCGCATAGCGTCAGTCTCTCGACGATAAGTGGCACGCATAGCGAACCATATTTCGGTCTCTTTTTCCACTTCCATTATACGATTATTTCAGAAAAGGACATTCTCCCGGGGCTTTGAACTTCTTACATACACTTGAAATTCAATCACTTGCGAGTACATTATGTAATATACGGCAAGCTTTGTACTCTCTTGCCACGGTTTCTTGTAGTTACTCATTACCTATCTGGTAAGAAACTATAAACAAACGAATTATACTAAAAAAACGTGTTTTTAAACGTTCGTCTATTTGAACACTATTTTTGTATTCATTTTTTCATTATCGAAACATAAAAGCAGACAGATAAAAAAGAGATTTTTATCCATAGATATCTATCTAGAAATTAATATATTAAGGTAGAAAGGCAAGAGTGCAAATCTTTTTTTTAATTAAACATTTTGCTATTATGAAAATACCCCTTATCTTTGCGTTCAAATAGACGAACGTTTTTTGAAACATCTCTCCTTAAACAAATTATCTCACTATAAGCCAACAGCTTACCTCTAAAAAGAAATTAAATTCCACAATTTATCTTATATTTGTAAGTTTACTAAATTTTTCGTCCATACCTTTGCAACATTTTATACAAATAAAAATCACTAAAATTAAAAAGATTATGAACTACGAAAACAAACAACAAGAAGAAAAAAAAAGAATTCAAAAAAAACAAAACGGGCAACAAGCAAATCTCTGACAATAGAGACCTTAAGTCAAACAGAGGACGAAAAAAGGAGAAACCCATACAAGGGATTGTTTTGAAACACTACGAATGCTTAAAGCTACTAATCACACTCTATCAAGATGGGGCAATGGGTATAAAAAAGGAGACATCACAAATTGCATTAGCACGATATATAGACGACAAAAAACTATTAGGGAATATTCGAAATGGAATATTCATTCCATTGAAGTTCAGCACTATTCTAAAGGAAACAAACACCATCTGGAACGAAATGCTACGAGATAAATCCATTGGCATAAAATAGACAAGAAAACACACCATGAATTATTATACTCCAACCTAATCGGCAAACACTCTACCTTCGGGCCGACAAACAATTTATAAACTTTAAAATCATTATAATATGAAGAAGTTGAAAAGCCCGGCGTCACAAAGTGAAGCCATGAAACTGAGATGGAAAAAACGGATCGTCTTCGAGAAAGGATACACCGAGTCGTGCGCCGAATGGATGGCAGAACGGCTTGAAGCACTCCTGGACCATATGCAATATGGACATGCGACGGTAGCTTACCGAAAACAAAACGGGAGTTTCCAACTGGTAAAAGCAACATTGATTTACTACGAAGCGGAGTTCCGTAAGAAGTATGATCCCACAAAAATAGAAGGCGCAGTAGTCTACTGGAATGTGGACGAACAACGATGGATGACATTCCAGGTGGAGAACTTCATGGAGTGGAGACCGATCGCATAGGGTGCCACCATAGATTACACGGATTTTCACGGATGAATTATTTATACTTTGAGGAATCAAGTGAAAATGTCTTTGGAAATCCGGAGTAATTTGTGGTAAATGTATTATTGAAAGTACAAACAACTAATCTAAAAAAACAAATATGGCAATAGCATACGACGGGATCAATTATTTTCCGGTGGGCGTAAACTTCATGGAAGAGAACGCAATGGAAGTGATAGAAGCAAAATATGGAATAAAAGGGTCGGCAATTGTGCTGAAACTGATGTGTAAGATTTACAAGGAGGGATACTACATACGATGGGATGAAGAACAATGCCTGATTTTCGCAAACAAAGCAGGAAGAGAGGTGCAGGCAGAAGAGGTGCAGGGGATCATCGAGATTCTGTTCACCAAAGGAATACTGGACAGAAACAGTTATCAGGAAAACGGAATACTGACTTCGGAAAGTATACAGAAAGTATGGATGGAAGCGACAAAGCGAAGGAAAAGAGAGTTGTCGGAGCTCCCTTACCTGATGGTGAAACCGGAAAAAGAAAATGGAAAAGCCGACACTCCCCCGGCACTACAAGAAATTCAGCAACCAGAGCTGTTCAAAAAGGAAAAAACACCTGTTAACCCGAAAAATGTAGTACATCATGTAGCCGTTGACGCAAAAAATGCATGCAATTCCGGACAAAGTAAAGTAAAAGAAAAGAAAGCAGAGGAAAATAAAGAATTTCCCCCCTCAGCTCCCCCCAAAGGGGAGGAAGAAGAGCGGAAGGGGGATTCTGCTTATCTCCCGATACCGGGATACGCCTTCAATACAATGACGCACAATTACTCGGGACTGATGGACACGCTAAAGAGATTGAGCATTACCGACACCGGGGAAGTAAACTCCATACTCAGGCTGTCGGACTATGGGAGGAAGGGAACGACGGTATGGAAACTGATTGCCAACACTTGCTGGAGCGACATCGGAGCCAAAGGAAGATACCTGATAGCGGCGCTAAACAAGACGAAAAGAAGGTAGCAGAGAGTGTCAGTCCCCTATTTGTAGTTGACAAAAAAGCAAATATACAGGCTTTTGACCAGAAAGGGATTCAGCGAAACAAAGAAGTAAAAAGTGTGCTTAACGAACTAAAACACAGTGTTTTTAAAGCACAAGATTTCTCTCGCCCAAAGCTTTGTTTTAACGCTACGTTAAAGCTTGTTCTTTAAATGCAAATAGCAAGTGTTTTCAATGCAAAAGGCTTGTTATTTGCACACAAGAATAAAATAACGGAGAAATGGCGTTAACAATGTTAATTGAGAAACACTCTACAAACAAAAAGAAATCTCTGTCATTCTAAAATCAAAAGTACAAATAGCCGTAATCAAATTCCCAATATATTGTGAATTTCATGATGAAGGTACATAACTCAAGCCACAAAAAGCTCAAATTCACAATATATTGGGAATTTCCTTGCTTATCAAACAAATACTTAGTATTTTTGTTTCAAATTCACAATATATTGGGAATATGAAACAAATTGGAATACAGATTCGCCAACGAAGAAAAATGTTGGGTATAAATCAGCAAACACTTGCCGATTTAGCACAAATCAGTATCAATACTATAACAAAAATTGAAAATGGAGAAATAAATATTAATTTTCAAAAGCTCTATGCCATATTGGAGGTATTAGGATTAGAACTTTCTCTGAAAATTAAAAATAAGGAGGGATATCTATGAGACAAGGAGTCGTATACTTGAATAAAGAACGGGTAGGCATTATTACGGAATTATCTTCTAACGAATATAAATTTCGCTATGATGACGAATATTTCAATGATCCATCAAAGCCCTCCATAAGCCTGACATTGACAAAACAACAACAGGAATATACTTCCCATTATCTATTTCCTTTTTTTGCCAACATGCTGTCAGAAGGGCACAACCGCATCGTTCAGGCAAGATTATTGCAGATTGATGAAAAAGATGATTTTGGTATTTTATTAGCTACAGCACATACCGACACGGCTGGGGCTGTAACCATAAAACCTCTCGACTATGATTGAATTAACTTGCTGTCCTTCTACTTTACAAAAGGGATTCTCAACCTATTCGCCTGTTGCATTGAAAGAGCTGTTCAATAGCCAAAAGGTAAACCATATACTGCCATACAATGGCATGGACAATAATGAAACGGAACAAAAAGAATTTCAGGATAACAACAAACACATGTCTATATCCGGAGCTCAACAAAAATACTCTCTTGTAGTAGATAATGGGCAAATGAGACTATCACTGGAACAGGAGCAAGCCACATTGTTACTTAAAACCAAACTTTCTGAATATGCCAACAAAGAGATAAGTCCGGCCAATGAACACTTAACCATGCAAATAGCCTCGCAAGTTTACAATATTCCTACAGCAGCCAATGGGCTCTGTTTTTTTCAAAATGATGAACCTGCCTATATCACACGACGTTTTGACATTGCACCCAATGGAAGAAAATTCAGAAAAGAAGATTTTGCTTCTTTAGCCGGAATATCAAAGGGGAATAAAGGTCCCAACTACAAATATGATGTATTAAGTTATGAAGAGATGGCGGATATTATCAAACAGTACGTCTCAGCATCATCTGTAGAGGTTCTAAAATTCTTTCGATTAGTTATTTTCAACTTCCTTTTTTCAAATGGAGATGCTCATGCTAAAAATTTCTCTTTGTTAGAAACTCCTTCTGGAGATTTTATACTTGCTCCGGCATATGATTTGCTAAATACCAGACTGCATATTTTTGATGATCATGTATTTGCTTTACAACGTGGCTTGTTTAAAGAGAATACGTTAAACGGAAATGACGGTGCGGTTACAGGAAAAGAATTCATAGAATTTGGTATCCGCATCGGCATTCCCCCCAAAAGAGTTCATAAAGAGCTAATAAGCTTTTGCCAAAAGGCAGAACAAGTACAAGATTTAGTCGAAAAATCATTTTTACCGAATCAATTAAAGAAACAATATTTACTCCATTACCAAATGAGAAAAGATTCCTATCTTTCGGTAGGCATTCTCACATAAAATTATACCAGTTTCTTTTTCTTCCTGTAGTTTTCACGAAACTCTTTGGGCGAACATTCTTTCTTTTTCTTGAAGATCCGATTGAAATTAGAAAGATTATTAAACCCGCATTCATAACAGATTTCAGCAATAGACATAGTAGAATCAACCAGCAGGCGGGCAGCAAACCCCAAACGAATGTCAATGATATAGTCCGAAAGATTCTTACCGGTACGCAATTTAAAGAAGCGACTGAAAGATACCGGAGTCATTCCTACCATATCGGCCAGCTGATTCAGGCGGATCTCTTCTTGATAATGGGCATTAATATATTCCTGCACTTTCTGCACACGGCGGCTATCCGAATGAATGCCGATTTTCGCGAAGGAAGAACTTGACAACGTACGGGCCTCTTCATTGAAAAGTGACAGTTCATAAAGTATGGTCAAGAACTTGATGACAGCATAAAACCCCTGTTTCTCGGATGCCAGCGTATCGAGAAGGGGATAAATTTTCAGGATGGCGGACATCGGAAAACAAAGACCTTTCTGAGCTTTCTCAAGCATATCACGAATAGAATCGAACTGATTCTTATTGATAAAACTTTTGAAGAAAAGATCGGAAGAGAACTGAATCGTTATTTCACGGATCTCTTTCGAATGACAATCATGCTGCTCCCAGACATGTTCCAAATCCTTTCCGGTAATCAGAACCAAATCATAATCACTGATCACTTCTGCCGAATCACCGACGATCCGTCGCACACCGGCTGCTTTCTCCGTAAAGTTCAGCTCAAATTCGGCATGATTGTGAATGGGATAAGTAAACTCCGTTTTATACCGTTCGGCAATGTAGAAACAATCCTTATCGGACAGCGGAGTGATCTCCCGAATAATGTTGCTTTGTAGTGCATTCATAGCTAATATAGTATTATTAGCCACAAATATAACACACTTTTTTAATTTCTTCTATTCCACTCCCGAAAATCTTCTCCCGTAGGATTCTGGAATACGCGCAAACCAAATTCCGGAACAATGGCAAGCAGATGATCGAATACATCGGCCTGAATTCCTTCGTAAGGTACCCACTCTTTCACAGCAGAAAAAAAGTAAAGTTCGACCGGAATACCTTGTTCGGTGGGCTGAAGATACCGTACCATACAAGTGAGGTTCTTATTGACATCGGGAAGACTTTTCAAGTAGTTGGTCAGATAGGCACGGAATACTCCGAGATTGGTCTGGCGTCGCCCATTGACCAAGATAGAGTTGTCTATGTGATGTTCTTTATTATACTCTTTCACCACCTGCTCGGTCTGCTCCACATAATCGGTCAACAATTGGATTTTCTTATATTTAGCCAACATTTCGGGGGTACAGAATCTTACACTGTTCATATCGATATTGATAGAACGCTTCACACGCCGTCCACCGGACTCTTGCATACCCCGCCAATTCTGAAAAGAATCGCTGACCAGCAGATAGGGAGGGATGGTAGTGATGGTATTGTCCCAATTGCGCACCTTCACCGTATTGAGCGTCACTTCAATCACCGTACCGTCGGCTCCGTATTTGGGCATAGCAATCCAGTCACCTACTTTCAGCATATTATTTGCAGAAAGTTGAATGCCGGACACAAATCCCATGATACTGTCTTTAAACACCAACATCAGGATGGCAGCCGAAGCACCAAGCCCGGTGAGCAATACCATCGGAGATTTATCTATCAATACACTGATAACAACAATTCCTCCAATGAAAAATAGTATCACTTGTGCCGTTTGCAACAAACCTTTCAATGGTCGATCACGAAACTGTTCTCGCTCACTGTATACATGATAAACAGCCGACAGAAATGCACTGATAAAACGCAGAAAAACCGCAATGATATAAATCATGCAGATACGACGGATAAAATCGAGGGCACTTACATTCGGAATTGCCAAAGGAATCAACACATAAATAATGATGGGGGGGACAAGGTGACTGAGGTAAATCAAAACTTTACGGTCGAACACAATATCATCCCAGGTTGCTTTGGTCTTTTTCACTAGTTTAGCAACTACTCTTAAAAGAATGTTACGACAAATAAGATCGGCTAAAAAGGCAATGCCAATAATCAGTACCAGTGTCATAATGGGACCTACTTCACTGGAGTCAAATCCCCAGGAAACGAATAAGTCATTTATTTTTTCGGTTATCTGTTCCATATAAAAACTCTTTTATGTCTTCTTTCAACCATTGATAAAGGTATAAATCTTTGTAAGCACTATTTTTGCGAAGCATTACCTCCACATTGACCTGACTGTTTTGATAACAAGTCAGTTCATTATGAAATTGTTCGTCATGTTCCGCCAATTTTTTGATTTCTTGTTCCCGTTCGCGTCGCAGGGCTGTACAAACGGGAGTCAATACTTTCATCACGACATTGTCCATGATGTGATGCCCCTGAATAAACAGATATGTTGTATCAGGAAGCACTCCAAGTTCTTTTAATTCGACCGATAACTTGTCGACCTCTTCGATACCTTGTGGAAAACGCGTGGATAACTCAGAAAGTTTAGACGTTACCGAACGCCTCACTGCCTCCAAAGAACGTTCCGGATGCCTCAAGCTGACATCGTGCAAACGAACACAGGCATTAAATTCACTCATAGTAAACGTATAAGTATCATGACGACGATAAAACCAGACAGACCACAGGAAAAGCGGATAAGCAATCTGAGAGTATCGTTTCATAAACTCATTGAAGTCAATCAGGTGTCTGTCGTTCAAAGTGGCTTGCACACAGACCTCATGCAAGCTATCGGCATAACAATGATAGTTTTCAATAGCATAAGCATAGGTCTGAAAAATATATCTATTACGATTGATTTTACGTGAAGTAGCAGTAGCTCCTTGCAACAAAAAGTCATAATCGCTATCTACACAGGCAATCAGACTTTTGCCTAACTCGGCCGTATTAAGGGTATTCATCAGTACCATTTTCTTGCCTTTAGCCAAGGATGTAGCCGAAGGAAGCATCACCTGAAAATAATGTTCTTCGTCCTCAAACTCCTCAAGCAGTGTACGCCAGAAAGCTACATCGTCATAACTCTCAACATAAGCTACAATCCGGCGGCGCGCCTTTTTAGAGTATAACTTATGAGCAGCATTGAAATAGGAAGAAGTCAGATTGTCTTTGAGACTGATTGCCATAGGTCGTGTTTTAGTTAAATGCTACTTATAGCTGGTTGCAATATCACTTACTTCGGTCACAGCATCGAGCCATCCTTCCATGATCACTGCAGGAGAATGTGTCGTTAGTATAATCTGCACATTCGGATTCAGTTCACGGATCATCGATATCAGCTTTTGCTGCCATTCGATATGCAAAGAAGCTTCGGGCTCGTCCATGAACAATACGCAATGGGCATTATCCTGTACAAGTACAGTAAGCAGAATAACCAACATCTGCTTTTCGCCGGAAGAAAGTTTGTAAGGAAACAGAAGTTCACCATCCTGATAGAAAGCAATATCATTGCGTCTACGGTCTATTTTTTTACGGGTATAGCTGAATAGTTCGTCAACCATGTCTTGAAAACGACGTTTAGCAATGGAAAGCGTGGCTGCTTTACTACGTTCTTCCTCGTTATTGCTGCTCAACAGCTCGATCATCTTATTGCCTATATTGACTTGATAATCCAGATAACGGCGCTGCAACAGATAGAGTTGCCAGTCGAGTTCGGACTTTACATTCTTATCTGCCATACGGGCTGTGAAATCCCCCATAATAAGCGGACGATCGTAACTACGGATAACATCATAAGGAATGTAAGTAGCTTCGGGATTGTCGAAAAAGATATGTACTCCGTTTTTTTCATCACTCTTCACTTCACCCGACAGTTGCTCGAGATACCCGACCGATCGATTCAGGATAGTGGTTTTTCCAACTCCATTGATTCCGGATAGTATATTGACATCCGGACGAAGGTCCCAGACTATATTGAAACGGTCCCATAATCCGTCTATTTCAATTCGTTTGATATAATTGGCTGATAGTTCCATAAATGGTTGCATTTAAATTAAACAAATATAGAAAATTCAAACGATAAATTGGTTACTTTTGCATCCGTTTTCAATAAAGGTAACATTTTCGGTATGGAGATTGATAAGAATCTGAAAGGACACGCATTGGCATTTACAGCCAACGTGATGTGGGGGCTGATGTCCCCCATCGGTAAATCGGCATTGGCAGAGTTCTCAGCGCTTTCGGTAACCACCTTCCGCATGGTAGGTGCCGCAGCAGCTTTCTGGATACTTTCCGCTTTCTGCAAACAAGAGCAGGTAGGACACCGTGACATGGTGAAGATTTTTTTTGCTTCTCTGTTTGCCCTTGTTTTCAATCAGGGGATATTTATATTCGGATTGTCTCTCACTTCTCCGATAGACGCATCTATCGTAACAACAACTTCACCTATCATCACCATGATTGTGGCAGCTATCTATCTGAAAGAACCGGTTACCAACAAAAAGGTTTTGGGCATCTTTATCGGAGCAATGGGAGCGTTAATCTTAATTCTAAGCAGTCAGGCAGTAAGTGCAGGAGGAGGAAGCATTTGGGGAGATTTACTTTGCATGATTGCGCAACTTAGCTTCTCCATCTATTTAACCGTATTCAAAGGGTTATCCCAACGCTATTCGGCCATCACGATTAATAAGTGGATGTTTATCTATGCATCCATCTGTTATATTCCTTTCTCATACCAGGATATAGCAAGCATTAAATGGGACAGTATTTCGACAGCCGCCATCTATCAAGTACTTTATGTGGTACTATGTGGAAGTTTCATTGCTTACATCTGCATCATGACCGCGCAAAAACTAATGCGCCCTACAGTAGTAAGCATGTATAATTATGTACAGCCTATTGTTGCTTCTATTGCTGCTATTTTAATGGGAATCGGAAGCTTCGGCTGGGAAAAAGGGGTTGCGATCGCATTGGTATTTCTTGGAGTCTACTTTGTGACTCAAAGTAAATCGAAAGCAGATTTGGAAGGTGTGTCATAACTCACCACAGAATTTTGACACACCTTTATCATTATTTCAGATCTTCAAAATAGGTATCGAGTAGGCTCTTGGCAGCAACAAAAGAGGTCAGATTTCCCCTGAGCACTTGTTGCTCCTTTTCTTGTAACATCGATTCGATCTTGGCATTATGATAGAAACTGTCACGTAACTGTTCATTGATGCTTTCATACATCCAGTATTTACTTTGTTCGTTACGGCGGTATTCAAAATAGCCATTACCTTTCACAAAATCGATATACTCATACACCATATCCCATATTTCCTTTACCCCAAGATTGTAGAATCCGGAATATGTGAGTACACGCGGTGTCCATCCGGAATCGGGAGCGGGAAAAAGATGCAAAGCATTACGGAACTGAGCAGCGGCTAATTTGGCTTTATCGATATTGCTACCATCAGCCTTATTAATCACAATACCATCTGCCATTTCCATGATACCGCGTTTAATACCTTGAAGTTCGTCTCCCGTACCGGCCAACTGAATCAACAGAAAGAAATCGACCATCGAGTGAACAGCCGTTTCACTCTGTCCCACTCCCACCGTCTCTACAAATATCTTATCGAAGCCGGCCGCTTCACACAGAATGATTGTTTCACGGGTTTTACGGGCTACTCCCCCCAAAGAACCGGCGGAAGGGCTGGGACGTATAAATGATTTAGGATGCACTGAAAGCTGCTCCATACGGGTTTTATCACCCAAAATACTTCCTTTGCTGCGTTCACTGCTCGGGTCGATGGCTAAAACCGCTAACTTACCTCCCTTTTCGAGAACGTGCAATCCAAAAACATCAATCGAGGTGCTTTTACCGGCTCCCGGTACACCACTGATACCTACACGGATTGAATTTCCGGAATAAGGCAGACATTTTTCAATAACTTCCTGGGCAGTAGCTTGATGTTCAGGACGCACACTTTCTACCAAAGTCACAGCCTGACTCAAGATCGTCACATCTCCCTTGACAATTCCCTCCACAAACTCACTAACCGACAATTGACGCTTCTTTACCTTCCGTTTCAGATAAGGATTTACAGATGACGGTTGTTCAATGCCTGCATTCACAACCAAACCTTTATACGCTTCGTTATTCTCAGGATGTTCCATGGCAGATATTAATTATGTGATTCGTTATTCGTAGCTTTTACATCGATCTCCACTTTCGGTTGCACCGGATCATTGGTGATCATCAGGATACGTAAATGTCTCTTTTTCTTTCCAAGGTTCTTTTTCAGAACAGTCACCCTCAACCGAGTACTTTCACCCGGTTGCAGTACAGTTTTTTTCAAAGCAACCCCCACTGCCGGATTAAACACTTGCAGTTTGCTAATTTGCAGAGGAGATTTACCTGTATTAGTGATAACAATGTCTCGTCTGGCTTTGTTTTTCTTGGCCAGCACCTGACTTAAATCAATCTTAGATTCGGACAGGCGAATAACAGGAGCGACCGCCTTATCCTGTTCGGTCATTCCTGAAAAGTCCGGAAGAAGGACTGCTGACACAGGTATTTCGTTCTCTTCACCCACTTTATCACCGGCAAAACGAGCCAGATAAACAGAAGACTGGGTCAAGCCCAAATCCATTAGTTGTTTGGTGTCGAGTGTGAGAGTAATAGTTCCTTTCTTACCCTTTAAAAGGACGGTCGGATTAGTTTCCATTTTCAGATAAGGCGGAAGGTGCATCAATACAGGTTCGTATGGACGATCGGAAAGATTGACTACTCCTAATGTGATTACCGGTTTCTCTCCACTGTGTGCATCCGGAAAATCAATATCTGTACGATCAATCCGGATTTGCCCGATTGCATAAGGATGTGTTTTAGTAAAGTCCTTGATTTCCTGAACCACCTCCCCGTCAAAATTCAGATAAACCAAACTGGGCTGTGCATTGCTGTAAATGCCGATTGACTTATTGAAGTGCCCTAGCGCTTTAGCATCAAACGTAGCACTAACTGTTCCTTTTTCTCCGGGAGCAATCGGAGTTTTCGTCCAGTTAGCAACCGAACAGGCACAAGAAGTGGTAACATTAGTCAGTACCAAAGGTTTATCACCTGTATTGGTAATAGTATATTCTACAGAAACCGGACGTTTCCATTCGATTTGTCCGAAATGATGGGTCTCCTTATTAGAAGAGATACGAGGTTGAGCTACAGCCGATAAAGTAATAGTAAGTAAAGTAAATATGAAGAGTAAACTACGTTTCATTCGTCTCTGTTTTATAATTATTAGTTGTTTAGAGTACAAAAATAGGGGTTTTCAGTGAGATTCTGCCATTGATTACATATTTTTAAGCACAAGACATGATAGCATACTTCTTTTGTAAATACTCTTAAAGCAACTATTTACCACTATCCATTAACATAGATATGGCTTTCTCGTATTGCTGCCATGACTGCTTATTATGTAAAGGATTTCCCAACCATACTACCTTATTTGAGCGGTCTATAACGAAATCTTGATATAAAGGATTATCAAAAATACCATTTTCTTTTTTAAAACATCCCAATGAATCAAAAAATATCGGATAACTGACATGCATTTGTCTAAACACCTCATTAACAGTAAAAGTATCTTTTTCATGCACAACCATAAGAACTCCTGTATGCGTATCCAGCAACCGACGCTTATTTGTTTTCATATATTGCATCTTCTCCAAACTACAAGGTGTACAATTACCCGAATCGACATAAGATATCAGTAAAAATTGGTCTTTAAAAGCCTTATTACCAACCGTATTAAAGTTTTTATCGGAAAAGATAATTTCTTTTCCGATAAAAGCTTCTAGTTCCGGATATACGTTTTTCTTTTTACCACAGGATAATAGAACAATGGTGCAGAACATCAGACTAAGAATTCCAAACTTTCCCATCAATACTTCATTTACTAAGCCAGGAAACATCATAGACCCAAATCGAATCATCTTCACCCTGAGCGTACAATCTATTATTTTGAGGATCTAAAGTGATCCAAGAGATCTCCTTATCCAACTGTATCTTATATACGGGCCGCCCTTCCCAATCGAAGACATGGACAGTCTTTGATTTAAAAGGATACTTACCTCCCATTTCTGCCTGATCAATATAAAGGGCAAATATATATCGTGAATTCACAGCCGCACTTGTATAATAATAGCGTATGCACTCAAGATTTTGTTCTATATCACTGAAGTCAAGCGTATCATCCATCCTGTACCCTACTTGTTTTCCTGACTTTACATCTAATATGGTGATCTGGGCAACCCGCTGCATGGCAATGGCCACTTTAGTCTGATCTGGATGTATATAACTATGATTAGCGTAAAACATGCCACTCAGAACATCATATTTATCATCCTTCAAAATAACCGGTCGGTTGAACAACTTATATTCCTTCACTTTATTCCCCAAAGAATCTTTATATAAATAAAATTTGCGCGGAATATATTCTTTACCTTTGGAATACTGTTCCTCACACTGATTTTGCCCTAATATATATCCATCTTTCAAAAAGAACAGGGTAGTAGCCGGGTAAACGAAATATTTATTCCAATCCATGGGAATAATAGCATCGCAAACAGTAGCTCCTGTCTCTATAGACTTTGTAATATTCAATAATCTAGCTGATTTGGCATTATCTCTGACCCATAACTTCAATTCGCCATTCTCCCTTATAAACTGCTGAGAGTTTTTACAGGATAAATAGTCATTTGGCCCTTGCCCTTTGGGACATAAAGAAGCGATATGTTTGCCACTATTCACACTAAATACATACATCCAGCAATCACTATATTTATGCGAAGTAAAAAACAATAATGAGTCATACGCTAATACTGAACCGTCATAAATATCTTCAAGCTCTACTTTTACCGGAGACAACAAAGTATCGTTATCAAACGATTTGATAACTGTTATATCACCATTAAAGTAAAGATCCGTCTCTTCTTTACAAGCAAAAAAAACAAATCCGACCATGAAAAGGATTAAAATAAACCTATTCTTCCATTTATTTTTTAAAACCATCATTCTAACATGTATTAGTTAACTATCTCGTACAATAAAGAAAACTATATATCCAATCTTTGTGACCTTCGGTAGTACCAGATGGACAACGGTAAATAACGCTTTCGGTAGTTCCTGAATTACACACCAAATAATACTCTCCCGTAGAATCATCTTTTGTAAATTCACTGGAGCTTACACACTTTTTTATCGTAGTTGATGGATTATCCTCATTCCCTATACCATCACCTTCAGCATTAGCAAGAGATTCAACATTTGCCAATGCAATATCTCTGGCATTCTTTTTATTATCTACGGATTTAAGAAACACAACTCCTGCTAAAGCAGAGAAACAAAGCACTGTTAGAATAGTAAATAATTTTTTTATTTTCATAAAAATAGATTTAAGGTTTAACAATCATATCCTACAAAGATAAGTTTTATTTGCAACAAAAACCATTTTAATGAAAATATTATAATATAATTCAAAGATTATAAACTAAAAATAAAAAAGAGATGCAGATACTTACATAATCCAAGTATCTGCATCTTGAAAAAGACAGAGTTCTATTTACTGAGAAACTTCGTAACGGGCAGAAGCTGAATGGGCAGCATATTCGGGTGCATAGGCACTTTGAATAGTAGCAATTCCTGCTTCATAACTTCCCGCACGATCTACACGATAACTGTATTCTAAAACATAAGTCCCCTTATTCAAAGTATCGAAGAAGAAATCGGTAGAAGCATCTTTTACTGCAACATAACAACCGACATCACCGACATTACGATATCCGGACAGGACCTCTACCGGTTCAAGACAAGCAGCACGTTGATCTTTCAATTGTACAAAGTCCATTGTACGATCGAGACGAACGGTCAGACGAACAACTACTTTATCACCAACCTTTAATTGAGTTTTACCGATAACCGGCTGTAACCGGCGATTATTATTAACAATCGTCTCTACATACAATTTCTTATCAACATTCAACCCACTTCCCTGGCGAACCACTTTATCAAGATTCTCTTCGAACTGTGCATAAACTGCTCCCCAGGCAATACCCGGATCTCTCTTTTCAACGATAATCTCATCGGTATTCACGGTCTTCTTATCGGTAAAAGTCTTTTTGATATAGCCTAATCCCGGAACAGTCGTCTTGGCAGGACTTATCGTTTCTAAAACTTCATTGCCAAGGACAATACGCACGTCTCCCTGATTATCCAATAAATTAGTACCCCGGTAAAGCAAAGCATAAACAGCATCGGCTGTGGCTACCGGAGAATCCCACTGTTGAGTTTGCTTCTGTTTTAAAAGCCGCATTTTCATTTCTTCAACAATCGTGGCATTGCTGCCTACCATCTCAAAAGCCTCCATTACATCAACATGGGCAGGCACTTTTAAATTATTCCAAGCATACGGACTATCAGTCCTATCAAAGAACATGCCTTGCTCGTCTGTTTGAGTAAGATATTCTTTGAGAGATGCCATAAACTCCTGAGCTTCTTTTACCTTACCTGCCTTCTGTAATACAATAGCCGACCAGGCCTTCTCGGTGACGGATTGTTGAGACAATGATGGAGCAACTTTGGATAGGAAGTAATCATAACCTTCTTTCACCGATGCCGGAACTTTCTCGCCAGAGACAGCAATCAAATAAAGATACTTCAATGCACTTCGTGAAATTCCCTCTGATTTATTGCCAACCTTTTCTGCCTCACGGATAGAACGATATTCCTGCAAGGCTTCTTTATGGAGATAACCGAAAGCTGCTTGTTGCATATCCAGCGCTCCTCCCTCCAGCGGCTTCCCTGTAAGCAGGGCTATACGTGCATTCTGTTCTACAATGAAGTCGGTGACAAAAAGACTTCCGTCCATTCCTTTATACCAGCTCCACGAACCATCAGGTAACTGAAGTTCCTTTAATTTCAACAAAGCTGCTGTATTACTGTTACGGATATTATTCAAATCGAATAAAGTGGCAATACGCTCTTTTTGTTCGCTTTCCGAAGTCGCTTCCATCACCCAAGGAGATTCAGAAAGAAGGATATTCTTCACTTCCTGATTTTTTTGCAAATTACTCAAGAAGCTTTCTTTAGTGCCTCCCTGGAGTTTCCAACTATCAAATATTGCCTGAATACGTGGCTGAGCATTCATGATATAAGAAGCCATTGTATTGGCATACCAGGAAGTAGCCCACGAAATAGCATCATCATTCCGAGGTTGTGATAGTGCCGGTAATGCTTGCACTGCATACCAAGCCGGATTGGAAGTAAACTCTACAGTTAAACGGCGGTTGGTCGCAGTCTTACTATGGTGATTGAACAGATCGGCCAAAGAAAAAGTACGTGTTTGCTCGCCACGAACAGGCATGGGCAAAGTCTCTGTCAAGTTCTCCTTATCACTGAGAACCGGAAGCAAATGCTGCTCTCCATCACTGAAATTTCCTCCTTCGGCAATCATCCGGCATCCCAAAAGTTCATATTTATCGGTTACTGTGAACAAGAAACTTACACCGACACTCTGTCCGGCTCCGGCATTAAATTTCTTCTGTTGGGTCGATATTACCTGATCTGTCATTGGATCGAAAAGTACCAGTTTCACAGTACCAGACAGATTTTTACCGGTCAGATTACTAACAGAAGCAGCCATGGAAGTGTGATCTCCTACCCGGACAAACCGAGGTAGATTCGGAGTAAGCATAAACTCTTTACTGGTAACAGCAGTAGCATCCATCTGCCCTGTCATCATATCTTGTGTATGAGCATATCCTCGGAAATTCCAGGTCGTGAGACTTTGAGGCATACGGAAAGAGAAACTGACCTCACCCTGAACGTTAGTGTGAAGCTGCGGATAAAAGAAGGCAGTTTCCGCAAAGTCGGTACGTAACTCTATATCTGTTGTCCTACCCATATCGGCATTGTCCATTGACATTGCCATTCCGCTCTCTTCCGTAACAGGAACCATTTCAGATTCGAAAACGACATCGGCTACGGCAGCGCTCTTCATTTGTGGTTTTGCAGCACCCATTCCGCGCAGACGTGCATATCGGGTAGTCGGAGCAGCATCATTGGTGACCGACAACATTTCGGCAACCGCATATAAAACCGGAGGCAAGTCAAAATGATCATAGCTAAACGGAGGCACCTTCAAATCAGTCCGGCGGAAACCAAAATAAAAATAGTTTGAGCCAACATAATCTCTCCTCCAACGAGCAATGGGGACAGAAAGTTGATAATGTAATTGCAATGACTGGTTGGTCTTCCAAATTTTATCCAAAGAGGCATCATACATAGTAGCCAGCATTTCGGCCAAAACAGGTGATTTCTGTGGATTACGGATAGTCAGTTTCCATTCCTCTTCCTGCCCGGGACGTAATTTATCACGGAATACATCCCAACGCATATTCAAGTTATGATCGGGCAAACGTTTTATCAGGCTTACCTCCTGTTCGTAAACAACACCTTTACGAACAAATACAAAGGTAATACCCAAACCATTCCCGTAGGCTTCCCGATACGGATATTCAAAACGAACAAGAGAATCGGACAAATGAAGAAGCTTACTCTCCAGATGCTTATTACCACAGAACACATCCATTAAGACATAAGTATCTTTTTCGGAAGTACCAAAATAGAACAGGGCAGGATGTGCTGCATCAAACCGGGTATTCACTTCATAACACCACAAAGGCATAGATACCGGAGGACGCTTATCATCGGAAGCAAAAAGAATCACTACCTTTTCCGCATCTACCTTACGGCCTTGATCATCTTTCACCGAAGCTACAAGTTTGTAAGCACCTGAAGGAAGTTTTTTCCAATCGGACAACAAGATCTCTTCATTGGACCTAAACGAACCGGAAAGAGCCGGTTGATCGGAAACGTCCTGTTCTTTCAAGGGTTTTGATTTCTGATAATCGGAAATCAAAAACAACCGGTAACTGCCTTCGACACTGACCGGTTTACGATCCAGATTATTTACCCGAAAAGTCGCTTTCATAGAATCATCCTTGCAAATCAGTCCGGATATATCAGCAAACAATAACAAAGAGGTCTTTCCTGCCCGCAGACTTGTTTCTGAGGTTTGCGTTTCACCTGCGACATTGGTTACTGAAAGCTGCACTTTATAGTCATAATATAAAGAGGTATTATCACCGTCTCCCAAATCGGGATTCGAAGTGTCTGGTTTCAGATCCACAGGAATTTCGAAGTTTCCATCTACTCCCAAACGGACAGTGTCAGAGGCCAAAATAACCGGATTCATCCCCCACATCCGCCAAGTATACAATGAGCGGGTAATGGTATAAGTAACAGGAATATCCTGTAACGGCACACCACTGAAAGTTTTTACACTCCCTTTCAACTCGACACGATCTCCCAATCGATAACTTTCAGTCACCGGCTCAAAAGTAATATCAAATGTAGGACGTTTGTAATCCTCTACACGAATGGAACGAAATCCGTTTTGAGTATTCAAACTGAAAGTACCGTTCAAACAAACAGACGGTAAAACAAATTCTGCGGTGAAAGATCCAAAATCATTGGTACGCAGCTTCTTTGCACTGATTTCTTGCCCATTGGCATCCGAAAGAGTCAGCGTATATTCCTGTCCCGCAATCACATGGGCAGAGTCAGGATACTGTTCATAGGCAATGCCTTTTACATAGACAGTCTGCCCCGGACGATAAACAGAACGGTCGGTAAGCAAAGTTACCACAGAAACAGGTTTTGAATGGTCTGCAAAATTATAATCTCCTCCCCATAAATACATCTGCGGCATAGCTGTATCATTCCCTTTGGCAGCAGTCAGATACCTATATTTTTCCGACGAAGCAAACTGTACTTTCCCTTCGGTATTGGTAGTAGCTGTCAGAAGTTGTTTGTTCTGTCGATCGAAGAATGAAAGAACAACACCCTGCAAAGGCTTGCCACTCATAGCATCGAGAATAGCTACCTCACTCAGATTAGAAGGTAGAGATCGGGTAAGAACTTTAAAGCAAGTAGAATAGAGAAATTTTGAAACATTGGAACGAACCTTAACACCCGGAATAACACGGAGGGCGTACAGTCCTGTTTCAGGTGCCTTTATGTGGTAGATGGAATCTTTCACTTTATAGTCATCCGACGGGAAGAGAACATAATGTTCCGATGAAAGTAAACGTCCATGTTTTTTTAGAAATGCGTCATTGGGTGCTTCCACCGTATTCGGACGTGCCGGTAAATTAATTGCATACAACTCTACCGTAAAGTCTTTCAAATTTTTAAAGCTGACTTTTAAATCAAACTCCTCACCCGGATAAACTGTTGACGGGGATTGCACTGTCAGATCCGGACGCAGAATTTCTTGCTTCAGTTCTTTCAGAGCATTGATGCGGCGATAGTCCGGATAGCGAGAGATAGCCTCTTCGCACAATTGTAACGCAGAAGCGGGCACTCCTGCATCCATTGCCGCCTGTGCCTTGAGCAAATAAACTTCTGCACAGACATCATGTGACTTATTTTCGGCAATCAGTTTGTCCAGTGCAGCCAAATAAGGATCCTGTGTCAAGCCAAGTTTCCCCTCCGGAGCACGATAAGGCCGAAAATCGATATCAGTACGCCTCTTCCACTGCAAATAATCCAAAGTAGTAAGCAACAGAGCATCGTGATTATCAGTCCGACGATATGAATTCATCATATGCTGATAAATTTCTTCAATGCGTACATTTATTAAAGAATCACGGCCAAATCCGGACAGATTCTCCAACGAAGTAATGGCACGGGAAGCCAACAAATGATACATATCATGATGATAGTAATCACTGGTTGCTCCAAGTTCCACAAAAGGGATGTAGCTTCGGGAGGAAGTATCGAGCAGTAGCAAAGAGTCTTGAAATGTTACGGCTATTTCTGTCATTACTTTAGTTACAAACTGATTCTTACTCCACTCCCGGATATCAACAGAGGGAGCTTCTTCTTCCAAATCCGTACGTTGATTCAGTTTCCAACGGTTTTGGGAAGCATAATCTGCATACATACTACCGATAAGCGAATGCAGGATTGCACGGTCCAATGGCTTGTCCGTAGTCACCGCCCACTGCTCTAAGCCATTCAACGACACGTAAAAGCTATCCGGAGTAATCTCTTCCCTAAATTTCATCTGCCAAATATAAGCTTTCAGCATTTGAGGAGAATTCTTCTCTGCTTTAGCTTTTTGATAAATTTCACCGGTTAATCGGACAACTGTTTGGGGCAAACTTTTCTGCTGGGCCTGCTCCACTTGCTTCCATAATCTATCGTATGATTGAGCATGTGTCCATGACATCATCCCCATAGAAAGTAACACGATAATACAAATCAGTTTAATTCTCATATATTAAAAGTTTAAGTATCAATACATAATTAACAAAGTAACAAATTAAAGTTTAAAGATTTGTTCTTTTTAGCTTAAAAAAAGAGAACAGGGCAAACGTGATACGATTATTAATGGTTCTAATTAATCTCTTTTAACACAAAAATCAAAATAGCAAAACTTTTTCGGGTATCTTTGTAATAAGAACCATTTATCTAATCACAAACTAAGGCACAACATTTTATGAAAAACCGACATTACTTAAGGCACATACTGGCCATTACTGCGTTATTATTCAATGGAGAAGCCATTTACTCGCAAACTTATCCAATAGAAAACTACTTAAAAGCAGCAGGAGACTATGTTACTATTTACAATGGTGAAATCGAATTAACATACAGTCTTGCCCAATACGACAATCTTCCTTATTTTCAAGGTGATGAATTTACCACAGGAGAGATTATCTTCAAAGGAAACCGATACCCGGGACTGGATCTTCATTTGGATTTACACAAAGACCAACTTTGTGCACTGACTCCTGACAGCCATTACAGCATGATTATCAATAATGAAGGAATCGAACAAGTCAACTTGCACAATACTACATTTATCTATTTCCGTCCGACAAAGAAGACAGATCTCAATAAGGGATTTTACGAATTACTACAAGACGGAAAGCGACTGAGACTGCTGGCACGAAAAACATACTCCGTTGCTCAGATCAACGTAGAAAAAATAGCCAAAACCCGCAAACATCAAACTGAATACTTCATATACGGAGTAAAATATTATCTGGAATACAATGGGATATATTATCCCGTCAGTAACAACAAGTCGTTTGCCAAGATCTTTCCGGAGCAACATAAACTGATAAAACGTTACGCACGAAAACATAAACTTAATTTTCGCCATGACGCTGATGCCTCATTAATCGCTCTTACTAACTTTTGTGAAGAATTGATAGACCAAAAACAAACACGATGAAAAAAAGTACATACTTATGGATGTTGCCCCTACTATTTGCATGGCCGCAACAAATGACGGCTCAACACCCCCTCTCACTTCCTGCCGACAGTATAACTATTGACTCCTTATTGGAGACTGTAGAAAAAAATACACCCTATAGGGTTTTCACCACTATTAGTGCTCCTTTCAAGGTTTTGGTGAAAGGAAAAGCTTCACCCCTGCAACAATTAAAAGAAGCACTTGAGCCGACTCCTTATAAATTGTCAGTATCCGGAAACAATTTATTCGTGCTGAAAGAGCAGGAACTCATCACGCTATTACCTGCTAAACTGACCGGAGAACCGGAAAAAGGCGAAAGTTATTATGGTGACGTATATACTTACCTAAGCGGAGAACCTGAAAAGGCATCTTCAGAAAACAAAGTGTATAATGTGGGAGATGTACGAATCAAGCAACCACCACGAAAAGCGGTACTCAAAGGGCAAGTTACTAACTTTAAAACCGGTGAGCCCATGATAGGCATCAATCTGATTTTAAAGGACCCATGGATTGCGACGACAACAGATGTTAAGGGAAACTTTACTCTTGAACTTCCTACCGGACACAAACAAATTGATATCAAAGGACTTAACATTAAAGATACCCGTCGACAAATTATGCTTTACAGTGATGGTACACTGGACATCGAACTTGAAGAAACTACGCATATGCTGGACGAAGTAACCATTACTTCCGGACGTATACAAAATGTGAAAAGTACGCAATTAGGTGCAGAAACACTGCGTCCAACCCAATTGAAGAATATCCCGATGGCTTTGGGAGAAGTAGACATTTTAAAGATGGTACAGGCTTTACCCGGTGTAAAAACAGTAGGTGAAGCTTCAAGCGGCTTCAACGTACGTGGTGGAGCTACCGACCAGAATCTAATTCTGCTAAATGACGGAACCATCTATAACCCGAACCATTTATTCGGCTTTTTTGCAGCCTTCAATTCAGATATGGTAAAAGAAGCCGAGATATATAAAAGCAGCATCCCGGCACAATATGGTGGACGTATTTCATCCATTCTGGATATCACCGGTAAAGAAGCCAATAAAGAAAAATTCACCGGTTCGGCCGGTATCGGTCTGGTAACGAGTAAACTGAATCTGGAGATTCCGATTATCAAAGACAGAACGTCTGTATTACTAAGTGGGCGTACTACGTATTCTGACTGGATCATGAAGCAGCTTCCGGAGAAAAGCGGATACAAAAACGGTACCGCCGGCTTTTATGATTTGGCTGCTATTGTGGCACATAAATTCAATGACAAACATAGTCTTAATGTCTACGGATACTATAGTCATGACCGTTTCGCTTTCAATTCAAACGAAAAATACGGCTACAATAATCTCAATGCTTCCGCACGATGGAGAGCTGTATTTAACGAAAAATTGATAGGATACTTCTCCGCCGGATACGATCATTACGATTACAATAACCGCGAGACCGTCAATGCATCAGCTGCTTATAAACTTTCATTTGATATTAATCAGTATTTTGTCAAAGCAGACTTCACAAACATACTGGCCGATAAGCACACGCTCAACTTTGGTTTCAAGTCCATGCTCTATCATATCAATTCGGGTACTTATGAACCTGAAGGAAGTGAATCATTTGTAAAAAAGGACGTTTTACAAAAGGATAAAGCCTTGGAAACGGCATTTTATTTAGGTGATGAATGGGAAATCACTCCCAAACTATCGGTCAACGCAGGTATCCGTTACTCACTGTTCAGTGCACTCGGTCCACGTTCGTACTATCAATATGCATCAGGCATGCTCCCACACGAATCGACCATAACGGACACCATCACTGCAGGAGCAGGAAAATTCATGAAGACTTATCATGGGCCGGAATTCCGGTTATCCGCCCGGTATGCCTTCACAGATAATTTCTCGGTCAAAGCCGGATTTAACTCGATGCGGCAATATATTCATAAGTTGTCGAACACTGTCATTATGTCGCCAACGGATACATGGAAGTTGAGCGATGTGAACATCAAACCCCAAAGAGGCTGGCAAGCCGCAGCCGGACTTTATCTAAATTCTCCGAGTGGCATCTGGGAATATTCTGTGGAAGGATATTACAAACGAATGTCCGATTACCTGGATTATCGTGGAGGAGCAAAGCTACTTATGAACCACCATATTGAAACTGACGTCATCAACACGCAGGGACATGCTTATGGCGTAGAATTGCAGGTAAAAAAACAAGTCGGTAAGCTCAACGGATGGATGAGTTACACGTATTCACGTACCTTCTTGAGACAGAATGATAAACGAATTGAGAAACCGGTGAATAACGGTGACTGGTATCCTACAGAATACGATAAGCCTCACGACTTTAAGTTTGTAGGTAATTACAAATTTACGCATCGATACAGTATGTCAATCAACGTGGATTATAGCACAGGACGCCCCACTACCATACCTGCCGGACAGTATTATGATGAATCAACGCAATCGATGCGAGTTTACTATACGGAAAGAAACTCATACCGCATACCGGATTACTTTCGTACAGACATCTCTTTTAATATAGAACCCAGCCATCATCTGACCCTGTTGACACATAGTTCTATTTCGATTGGGGTATACAATGTAACCGGAAGAAAGAATGTGTATTCTATTTATTATATGCCGGAAGAAGGACAAATAAAAGGATACCAGATGTCTATTTTCGGAGTTCCGATTCCTTTCATTACGTATAACATAAAATTCTAACACCATGCTGAAATCAAAATATAAAATCTATCTGTTACTACTCTGCCTGACAGGTTGTGTTTCAGAATACAACGCACAACTACCTTCTTCCGATGAAGAATTGCTGGTAGTAACCGGCGACATTATCGCTAATACAGAAGCCATATTCTCATTAAGCAAAAGTATTCCACTATCCGAAGACATGCCGGAAGATTATCGAAACATTTATGCCAGAATTGCTGTAGTAGGCAGCGACGGCTATCGAAGTGATTTCGGAACGGCTCTTGGTGATGGTAAATACCAGGTCAGTATCGGTGAATTGCAGGATGATGTATCCTACGGAATAGAGATAGAATACGACGGAGAGATTTATACCTCGTCTCCTTCCACACCGATGGTATCTTCTGAAATAGACAGTGTTTCGTGGATACAGCCAGAACCTGAACAAGCACTTTCTATACGGGTATCGACCCATGGTGATCCCGGAAAAACTCAATACTACATGTGGAACTATCGGGAAGACTGGGAGATAAGAGCCAGCTACATTACAACTTGCTACTTTGATCCGGATATGAACCGCATCTATGAAGACAGCAATTATCCAACTTTCTATTGTTGGAAAAAGGAAATATCAAGAAATATATTGATTGGCTCTACGGAAAAGTTGAAAGAACATCTGATCATAAATAATAAGCTACTTGATGTGCCGGTCAATGAAGACAGATTCACTGTACTATACAGCATACAGGTACAGCAACGGGCATTGAGTAAAGAGGGATATGAATATTACTTGAATGTACAGCAACAGAATGAAGAAATGGGAGGAATCTTTACTCCACAACCCTCTGAAATCCAAGGAAACATTAGTTGTATCAGTCAGCCCAAACGAAGGACGATCGGTTATGTAGGCGTCTATAAAAACATCTCTGAAAAGAGAATATACATTCATCCCAACGAAATTAAACGTCCTCCTCTATACAGTGGCTGTGAAGAAGTATCGGATAGCGAAATGGATGAACAGGGCTATAGCACATATCTGACAAGATACCTTGCCGGTTATCGTCCAGTCGGTACAGGCACTCACATTGACCACTGGGCCCTACGGAGATGTACAGAATGTGAAGCCAACGGAGGAAGTAAAAACAAGCCTTCATTCTGGCCCAACGATCATCAATAACTTAAACAAAAGGAGGCAATTATGAAACGGATTTTCACACTATATCTCTTTATCTTATTCTGTCTGATTTTGCAAGCACAAGAAGAATTATATGAACGGGTATACGTACATACGGATAAAACGTGTTATTTGGCCGGTGAAGAAGTATGGCTCAAATTTTATACTATTGACACACATTTTCGCCCATCTTCTTTCAGCAAAGTGGGATACGTAGAAATATCGAATACTGAACGGCCTAAAGCACAACTTAAACTGGCACTTGACAATGGGAGCGGTTCGGGCAAAGTCAAGATTCCTACAGACGCTCCTTCGGGAATTTATGAATTGACCGGATACACACGATATATGAGGAATGAAGGAGAAAAAGTGTTCTTCAGAAAATCCATTGCTGTAATTAACACTTTCCGAGTATCAGACTCCGATCCTATTGAACTAGCGGATTCTGCCGAGATATATCCGAAAGGGAAACCGGCTACCACCGAAAATATTCATATAAAAACTTCCCGGTCGAACTACAACACACGCCAACTCGTAGAATTGACCATTAATAGACTACCGGATGAAGTATCCGATCTTACTGTCTCGGTAAGCCGTAATGATTCACTGGTAACCCTCCCGCCTCTTGAAGAATCCACCTGGAGAAAACAAGTGACCGCTACTCCCGGAACATTTTCCGGAAAATGGATACCGGAATATGAAGGGCATATCATCTGCGGACAGATAGAAAGCCCTACAGGAGAAACATTGAAGCAAGTACAAAATGAACCTATATCAGCCGACATCGCTTTCGTAGGAAAAGATATACGATATGTGCAAGGACAAGTGGAATCGGGAGGAAATACACTGTTCTACACAAGCCATGTATATGGAACAAACGATGTAGTAGCCGCTGCATGGAACATTAACGGGGAACCGTTCAGAATGAACATCTTATCACCCTTCAGTGAAAAGTTACCCCAAAACCTGCCATCATTAAAACTCTATCGGAATAAAAAACGACTGTTGGAAAGGAGCATAGGTATACAGCTGCAGCAAGTCACAGTGCTCGATTCATTGGATCATGCTATTCCTCTGCAATCTTGTTATGGACTTCAACCTTATCTGAATTACAATTTGGATGAATACACACGATTCAATACAATGACAGAAACTTTCGTGGAATTCGTACGCAGTGTGATAATACGTAAAGTTAATGGAAAACGTAGATTAAGAGTACTCAAAGAAGGAGAAAAAAGATTCAATATCGGAAATACATTGGTACTGCTGGACGGCGTTCCCATTCATGACCATGAGGATATTTTAAAATATAATCCCAGATTGGTGAAGAAAATCGAAATATATAACGGCCGTTATGGATTTGGTGGTGAAGTATTCGAATGCATGATTTCACTTACTACCCAAAGAGGAGACTTACCTTCCATACAGCTTAGTGACGATTCACGACTAACGGTTTACGAGTGTCCGCAACTGCCTGTTACATTTAAGATGCCTGAATATAAAGACGCTACTGACAAAAAATCACGTAGACCGGATTTCCGCCATACGCTATACTGGAATCCCTCTGTAGAGACAGAAGCAGGAATAGATACCACACTTTCATTCTATACTTCTGACCTTGAAGGAGAATTTAAGGTGGTAGTGGAAGGCTTCACATTAAAAGGAGAGCTGATCAGAGGCGAGGTAAACTTCCATGTGAAAAAATGACCCGGCCTCAAAACTCAACGACACGAAACAAACTTGAGTCAAAATAAAAAAAGTGGGGAACACTTTTATTTAGTGTATCCCCACTTCATCATTTCATTTCTGCCGGCTTCTCTCAAACATCTTTCCAGCAGATGCATTACTACTTTTTTCATTGCTTTAAATACTAATAATAATTACCTTAATTAATACACACTGAAAACCTGAAGGGAAAAACGCTTAGAGCGTCACATATCCCCAAATGTTAGGATTGGCATTAGCCAAATTCTTTAATAAACTTCTTACAATCTTCATAATCTTTTTACCTTAAAAACTGTTACCTAAAAACTTTGTTATCCTAATTTTTATGTTTTACAACACAAAAGTAAAGCCAAAACAGATACGTTGTACTCAAAAGCAAGATAATAACATGTTTTAAAACACATTTCTTGATGTATATCAAGAAAAAAAGTCCCAGATGGTAATCAAAAGACAAAACAGGACAATAAGGGAGTCAAAAAGACAGGCTGCAACTGACAATATCTCACATCCGAATGACAGGCCGTCATAAAGTAGACAGGAAGAAAGATAGTTTTCAAAAGTAGAAAAGACACTAAAAAGAAAAGAGGAAAGCGTTTACACCACGCTTACCTCTTTTCATTATCAATGGACTTTATTTATTTCATTGGAGTCTGCTCCAAAGTAGCAATTAAAAAGTCATAGAATTTTTGAACTGTCGGAATCAAAGCCCTTTCGTCGGGAGAATGCGGAGAGCGTAGTGTTGGCCCAAATGAAATCATATCCAACCCAGGAATAATAGCTCCGATGATGCCACATTCCAATCCAGCATGAATTACTTTCACTGCCGGTTCTGTACCAAACTGCTTCTTGTAAGATTCCTTCATAGCATGTAAAATCGGAGAATTAATATCGGGTTGCCATCCGGAATAGCCGCCGGTCATCTCTACCTTCATACCTGCCATAGAAAAACAGCATTCCAAACTGGTAGTCAGACATTCCTTCATACTGTCACTGGAACTGCGCGCAAGGATTTTGAAAGAGGCTTTACCTTCACCAATATTGATGATAGCTAAATTTGAAGAGGTTTCCACGGTATCGGGAATAGTAGGAATCATACGCATCACACCATTCTGGCAAGCAAAAATAGCATCGATCAGATTATCCTGGATTTCTTCAGGAACTTCTCCTGCAGGTAATTCTACCCGTTCTGCAGTAAAGCTGATAGGAGTTTCGATCGCTTTGAACTCTTCGTTGAAAAGATCTTCACAATATTTCACCAAAGCCAACAATTCTTCTTCATTTTCAGCAGGAATAGTCACTACAGCATGTGCCTCGCGAGGTATGGCATTCCGCATATTTCCGCCTTCCCAGCTTGCCAGGCGGGCTTCATAAGTTGCTACTGCCTCACGTATAAAACGTACCAACAATTTGTTGGCATTGGCACGTCCCTGATTAATCTCCAATCCGGAATGTCCTCCACGAAGACCTTTCAGATTCACTCTAATAGCGATATCACCTTCTTCCGGAGCAACTTCCTTATATTCAAGAGAAGCTGTTACATCCATACCACCGGCACAGCCAATATAAAGTTCACCTTCATCTTCAGAATCAAGATTAAGCAATATTTCGCCATTCACCGTACCCGGTTTTAAGCCAAAAGCACCATACATGCCCGTTTCTTCATCTTTCGTAATCAAAGCCTCCAATGGCCCGTGTTTTAGATTCTGATCTTCAAGAACAGCCATGATAGCAGCTACACCCAAACCATTATCGGCCCCCAATGTAGTACCTTTCGCTTTTACCCATTCACCATCTATATAAGTTTCGATCGGATCTTTCTCAAAATCGTGAACCGTATCGTTATTTTTCTGCGGAACCATATCCATATGTGCCTGAAGGATAACTCCTTTACGATTCTCCATCCCCGGAGTGGCGGGTTTACGGATAATCACATTACCGGCATCATCCACAAAAGTTTTCAATCCAAGACTATTACCGAAGTTTACCAGAAATTCGGTAATTTTTTCCATATGTCCCGATGGGCGGGGAATCTGTGTCAAAGAATAAAAGTGCTTCCATACATTTTGTGGAGCTAAATCAAGAATTGTGCTCATAAATGAATTATTTATAGGTTTTAAATCAATTTCTAAAGGTCAAAGCTACTAAAAAGAATGGAAAAGAAAGAATTACCGGAAGAAATTCAAATAAAAAAAGTTCAAAAAGCGGATTCAGAGATTAAATATATATCGTTCGGTACATACAATATTTAATCCGCCCCCGTCACTTCCGGTGTAAAAAAGAAATAGTCACCAATCCATAAACACCCAATAAAATAACCAGCAGAGTCTGGATGCCATGAACAATTAGTGCAAAAATCCCAGCATCCGTCGCATTTACTCCGTAAAGCATCATCATGGTAATAACGGCAAAATGCCATGGACCGGCTCCATTCGGAGTAGGCACAATTACAGCAAAGGTGCCTCCAACAAACATAACCAATGCAGCAAGTAAGCCCAAATGTGCCGTAAAAGCAAAACAATAAAAAGTGAAATAAAAATGCAGGAAATAGCTAAGCCATATCAAAAAACTATAGAGTAGAAAAAGCGGAAGATTCTTCACATTACGCAGTGACATAATTCCTTCACAAACATTAAGCACAACTCCTTTCACTTTCTCAAAGAAAGAAAGCGTACGAATCAGATAGTAGAGAAGTACAATAACTCCGATTGTACAAAATAAAATAATGTAAAACCAGACAGAAGTAAGTAAATGCATGAATGAGGGGATTTTCGTTCCGGTTTGCTCAAGGAAGGTAACAAACACAGGCATTTGCAATAGAACCGTAACGCCGGTAATCAAAAGAATAGTCACAGTATCTACCAGACGTTCGGTAACCACAGTTCCTAAAGATTTAGCAAAAGAAACGTTGTCATACTTAGCAAGTACCCCGCAACGACTCACCTCACCTACCCTCGGTACAACCAAACTAGCTGCATACGAAATGAAAATGGCATCAACACAATCCCTTCTTCGGGGAAATGCTCCCAAAGGCTCCAGCGTCTGGCGCCAACGCCAACCACGAAATACCTGTGCAAATATGCCGAAAAGAAGCGAGAAAGCCATCCACCACCAGTTTGTGCCATGTTGCAAAACTTCCGTAGCCTTCACAAAATCGAAGTCACGATAGACCCAATATAAGATAAAGCCTCCCAAAACCAATGGTAAGATAAGTTTCAGCGCCTTTTTTATTAGTTTCTTCATCCCTAATTCTTTATTCTTCATTTAAAAGAATTACCTTTGTCTGCTGCAAAAGTAGTTATTTAGTTGATAAATGAAATTAGTAAAGCCTAAAAAGTTTCTCGGACAACATTTCCTGAAAGACCTGAAAGTGGCACAGGACATTGCCGATACAGTAGATACATTCCCCGATTTGCCAATTTTGGAAGTCGGACCGGGAATGGGTGTGCTCACTCAGTTTCTTGTTAAGAAAGAACGGTTGGTAAAAGTTGTAGAGGTAGACTACGAATCAGTAGCCTATTTGCGAGAAGCCTATCCGTCATTGGAAGATAACATCATCGAGGATGACTTCCTGAAAATGAACTTACAACGTTTGTTCGACGGACATCCTTTCGTCTTAACTGGAAACTACCCTTACAACATATCCAGCCAAATTTTCTTCAAAATGCTGGATAACAAGGATCTGATCCCCTGCTGTACTGGAATGATTCAAAAAGAAGTAGCCGAACGCATCGCCGCCGGACCGGGTAGTAAAACGTATGGTATACTCAGCGTTCTGATACAGGCCTGGTATCGGGTAGAATATCTGTTTACAGTAAATGAACAGGTGTTCAATCCACCTCCCAAAGTGAAAAGCGCAGTCATACGAATGACACGCAACGAGACACAAGAGCTCGGTTGTGACCCCAAGCTATTTAAACAAATTGTAAAAACAACTTTCAACCAGCGTCGAAAGACATTACGAAATTCAATCAAACCGATTTTAGGTAAAGATTGCCCGTTGACAGAAGACGCCCTGTTTAATAAACGACCGGAACAACTGTCGGTGCAAGAGTTTATCCACCTGACAAATCAGGTGGAACAAGCACTAAAAGTTCCGATAGAACCAGTTTCTCAGATAGAAAATCCATAAAGAACCAACCGGATTATCAGACTGAACTAACAAAGTAGGAAATGTAATATACAAAACTTGTCTTCCTTATTATTATAGGAAGTTAAGTAAGGCTGTAATTATGAACGAAGAATACATTGACAACGTAAAAGAACTTATCGAAGAAAAAGATGCCGATAAGGTAAAAGAGCTTCTTATCGACCTACACCCTGCTGACATAGCGGAATTGTGTAACGAGTTGAACCCGGAAGAAGCCCGCTTCGTCTACCGATTACTTGATAATGAAACAGCTGCGGATGTACTTGTCGAAATGGATGAAGACGTTCGTAAAGAGTTTCTCGACATCCTGCCATCAGAAACTATTGCCAAACGCTTCGTTGACTATATGGATACGGACGACGCAGTAGACCTGATGCGTGAACTGGATGAGGATAAACAGGAAGAAATACTTTCGCACATTGAAGACATCGAGCAGGCAGGAGACATTGTCGACCTGCTGAAGTATGATGAAAATACTGCCGGTGGTTTGATGGGTACGGAAATGGTAACCGTCAACGAAAACTGGAGTATGCCCGAATGTCTGAAAGAGATGCGCCAACAAGCCGAAGAACTCGACGATATCTACTATGTATATGTAATAGATGATGATGAACGCCTTCGCGGAATATTTCCACTGAAAAAGATGATCACATCTCCCTCTGTATCTAAAGTAAAACATGTAATGCAGAAGGATCCTATCTCAGTACACGTAGACACCCCTATCGATGAAGTGGCACAAATTATTGAGAAATATGACTTGGTTGCCATTCCTGTTCTTGACAGTATAGGCCGACTAGTAGGACAAATCACCGTAGATGACGTCATGGACGAAGTTCGTGAACAATCAGAACGTGACTACCAGTTAGCATCCGGTCTTTCTCAAGATGTAGAAACAGACGATAATGTACTCCGCCAGACTACTGCCCGCTTACCTTGGTTGTTAATCGGTATGATTGGAGGTATTGGCAACTCTATGATATTGGGGAACTTTGATTCCACTTTTGCCGCGCATCCCGAAATGGCCCTTTACATTCCATTGATTGGTGGTACAGGCGGAAACGTAGGAACTCAATCGTCAGCTCTCGTCGTACAAGGCTTGGCCAACAGTTCCCTTGACGCCAAAAATACTTTCAAGCAAGTCAGCAAAGAAGCCGTAGTTGCCTTGATCAATGCTACGATCATCTCTTTATTGGTATATACCTATAATTTTATCCGTTTCGGAGCAACCGCCACAGTCACTTATTCGGTATCCATCAGTCTGTTCTCAGTAGTGATGTTTGCCTCCATCTTCGGTACTTTGGTTCCAATGACACTCGAAAAGATGAAAATAGATCCGGCCATAGCTACAGGACCGTTTATTGCCATTACGAACGATATCATCGGCATGATGATGTATATGGGGATTACGGTGTTATTATCGTAAAAAATGGCTCAATTAAAAAAAAATAAAGGAAAATAGTATGAAGTAATCATTTTATTTCATTAATTTGTGATCTAATGGATTTAAAGACAAATCCTGTTTTCCTAAAAACGAATATACAATGATGGACTCTCATGACACTAACCAACCTTTAAAACAAGGGGAATTAGAAGAAGAAAAAAAAGCAGTTGAGGTTTCTGAAGAAATTACAGAAACTCCGGCTGAAGAAACTATTGTGGAAAAACCGACAGAAAATGCTTCGAAACTAAGCACTAAAGAAGAGGTGCTGCTCCGGTTAAAAGAAGTTGCCCAAGATGCTGAAAATGCAAACAAGCAGGAACTGGATGGTTTAAAGCAAACTTTCTATAAAATTCATAATGCCGAAATCGAGGCTGCGAAAAAAACGTTCGTAGAGAATGGTGGTGCCGAAGAAGAATTTATTGCTCAGCCCAGTGGCGTGGAAGAAGAATTCAAAAGTTTGATGGCAGCTATTAAAGAAAAAAGAAGTGCCTTGGCAGCTGAGATTGAAAAGCAAAAGGAAGAAAATCTACAAGTTAAACTATCGATTATCGAAGAGTTGAAAGAGTTAGTGGAATCACCCGATGACGCCAACAAATCCTACAACGAATTTAAAAAGCTACAGCAGCAGTGGAACGAAGTGAAATTGGTGCCACAAGCTAAAGTGAACGAGTTATGGAAGAACTACCAGTTGTATGTTGAAAAATTCTATGATATATTAAAACTGAATAATGAATTCAGAGAATACGACTTCAAAAAAAACCTGGAGATTAAAACACATCTCTGTGAAGCTGCCGAAAAGTTGGCCGATGAACAAGATGTAGTCTCCGCTTTCCATCAATTACAGAAACTACATCAGGAGTTCCGTGACACCGGTCCTGTCGCCAAAGAATTACGTGACGAAATATGGAACCGTTTCAAAGCCGCTTCTACAGCCGTCAACCGTCGCCATCAGCAGCATTTCGAAGCTCTAAAAGAGAGCGAACAACATAATTTGGATCAGAAAACAGTTATCTGTGAAATAGTAGAAGCTATTGAGTTTGACCAATTGAAAACATTTGCGGCATGGGAAACCAAGACACAAGAGGTGATCGCCCTGCAAAACAAATGGAAAACAATTGGTTTTGCTCCGCAGAAAATGAACGTGAAAATCTTTGAGCGTTTCCGTAAAGCTTGTGACGAATTCTTTAAAAAGAAAGGAGAATTCTTCAAGTTGCTGAAAGAGGGTATGAATGCTAATCTGGAAAAGAAAAAGGCATTGTGCGAAAAAGCAGAATCTCTGAAAGATAGTACAGAATGGAAAGAAACGGCTGAAATCTTAACCAAGCTCCAAAAGGAATGGAAAACAATTGGCCCTGTTTCTAAAAAATACTCGGACGCTGTTTGGAAACGTTTCATTACTGCATGTGATTACTTCTTTGAGCAAAAAGGCAAGGCCACTTCTTCTCAACGTTCTGTAGAACAAGAGAATCTAGAAAAGAAAAAGGCAATCATTGCCCGCTTAACTGCTATTGACGAAACGACGGATGCCGATGAAGCAAGCAAAGAGGTTCGTGAATTGATGAAAGAATGGAATGGTATCGGACATGTACCGTTTAAAGAGAAAGACAGGCTTTATAAACAATATCACGGTTTGATAGACCAACTTTTCGATCGATTTAATATCAGTGCATCGAACAAGAAACTGAGTAATTTCAAGTCTTCTATCGGCAATATTCAAAGTGGAGGCTCCCAGTCACTCTACCGTGAACGTGAGAAATTAGTCCGTACATACGAAAACATGAAAAATGAACTCCAAACTTATGAAAATAATTTGGGCTTCCTGACTACCTCTTCTAAAAAAGGGAATAGTCTTTTGACAGAAATCAACCGCAAGGTGGAAAAATTAAAATCCGACTTAGAATTAGTATTGCAGAAAATAAAAGTAATCGATGAATCAATCAAAGAAGAATAAAGGAAAATAATTTTAGTTCTATGTAAAAGGCGTATCAAAGGGATTTTGAATCTCTTTGATACGCCTTTTCTAAATTCAAGTGTTACACATTAAAAACAGGTATAAACATTCCCCATTTACCTATATAATATCAACAGATTATATTATTTCGTTTGCAATCCTACCACCGGATCGGACAGAAAAAAATTCTAAAACTACAGTTTGAAAGAACGATAAGAAACAGTTCTCTGCCACCGGGGATATCACCGAACAACTGTTTTATCAAAAAGACTTGAAAGGATAAAAAATCCCTCTAAAACTGCGGTTTTAGAGGGATTTTACTTATTTATAATGTAAATTTGTTGGGCTATCTGGACTCGAACCAGAAATGACAGGACCAGAATCTGTAGTGTTACCATTACACCATAGCCCAATGTGACTTACGATCAACATCTCTTGTTTCTCGTTTGCGGTTGCAAAGGTACAAAGTTTTTTTTAATCACAAATACTTTTCGCTCTTTTTTTCTAAAAAAATATCTAATATGCCGGATTCCAAAGAGATGCATCCCTAAAAAAAAACAAAAAATGAAATAGATTTAGCACATTACTTTCATTGATACAATAAATCAGCGTATATTTGTAAAAAATATCACGTTTATGACAAGAAAACAAAGAATCCCCTTTCCTTGTTATAAACAGAAACTGAACATTGATTATTTAATTTCAACCTATAAATGAACGAAACGAAAGTATTAATAGAAAAGATAACCGAAGGTATACAAGAAAAAAAAGGTAAAAACATTGTCATAGCAGACCTGACAAACATAGACGACACGATATGCAAATACTTTGTAATCTGTCAGGGGAACTCTCCCAGCCAGGTCATTGCCATTGTAGATTCCATAAAAGAATTTACCCGCAAAGGTGCCGGCACCAAACCCTCTGCCATCGACGGACAGCGAAATGCAGAATGGGTAGCTATGGACTTTTCAGATGTATTAGTACATGTATTCCTACCGGAAGCCAGAAACTTTTATAATTTGGAGCACCTGTGGGCAGATGCCAAGTTAACTACAATTCCCGACATTGATTAATCTATCAGTATGGACAATAACAGCAAGAAACCCAACAATAAAGTAAATATGCCCAAGTTCAACCTGAACTGGATGTATATGATTATCGCCCTAATGCTTTTAGGGCTGTATTTCGCTAACGGAAGCAGTTCTGTCAGTAAGAACATCTCTTACGATGAGTTCCAGCAGTACGTACGTGACGGCTATGTAAGTAAAGTGATCGGTTATGATGATAATTCGGTCGAGATTTATATCAAACCCCAGTACGTAGGAACCGTATTCAAACAAGATTCCACCCGTGTAGGCCGGAATCCGATGATCACTACTGAAGCCCCTTCACGCGAGAACCTGGATAACTTTCTACAAAAAGAAAAAGAGGAGACGCACTTTGACGGTTCTGTCAGCTATGATAAGAAAAAAGACTATTTCAGTGCAATACTTTGGAATGTACTGCCGATTGTCTTCCTGATTGCTTTATGGATATTCTTCATGCGACGCATGGGCAGTGGTGCCAGCGGAGGTGCAGGCGGAGTATTCAATGTAGGAAAGTCGAAAGCCCAGCTTTTTGAAAAAGGCGGTTCCATCAAAGTAACTTTCAAAGATGTAGCCGGACTGGCAGAAGCCAAACAAGAAGTAGAAGAAATTGTGGAATTCTTGAAAGAACCCCAGAAATATACCGACCTGGGAGGTAAAATTCCTAAAGGCGCTCTATTGGTGGGCCCTCCGGGAACAGGTAAAACGTTGCTTGCGAAAGCTGTGGCCGGTGAAGCCAATGTACCTTTCTTCTCTTTGGCCGGTTCCGATTTCGTTGAAATGTTTGTCGGTGTAGGTGCATCCCGTGTACGCGACCTCTTCAAACAAGCTAAAGAGAAAGCTCCTTGTATCGTTTTCATCGACGAGATTGATGCTGTAGGACGTGCTCGCGGTAAGAATCCTGCGATGGGCGAAAATGATGAACGTGAAAATACATTGAACCAGTTGCTGACGGAAATGGATGGTTTCGGCTCAAATAGCGGTGTTATTATCCTGGCAGCCACCAACCGTGTGGATGTACTAGACAAGGCATTGCTCCGTGCCGGACGTTTCGACCGACAAATCCATGTAGATTTACCTGATCTGAACGAACGTAAAGAAGTATTTGGCGTACACTTGCGCCCCATCAAAATAGACGATACGGTAGATGTAGACTTACTGGCACGCCAGACACCCGGATTTTCGGGTGCAGACATTGCCAATGTATGTAATGAAGCTGCTCTGATCGCCGCGCGTCACGGAAAGAAATTCGTAGGCAAGCAAGACTTTCTGGACGCAGTAGACCGTATTATCGGCGGACTTGAAAAGAAAACAAAGATTACTACGGAAGCCGAACGTCGGTCTATTGCCCTGCACGAGGCCGGACACGCCAGCATTTCCTGGTTATTGGAATATGCCAATCCATTGATTAAGGTAACTATCGTCCCCCGCGGACGGGCCTTGGGCGCTGCCTGGTATCTGCCGGAAGAAAGACAGATCACGACTAAAGAGCAAATGCTCGACGAGATGTGTGCTACTTTGGGCGGGCGTGCTGCCGAAGACCTTTTCATCGGCCGTGTATCAAGCGGAGCTGCTAACGATCTTGAGCGCGTAACCAAACAGGCGTATGGCATGATCGCATATTTGGGCATGAGTGAAAAGCTACCCAATTTATGCTATTATAATAATGATGAGTATTCATTCCAGCGTCCATATAGTGAAAAAACTGCCGAACTGATTGACGAAGAGGTCAAAAGAATGGTAAACGAACAGTATGAACGTGCCAAACAGATTCTCTCGGAACACAAAGAGCAACACAACGAATTGGCACAGCTACTGATCGATAAAGAAGTCATCTTTGCTGAGGATGTAGAACGTATCTTTGGAAAACGTCCTTGGGCTTCTCGTTCGGAGGAAATCATGGCAGCCAATAACAAACAAGAAAACGCCGTTCATCCTGCAGATGGAGAAGATGTAGACACAACTACTCCGCAAGCAACAGAGTCTCAAGAGGGCAATACGCAACAAGAGTCAGCGGCATCACAAAACTAAAAACGTAACAACACCTTGAAGAACAACTTTTTACAACGCGCCATAACAGGAATATTATTCGTAGCCATCATAGTGGGTTGTATACTATATGATCCACTGGCTTTCGGCACTCTTTTTGTCATTGTCAGCGCTCTGACTATACGCGAATTCGGACATCTCGTCAACCAATCGGGAGAGGTAAGCATTAACCGGACTATCACCATGTTGGGAGGAGCTTATCTGTTTCTGGCCATTATGGGTTTCTGTATCGACGCTGCCGGTTCTAAAATATTTATTCCTTACCTGATATTAATCATTTATCTGATGGTAAGCGAGTTATATCTCAAAAAGAAGAATCCGGTTTTAAACTGGGCTTACTCCATGCTGAGCCAGATGTACATCGCGCTTCCCTTTGCCATGCTAAATGTGCTTGCTTTCCAGAATGATCCGGAAGCAAGCAGCGTATCATACAATCCGATATTGCCTCTATCCATCTTTGTCTTTTTATGGCTGAATGATACGGGGGCATATTGTTTCGGATCACTTTTCGGCAAACACCGCCTATTTGAACGCATATCACCTAAAAAATCATGGGAAGGTTCCATTGGCGGAGGTATTGTAGCCATTGCCTCTTCATTTGTTTTTGCCTGCTACTTCCCCATCATGACATGGGCAGAATGGGCGGGACTGGCATTGGTAGTTGTCATTTTCGGGACTTGGGGTGACCTGACAGAGTCTCTGCTGAAACGCCAATTGCAGATTAAAGATTCAGGAAGTATTCTACCCGGACATGGAGGTATGCTCGATCGCTTCGACAGTTCACTAATGGCTATACCGGCAGGCGTTATTTACCTATATGCACTGACATTGGTCTAAAGCAGACAAAAAAATAAGTCACAAAAAATAACGGGCTACAAACACCAAGTACCCTGCAAAAGATAGCAGAAACTTATTGTTTGTAGCCCGTTATTCTTTTAACTAACCTTCTTTTATTTTATTTGCACTTCATCCGAAAGCGTCACCTGCTTTGCTTCCTCCGGCATTGACTGGCCCTTTAAGTTAAAGACCACTTCCGTTTCCCCGTCCTTTACGGAATTCAATTTCACCTTAATGCCTTTCTTACCGGTCAGATCCAATGAATTCAAGTTGAAAGATACGGCACCATTCGCCTGGCGAGCGGTCACATCATCGTATGTTTTATAGCGAAATTCCAAATGGATGTATTCATCATCCTCTCCCTCAGCAGCTGTAGCCCGCATATCACGAACCAGACTGACCAGATGCTTCTCCTTAACCGGTAAATTCTGACGGAAAATGACATTCAGGTATCCCCCGCCAATCCACATCATATCCTTGTTAACCCAAACCGGATCATTCCCAAATTCCGATTCATTCTCAGCCGTCAAATCTTCTACCTGTTTGGTCAGGACATTATAATTATGCTCTACCTTCACAGCATGATCATATCCTTCATAATTATCGTAAAGTGGGTTGAAGTAAGTAATCACCCGTTGCCCGTCTATCGGCTTATAAAATGGAATAGCAGTTGCAGCCGGCCAAAGAGTTCCCCAACGGTCAGCATTCAGCGAATAAGTGTCGCCACCGACCACACGTACCGTAGCCCAATCTACCGCTATATCTCCCAATGAATAGCCATCATTATCGTCACACGATTGCAATGCCGGCAGCATCAGTGTCAACATTGCCATCCAAAGTAGTTTTATTTTTTTCATCTCTTTTTTTAGTTAATCCTTATATCCTATAAATAAAAAAACCGGGCATTTACTGCACCGGTCTCCTGTTTATTATTGAATAAAAAACTATTTTTTAAGCAATTTCACCATTTCACGAGCTGCATGCCGGGGGGCTCCGGCCGGTCCGAGTAACCGTGCCATCTCTTCGTAACCGTCCAACATTTTGCGACGATAATCCTCCCGAAACAGCAAACGCTCCAATTCGGCCCGCATATTCTCTACCGTCATCGTATCGGCCACCAACTCCCTGACAACTTCACGTCCGGCAATCAGATTGACCAACGAGATAAACTTCACCTTCAAAATATGCCTTCGGAGAAAAGACACTAATTTGCCCACCGGAGTGTAATAACAAACCACCTGAGGAACACGGAAAAGAGCTGTCTCGAGAGTAGCCGTACCGGAAGTAACCAAGGCAACATCCGCCTGTTGGAGCAAACGATAAGTCCGGTCAAAAATCACCGCCAGTTCCGTTCCTTTTACAAATTTGGCATAGTATTCCGGAGAAATGCCCGGAGCAGCTGCCAGCACAAGCTGATAACCGGGAAAAGCTGAAGCAGCCCGGATCATATCGGGCAGATTATCCTTAATCTCCTGTTTTCTGCTACCTGCAAGCAAAGCTATGATAGGTTTATCTGCCAATTCACTATCGGCAATAAAATCAGCAAAGGACTCCTGACGCGACGCCTTGAAGGCGGTCACCTCATCTACCGTCGGATTTCCCACATAATGAATGGGATATCGATGTCCCTTGAAAAATCCTACCTCAAAAGGAAGTATGGAAAAAAGCTCGTCCACATCTCTTTTTATATTCTTGATCCGATACTCTTTCCATGCCCAAATCTTGGGAGAGATATAATAATAAACCGGTATCTTTGTTTTCGCATGCACAAACTTAGCAATATCGAGATTAAAGCCCGGATAATCCACCAGAATGACCACATCGGGCGACCACGCCACGATGTCCTCCTTGCATCTCTTCATGTTGGCAAAAATGGTCGGCAAATGTAGAAGCACAGGGATAAACCCCATGTAGGCCAACTCTTTATAATGCTTCACCATTGTTCCTCCCACGGCAGCCATCAAATCACCGCCAAAGAAGCGAAATTCAGCTTCCGGGTCTTCCTCTTTCAGTGCAGCCATCAAGTGGGAAGCATGCAAATCGCCCGAAGCCTCGCCAACAATCAGATAATATTTCATAATTCCCAGGATTTCAGTTCATCCATAAAATGATAAGCGGTCATATCCACTACAGTAGGTGTAATCGCTACGTATCCATTAGCCAGTGCCCAGTGATCATTCTTTTCGTTTTCCGGTTCATGATCGATAAATTCTCCGGTTAACCAATAGAAATTCGCATCGTCTCTCCGGGGGCAAGCCTGCCATTCTCCGCTCCAATGTCCTTTGGCCTGTTCGCAGATTCTCACCCCTTTTATCTCCTGAGTATTAGGAAAATTCACATTGAGGCAAGTCAGTGGCGGAAGTCCTTTCTCAAGCACCATCGCAGCTATTCTCCGGACATAAGGTCCTGCTGCATCAAAATCAGCTCCGGGGGCGTGGTCACAAATAGAGAAACCGATAGAAGGAATCCCATTGAGACAACCTTCGATCACGATCCCCATCGTACCGGAATAGTGCACATTGGTAGCGGAATTGTCACCATGATTGATTCCACCAACAACCAGGTCCGGCTTCCGGTCGAGTATCTGATTCCGTGCCAGTTTTATGCAGTCGGTCGGTGTACCGGAACATTTATAAACAGTCAGTCCCACATCTTTCTTTAATAACTGATAGTGCACCGGCTGTGTCACCGTCAATGCACATCCACTGCCGGAACGAGGGGCATCCGGGGCCATTACCACTATCTCGCCCAGCGGGCGGAGGAATTTTATCAGTTCACTAATACCTTTTGCCATGATGCCATCGTCATTGGAGACGAGGATCAGAGGTCTTTTATTTTCCATACAATCTACCTTATCTGTTATTTTATGTTTTCGAAATGCACAAAAGTAACAAAAAGAACTTGTATCGACAACAGAACCAAATAGGAAAGCGAAAGTCTATTCATTTTCCATAGATGATAACTATAAAAGAGAGGAATAAAAACATCCGGGTGTTTTACACAACAACATCCGGATGTTTTAAGATAGAACATGGGGATGTTATTATCCAAAACATGGGGATGTTTTGCCACTTCTCTTTTCATGTAAACCCAGAAAGGGTCTGATGTTTAGCCATGCAGACTACCCGTTTACAAATCTTAATCTTCTGCAAGTGAGTAAAAAAAGGAATCGATATTCAATTTTAATACGTATATTTGCAAGCTAAAAAGAGAAAAAATGCCCGTATCTCACCTGGCAGTTATTAACAAAACAGGTGACTTATCAACAGATTAAGCAAAGTTTCTATTTTTTAGTAGGCGCTCTGAGGATTTATCACTTATTTCGCTGCCAATAAATTTAGATAATATGGGAAAAATAATTGCTTTGGCCAATCAAAAAGGTGGTGTAGGAAAAACAACGACTACGATTAACCTCGCAGCTTCGCTGGCTACGCTCGAAAAGAAAGTACTGGTTGTTGATGCAGACCCACAGGCAAATGCCTCTTCCGGATTGGGAGTCGACATCAAGCAATCTGAATGTACTATCTACGAATGCATTATCGACAGAGCCAACGTACAGGACGCTATTCATGACACCGAAATTGATTCGTTGAAAGTCATTTCATCGCACATTAATCTCGTAGGCGCCGAAATAGAAATGCTAAATCTCAAAAACCGCGAAAAGATACTGAAAGAAGTGCTGACTCCGTTAAAGGAAGAGTATGATTATATTTTGATAGACTGCTCTCCTTCGCTGGGACTGATCACAATCAACGCCCTCACGGCGGCCGATTCGGTGATTATCCCCGTACAAGCGGAATATTTTGCCCTTGAGGGAATCAGCAAACTGCTGAATACCATCAAGATCATCAAATCGAAACTGAACCCGGCACTCGAAATAGAAGGTTTTCTGCTGACCATGTACGACTCACGTCTGCGTCAAGCCAACCAAATCTATGATGAAGTGAAACGCCACTTCCAGGAACTGGTGTTCAAAACCGTCATCCAGCGTAACGTAAAACTGAGTGAAGCCCCCAGCTACGGCCTCCCCACCATCTTATATGATGCAGAGTCCACCGGAGCGAAAAATCATTTGGCGCTGGCTAAAGAACTAATAAGCAGAAACAGTAAATAAACGAAGATATGGCAACACAGAGAAGAAATGCATTAGGCCGCGGGCTGGACGCCCTACTCTCCATGGAAGAGGTGAAAACCGAAGGTTCTTCGTCTATTAACGAAATAGAACTGTCGAAAATCTCCGTCAACCCCAACCAACCACGCCGTGAGTTTGATGAAACGGCACTGGAGGAGTTGGCCGATTCGATCAGAGAAATAGGAATTATCCAACCCATCACCTTACGTAAAGTCTCGGACGACGAGTACCAGATTATTGCCGGAGAACGCCGCTACCGCGCCTCTCAGAAAGCCGGACTGGATACTATTCCCGCATATATCCGGACAGCCGATGATGAAAACGTGATGGAAATGGCGCTGATAGAGAATATCCAGCGTGAGGATCTTAATTCAGTGGAAATCGCACTGGCCTACCAGCACCTGATAGAGCAATATGACCTGACACAGGAACGGCTGAGTGAACGTGTCGGCAAGAAGCGTACGACCATTGCCAACTATCTGCGCCTGCTGAAACTGCCGGCACCGATACAAATGGCCCTGCAAAACAAGCAGATAGACATGGGACACGCCCGGGCACTGATCACATTAGGCGATCCGAAACTACAAGTTAAAATATTCGAAGAGATTCTGGAACACGGATACTCCGTTCGCAAAGTAGAAGAGATCGTGAAATCGCTGAGCGAGGGAGAAGCCGTAAAGAGCGGAACCAAAAAGATAACCCCGAAACGGGCCAAACTGCCCGAAGAATTCAATATGCTGAAACAGCACCTTTCGGGATTCTTTAACACCAAGGTACAACTGACCTGTTCTGAAAAGGGAAAAGGAAAAATAAGCATCCCCTTCAGCAATGAAGAAGAGTTGGAACGTATCATGGAAATCTTCGATTCACTGAAGAAATAAATGGCAAAAAAAACTAAAACATACCCGTTATACATTGCCCTGCTTCTCTGTTTTTTTCAGGTAGCAGGGATTGATGTGTATGCACAGGAGCCTGTCAAAGTATCCCAAGACTCCATTTCTCCGGTACGCGAAGCCCCCAAAGCACGGGCACGCCGCCATCGCGAGCCGGTCGTTTCTACTCCGGCCACCGACAGCGTAAAAGTGGAGAAAGCAGTCGTCCTCCCACCGATAGACAGTTTGGAGAACCTGAAACCCGCCATCGTTACGGCAGACAGCCTGGAGGAAGTCAACCGACAGAACCTGGAAAGGATAGAAACACCCGTCATGCCATCGGTCGTAAAGGCAGATAGCCTGCCACCCGTCATGCCCAAGAAGCTTTTCGTACCTAACCCGACGAAAGCCACCTGGTATGCCATCGTATTTCCGGGCGGAGGACAAATTTATAACCGCAAATACTGGAAGTTACCTATTATATATGGTGGATTTGCCGGATGTGCTTACGCATTGAGCTGGAACGGGAAAATGTATAAAGACTATGCTCAGGCGTATATGGATATTATGGATAACAATCCTAATACCAACAGTTTTCAGGATTTGCTTCCTCCGAATCATAACTATACCGATACGCAACTGAAAGACCTGCTCCGCAAACGAAAGGACACATACCGGCGCTATCGGGATCTCAGTATATTCGCCGTCATCGGTGTATATCTGATTTCCATCATCGACGCCTATGTGGATGCGGAACTATCGAATTTCGACATATCACCCGACCTGAGTATGAGGGTGGAACCTACTATTATAAATAACAACCCGTTGCAACCCGGCAGCAAGTCGGTAGGCGTGCAATGCAGCCTCAGATTTTAACCCATGAAGATTGAACAAATAAGAATGAAGAAATTAGCAAACTATTGCCCCCTGATTTTATTATTTTTGTTTGCCACACCCAAGGTAAACGCACAGAGTGTAGACGTAGTGATTCGCGACAACGGCAAAGAACGCCAAGAGAGCATCGAACTTCCCAAAAGTATGACTTATCCTCTCGATAGCCTGCTCAACGACTGGAAAGCCAAGAATTATATCGACTTAGGAAAAGACTGCAGTACAGCGGAGATCAACCCGCTGTTCAGCGACTCCGTATACATCGACCGCCTATCACGCATGCCAACTGTTATGGAGATGCCATACAACGAAATTGTACGTAAATTTATTGATATGTATGCCGGACGCCTGCGGAATCAAGTCTCTTTTATGTTGAGTGCCTGCAACTTCTATATGCCTATCTTTGAGGAGGCCCTCGATGCGTATAATTTACCATTGGAATTGAAATATCTGCCTATTATCGAATCGGCCTTGAACCCGTCGGCAGTATCGCGCGCCGGTGCAGGAGGCTTGTGGCAGTTCATGATCGGAACCGGCAAAATGTACGGTCTGGAGTCAAACAGCCTGGTGGACGACCGTCGTGACCCGATAAAAGCAACCTGGGCAGCAGCACGCTACCTGAAGGATCTATATGACATTTATCATGACTGGAATCTTGTGATTGCGGCTTACAACTGCGGACCGGGCACTATCAACAAAGCCATCCGCCGCTCGGGAGGAGAAACCGACTATTGGAGTATTTATAATTATCTGCCCAAAGAAACAAGAGGTTACGTACCGGCATTTATCGCCGCGAACTATGTAATGACCTATTACTGTGATCACAATATCTGCCCGATGGAAACCAATATTCCCGAAAGCACTGATACGATTCAAATTAACAAAAACCTCCATTTCCAGCAGATCGCCGACTTATGCAACGTCCCAATGGACCAAATCAGAAGTCTCAATCCACAATATAAAAAAGAAATCATACCGGGCGAAAGCAAGTCGTACACACTGCGCCTTCCACAAAACGCGGTCAGTTCGTTCATCGACCGTCAGGATACGATTTATGCCCACCGTGCCGGCGAACTGTTCAAGAATCGGCGTACAGTGGCCATCAGGGACGACAGTTCAGCCTCCAAGAGGAGAGGTAGCTCTGCCAAAGCCGGCAGTGGTACACCCACTTACTATAAAATCAAAAACGGGGATACCCTGGGAGCCATTGCGGCAAAATATGGTGTACGCGTAAAAGATCTTCAAAACTGGAACGGATTGCGGGGAACTAACATTTCCGCAGGAAAACGTTTGAAAATATACAAATAAATCGCCTTTCGCTTGCCTGATGTTTAAATTTGATTATTTTTGCAGAAAAGGAACGAAAGGACTAAATTATGGACACTGAGAACCAGAAAGAAATAGCTGAAGAGCAGATGATTGAACAAGCGTTTCAGGAATTGCTGAACGATTATCTTGCTACCAAGCACCGCAAACGTATTGAGATTATAACCAAGGCCTTCAATTTCGCCAACCAGGCACATAAAGGCATCAAACGACGCTCGGGGGAACCGTATATCATGCACCCCATTGCCGTCGCGAAGATCGTATGCAATGAAATAGGCCTCGGCTCGACTTCCATTTGTGCCGCTTTGCTGCACGATGTTGTCGAGGACACCGATTATACAGTAGAAGATATCGAAAATATCTTCGGGGCCAAGATTGCACAGATTGTCGACGGACTGACCAAAATTTCCGGAGGTATTTTTGGTGACCGGGCTTCGGCACAAGCAGAAAACTTCAAAAAACTCCTGCTCACCATGTCTGATGATATCCGGGTGATCCTGATCAAGATTGCCGACCGCTTGCACAACATGCGTACACTAGGTTCCATGTTGCCCAACAAGCAATATAAGATTGCAGGCGAAACCCTTTATATTTACGCCCCTCTTGCCAATCGCCTGGGACTGTATAAGATCAAGACGGAACTGGAAAACCTCAGTTTCAAATATGAACATCCTGAAGAATATCAGGAGATTGAAGAAAAGCTGAACGCAACAGCCGCCGAACGCGATAAGGTATTCAACGAATTCACCGCTCCCATACGCGAGCAGTTGGATAAAATGGGATTAAAATATCGAATCCTGGCACGTGTGAAGTCCATCTACTCTATCTGGAACAAGATGCAGACCAAGCATGTTCCTTTCGAAGAGATTTATGATCTTCTGGCTGTACGGATCATTTTCGAACCACGCAACATAGATGAGGAACTGAACGACTGTTTCGATATTTATGTTTCCATCTCCAAAATCTATAAACCGCATCCTGACCGTCTGCGCGACTGGGTGAGCCACCCCAAAGCTAACGGATACCAGGCACTGCACGTCACTTTGATGGGCAATAATGGCCAGTGGATCGAAGTCCAGATACGCAGTGAGCGGATGAACGATGTAGCCGAACAGGGATTTGCCGCTCACTGGAAATATAAAGAAGGAGGAGGCAGCGAAGACGAAGGCGAACTGGAGAAATGGTTGCGTACCATTAAAGAGATACTCGACGATCCGCAGCCGGATGCCATCGACTTTCTCGATACAATCAAATTAAACTTATTCGCCTCGGAAATCTTTGTCTTCACCCCGAAAGGAGAGCTCAAAACCATGCCGCAGAACTCCACTGCCCTGGATTTCGCCTTCTCACTGCACACGGATATAGGAAGCCACTGTATAGGTGCCAAAGTGAATCATAAACTGGTGCCGCTAAGCCATAAACTGCAAAGTGGTGACCAAGTGGAAATCCTGACATCCAAGTCACAGCGTGTACAGCCCCAATGGGAAGTGTTTGCCACTACTGCGCGTGCAAGAGCTAAGATTGCGGCTATTCTGCGTAAGGAACGAAAAACCTTCCAGAAAGAAGGAGAAGAATTGTTGAATGAATTCTTTAAGAAAGAAGAGATCCGCCCGGAGGCAGCCGTCATCGAGAAGTTGTGCAAACTGCATAACATGAAGAACGAAGAAGAGTTTCTTGTAGCCATCGGTAACAAAACCATCGTTCTGGGAGATGCCGACAAAAATGAACTGAAAGAGAAACAAAGCAGCAACTGGATGAAGTATCTGACTTTCTCTTTTGGCAATAATAAGGATAAACAGCAGGAGGAAAAAGAACCGCAGGAAAAGGAAAAAATCAACACCAAACAAATTCTCAAACTGACGGAAGATGCCCTGCAAAAGAAATATATCATGGCCGAATGTTGTCATCCCATCCCCGGTGACGACGTACTGGGATACATGGACGAGAATGACCGCATCATCATCCACAAGCGTCAATGTCCGGTAGCGGCCAAACTGAAAAGCAGCTACGGCAACCGCATCATTGCCACTGAATGGGATACACACAAGAAGCTTTCGTTCCTGGTATACATTTATATTAAAGGAATAGATAATGTAGGGCTGCTGAATGAAATCACACAAGTTATCTCACGCCAGCTTAATGTGAATATCCGGAAACTGGATATGGAAACGGATGATGGCATTTTCGAAGGAAAGGTCCAATTGTATGTGCACGATGTGGAAGATGTAAAAGCTATTTGCAACAACCTGCGCAAGATTCCGAATATAAAGTCGGTGACACGTGTAGAAAACTAACAAAACAATAAATTAAATAACGGGAAGAGGAGCAATGAGTGCTTGAACAATCACTCATTGCTCCTCTTCCCGTCTTGTTGAAAACCCATCCAAAGCATCCCTCATTCCGATCAACTCTTGACGAATCTGCTTCAAACGGTCGATAATTTCAAAATTCCGGATCGTCGCTTCCCTGTTATCTTTCAGTTTCTGGCGAGCTCCGGGCAGAGTCATTCCTCTTTCTTTCACCAAATGATAGATCAGGCGAATGGTTTCCACATCCTCTTTCCTATACTGGCGCACGCCACGACTCCCTTTCTTTGGGGATATCTGCGGGAACTCCTTTTCCCAGAAACGAAGCAACGATTCGTTGACATCAAACATTTGGGCAACTTCACTGATAGAGTAATATAATTTCAGGTCTCTCTCCGTATTTTGCATGATTTTCTTCTCTTTTAGTCAAATACTTTACCGTGGTTGGCGGCAATCTGAATCATCCGTTCATAATCTTCCGCACTCAAATCCATAAAGTAATAGTTCACCGGATTGACCACCTGTCCTTTGACGTGCACTTCGTAATGCAAATGCGGACCGGTACTCTTTCCCGTACTTCCTACCCCGGCTATAACTTCACCACGCACGACCTTTTTACCCAGTTTAGTACGAAACTCCTGTAAATGGGCGTAGCGGGTACGATATCCGAAGCCATGGTCAATCTCGACAGTATTGCCATAACCGGTCTCCCATCCCATTTTCACAACCGTACCATCACCCGTGGCATACACGTCCGTACCCGGATGCGCCGAGAAGTCCATGCCGGCATGAAATTTCGTTGTTCCGTAGATGGGGTCAATCCGTGTCCCATAACCGGATGCTGTCTTCCGAAGGTCCTTATTGGATATAGGCTGGATGGCGGGAATACATTTCAGCATCTGATCATGATTTTTACACATTGCCACTACATCGTCAAATGACTTGGACTGGATATAAAGCTGTTTGCTCAGTACATCCATCTTTTGGGTAGTGTTGATCACCAACTTTGAGTTAGCCATATCCATCAATTGTTCGTAACGGTTCGTACCACCATAACCGGCCTGACGAATAGCCGGTGAAACAGGATCGGCCATAAAAATCACTCTATAGAGGTTATCATCACGCTGCTGGATATCCTGAAGCACCCCCATCGCCTCGTCAAGACGACGAGAGAGTACGTTATATTGCGCCAAGAGTTGGCTATTTTCTTTCCGCAACTCCTTCTCTGAGGGAGAACCGAAAATCAGTAACAGAATGATGAAACTGCCGGCTCCCAGTCCCATTCCTATAAAAAGACGGCGGAGAATGCTCAGCGCCCGTTGTCGGACAGTCGGATAAATCCGGTCATAAGTCTGCGTTTGCGGATTATAGATGTAGTAAACTTTGCGCATCTTATAAATATTTCGCTTGTTAATACGGCAAAAATAATAAAAACAAGCTATCTTTGCACTGCTTTTTTCAGAATATTAACCTCAACAATAGATATATAGAAGTATGTTGACTGCAAAAGAAACCAGAGATTCGTTTAAGAATTTCTTCGAGTCAAAAGGACATCAGATCGTTCCTTCGGCTCCAATGGTGATTAAAGATGACCCCACCCTGATGTTTACG
>OGQE01000114.1_pt1 | contig 86567 bp, 79 predicted proteins | sample 1553131 | NCBI WGS metagenome assembly OGQE01 (sample SAMEA2579929, study PRJEB22360) | human gut metagenome | biome: human gut; feature: human-associated habitat; material: faeces | place: Denmark | collected 2008/2010
ACCCCTTGATTTTACTGGGTTTCATCTAACTTGGTCCTATTATAACTCAAACACCTGTTTCCCATCTAGAAACCGTTCGGCCTAAAACTTTTATCTTTTCGGCAAGCTGTTCCTGTGTAATAACCTTTTCTTTCCTAAGTTCTTTTAAGAAACGTCCAATCTTTTTCTGATCCATACTGTTTCCTCCTTTCATTGACTGAGTAATATTATTCTACTAAACATAACACGACACAAAGCGAGAAAATGCCGTATTTACGCTATTGGACAAACCTGTCTAGTATTATTTATATTGGCTTTAGCCCTAAAAACTTCGATTGATCTAAGTATTCTCAGTTACACCTTCTTGCCCTTCGGACAAGAAGTATCCCTCGCTCAAAGAGCTCGGTCAATACCGATTTTCCCATACATATACTGCCTTTATAGTATAAGAACTGTTATCATGTCTTTTTAAGCACTAAATTTTTAATCCTTCTCTTAAAGTAACCCCATACTTATCCAAAAGAAGTGCTTCAAGCTCTGCCCTTCCTTTTTTCCCTAAATTTCTTACCCTCAATAAATCACATCTGGAACAGAGAACCAATTATTTTAACGAATTTATTCCGGAACGCCTGAGTGCATTCTCGACTCTGACACTAAATCCTATCTCATGTAAGGGTACATCTTTCACCTTAAATAATTCATCAGATATCCCGCTAGTTAAAAATGCTTCCTGAATTTTAATAATTATATTCTTCTTTGCATTAATTATTTCCTCATTAACAATATCCTCTATCAGTGTATTAATATCCCGCTGCATTCATCTCTCCTTTTCTACTCTGCATATCTGTCTATCCAGTTTTCACCATCATAGGTTTCAATCTGATTCTCAAGCCTGTCAAGAAAATCAGATAAATACTTATTATCATCTTCTCCTCTTGCAAACCATACATTTGACTGTCCAAATCCGAATGCCACACCCTTTTTCTTTCTTGGCACTCTCCAGAATGTCTTTCGCCTTTGCGACCTTGGAAGCAAAACACAATCTTCCTTTATTGCAATTGCATTGTATAACTGGATATATTTTTCATCTGCTGCTGACTCATTATCTGACCTTTCATTATCTGAAGCTTCAGTATCAAACTCCAGCTTTTCGTATCGTCTGTAAACTGTCGCATGTTTATACCAGCCTACAACATATGTTTCCTTATCAAAAGAGTCCGGATATAATGCACAGTACACAACCAGCACATCATCAACTTCTGTATCATTTTTAAGATCACTGCAGCCCTCTATCTTTTCAATATTTAGCTGGTTCCTTTTCCCGGCGCTGGTACTTTTCGTCTCCACAAATCCAAGACAATACTCACCTTCCGGGAATCCCTTTAGTTTTAAGAGTTCCGGCTTAAAATTATACTTTTCATGTGCATCTTTCGTATCCTTTACATATGAACCTCCGTTTTTTGGCTCATCTTTTCCCGGAACAATTCCCTTATAATAATCCATCCATGCAATGTTACAAAACAGTATTCTCAAAAAATAGCCCCCGTTTCCTATCCGTTTAGTTTATACATTATTGCTTCTGAAATATTATACCACATAAACAAATATTTTTTTCTTTTTTGTCGTAATTTGTCAATTAATGTCATTTCAAGTTCTGCTCTTCCTATTTTCATATTAACATAAAAAATAATAACAGTAATTCAAATAGAAACCTCCTGACATAAAAAATCAGCCATTTGATCCTTTTCAAATCCAAACGGCTGACACTCATTTTCTTTTTTATTTCATATATTTTTTAAATACACTTATAAACTTAACCGCCTTGTCTATCATCTCATTCATTAATTCACCATAATTTGAATGATCATCAAAATTAAGTCCATAAATCTTATGCATTATTCTTGAAGCCTTCTTATCATCCAGTCTGCGCCACTCCAAAGGAAGATTAAGCTTTGCTTCTATTTCTTCCTTTTGGAATTCCAGAGAATCATATAATTCCTTATCATCATTTATGTATAATTCAACAACAACACAGCCTTCTTTATTTACAAGATTAAGAGCAACATGTCCTGCACTAGTTCCAATGGCAATATCATACCAGTGGTCTGTTGAAGGCTTTCTTATCTTAAAAGGCTTTCCACGCTCCACTATAACATCATTAAACTGTGTCCAGAATTCAAGTCTTTCTGACTGTGATTTATTAAGGTCTGAAGAACCCGACTGATTTTTGGCATTTTTTATAAAGCTGTTAGGCTTTTCGACTACCTCAAACATAGGAGCCGGATTAGAATCGCCAATTTTGTATGCATGAACCTCAATAAGAAAGAAGTTAATATTTGTAGATGTATTATTATTAAGCCATTCTACAGCACTTCTGTGTTCTTCTCTCGCTTCCTTTACAATCCATACAATTACATTGGCATCAAGTCCTGACGCATATGTAATAATTTTCCCCAAATGGTCATGGTTTGAAGCTTCCAGCTGGTTTTCAATAATAACCTTTTCACCAGTAACCTCATCTTTTCCTACAAGGTCACATCTGTAAACACCGACATATACTTCTGTCTCAACCTCTGTTAATGAAAGCCCTATGGCATCATTAAGTAGTTCCAGATTTTCTTTATCTGAAAGCCATTTAGAAAAATCATACTGCTCATGCTCCCAGAGCTTTCTTATATCAACTTCAACAAGTTTTCCCATTTTAGCAATTGCCATTTCCCTATCTCCAATACACTACATAATCATTTAACTTTTATATTGTAACACATTTTATATAATTTCCATCAATGTTTATGTGTTTTATGTGCTGGCAGCACATAAATCTAATATTTTACCAGCCTCCTTAACCTCATCAATATTTGACTTTAAAATATACCCATTTAACAATTATCACTGGAAACAAAGCAATAAATCTGACTGATAAATAATAAGGAAGAAATTATGGATAAATATAATAATCTTAATACCTGCAATGTTTTATATAACCGCCCATCGCAGCTAGATATAACATATGCATCAGAAAATATTAATGATGATAACAGGTTAGCTTATAAGTTAAAGCTCTTACAATTATCTCCAGCATTCTTACGTGAGGGTGCGTATGAATATTTCAAGACAGCGGTTGAGAACTGTATTGATGGAAATGTTTCTGAACTTTTATGTCTTTCCATTGCACTAATGGGAGGAGCATATAAAGAGCAGCTTAATTACCTTGGACTTTTTCCTATTAAAGAAGTTACCGGGAAATCCTCTGTATGCCGATGCTACATACAAAACATCAATAAAAGAACCTTTAATATTGGTACAAACATCATAGATACAATACAGGCCAAAGACTCTGAGAATAAGGGAAATCAGATATTTTACCATTTAACTGATGCTGCAAGAGAATTGTGTGCCGAAAAACTTTCTTTATTAGGAGAGCACCCACTTAAGAAAAATATACAGCTAAAAGACTTATCATTAACTCACAATCATACCCTTGAGCATGCTGCCGGCATAATAGACCTGTATGCATATATCTTAGGAAATCCCTACTATCCGGCTCAATTCGATTTTTCCTATGAGCATATCTGTAATATATCTGATGAAACCTACTTTGTTGCAGACGGATTAGTAACCACAATGTATAAGAACGAAACTGACAGTGTATTTAAGACAACAGATTATATTGAAGTTGATACAGGAAGTCAGGGAAGTGAGATTATAAAAGAAAAACTCATTAATTATATACACTTTTTTGAAGAAGGAACACATCTTTTTCCCCTTACCACACTCACATTTTTATACCACCCTTCCGGGTTATGTTCAGGCGTTCCGGCAAAAAAACTTTGACAGGTGAAAAGAAACCGACGCCACTTGAAAGCATGGCATTTCTCTATCTTGAAAAGATGTTTGAGAATATCAATTTATCCGTTGATGACATAATAAAAATCATTAAGAAAGGAAATACCGGTAACAAAAATGCAGGCTGTTCTGATAAATCTGATAAAGCTTCATCATATACTCACCTGATTGACAGTCTATCAGCAATCGAATATAGAGAACTTTTTTCAGATAACACAGATTGGTTATTGGATATTTTAATAAGGATATCTAATATGGGATATGGTAATAACCTGCTATGCAGCTTATACAAAAAATGCCTGTATGAATATGCTAATGAAAGAAGTGTTGATAACACTGGTACTGCAGATACTTTTTGGAAACAGGCAAAAGAAGAGATAAATGATACAATAGAGACAAAGAGTACAAAGGAGACATACAGTACAGTTCATACATATGATAATGAAGGTACATCTAAGCCAGACAATACAGACAATACAAATGATACTTTCGATACAAGTGAAGAACTGCCTGTTAAAAATGATTCAATTTCAAATTCCTATCAGGAAAAATATGTAAGAAACTTAAGAAAATACCTTCGAAGAAGAAATCTCATATTCGAAAAGGCAGTAGATTTTATAAGAACTGATGATCCTGGAAGTTATGAAAAATTTGTATCCTTATGTCTTAATGGCTTATCTGTCTCATGTGTATTCGGCGGGGACTTATATGCTACATTCCTATCAGCTCACCCAAATATGACAGGGCTTTATGAATTTTTAAGGAAATGGATTATAAAAAAAGCTTTTTACTTTAACATAAGTGATACCCCAGGACTTGACGCGAGTACAGCATACCTACCGGCTGCCATTCTTGGAAATGCAGGAAATACTTTTGTGTTAAAGAATATTTTAACCTTCAGGGAAGTATCAGGTTCTATACATACATTCGCCATTGAAGATATTTCAACTGATTATGCTGCAAGAATTAGAATTAAGAAAGCCATAAGTACAGACTCCCTTCGGAATTCAAAAATAAGGCTTTTTATTATAACCGATAGCTACGAAGATGCTTACTTACTCTTATCCTCTTTTTGTTACATGGAAAACAAAGGCTGTGTAACAAGTAAATTAGATAATTTATTTGTTACACACGGGCATTTGGAAACTGTAACTGATGATTACAGTCCCACATTTATTCCAAGAGAATATCTGCTGAGACATCTTTATGAGGGAACAGGCTTTAAAGAAGAATCAAAAATCACACACAATACAACTGATACCGGTGCAGTTAATATATGTATGTCAGAACGCTTATGTTTACGTCCATTTGTCTTTACTGATACTTCATTCTTAAGTAAATGTATCAATATGTATGATGGTTCTAATTCAAAAAACGGATTTAGAATTTTTTTCAAAGATAAGTTAAGTAAAGTATCCGGCTGCCCTGATATCAAATTTATTTAAAATGAGAGTCACTCACAAACACATCAAAAAAGGATACAGGCAATTGCACATAGCATAATACCTGTATCCTAAAATTTAATATTCAAAATCTTCTGCATCTTCTATGATTTCTTCCAGACAGTTTCCATCAAAAAAACCAATGCTCATAACCTCATCTACAGATTCTGCAACTGTCTCATCATCACCATACCACATCACAAACTTGTTTAAAGATAAAGGGTCAATCCCACAGTTTTTTCCATTATATTCAAATGTAATTACTCCGATAAGATTTCCTAAATGCTCTCTGATATCCTCTGCTGTCATATGTGTTTCTCCTCCAGTCCGTTACTTTTACGCTTTAGTTCAAACCACAAAATCTTATCACATTATCTTATACATTACCATATCATTTCATCTATTATATGAATAATCAATAATATGATATGCATTAATGCTCACTCCAAATATGTATGAAAACTTTAGATATTCCCGTCAGCCTGTCCTATATTTACTCCTGTACCTCCATTATCTCATATTTCTTAGAATAATCTTGCTGTTCATCAATTATTATTGTACATTCAGCTATGCTGTTTGCATAGCCAAGTATTGCACCATACTCATTCACAACATAATATTTATATCCGCTTGGATCCATTCCTATGAATTCGATAAGTGTATCATTGATAAGATTGCTCTTTACCCTTTCAAATTTTTCAGCAAATCTTTCTCTTTTATTAGCCAGATATGTATCATCATGATGTATAAGATGTTCCATTATTTCAAATATATCATGCTTTAACTGATCTTCTATGACATTCATCTTTAATAAGACTGTAAACCCCTGTTCATAAATATCAGTAATTTTATAGCCCTTTCTATATAATCCTATAGCAATCACCAGCCTGTCACTAAATTCAATTTCTGTTATATTCCAAATGTCTTCCAAATACTCAATATCAACATCTATCGGTCTGTAAATTCCTTTGGGTTCTTCGCCTTCATTTTTTCTTGGAAAAATCACTCTTTTATGTTCTTCATAATTATCCTCAAAATTTACTTCATCCAATATATTTCCAAACATCATTGTATCTGCCGATACATCGAATATTTTGCATACATTGGCTAAAATATCAATTCCGGGACTTGCCGTTCCTTTTTCCCAGTCTGATACTGTCTGTCTTACAGCACCTAGCTTTTCTGCCATCTGCTGCATTGTTAATTTCTGTGAGTTTCTTAAGTTCTTTAAATTTCTTGCAAATGTTATACTTTCTCTTTTCATCTTTATATCCTCTCTTCATTTGATGAATTAATCGTACCACCTGCCAAAGTGTATGGCTAGCAGAGTATTTTAACATTTTGGTACTTCTTAGCCTTACAAAGGTAATTATTTTTAACATTCCCATAATATGTCCACTGATAATATTTAGGGATTTTGCTTATACCTTAATAAATTTTCTACTTATGTGCTCCATCCGGTAAACATATTCATTTCTATTTGTGTTGAGAAAAATTTCATGTTATCATATATTCAATGTTACCGATTTGGACCCATTGATGGTACTTATTCCAGGATAAAGGCAGAATAGACTTTTGGAAATAAGGAGGTGGGACAAATGGCAAAACAGTATCAGGAATTTGAAGTTGATGATTATACAACAATTCTTTTTGAAACAGACGACGATGATGAGCCTCTTAATGCTACTGATCTTTTATGTATTCTTAACGAGTATGAATTCAGATGCATTGAAGAGAACAGGCGTCTTAAGCGTAAACGCACAATCGTAATAGAGTAATAGATTAAAATGCCGAAGGCAAGTATTTATGCTTGCTTCCGGCATTTATTTTATTAAATGTCTCTTGTTAATCATTATTTGCGAGCAGAATAATGTATAATTGCAAAGTGAAGTCAGATTGTTTTGAACAATAATTAATGAGGGATGTAGTTATTGATCCTTTGAAAGAGGTAATATCATTAAAATATAGCACAAGTAGATATGCTAATCTGCCGATATAAGGTATAATAAAAGGGTTATGTATAATGGATTAAAAATCAACCGAGCAAGATAATGAAATAAATATCAGATGAAGAATATAATAAAAACATTTCAGAAGCAGGGGATATTGAAGCAAAAACTACTGAACTTCAAGTAACATTAAAGAATTTAAAATAGGAGAATTATTACATGGGGTATAACAATAATTATGCAGGAATGCATTTGATAAGATACAGTCACTATGGACAATATGATGATTTGCAATATTATGATAAACTGGCAGAACAAGAGAATCAATTTAAAATAAATGCTAGGTCTGAAAGTATCAAAAGTACAAACAAAAAAAAGAAAATCAAAAAGAAATTACTAGTGGAATTAAATGATAAATATGGTGGTGGTTATGGAGTTGATGAATTGATTGATACACATCATTTTGTTTATTCAAATATAATCATATCGAATGTAATGATTATTGCCATGAAAAATAAGAAAGATATATATGAAATATTAATTGAGTGCGAAAACATCATGAATAATGATTATCGGACTAATGCAGTTCCAAAGATTAGTTGGTCCTATATGCCGCAAATGGATAAACTTATGATTTTTTTGTCATTACTTGCTGAAAAATTAAATTGCAATATATGGGATTTTTTTGTAAATGAACCAACACAAAGAAAGTCCTTTGTTTATGATTTAATTAAACAACTACAAGCAGGTCTATATTTATATCCTGATGAGGGAGAAATCAATATGGATCAGAGTGCGGAATTTTCCTATAGTAATTTTGATCATACATATGGTATGTCTAGCGTAATACATCAGCCATTTTATCGTAATATGGCATTAACTTTTTCAAAAGAAATTTATGAAGATGAAATTGATTATTCTGTTTCATTTGGAGATATGACAATAAACTCAAACACAAAACTTAATTATATTTGTAAAGGGGCTTATCTTTGGCAAGAGAGTAGTGGCGAACTAAAAGATTATATCGAAAATATAATCAGTCAGCATTCTGAATGGAGAGAATGAATGCTAAATTGAAGGATGTGATTACATACAAAATTTATTTCCTGTATTTATAGAAATCATTGGATTACTGTTTTATAGTGTATCGCATGATTATAAAGTGCTTACAAAAAATATGAAAATTCAACTTAAATATTTATTATGGGGGCATTTATGTACGATGGAGATAATCACTTTCCGCACGATGGCAAACAAGGCAGATGTGGCTGTGCTGAGGGATATAGCTAGGTTGATAATGATTACAGTAGGAATCGTGGCGGTTCTTTTAGAGGCGGTTGTAATGGTACGACCAAGTTTCTAATTGCAATTGGCATATGTATTATTATTGGTTTATTTAATGAACTGCTCGCAGCATTGATACTAATCATTGTAGGATTTATTTTAATTATGAGTAGATGAAGAAATACATGTAAGAAATGCTAGTTTAGCATAAACTGATATGTCTGTTTAAACGAAAAATATAAACGTTCAAACCATGTACCTGTAACCAATCCAAAAATTTGCTATAACAGAAATAATTCATTTGTACAATTTTAACATATTGTACAAATGAACTATTTACTATTTTTCAGGTTATTTGCAGGTACATGGGTTAGTGCATTTTCGGTAGCATACAATATACTCTGTCACACTTTTCTGTAAATATACAGGTCTCACACATAACATCACTCATTGCCTGTGCAACAAGATACTCATCACTTGGAAGCTCGTATTCATCTATCCTTTTTATTTCTTCCGGATTTCTTAAACCAAAATCAATTCTCTTTCCATTACCTGTTTTTAAATATCTGTAAACATCCGCAAAAAATGAAACAGAGTCTCCCACTTTGTAATTTTCAAATCCGCTAGAAGACATCCATACATGTTCTTCTTTACCATCAAAGCAGACACCATCCATGTACATTCCGGATACATAGATTCTCTCAAAACATATATTTCGATGATTTTTCTTTTCTATGCGACCTTTAAATTCAATTCCACAGTTTCTATATACCATTTCAAAATAATGCCTGCTCTCTTTTCCTGAATTCTTCATAACCTCAAGATACTCATCATAGGTAAGTTTATCTCCTCCTACAACCTCATCTTTTGATTCAGGACTAAAATCAATGGTTCCCCATTGTGTAATAGCGCATGTGTTGCTCCCATAAAACTCTTTTTTAAGTTCTTTCCATTCTGACATATATGTCACCTCCGTTAATAAGTGCTACTTTTCCTGTAGCCTGACATGTTAACGGTTTATTTTTGAAACACTTATTCCTCTTCAAATGTGAAGTCATTTCTTTGCATAACTTCTGTAGATGTAACATATTCATCCTTAAGAGCCTTTACGATTTCCATATGCGGTTTTGTCAAATGCTCCTGCTGAGCCTCCTTACTTATCCATCTCTCTGTAAGAATAATTGTATCATTCTCCGGATGAGATGTATAGTAATATGCTTCACAACCATATTCTTTTCTTACTGTTGCTTCAATATTTGCCTCTGTAAGTTTTTCTCTAAATTCTTCTACCATTCCTGCCTTGACATGATAGACAACCTTTAATATGAGTGTATCCATAAATAATCCCCGATTCCTTATCTGTCCTTCTTTAAGTTTTCAAATTTTTCCTGCATTGTTATATTACCTTTTGTAAGTTTCTTAATGCTTACTTCATCCACCTTATTATTGGCTATTCTTAACTGATTATCAGAACCTAACAGCTCCTTCTTTACCTTTTCAAGATGCTGGATAGTCTTATCAATTTCATCTACAGCCTTATCAAAATGAGAATGAGCTATCTCATAATTTCTGCTGAAGTCATTCTTAAAATTCATAAGATTTTCTTCAAAATTTGAGATATCAATATTCTGGTTTCTAACCACTGCCAGTTCCTGCTTATATTCCATAGCATTCATGGCAGCATTTCTAAGTAAAGTTATAATAGGTATAAAACATTGCGGTCTTACAACATACATCTTTTCATATTTATAAGATACATCAACGATTCCGGCATTAAACAACTCATTGTCACTCTCAAGCATTGATACAAGTACTGCATACTCGCAGTTCTTTTGCTTACGGTCCTTATCAAGCTCCTTATAAAAATCCTCGTTCTTATGCTTAGTTGCCGTCTCATCCATTTCATTTTTCATTTCAAACATAATGGATATAAGCTCAACACCGTTTTCGTCAGTCTCACGATATATGTAATCACCCTTACTTCCACTCTTGACATCATTATCCTTTTCAAAATAAGCATTTCTAAAGGCCGTAGCCCTTAACTGGTTAAACTGTATCTCACAGTGCTGCTCTAAAGTCTCACCAACCATCTTGGTGGACATTTTCGTTTTAAGATCCTTATAATAAGCTATCTGCTCATCTTTCTGTTCCAAAAGAAGTTTTCCTTTGTCCTTTTCATGGGTCAGCTGGCTCTCTAAGTCCCTTTTTTCTTCTTCTACTTTCTGAACAGCCTCCATTACGGCAATTTTCTTTTTATCCTCACTACTATCAAGCTGAGCCTGCAGCTTTGCAGTCTTATCAGTTGCCTTTTCAAGCTGACTCTTTAATTTCTGAATCTCTTTTTCATGTGCTTCCTGACTCTTAAGCTTAATTTCACTCTCCTTAGCTTCCATCTCAATCTTATGAGTCTTTACCATATGTTCTTTCAACTCAGATACACGGTTCTCAAGATCCTTTTCAAATTCCTTATCCCTTATCTGCTGTACTATTGAACTTAACTCTGTATCGTCTACAGTAAATGCCTGTCCACAATGAGGACACTTCAATTCTGCCATGTAAAAACCTCCTATACATTCAAAAATACCATTCCGTTCTCACTATTGAATAATTCTTTTCAAGCCATAAGAATATGCTGATTTAATAAAGTAATCGTCTTCTAGATTCATTTGTATCTTATCTTCAGAAGAAAAAATATCTTTCACCATGTCACCTTTAGAAGCATATATTTTCATCATTATATAAGATGAATATCTCTCTTTTAAATTGATAATTTCATACTCCCCTTTTGGAATATCAATTCCAACTTCTGTTTTTCTTCCTCCTTCTATATGAAGCGTTTCACCTTCATTTAATTTTTTTCAATCGCAGCAAGTTTATTTTTTCTTTCATTTAGTCGATTCTGTTCAAGTTTATTAAAGTCTAAATTATAAGTTTCTTCCAAATAATATAAAATCTCTACAATACCATCTCCTACATACAAATGATTGGCTCCAAACACATATTTCATTGTTTTTATGCACTCTGGTTCAATATAATCAATCCCTAACTGTGTCTTTGTTATTTTTTTATTCTTATAGTCATCCTCGTTCTTACAATAACTCACCGGAAATGTATATGCACATCCCTCTTCTCCAGTCCAACCATTATACGAATTGGGATTATATGTCTGACTTCCCATTATATGTTCTAACTTACATATTAAACCTGAAATTTTCTTATCTACCTTCATATTTCCCCCACTTATATTGACTATCTTAATCTCTATATAAGCTGTTTCAACTTATCAATTTCATCTTCTGAAAGCGTTACACCCTTACCCATTTTTTCATGTCCCGGCGCCCAGTCTCTAATATCATATTTAGGCTCTCCACCATTCCATGAAATCTTATTAAGTTCTTTTGTCCACCCCTTGGCACTCTCTGAAAGAGTGCCAATATGTTCTACTATTTCATATTTGAAATCTGCCATAAATTCTCCTTTAGCTATCCATTGAATTATTATTCACATATCTTTTTATCTAATTCTGGGGCATTCATAATGTTTAATAAACTCTGGTAACTGTCAACATCATGGTAAACCACATTGTCAGTGGAAATTTCATTAAACAGTCTTCTTGCACACATTATTTTTGCTTTTTCAATTGGTCTAAGCTGAAGCGATTCCATTGTTCCTTTTGTTTCAGCTACAAAATAAATGTGCTTTACCATTCCTTCATTAAATGCAATTGCCCAGTCAGGACTATAATTACCTACAGGTGTTGGAATTGAAAATCCCTTCGGAAGCTTTGCGTATACACATACTTCTTTTGCACCATCCAGCTCTTCCGCAAATTTGCGTTCTACACTCTTATCAGCGTTTCCATCTGTGAACACATATGGTTGTATGTGCTTCTCTGCTTTAAAAGCTTTATCAATTGTTGCATGTTTCTCTGCCGTAAATATCTCACTGTCATACTTTCCATCAAGCTGGTCATATGAAATGTGTTCAACAATCATAGTTGCCTTCTGTTCCTTAATCAGCCTTGTAACCTTAGAAATAAACTCTTCTGGATTATTCTTATACATTTCAAATTTATCCTTGCGAATTCCCTTCAAAATGGTTGCAACTGTTCTTCTTGTAAGCACCGTTGCTTCTGCAACCTTACCTATCAAATCATATTTTATCTGACTCGTTTCAAAATGTTTTAGATCTGTTGTATTAGACTTTACACCCTTGAATGAATCTCCTGACTTAATAACATCAGTTGATAACGTATCCTTTTGTTCTGAAATGGAAGTTGTATATTGCAGCATCGACACATTTAATTCTGAATCTATTGCTTCTATTGCCTTCTTTATAAGTTCATTACTATCAAATGAAACGGTGTAAGCATATTTATGATTAATGTATCCCCACAGAGTCTGAAATTCTTTCTTGTAGAAATTATCATTTAAATCATTGCTTGGTACTTTTGTTTCATTACCATTATCAATCATGTCATCCAGTATCTTATCATTAAATACACTTTGAATCAGTTTATGAATACCATCAGTATATGCAACTAAATTTTCTGGAAGCGGTGCTAAATGATTATTTTCCAAATCTGTATGATATTGCTCAGTAATATTGTCATTACCATCCATCGTCACATAATCATTTTTAATCAGATACTGATATATCATTGTAGCCTGCTGTTTATTAAGTTTTTCTGAATTTCCATTGACAATAACAGTTTTACCAACAAAATAATCAACAGATGCCTTTCTTGGTCTGTCATATAAATCTGTTTTAATCTGTTTCTGGAGATCTGTTACAAAATCCTTATAACTTTCACTCGCTATAACAGTAAGTTTATTGATTTTATGTACCAATGACTTTCCAACACTCTGTTCATCCATTCGGAAGCCATCCTGATTAACACAAAGTCTTAATCCTCTGCCAACTTCCTGTCTCTTTCCGGTTGTACTGTCACTATGCTTCAAGGCACAAATCTGAAATACATTTGGATTATCCCATCCTTCTCTAAGTGCTGAATGTGAGAATATGAACCTCGTTGGCTCTGCAAAGCTAAGAAGTCTTTCTTTATTCTTAAGAATAAGGTCATATGCAGATATATCATCCGAAAAGTCTGAACCTCGTTTTACAGTACTATCAACTGCATGTCCTTTTTTATCTATAGAAAAGTATCCTTTATGGGTATCTTTTACATCAATTCCCTTTAGATACTTCTGATATGGTGTATCAAAAACAGTAATATACTCGTTCACAATATCATTATATTCCTGTTCAAATATCTGACCATATTCTCCGAGGATTTCTTCTCCATCTTCATCATACTGGCGATACTTTGCCACTTCATCAATGAAGAACAATGATAAGGTTTTGATGCCTCTGTTAAAAAGTTCTTCTTCCTTCTCCAGATGAGACTTTATTGTTTCCCTGATTTGTACACGGCGCATATCCTTCTCAGACACATCACCAACCACATCACCTCTATGTATCACTTCTCCATTTGTGAATGTAACAGTTCCTGCAATTGGATTAATCTCAGATACACGGTATCCTTTATACTGCTCCATCTCATTTGATATTTCATACAAATTATCATCCACATCAAAAATCCGGGACTCATGGTTAATGCCTTTTGTCTTGTAGTCCTTTTCATACTCGATTCTGGCTCTCGGTGCATGTTTCGGAGATATAATGATATCCTCCAGATATAGATAATGATCCGTACCACGGAAGTTCTTTACCTGAAATCCCTTAACCTCAATTTTCTTTACAAGGTGCTGATTATATGCATCCACCGCATCAAGTGCATATACAAGATTATGATGCTTTGCATGTGTTGCAGAGTAATTCAATGTAAACAATGGATTAAAGTTTTTAAGTGCTTTCTGTGTCGCATCTCCACCCATTTTCTGAGGCTCATCCAATATTATAATAGGGTTATTCGCTTTAATAACATCTATTGGTCGCCTGCTTCCGAACTCATCTCTCTTATCATAAATAATACGGGCTTCCTTGCTTTTTCCTCCCTCTTTCATGGACGTATTAAAAGCCTGCATATTGATAATCATAACGTTAATGCCAGCATTACTTGAAAATGAATCAAGTTGATTAAGATTGTTGCTGTTATATACGAAAAATCTGGCTTTCTTCCCATAATGTTCCATAAAATGATCCTGTGTAATTTCAAATGACTTCTTAACACCTTCTCTGATAGCAATAGATGGAACCACAACAATAAACTTTGACCAGCCGTAACGCTTATTCAGTTCAAACATTGTCTTTATATAAACATATGTCTTACCTGTACCTGTCTCCATCTCTATATCCAAGGAACACGCTCCCAAGCTGTCTACAAGTGAATCCGAAATCATGACATTATTATTCTGCTGTACTTCTTTAATATTTGACAATACCATATCAGACGAAATCAACAGATTCTCATTCTTAAATCCAGACTCGTCAAAATCATCTGTAAAATCCAATGTTTCCTGATCATAATTGTTCACAAATGACATCTGTGAATAAGTCTGTAGTTCTCTTTTATTTCCTATATCTCTACGATAAGATACATTGTCTATATATGGTTGTCCCTTAAAACAGTTCACTACACTATCCACAGCATCCGTCTGGTACTGTTGTATTTTAAAATTAAATTTCATATTACAGCACCTTCCTTATTGTATCCGGACTTATTGATGCAAATATTTGGTCAAAGTTGGTTGCTACACTATCATTTGCCATCGAGCTATCTCTGAACACCGCATAATAAGGCTTTTTCTCTGCAACAGCCTTCACAGTCTCTTCCGTTACGTTATTATCAAAACATGCAATTAAAAAACCATCTGCCACATTAAATAAATGTTTTCCTGCTATAGTTGTTTCTTCAATCTTGCTTGAAAGCAATACACCTAAATCAAGCATAACCTGGAATAATAAGTCTTCTGGTGTTCGGTCTTCTTTGATGTTATCAGCATATGTATCAAATAATGATTGCTGAGTTTCAGACGGATTATAATATACATCTTTCATATTTGAAGAATCTAGTTTTAATACTCTAAAACCAGTATCAACAGAATCTTTTTTTATCTGCCTTCCAACTCTTCTCAATCGTTCCTTTGCTATTTCACATATATTTTTATATCCAGCTTTATATGCGTCCGATGTATCATAGCCATCTTGTATCTTGTCTGTTTGAACTAATATAAACTTTCTATTACCTCCATCTTCTTCATTCAACAACATTGTAGCAACACCTGTTGTTCCAGAACCAGAATAGAAATCCAGTATAATTGCATCCTTTTCTATATATGAAATTATTTTTTTCATCAATCCAATTGGCTTTACTGTATCAAATCCCATCGGAGCACCCATAATTGTATTTAATTCATCTTTCCCTGTTTGAGCGGTTCCCACATCAGTTGCTAGCATCAACGACCAAAATGGCTTATATTGAATTTTATCCTGTTCATCTTCTGGATACACAGCTCTTTTTACTACTCCGTCAACAATTTCAATTTTTCCAGCTTTCTCTAATGTTCTTGCTGTAGCCTCTCCAATTTGCCATCTTTTTCCTTCTCTAGGAGATTGTCCTAAAATTTTATACTTCATACTTTCTCTATTGTAGGATCCTGCATCTGATTTTTCAATTACCTCAAACCTACATGGGCCGAACTTTCCAGTATGTGGATATGACAAAGTACTATCCATTTGTTCTAATATAAAACCTTTTTCTTTACGAGCTTGCATAACTTTGCCATATATCAATATCGTTTCTGTCTTTTTTTGTAAACCAAATTTAGCTGCCCCAGCATTAGTAGGTTGTGTAGTAGCTTCCCATACTATATCACCAAAATAATTTTTTTCGCCATATACTTCATCGCAAATTTTTTTGGCATTACTATATTCTTTCTCATCGATACTAATAACTAGAATACCATCGTCACACAGCAATGATTTAGATAATCTAATTTTCGCATAAAAATCATTCAACCAATCTGTATGAAATCTTCCATTGCTTTCAGTATTTTGCACTAATCTATTTTTTTCCTCATCAATTTGTCCACTCATTGTAATATAATCATTTATATTTTGATAGAAATTATCCGAATACAAAAAATCTTTTCCCGTATTATATGGAGGATCTATATAAATCAGCTTTATTGCACCCAAATACGTTTCTTGAATCAACTTTAAAACATTGAGGTTATCACCTTCAATGTATATATTCTCAGTCTTATCAAAATTAACACTTTGACTATAAACAGGTCTTAATGTATCTGAAATTGGAGCATTAGACTTCAATACTGCCTTCTTCTTATCCGGCCAAGTAAACTGATATCTTTCATCCTTTCCTTCTACAACCTTACAAGAAATCTCTTGTCTAAGCACATCAGCATCAATTGCCCTCTCTACTATCGGTTTTCCATCATCATCGTATCCGGTAATCGTCTCCGTAAGTGCATTTGGAAACATTTTTGACAGCATCTCGAAATTTTTATCCGCTATGTTTTCTGTTTGCATTTTCAATTTATCCATGATTTTCTTCCTCTCCTGCTATCTTTAATTCATTAATATTTGCTACATTGTGTCCATAAAAGAACACCTTCGGATCTTTATCCTCCCATGTAATTTGATTTGCACAATTTTTGCCATCACAATGTGAAATACACTTACATTGAGTAACTACTCTTTTATCTGTAACGATATCAAACACTATCTCTACAACTACACAATACGCGCTCTGCTTTATTGCATTTTCAAATTCAACACGCTTTTTTGCATCTATAACATATGTCATTCCAAACTTTATATTTCCATCCTGATGAATCGCAATTCTTGAATACACATTCGAATAATTTTTTCCGAATAAATGGCTACTCATGTTCTCATTGTTCTCCTCACTGCAAAATATGTTGCAATCTTTTATATGTATTAATGCTGGTATACCATTTCCCATGCTTTTCGCATTAAAAGTAAATTTATATCCCAAATATGATGTTTTTTCATCCCAATCACAATCTTTAATTATCTGTTCAGAATGTATTTCCCAATTAACTGGTATGTCCGCATCCTGCTTTATATATATATTATTCATCAGTACCATGCTACTATAATTTGCAATATAATTATTGTTCTCCATTTCTTGTAATCTGTCATTTTGCTTATATGCAACATAGCCTAATATAATAGTACCAACTGCACCAAATATGCTTGCTACATAATTTAATGCATCTCCGGCTTCCCACTCTGCTGAAAAAATACCATCTGTATGCACTTTAAATAATACATTTAAACCAAATGCTAAAAATATAGCTATCAGAATAGTAACTATTCCTATCCATATTAACTGTTTTTTCTTCATTGCATATCCTTAAGCCTTTCTTTATACAGATTAACACGCTGAACCATCTCAAATTTTTTCTTTGATTGTACTTCTTTGCGAGCCTTAAGTTCCAAATCAGCTATCTGCTTTCTAAGTTTTTCTTTTTCTGCTTCTACATTTATCTGTTTGACCAATGTATTTCCAACCTGCACATTAATGCCTGAAACCTGTGTGACAAAATTATCCCATACACTTCCTAAGTCAAGACCATTCAACCTTAAAGAAATCTCCTCTTCATTCTTCCAGTCCGATTTCAGCAAGCGTGTCTCGTATATTGCAAGCTGGTATGCATTTTCATAATGCAACACAATCAGCAGCTTTTGCCCAAAAAGTTTTGATATCATAATAATATTCTTATCATCATACTCTTTTCTTTTCAGTTCCACCTGAAGAACAAATATAGCAGATATCTCTTCCGTTGCCTTAATATTCACAGACGCTTCTGATATTTCATTTGTAATAATCATTCTGCTTATATCAGCATCAAACTTATCTTTTTTATTTCCTGATAATTCTGCTGCATATTTCTCATAGATAAGTTTTTTATGTAATGGCTTCCTAATCTCAGATGTTTTAGGCAAATCAAACATGTAAATACCTCCTACTTTATGACAAGAAAACTTATCAGTTCAAAATCATCTAATCCATTTATAGTCTCAGATAAAAAGCTCATCTGCTTACCACTTAAGAAACTGTCCATCTCACTTTCATCTTTCAACTCAATGATGGATGCAATGGCATCTCCAAGCAAATCCGAATATTTTCCCATTTTCCGACCATCATCTGTTTCATCATTGAATTTAGCACATAATTCTTTATCCGGTTCCTTTTTTCCTTTACATAAAAGTCTGAATGAATCCAGCATTTCCTTCGGTGAAAGATGATCTATGATTACCTCTCCTTCTTCTGACATATATACCATATAGAACGGATGCAGCCTGTTCTGACTGTTGATATTTACCTCATTCTTTATATTTCTAAGCACATATATCACACCAGCTGGCAAATCTTTAGTTGCTTTTACCACAGCATTCATTCCATGCGGTGCTTTTTCAATCTCAGGATGTGTCTTAATATAATCAAGCAAATCCAGTCTGAACTCATTCAATCCAAGATCCATAATAGATATTCCGGATGACATATCTTCGATATCAACCACTTCCTCCTGTAATCTCTTGAGCTGCTGTTTTCGATACTCTAAATCACCCTTTTCCTCCGGGCTGAGGACATTATCATCACCGGTCGCTGTCATATCCACGATTTTCATTCGGGTTTCTACTCTGGCTTTAAGATTGATATATTCATCCAATGTAATATCCGGCCAGAAGTTTACCAGCTGAATACATTCATTCTTACTTCCGATTCGGTCTATTCGTCCAAATCTCTGAATAATGCGCACCGGATTCCAATGTATATCATAATTAATCAGATAATCACAGTCCTGTAGATTCTGACCTTCAGATATGCAATCCGTTGCTATCAGAATATCTATTTCTGCTTTTTCATTCGGTAATAGCAGATTCTTCCCCTTCGATACTGGAGAAAAACATGTTAATACTGTATTTAAGTCTGTTTTTAATCCTTTGATTGTAGTTTTTCCATCAACCGATCCAGTAATAATCGCTGTATCTAACCCATATTTTTTCTTCACATATACACTTACCGTGTCATACAGATAATTTGCTGTATCTGCAAAAGCGGTAAATATGATAATTTTCTTATTACCAGTATTTATAGGATGTTCCTGCTTTTCATCAATCACATCAAATAATGTCTGCAATTTACTATCATGGGCAGGTGTTATATCTGCAATCATTGTAAGGAGTAAATCCAGTATTTCCTTATCTCTTTCTAATTCCCGTCTCCAAGACTTATAATCCATATCTGCAATATCTATTCTTACTTTCTTTCCAATTGCAAACACATCATCATTCTGGTCATCCCCATCTAAATCCATATTTGTTATGTCATTCAAATTCAATGTGGATTTATTATAGCCTTTTTCAAAATCTGCAATACTCTTTATGGTATCAGTAATAAGATCGTTAATACGCTTTAATGTCAGTCTGAAGGAATATACTGAACTTTCCATTCGCTTCATAAGGTTTATTGACATCAATCTTCTGATTCCCTGCTCTCGTCCGGACTGTGTAAGACCTCCCTTTACATGGTTTGAATCGTACACATCTTTATATTTTGCTAATTTACTTGGCAGGATATAATCCGTTGGTGTATATATGCATAGTCTAAGCAGATTCAGTTGTTCAAATATCTCATTATAATTGATTGCCTTGCTTAAATCTGTCAATCCCGGTCTTTTTGATATAGGCGGATTTCTCTTTGGAAATGTTCCTATATCTGATGTATCATAATATTTTTGAATATGCTTTCTTGAACGTGCAATCGTTACACTATCAAGCAGTTCAAAGAAGTCGAAATCAAGCATTCTTAAAAGTTTACTTGTAGTTCTATCCTCCGGTTCCCGTTTACTCCAAGTATTAAAGGCAGTCTGTGCCTGTTTGAAAATGTCATCAATACTCTTATGTGTATTAAGCTTTTCATCCAGTAACTGACTTTCTCCCTCATAAGCAAGAGCGATCTGATTTTTTAAATCTACAAAACGATTATTTACTGGAGTAGCAGACAACATAAGCACCTTTGTCTTAACCCCCTTGCGTATTACTTTGTTAAGGAGCTTAAGGTATCTGTTTTCCTTTTCATCCTCACCAGATATTTTACCACCATTACGGAAATTATGTGATTCATCAATTACTACCAAATCATAATTTCCCCAGTTTACCATGTCTAAATCCATACCATTAGAATTTCCTGACTCTCTGCTTAAGTCTGTATGAAATAGGACATCATAACGCATACGATCAGCTGCTATAGGATTATTGATATAATTATACTTATATGTATTCCAGTTGTTCGCCAGCTTTTTAGGGCATAATACAAGAACAGATTTATTTCTGTTCTCATAATATTTTATTACAGATAATGCTGTGAATGTTTTTCCTAAACCTACTGAATCAGCCAAAATGCAGCCATTGTACTTCTCTAACTTATTAATAATAGCTAACGCCGCATCCTTCTGAAAATTATATAACATCCCCCATATCTTACTTTCTTTAAAGCCTGTTGCTTCATTGGGCAGAACATCTTCCGAAACATCTTCAAGAAATTCACTAAATATATTGTATAGAGTTACAAAATACAAATAATCAGGAAAATTTTCATTATATACAGTAGTAATATTTTCTATCACCTCATCAGTAACTTCTTGAAGTTTTGATTGATCATTCCATATTTGTTCAAATAAGTTTAGGTAAACAGTACTCATTGGAGCTTCAGATTTTTGTAACATATAATAAGCATTATTTCCGCGTTCACACCCTAAATCAACTGTTGTAAATCCATTTAAAGGCATATAATTCTTATCATCAATATTTATAAATCCCATCATGTTTTCATTTGTAGTATTAGACTTAAATACTGCCTTTTTACGAATCCACTCTGCACATTCTTTTGCAATAGCCTTCTGTGTCATCTCATTACGAAGCTTAACTTCAAACTCCGATCCGAACAGATTTTTCTCGCGTTCCTGTCTCGGTATGTAAAACTCTCTCTTCTCACGTTTGGCTTTTTCCTTAATAAATGTTGGTGAAGTAAAAATAAAACGCAACTCATCTACATTTTTTAGTTCTTTCTTAAGTTCTGCAAAAGCGTAAATAGAGAAACAAGCAGCTGCAATGGAAACTTTGCTTCCCTTATGTATTTCCTTTGCCAAATCTTCTTTTAATGTTTTATTTACATTGTCAATTATCTCCAACAGTACATCCCCCTATATTTTTGGTATTTTTGAAATCATCCGCAATTTATTGTATATTTAATATAGTTGATTCATTATTTGAATTTCTTTATTTACCATAATTTATATATTTGTTTCATCATTACCAATCTAAAATATATCTTACAATTCCATTTCATATTAAAATCCATTTATTACGACGATATTCTAAATTATAACTTATCATTGATAAGACCCATTTTAGCATAGTTTCTCTCACTTATTACATAATAAAATTTCTTTTATGATATAGTTCATCTTTTTCGGTCATTTGTCAAAACATTATTTATCAATTATGCATTCTAAATAAAATATCTCTAACTAAAAATTCATGTAAAATTTCATAGCCATATTGATTTTTCCCAATACTTCATTCTTCAACTTCTCCGGTCCAATAACCTTATACATTCCAGCATGCTGCATAAACCATCCCACAAGTGTCACACTGTCCATCTTCTGAAATACCGCTCTGCAGCGGCCATTCTCCAGTTTTCTTACTCTTATATTCTCCCCTGCAAAATCATAAAGGATTGCATTTGCTGCCTGTCCCGGTTCGTATTCAACTTCAACTCTGATGAGTTCCCCCTGGAAATGATCCACACTCTTTTCTATATATTCCTGAATTATCATTTCCGGATTAACCCCTACTTTTTCCTTAGCATCAATTGCTTTTTCTTCACTCATAGTTAGGTTTACAATCCTATCCAATCTGTAATTAACCAGATTATCATGATTATCATGTGCACCTATCAGGTAATAATTATTATCCGACCAATAAATTGCATATAAATTAAGAAGGTACTTCTTTCCTTCACGGCGCAGTACCTTCTTCATATCATCATTGATTTCTGTATACTGAAATTCTATCTTTCTATGCTGGTAAATGGCTTCAAGCATAGTCTCTATGTATGCACCAATATTTTCTTTTGCATTTACATTCCCAGAATGTGGCATCATCATATGTGAAAATCTGCTTCTTCCTCTCTTACTTGTCAGGTTAAGAAGATTCTCCCTTATCTGCATGGCCTCATTGATGGAAACACATCTTGCCTGCTGTACTGCATCCATCATTATTTTAATCTGCCAGTCTGCAAATGCATGAGTATTCATATACCAGCCACTACGCTTATCTGTGGTCTGCACAATGTCGTATCCACAATCCTGTAGAAGTGCAATATCTCTGTATATACTTCTTCTGTCAACTCCTTCAAGTTCATATTCAGTACTCAGTTTCTCTACAATCTGAGTTGCATTCATTGGAGTTTTTTCATCTGTAGTCTGCATAAGCTGCAGCACCCTTATCAGTTTTTCCTTTGTCTCCGTTGCCATTTTATAATACCCCTCAATGCTAGCTAACGCCATTATATTTCACATTCAAATCCTGTTAATAATTATACACTATTTTACTACATATACCAACACAAAATACAAAAGCTTATGTATCTTTACCAGTCAAACTCATCCATTGCATCATCTACACCATCTGCATAGTCTGGATCTTTATTATATCTGTCGTAATCATAATCATCATCCATATAAATGTCATCGTAACCATCATCATATGAATCATAATACTTCTTTTTTGAACTGCTCTTTGTACTGCCTGACTTTGTACTTTTTGTGCTGGTAGATTTGCTGCCTGATGACTTTGTACTTGACTTTGATGTGCTTCCTGAACTACTTGATTTTGATGTATTGCTTGAGCTGCCAGTCTTGCTTGATGAAGTACCTGATGAATAACCACTTGTGCTTTTCGTGTATGAATAACTGCTCTTACTGCTGCTGTATGATGAATTCTTATTATCATCGCCATATGTTCCTACAAAGCCTAACAATAAAATTATTCCCATAAACATAAGTAGTCCAATAAAACCATTTTTAAAATCTTTATTCATATGCCATTCCTCCTAATCCTCATCTGAATCATTATGCATAAAATCCAAATCATCAGCATCGGCATCATCAAAATCACCTGCATCACCAAAAAATGCTATATGCTCTTCTCTGCTGGTACATAAAAGTTCTGCTGCAAACATTCTTTCAGCATTATCTATTTGCCCATCATCATTTAAATCCATCCAATTTCTCATAAGGCAAATCCACCTTATCTTTTCTTCCATGCATTACTTGCATTAATTGCTGCTCCCAATTTAATTGAATCTTCCATTGTCCATTTCTTACCTGAACCTATACTTGCTCCAAGTGCAGCTCCAAATACAACTGCCGAATCAGTTTTCCTGTCCTTATCAAATGCTCCGCCAACACCAAGTGCAGCTCCAACGATTGAATCCTTATTACCAAATATTCCCATATAACCACCTTTCCCACTTTTTAAGTGATAGAATTTTATCTGCTTCAAACTTAATTCAAGATTTCTTATATCTATCTTGTAACTAAAGAATACATTAATTTATGTGCCAATAATGAGACACATAATATCTTTTTTGAAACTTTTTAAAGACTTTTTGATTTTATGATTTTCTTATAACAATATTATTCTAATTATTCCAGTTAAACCTATAAATAAATAATTTGGCAAAATAGCGTATCCTATTTTGTTTGTAAATGTGTCTAATTTTTTCTCTATAGTGAGAAACATGCTATCTGATGTGATATATTTATCTCTTTTATATTGATTTTTCTCATTCTGTGTGATATATTTGTCTCATAAGTGATATTTATATCTCTTACATAACAGATAAAAGTCTTTACATTTGGAGGTTTCATTATGAATAAGAAGATTATGTCTATTTCAAATCAGGTAAAATACTTTAAAACCATTAATGGCATTACCTGGATATGTGCAGGTATCTTTGATATATTTGATGGGATATTCTTTTCAGCAGTAACATGTATAATGCTAATAATATCCGTTATACTGCAGCTTACCGTTTCATTTGCCAATAAGGAATCCGACGATGAATTATCATCACTCAATCGTATAAAGGCGGGAGCTGATACTCAGAGTATTATGCACATTATATTTTGTGCAGCCTCAGTCGTATTGCTTTTACTTACCCGAATTTCCTTTATTTCTGCTGCTATTAACTGGAAGCAATTGATTGTACCTATGTTCTTTATTATTATAGGCTTAGAGAATTTCGTATGGGGAATCTGCTTTAAGAAGCATGAAGAGGAGTAATAGCCATGGGATTTAAAACCAGAATGCATGAATTTAGAAAAGAAATGAACCTGCAACAATCGGACCTTGCTGAAATGGTAGGTGTCAGACGAGAAACCATTGGAAAGCTTGAAAATGGTAAATACAACCCATCTTTAAAACTCGCCATGGATATTGCAAAAGTGTTTGGAAAGACTGTGGAAGAAGTTTTTATGTTTGAAGATAATGATGAATAAATGTTAAAATGGGCTGACAATTGCTTTTGATTGTCATACACAATTCCCCTATTTATAGGCTTTTCAGGATATCAAAACGTTAATTCTAGTTCTCAAAGAGATAATATTTCACAAGAGAATACTTATGAAAACCTCGGAAAATCAACATTTCCGAGGTTTCTTTTAGCCCAATTATGTTATTTGTCGTGAGATAAATAGAAAAGAAAAGAGCCTACCCAGGAATGTAGTAGGATCTTCTTTCGAGAAATTTGGTATAAATCATTATGATAATGTTTTAAATATAATAGACGAGTTGTTAGAGCTCAACCTCTTATTTTTTCTTTTGTGGTTATTGTCATGATATGTATAAGACTATATTTTTTAATAATCACTATCAGAACCAGAGCCATTTAGCAAATTCATTAATCATCATTTCCTTTATAACTTTCTAAAATTTCTTGAATTTTTAATAAAGAATGACTTTTTAAAATACTTTCATCTATTAATAATGCTCCATAATTATCACGATAAAATCCTAAGCAATTGGAAACGTTGATATCTTCATATTTTACCTGTTCTGCAGAGTCATTAATATAATGTGCTATGCATGGGTGCCATGTATCATCAGAAATAATAATACGTATATTTGAAAACAATGCAATTGCTTTATCTTTATCAGAAAACAATGAATTTGTTACGTCTAATAATTCGTTGTGTGATTTTTTGAAAATTTTCAATGTATTTATTGCGTCACTTGATAAACCTATTTCACGTTGATAATCAAGATTATTATTTTCCATAATATCGGTATAGCCCATTATATAGTCTACAGATAGATTTATTGTATATTTTTCAAGAAAGAACTTTTTATAGGCTTGTATATGAAAAAGTGAAAGTGTTTTTTCTCCATTTTCAAGCATACTTAAATCGTTTTTTGTTATTCCGGTTTCTTTTGCAAAATCTGATAAAGATAATTTTGCAATATTTTCTCTTAGTCTTTTCAAATTTTTTGTTCGTTGTGCATTGGTTTCTTTTTTGTACTCTTTTTTTAGTGAATAAGAAGTATATGCCATATTAAATTAATCTCCTTTACTAAAAATGATAACAGTGTAGAAAAAATTATCAAAAATAAAATAATTTGATAACGGTGGTTTACATATATAAAAGATGTGCTAATGTATAGATATGATAATACAATTTATAACGTTATCAAAAATATAGTGCATTATCATGAAAGGTTTGTCAATAAAATTAGTTTGTTAAAATATTGTGATTTTATGAATAAAATTGCTTCTCATCATTCAAATTTCTATGATTTTTAGGATGAATATAGCAGACAACGTAAGCGAGATATGCATACTGATAAGCACTATTGACGGGATTAAATATGAAAGTTGATACTTGTCATAACAGCTTGTTAAAGAATATTTCACATATATGTGGATGTAATGTTTTAGAGTCAATAAAATGATAATGATTCATAAAAACTTGTTAAATATTATTAATATGACTTTTGAGTCGGAAAGGAAATTGCTATGATAAAAGGATTATCAGATTACGAAAAGTATAAGGTTTTACGTCCGGTTATTGGAGAACATCAACTGGATGAAAATGGATTTCCTATAATTAACAAAACTGAATTTCGAGAAAAAGAATGGCATAATATTGGTGTGACAGGGTTACAGAATGCATCGCCAAAAAAGAAGAATGATAATATGGTTTTATTAATGTTTAACTATGACTATCGTTTATTGAATTTATGGAATACACCTTTAAAGAAGATTGGTTTATTTCAGTCATTTTATGCAATTTCAACACCTGATTTCAGCATATATCCTGGAATGAATATAAATGATGTACGACATAATGTATATATGTCTAGATGGTTAGGAAAAACCTGGCAAAACTATGGTAGTACAGTATATCCTACAATTGGTTGGGCGTTACCAGATACATATGATATAGTTTTTGGAGGTGTTGAAAAAGGTGGCATTGTGGTTATCTCAACATTAGGATGCCATAATAATACAGAAGTTTTCCTAAAAGGTTTTAATGAAATGAAAAAAAGATTAACCCCTTCATTAATCATTGTCTATGGGGATATGATTGAGGGAATGACTGGAAGATTTGTTAATTACAAATACTCAGATGCATTTTCAAGAGATTCATTTCAATTAAGAATTGAAGGGATATCACAGGTGTTTGAAATTAAGGAGGCAGCATAATATGGGATCACGTGGAGCTTTTGAAAGTGTTGAACTGGGCAATTTCATGTTTAAAGAAGGAGGTCAACACTATAAATCTATAGGAACTTTAAGGGGTGATATTAATGTAAAGGTAATAATACAGGATTCAAAAAGTGTCAAGGCACCTGAATTCTCACATACACCAGGAAGAATATATGCTGTTGTAAAAGAAGGACAATTAAAGCATTTAGTATATTATGATGAAAATCATATGCAATCAGTTAGCATTGATTTAGCGCATCCTCATAAAGGTGTGCAGCCACATAGACATAAATATCTGAGTCATAATAAAAATGATCCAGGAATTCCGCCTACTGCGGCAGAAGAAGCACTTATTAAGAAAATAAAAAAGGAGTTTCATTTGAGATGAGAAAAAATGAATATGAATCATTAGAACAGTTTACTTCTCAATATGTTGGTGAATGGAATCCATCTGGAGGACATTGGTTCGGGCTTGATTTTATATATAGAGGGAAAGAATATCGTTTTCATACTGGATGTATGTATGATGAACCAGTATTATTACCAGATGGAAAAGAAGTGTTGTTTAGTCTCTATAGAAAAAAAGAGTGCATAGCTTCTGATAAAAGAGAATACGAATTATTAGGAGCATATTCTGATATGTCAGAAGTATTAGGTAGTATGGTTATTCAAGGCAGACCTTTTAAAGAAGTAATAATGGATGATGATACAGAACTTCTAGGTCAAGATTAAAAGTAGTAATAAGCAAAATGTATTTTCATAGTAGTTATCCTTTCTTTGTTAAAGTGATGAGTAGTTCTGAGAACATATGGGCAGTATTCGGCATACAACACATATGCAACATCGCCATGCACAAATTCCCTATTTATTGGCTTTACAGGATACACAAACGCTCTCAAAGAGATAATATTTACAATTCAAAGCGTTTTATGGCATTTTAGAATAGTATGTTGCACCTCGAAATTTCGGCTCCGAGATGTTTTTTTGTGAACTGTGGTATTATTATAATATAATGATAAAAGAGATTATTTCATTGGTGATTTAAATGAAAGATTATACGGTTCTAACTAATGTTGGAAAGTATACAATTTTTGAATTTAATAACCAAAGAAATCGTTTTATCACTTCTGATAAATTGGGGAGATATACGAAAGTAGTTGAGTGGGACAACGGATATTTAGTTGTGATGCCAAAGTATAAAGAAATCCCAGAAGTAGAAAAATATATAGATGTTGATTGTCAAGTAAAATTGACCCACCACACTTTTCTATCTGTATGTAATCTTCATAATATAAATATTCCTTTGTATGAGTATTGCGGTAATACCCCTAACAATACATTTATTCTTTAACTTAATAATAATTGCGACACAAAAATTTCTTCGATTTTTTTCTAATTTGATTGTAAATTTAAACTAAATATTTTATATTAAGGCTGTAAAGGAGAATCATATGATAATAACGAAAAATACATCAGATGTCTTGAATGTGAAAAAAGTTCTGAACAGCTAAGACAGGAAGTATTAAAAAGATATAATAAATAGGCAAATAATATTTTATGTTAAACTGTGGGATATTTAATATGAATAATGAAAGTAGCAATATTAAAAAAAATCATGGAAGATTTATCTGATTCTGGAAGTAATTACACTAAATTAGTACGAACCTATATGTCGATGGAAACATGTTACAACATGTTTAAACATGGTTTTAACTTAAGTCAGATACACACATGCATGCCATGGCTATCAAAACTTTATATTTATTGGCTTTCAGTTAAATATAATGAAAAACCTATTGAAGCAAGCGAAAAAGACTTGCAACACTTTCCATTCTCATCAATTTTCAAACGAAGATTCTTTATATATCTATCACAAAGCATTTTCATTTCATCTTCACTTGTCTGAATAACGGCATCTGCTTATGCTGCTGGCGGTTGGTTAAACCTTACCAGACAGGTATTCCACCTGTTAGACTACTCGCCCTTTGTCTGGGAACACAACTCCAATTTTTCTATTTTTACAAACTAGAGTATAACATACTCACATCATTTACTCATTTATTAATATTTTTGTCATATCCTGTAATCTTTTTAATTATTGGCGCAATGACACATAGAATACACATAGCCCCCATATTCTTTATTATTACTCATTGTCAATTTATTTGAAATAAGCTATTTGTCGGTTTATTCCTGTATCTCACCATCAAATATCATATTCCAGCTCATACGGATATCATACATCAGCCTTGTAAGTGCAATACTATCTTCCGGTGTATAAATAGCACTGGCACTGTTTCCTGATGCTATGCATCTGCCTGCTTCACGAATCTCATATTCAAATCCATTTATATCAACCGGGCACTCGATTGTTTCCGGTTCTTTACCATCCACCTCAAGTATCAAGGTCTTTGCATGTTGGAAATCCGGCAAATATATACTTCCCTTTGTTCCCTCAATTCTGGCATTACGTTTCAATTCCTGTCCTATTGTCTGGACTGATTCTGCAATACATCCATCATTATATGTCAGTTTGAGACAACTGTAATCATCTGTTCCATTCTCATTAATATGTACTTTTGTGGTTTCTACATTCTGCGGATCACACCCTGTAACAATACGCAAAAATCCCAGATTGTAAATTCCTATATCCAACAGAGCACCTCCACCAAGTGCAGAGTTAAATTTACGCTCTTTTCTGGCACCCGTTGCAACAAATCCATACTGACAGGAAATATGTTTAATTTCTCCTATTGTTCCCTGAATCAGGATATTACGCAGACGATTATACAATGGCAGAAACCATATCCATAATCCCTCCATAATAAAAAGATGCTTATCCTTTGCCAGCCTGTACAGCTCCTGTGCCTGTTTCTCATTTATTGTAAATGGCTTTTCACAAAGTACATGCTTACCATGCTCAAGACAAAGTCTGCAATTCTCATAATGCAGACTATTCGGTGTTGCTACATAAACAGCCTCAACATCTGAATCATTTACTAATGCTTCATAAGAATCATAAAATCGTGGAATGTCATACTCCCTGGCAAAAGCTTTTGCACTATCCATGTGCCGTGAGCCTACTGCTGCAAGCTGTTCATTTTCCTTACTCATCTGATTTATAGTTGATGCAAATTTTTTTGCAATATTACCTGTAGCCAGAATTCCCCACTTCATATCATTTTCCTCCTAATAACATAATTGCATTTCACATTCATATCTTGTTAATAATTATACACTATTTTACTACATACACCAACACAAAATAGCAAGTCAAATTTCATATTATTTACTGTCACAACTATCATGCAAAAAATTGATATACAGTTCTTGACTTGAATATTTTGTATGCTGGCAATATACAACTTGGAAATTCTGGATTATTACATGAATTAGGATAGAATTGAGTTTCAAAACATACACCGCTTCGCTTATTATATATAGCACCATCTTTTCCTATTTGACCATTTAAATAATTTCCTGTATAAACCTGTAATCCACATAAATCAGAATAAACATCCATCCTGATTCCACTGTCTGCTCCATACAGTTTTGCAACTTTTCTCGTCTTTCTGTCATTTGGAAATATATAATTATGATCATAACCACCTGCAATTTTTATCTGTGAATTATCTGCATCTATATCTTTTCCTATCTGCTTACTTTTACGAAAATCAAATGGTGTATCACTAATATCTATAATTTCTCCTGTCGGAATCATATCATTACCAAGCTCAAGCATCTGTCCCGAATATATTTCCATATAGTGTTTAAGGATTGTACCAGAATTATGCCCATCTAAATTAAAATAACTATGATTTGTAGGATTTATAACCGTAGTCATATCACTAAGCATTTCATAATCAATTATAAATTCATTTTTATCTGTGAGTGTATATCTGATTTTCTGCTCTAAATTCCCCGGAAATCCTTGCTCCATATTAGGACTACATCGTTCCAATTCCACAAACTCACATGCATCAGTCTTTCCATTTCTTACACTGTAAAGTTTATGATGTGATCTATTAAACCCACTGTGAAGATTATTTTGATTATCATTTTTATCCAACAGATACTTTATATCTTCTATTGTTACTTCTGCCCCTGCAATACGGTTAGCATTTCTGCCTATATATGCACCAAAACCTGTATTCTGTTCATAATAATCCATCAGATTATCATAACCAAGTACAACATCTCGTTTTCTTCCATACTTATCAAGTACATAAATGGATAATACCAATGCTCCAAAATCAGATAATTCTACACTCATACCTTTATTATTTACCAAGATATATCTATGTGCTTTTTTTCCTTCTTTCGTCACACCAAAAACTGTATTCCACATTTCAATTCACCTGTCCTTAAACGAAATATATTGTAAAACTATAATACTGCTAATTCTTTATAGTACAGACAAAAACCGTTTAAATGCAGCAAATCCCTTTTCTGTGCGTTTATATACACCTGCACATTCCAGAACTTGCACAAAACAATCTGCAATTTCCTTCTGAATAATACTCTCTATATTTTCTGTTGTAATATCATAAGAATCCAGCCATTCATCTACCCAGTCGGCATGAATTTTTATTTCCTCTATATCATGAATGTTTTTCCCTTCAATAATAGCTTTCGCAAGCATATCCATTTCTTTTTTCAGCCGGGAAGGAAGTACTGCAAGCCCCATCACTTCTATCAATCCAATATTTTCTTTTTTAATGTGATGCAGTTTTTCCTCTGGATGATACACACCCCATGGCCTGTCCTCTGTCGTAATATTATTTCTGAGAACTAAATCCATTTCATATAAATTTCCATTCATGCGTGCAATTGGCGTAATTGTATTATGTGGTACTCCATCTGTTTCGCTAAAAATAAATGCCTCTTCATCCGTATACCCACGCCACTTTTGCAAAATATAGTCAGACACTTTTGCAAGTCTTCCAATGCTGCTTCCCTGCAATCTTATGACTGACAGTGGCCACTTAACACACCCCGCTGTCACATCTTCAAATCCTGCAATCTCAAACATATACTCATATGGAGCTTCTGCCATAGCAAAAGTATATGCTCCACCCTGAAAATGATCATGGCTAAGAATTGAACCTCCTACTATCGGCAAATCCGCATTTGAGCCTAGTGTGTAATGTGGAAACTGTCTTACAAAATCCAATAGCTTTACAAAAACAGATTCATCAATCTTCATCGGTATATGTTTTGCATTAAACACAATACAGTGCTCGTTATAATACACATAAGGCGAATACTGCATGTAATAATCTTGTCCATCTAGCTTTAGTGGAATAATTCTATGATTTTGCCTTGCCGGATGTGAGAGTGTTCCTGCATATCCCTCATTTTCTGCACATAACAAACATTTAGGATAATCATTCTTTGCTTGAGTTGCTGCTCTCGCTATGTCCCGTGGATCTTTTTCTGGTTTAGAAAGATTAATTGTAATATCTATCTTGCCATACTGTGTGTCTGCTTTCCATTTTTTATCTCTTGCAACTCTGTCCTTACGTATATAATTTGTATCCTGACTGAATTGATAATAGAAATCCGTTGCTTTTTTTGGATTTTTGACATATAAATCTGTAAATTTTGCTCTGACCACAGAGGGTGCAGGTGTTAAAATCCCCATAATTTTAGTATCAAATAAATCTCTGTATACATTTGTATTTTCAGGTATCAATCCATGCTCCGCTGCATAATCAGTCATATCAGATAGAATTTCTGATAACTGTCTGATTGCTTTATCCGTCTGAGTATAACTGTCAAGTCTAAACAACTCTAAAAGTCTGTTAATCACATAAATTTTATCGTCTTCCTCAACCAATCCTTTTTCAATACCGTAACCTACTAATTCTGAAATAAGTTCATTCATGTTATACCTCCTAGTATCCGTCCGGATGATTTACATGCCATTTCCATGCTGTTGAAATAATCGTCTCAAGATCTGCATACTGCGGTTTCCACCCAAGCACTTCCCTTGCTTTTTCACTGGATGCTATCAACACTGAAGGATCACCAGCTCATATACTGTGTGTGAACCAATATAACCAGCCCCGCCTAGAACCAAGATCCTCATAATAATACCTTCTTTCTATTTCATAACACTTTTATGCCACCATATTTTCTTATTCTCAAGTCTTTACAAGAATCTTTACCAAATATTTTATCCATTTCGTATTTGTAATTCTCCACGTATCCATTCTTCACAAACGCCTGTATGGTTCCAGCAAAACCTCCTCCATGTACCCTGCATACACCATTTTGTCCCAAAAACATTTCGCTTACAAATAATGCCAAAGATACATTCTGATTTTTTATATCCTGATTTGAGTAAACATTCTGCAGATATTTAAAAGAAGAATTGCCTGACGCTTTCACATCATCCAGAAATGCTCCTATATTTCCTGCTTTCAATGCACTTACTTCTTTTTGTACTCTTTTATTTTCATAGATAAAATGCAATGCCCTAAGGACACATCTGTCTCCAAGTTTTTTTCTTAAATCAGTAATATTATCCAATACATCATTTATAGATATGCCGCACAACACTTCTTTTCCAAAATATTTTGCAACCAGTTTCATTTCCTTTGGAATTGCTGCATATTCGTCTGTTAAATCAGCATGTGAACCTTTTGTATCTGTAATACATAACCTATAACCATACTTTTCCATATCAAAATCAATTTTTTCTACATATGGGCATTCTGGGTTGGCAAAATCAATATGAACAAGATTGCCAATTGAACTTGCCATCTGATCCATCAGACCACAAGGCTTTCCGAAATAAACATTTTCAGCATACTGTCCAATAATGGCTATCTCTGTTGCTGAAACTGTTCCACAATTATAAAGTCCTGATAAAATTGTCCCAATCAAAGTTTCAAATGCTGCTGAAGATGAAAGACCCGCTCCAATAAGCACATCACTTGTTATATATGCCTGAAAGCCTCCAACCGAATAATTTCTTTCAAGGAATCCAGAAACCACACCTTTTATCAACGCCTTTGTTGTTTCCTTTTCTTTTTCCTTTACAGATACATCATCAAGCTGGATAATGATTTCATCATAGTTATCAGAAACCAATCTGATTACATTATCATCCGTCTTTTTTACAATCCCAATAGTATCAAGATTAACAGATGCTGCCAAAACCTCTCCATTCTGATGATCTGTATGGTTGCCGCCAATCTCACTTCTTCCCGGAGCACTGAACAACTCCACATCTCCCGGCTTATAGCACTGCTCGAATTTCTTTATTGCATTGATATAGCGTTCTCTTTGATAATAAATTTTCGTCTCATCAGCATACACATCTAAAAGTCTCTCATCATATACGCCATCTATGAAACTTTGAATCAATATATCTGTCTGCATCTCAATCACCCCACTTAAATCAACATTTATCGGATAATATATAATAATGAATACTTTTTATCAGCCAATCATATCCAATTATACTTACTAATAAAAATTAATCCTATTGTTATTCTTTATTATCCGTAAAATCACCTTGCATTCTTGTTATACGTAATATACAAAAAACAGCCCAAAAAATCCATATCATAAATTGTACAGATTATGCACAAAACAATATTATTAGTCATCCCAGTTAAGCATAATTTTTATTTTCCTAATCCATTATGCTTTTCCATTTAAAGCCTATAATTCAGATAATTTATAACATTACATTAGTTTGTTTCATTTATAACTTGTTTTATTAAAGTAAATAGACATTATATGCATAAAATGATAAAATAATATTATATATTTAATGATTTCCTATATTTGCAACAGTATATATGTATACTATTTTTTAATTACAAGTAAAGGGGGCTTTATATGTATACCAATAACGCATACTTGAACAATTCCACTATTGACAGGAAAGATAAATCAAAGGAACTACTTATAACCATGTGTGGTACCTATAAGCTTTATACTAAGCCAAAACTTCCTACATGGCGTCCGCGTGGCAGACTGGATTTCCAATTACTTTTTATCGCATCTGGAAAAGCCCACTTCCACTTTAATAATGATTCAGATGAAACCATCGTTCATGCTGGTCATATGGTATTATACAGACCTAAAGAACCTCAAAAATATGAATATTATGCGAAAGACAATGTAGAAGTTTACTGGGTACATTTCACTGGGAATAATGTCACCAATCTTCTTCGTTCCTATGGATTAACTGATGACAAAAGAGTTTTCTACTGTGGTTCTGGATCTGAATATCAGATTCTGTTTCGTGAAATGATCAAAGAACTGCAGATGTGTCAGAATGGATATCCTGAAATGCTAGAAATGTATCTACGGCAAATTTTTATAAGACTACATCGGCATTTTTTATCTTCTGTATCTCATGATAATACACATAAAGCTGATGAAATAGACAATGCTGTTTCATACTTTAGTGAACATTATAATGAGCAAATTAATATTGATAGCTATGCAGAGCAAAATAATATAAGTACAAGCTGGTTCATTCGTAATTTCCGCTTATATACTGGTATTACACCTAAACAATTTATTATGCGTAAAAGAATATACAATGCAGAAGCACTTCTGCAGAATCCTCAATATAACATTAACGAAATTGCCAGGATTGTGGGCTATGAAAACCCTCTGTATTTCAGCCGAATATTTCAAAAGTTAAAAGGTTTATCACCATCTGAATACAGAAAAAACATATAACTAAAAGCAGAGAATATAGGTTCTCTGCTTTTTCTGAACACATGTTAATACACAACATAAATCTCTTTCTATCTGCATAGAAAACAATTGTCTCAGCTAATGCTCATGTTATTTTGTTCTGCATATAATATCAAATATTATTTATCATGTTCCATCCTTTTTCTATATTCTCTAGGTGTAATTTTATATCTATCCTTAAATACACGATTAAAAGTTCTTTGACTTTCAAATCCGCAATCAAGACATATGTTTGTTATAGAATCCATTGAGTTTTCAAGTTCTGCAACTGCATAATTTAACCGGACTCCATTCACATATTTACTAAAATTACAATGAAATGTCTTCGCAAACATTCTTGATAATACATATTTGCTTACACACAATTCATATGCCATTTTTTCAAGGCTGATGTTTTCTCTAAAATTTTTGGCTACATATTCCACCGCATTGTAAATCAGATCATCTCTTCCTACTACACTTTTATCAATTAGTGGCATTGTTGTGAAAACATGTGCTAAAATCATCTGTGCATATGCCTTTATCAGCATTGGATTGCCATCTGTTATTTCTGCCAAATATTTTATAGCATTTACTACATCCGGATGCACTTTTCTTTTTTTTACAACTGGATTTTCAGGACTGTAATTCTGAAGTTCTTTATAGTATGAGGGAAATAGTTTTGGATCAAGATATAAATATATTACCTTATTCTTCTTTTTACCAAAAACTTGATAATGATGTATTACATTAGGGAATATTATTGCAAAATCCCCTTCATCCATATGGAATAATTCAGGTCCCACTCCAAGCTCTACTTCTCCATCCGTTACATACACAACTTCTATTGCTTCATGCAGATGCGGCGGTACATGTACTGGTTCTTTCCACTCGGATAATAATCCCGTATTTTTATTTTCATATACCAATAACACTTACAAGCAACTCCTTTTATTTATAATCCCTGTTTCTCCACTACCCTTCTTGTTTTAATTATTCGACCAACCAAATCCACTGTAGGTCCCAATGTAATCACCATTAACATATGCTAAAGGAATAATCCTTATCATCTTCTGCACTGATATGATATTCCTCTTCTACATCAGTTCCCCAGCTGTCAATACCTCCAACACCTCTTACTGCACCATATACACATAAAACAGTTCTTCTTGCTGGTGGCAGTTCTTCATGATGGAGGGCATTTTCAATCTCCGATGCCGTATAAGGCAGACAAGAAAATGCAAAATTTTTGTCATTTTTTTCAATGCGTAAAATTTGAGATAAGCTGTCCGTCCTGCTGTTATCAAGTGTTGTATGTCTTGTAACTTCAAGCCACTCTGTATCCATTCTCATACCACATTCCTGTGGAACAAGATATTGTGTAAGACTCAGGTCATTAATCTCATAGATTCCTTCTTTGGCTCCTGCCTTTCTATCAGGATATGTTTCCCCAGACAGTCCCTTATATAAATATTTGTCTGCCAGGGTTGGCATAATAAACCTCATTCCAAATACAGGAAATTCTGGAAGTCCCTGTACCCCATTATAATGTACATCCACACGGATCTTTCCAGATACGTCAACCGTATAGCTTACAAGTACAGTTGTCGCTGGAGTTGTTATGGTCTCATATGTATATTTTACGACAACTTCATCAGCATAAACATCACAACCATAGCTATTATTATCAGGTGCATAAGGTTTTTGTTCCTTACCATCCATGATAACCTGAACTTCTTTACAGTCAATAAACATATCTGCTGAAAGCCAGCTACCGCTTTTAATGTGGAACCTGCTTCCTCTGTCATTATCTGTCAATGCTCTCCAGAAAGTAGGTTTAGGACAACGATACAGCCACTCGTAGCCATTTTTAACGATAGATTCCAATCCACCCTGTGCATAAGAAAAAATATAATCATATCCTTCTCCATGTACACCAAGTGTATAGTCACCATAGACAACTCTTAATTTATCTGTATAAGCCATAGTAGTACCTCACTTCCTGCATCGCTGGTTTTTCTTTCCTGTCAGCAAATACAATTCCATTTGCTGAGAATTCATAGTCTGCTGGTTTATCGTCAAAATCTCCGCCATATCGTAAAACATCTTTTCCCGTCACTGGATCCTTTACCATAATTGCCTGGTCAATAAAGTCCCATATAAATCCACCATGATACATATCATATTTGTCAATCAGTTTCATATACGAGCCAAGTCCTCCCATGGAATTTCCCATATCATGCATGAATTCACATAAAATATATGGTTTCTTCGGACTGTTATTCAAATATTTCTCTACATCCTCTGGCTTCGCATACATTCTGGTCTCTAAATCAGAAATTGTATCCTCATATGCTCTATTATAATAAGAACTCTCATAATGAACTAATCTTCCATCCTGCTTTTCAGCAAAATAAACATTCATTGCCTCTATGTTGTCACCTGCATATGATTCATTTCCTAATGACCAGAAAAGAATGGATGTATGATTTTTAAAAGTTTCAAAATTATTTTTTGCCCGATCAATTACGGCACCCTTCCACTGTGGAAAAGATCCTGGTACATTACATGATGGTTCAATTGCACCTAACTTCTGGAACGAACCATGGCTTTCCAAATTTGTTTCTGCCATCACATAAATACCTGCATTGTCGCACATATAGTACCATGGTATCTGATCAGGATAATGGCAGGTACGCACAGAATTAATATTATTCCTTAACAAACAGGATATATCTGCTTTCATATCTTCTATACCAATGCATCTTCCTGTTTTTGCATTCCACTCATGACGATTTACACCTGTAATAATAAGGCGTTTTCCATTTAAATAAATTATTTTATCTATAATCTCTATTCGTCTAAAACCGATATCATAAGGGATTACCTCTGCCAAGGAACCGTCCTCGGCCTTAAGTTCAACATAAGCATGATACAAATATGGGTTATGATTATCCCACAGTTTAACATTTTCTAAATCAACACATATCGTACCTTCTAAATAGTCATTATCTTTATTTAGCTGTATGGATTTCTCTACTAATACATTTTCTTCCCTGTCTTTTAAAATAAAGCCTGCAGTTACATTCTGACCATCAATGGCGGACACTTTCATGTTTACAGTTATACTTCCGCTTACATTATCACGGTTTAATACTGGTTTGAACCAAACATCCTCCAAATGAACATCTGGTATTGCCTTCAAAGTAACATTTCTGAAAATTCCAAAGAATCTGAAAAAGTCTTGATCCTCTAAAAATGCTGCAGTACTCATCTTATGTACCTGTACTGCCAGTACATTTCCCTTTTCCCTAATATATGGTGTCAAATCAAACTCAGAAGGCGTGAAGCTGTCCTCGGCATAACCTATAAACTGACCATTAAGCCAAAGATACATAGCTTCTTCTACACCTTCAAAGCAGATATGGATTCTCTTTCCACACATGCTTTTTTGCAAATCAAAGTATTTTATATAAGAACCCACCGGATTGTACTCTGCCTCTGAAAACATTCCTTTTTCTGCTCCAGTTGCCTCCATACTATAGGCTCCTCTGTGGTACTCTTTTCCTTCCCATGGATACATAGTGTTGATATAACGGATTTTATCATATCCAGCCAGTTCAATATGTCCTGGAACCATAATTTTATCGAATCCTGATGTATCAAATGTATCTTTATAAAAATCAACAGGTCTTTCCATCACATTTTTGCTGTAAGCAAACTCCCATTGACCATTTAATGACTGTAATAATGGATTTTTTTCTTTTTTCATGTCTGTATAATCCAGATAATAACAATGATCACTATGTGGTTCCAATTGATTTACTTTAAACACTTCTGGATTGTCCAGCCATTTCATATCAGCATTCATATTTTTCCTCACTTTCCATATAGCCCATATCAACATTCCTCCAACTGTTTTTTAAGTTTTTCGTTTGCATCTTCAACATTCATTCTTGACATGATGAATGTAATTATTAATGACAATACCATAGGAATCCATAAATACATAATATGAAGCATATTTAAGCAAGAGGCAGGCTGCACCGCTGCTTCCTTAACAAATCCGCTTGCATCAAGCAACCATCCACATAATGCAACTCCGATTCCTCCTCCGATTTTCGTACCAAAAGATGTGCATGAATACATAGTTCCATCAATGTGTTTATGCTTTGTAAGATAAGTATATTCTGAACAGCTTGCAATAACTGCTCCCATATCACCCTGCCACGGTGCCATTCCAAGTGCTGCAATCGCTGTAAATGTAAGCATAAGTGGAACGCTTCCCATATAACCTGCAAAGATGACTCCGACACGTCCCACTGTTCCAAGAACATAGCCTGCAAAGTTCATTCGATATAAACCTTTCATTTTTTCCACCAGCATAGGAGTGATGCACATTGCGATAATAACAGGGATATTAATTGCCCATGAAAATACGGAATACAAATTTTCATTTTTCAAAATATAAATCATATAATAAATGCCCATATTTAACATAGCTGAATAAATCTGCTGACAAATATAAGTTGCACAAATCATAAGATAATATTTATTAGAAAATAAAAGTTTTGCAGCCTCTATTAGTCCATACTTTTCCTCTGTGTGATCCTTCCCCGCTTTTAATTCTTCTTCTGGAAGCTCCTTAATTGAAAAAACTGAAATTGTATTTACAATCAATCCAATAATGGCATATACAACGGCAACTGTTCTCCATGCTACTGCCCCACCGCCTGCTACTCTTACAAACTGTACTGTAACAGACTGAATAAGTAAGCTAGTCGAAAATGCAAAGATAAATCGCCATGATCCCATCTCTACACGTTCCCTGCTGTTTTTTGTACAAAAAGTAACTAATGATGCATATGCTATATTGTTTGCAGTAAAAAATACTGCATTTAACAACGTATATGCTATAAAGAACCATACATACTGTGCAGTTGTCCCAAGACTGTCTGGAATCGCAAAGTTTGCAACGAGTGTTACGGCACAACCTATATACGCATATAACATCCATGGTCTAGCTTTTCCAAGTCTACTTTTTGTTTTATCAATCATAGTTCCAAAGAACATATCGCTGATTCCATCAAACAGCTTTGATACCATAATCAGCGTTCCGATAATACCCGGATTTAAACCTACCGTATTTGTCAGATACAGCATTACAAATGATGAGAGAAATGCATACACAACATTTCCTGCAAAATCTCCTGATCCATAACCTACCTTGTTATACCATTTCAGGTATCTCTTTTCTTCCATGTGAAACTTCTCCTTTCAAAATATCAATTATTTTTCCCACAATTTTGTTATATCAAAGATATAACAAATATATGTAAAAAACAATTTCATAAATTGTACAAAGTATGCACAAAATGATACGACTGTAATAATTCACATATACAAGTAATCTGGAATTTTTACATTGCAATTAAAAAAGTAGAAAACATCTCATATGCATTGCACACAGAGCTTTTTTCTACTTTTATCACAACATAACTATTCTCATATTTGCTGCTGATTATTTTTCTAAATAATCTAATGTATTTCTGTTAAAATATATATTTTCTTAGTTTTTATATAACAAAAAATCTTTAAGCAACTTTTGACTACTTATTCCTTTATTTTGGCAAGTATTTTTCCTTTTTGTATTCTATAACAAAAACATAATCAGAAAGGAGATGAACTTCTATGAAAACCAAATTACATAATTTTATAAACAAGTTACTTAGCTTTTATGCAATCTTCTTTACTCATCGTTTTTATCCGATGTAATATGCATGCAAAAGAAATATGATTCAAAATATTATATTATTTTCCCTTTTTATTGCGGCATACCTTTATCAGTTGGATAATCACTGTCGGTATAAAGCTCAGTCCGATAATCTGTGCAATCGCTGTTGCAGACAAATTTTCCACACTGAACACACTATGTAAAAATGGAACAAAGATTACCAATGCGAGGAGACAGACACCCGCTGCAAATGCCATTGTAGAAACACCATTAAGACTATACTTAGTACTCATCAGTTTTCTGTCAGAATCGAAAGGAACTTCTTCCATTCTATCCATAGACTTTCTTAATATATCCTCGTTAATGCCTGCACTTCCAAAAAATTCACATGGTTCTACCTGAATATTTCTAAACATTTCTAATAAGGCATATTCTGTAGGATCTCCGATTTCTTTACCTTCTACTATACTCGAATCATTGGTAAGTACGGCACATACAGCAGATATCTATGTGTCTGATTAGTAATGTCCAGCTCTTTAGGTTCATATACTTTATCATCAATATAAATCTGCTGCACTGTCATTTTATTCTGTGTCAGTGTTCCTGTCTTATCAGAGCAGATAACAGATACACATCCAAGACTTTCTACAGCTTTCAAATCTTTGATAATGGCATTTTCCTTAGCCATTTTCTGTGTCCCAAACGCCTGCACAATCGTAACGATAGAGCCTAATGCCTCCGGAATCGCTGCTACCGCCAATGCAACTGCAAACAACAGAGAGTCAAGAATAGTCATTTTACGATAAATACATAAGCAAAAAACTACTGCACATATTTGTCTGGGTAAATAATGAGTATATAGGATATTTTAACAGACACTTATAACAATCCATTATATATTTTTAAATCTTCATCCTTAAACACATTAAAGATTACCTTTTTTATTCTGTTGTCTTTGTCAAGATACTGCTTTACAGTGTTCGTTGCAATCTCAGCAGCCCTTTGCTGTGGAAAACGGAATACTCCCGTAGACAGGCAACAGAATGTAATGGATTCTGCACCTGTATCAGCAGCAAGCTTTAGACACTCTGTGTAGCAGCTTGCAAGCAGGGCTTCATCTTCTTTTGTGACTTTCCATTGTATAATAGGTCCTACTGTATGAAGAATATATTTTGCAGGAAGATTGTAGCCCGATGTTATCTTTGCTTTACCGGTCTCTTCTTCATGTCCCTGTTTTGTCATAATCTCATGCATTTTCAGACGCAGCTCAACTCCTGCATAAGTATGAATAAAGTTATCAATACAGGCATGCATCGGTGAAAAGCATCCAAGCATCTGTGAGTTGCAGGCATTTACGATTGCATCACATTTCAAAGTTGTAATATCTCCCTGCCAGATATATATTCTCGAATCAGATTTGACAGGTGCAAGTGTGGCAACATCTGTGATTCCACGCTCTATATTTCTTACTGTAAGATACTCATCCTGTATTTTCAAAAAATCATTACTAATTGGTCTTGGCGGCCTGACATTCATAAGTGAGCGGAGCAGATTTTCCTGCCCCTGCTTATCTGTAGGAATATTTTGTCTTCCAAACCGTATTTCTTCTTTTAAAAGATATTGAATCAGATATTCTCTTCGCTCATCCTGTGTCATAATAATCCTCCATTCTTGCGCTGCTTCTAAGCGCATCTCAAGTTTGTGCGAAGCACAAATCTTGCGTGTGAAAAATCTTATTTTTCACACTAGCCCCCTTATATCAGCAATTGCCTTTGCCATATCACCGCCAATACCGATTGCACGTTCCCCGAAGCTTTCCGGCACTACCGCTTCATCCATATTCAGACGTATCAAGCTGTATGACGAGTTCTCCCGCACCATCTTTTCAAAAGGAAACCGTATAATAATCGGCGTATTAAATCCAACTCCAAGTTCCAAAAGAACAACCTTTTTATCCTTATTCTGTTCCAGGAAATCCGCATATCTGTCGGCTGCCTCATGCCACGCTTCATCTTCCACAAAATAATTATCACAACGCAGATTCATAGCCATATTACCGCCACACACCGGACATTTTGGTACAAGTTCTGATGGAATCAGGCAGTCTTTTCTTGCTTCATCCATTTTACGAAACAGTTCTTTTGCATCGTAAGTCTTTGAATGACAAGCTTTCTGGCACTGGATTTTTCCATAATCTCCCTGTGTTGCAAATATTCTTTTTTCATCAAATCCTGCTTTATAAAACTGATGATCCACATTGGTAGTCAGTACAAAATACTCCTTACTTTTCACAATATCATAAAGCTTAGTATAAAGCGGCAATGCCGGAGGATCAAAGCGGTTCATCAATGCATGTTTTGACCAGTATCCCCACTTTGCTTCCTCAGACGGATACGGATAAAATCCGGCTGCATACATGTCTGTCATATAGTGCACACCGTATTTTTCTATGAATTCTCCAAAATTATCCGTAAATCTCTTACCACCATACTGGATTCCTGCTGCTGTCGATGCCCCGGCTCCTGCCCCTATTATAACACAATCTGCATTTCTTATATTCTCTGCTGCCCTGTCAATCTGGTCTTCATATGCATCCTTCTGGAATACATAATCCCTAGCCGGCGTACTGCATAAAAAATTTCTCCAGTCAATATGCCCTCTTCTGATTTTCTTAAAAGTCATAATTAACCTCTTTTCTTAATACACTGCTTCGGACAGATTTCTGCACATCTTCCGCAATGCAGACAATGATTCTGATTGATTACAACCGGAACTAAAGATATATCAATACACTTTTGCGGACATACAGAATAACACAACTTACATCCAATACATTCTTCTCCAACAAAATAACCTGTCTGAACAACTTCTGCTTTTCCGATTGTTATAGTATCCCTCACTATATTTGACGGATTGCTTATATCAAAATACTCTCCCTGTGCCTCATATAGCTGAAACACTTCGATTGCGTCTTTCGTATCTCCTGGGTAGATTTTCTTCATATATGAATTTTTTTCAAACATAATATCAAGATTCTTTTTCCCAATGTTCTTTATTTTTCCTCGAAGAGACACCGCAATTTTATCTTTTGTTGCAGATATTGCCACATACTGCTGCTCCATTAACTGGTCATAAAATGCTTTTCCCTTTGCTGTAAGGAAATACATACCTTCTTCATCATAGTACATCATATCTATGATTCTTGTCTGAGGATGTCCATCAGAACCTATCGTTGCAACTGTTGTTGAATGAATTTCATCCACCAGAAGTTTAAGATAATCCATTTTTGTCATTTCAAAGTCTCTCCTTTCAGTATCAGTGTAAGTTTTTTATATATCATCATAGTAATTGCTCCAATCACCAATCCTTTTAACATATTAAACGGCAAAGCATTGAATAGCACAACGTCCAATTTTGTCTTAATAAATTGCTGTATTGTTACTCATAAATCTCCTTTTTGTGAGATATGGCTGAATTTAAAACAGCCCGCAGGACGGGATTTCCTGCGGGACTTGTTTTATCATATCTTCTCTCATCCGGACTTTACCGTCGGTTGTGGAATTGCACCATATCAGCTTTCTGCTCGCAGACTATACTGCCGGTCAGGAATTACACCCCGCCCCGAAGACTGTAATTTTTTCTGTTGACTATCTTTAACTTGAGAAACACGCTTCGCAGGTTTCTCAAGTTATCACGGCAGTCGCCAAAGTATCGTGCAAGCACAAACTTTGGCTCGTTGCTTCGTGTATATTAAAATTCATAAGGTGGATTTCCAGAGAAATCTGCGATTACACCATGAGGATTTTCAAGATAAAATACCTCAAAAATAGGATTATCTGCTGTCTGGTACTGTCCCTTAACGATAGGATTGTTCATGCATCCTTCCTTTACACTCTTGTTGTCCTCAAATACTGCTTTGCCATTAAGGCGAATCCATGCGTATTCAGGTGAAGATACTGATACTTCTACCTCAGGATTTGCTAACATATCCTTGTAAACATCCTTTGTGTTGTTAGTACAAAACCAAAGCTTTCCATCCTGCTCAAAGCAGAACATAAATGGACGGCATTTTGCCTTTCCATCTCTTCCAACGGTTGCTAAATACTGAACCGGGTTTTTCTGTAAAAATTCTACTACTTTCTGCATTTTAATCTCCTTTCTTGCGCTGTCTTTTGCGCATCTCAAGTTTGTGCGTAAGCACAAATCTTGCATATGAAAAATCTTATTTTTCATACTATTATCTCTTTGATTTGTTGTAACATTATTTGTTACATCTTATGGTTGTACTATAGCATTCGCTTGTTGTAATGTCAATAGTTACATCAAACTTTTTGTAACTTTTTTTGTTACAACTTCCTTTAAAAGTTTTACATTCAATACAACAAATAAAAAAGGCTTCGGAAATTGTGATGATATAATCACGCATCCGAAGCCGTCTGTATGCTACTCTTTATCTGTATACACTGCAATATCTTTTTTCACATCAGCAAGTGTCATTTCTGAAAGTTTTTCCTCCATTGCCCTCTGTACCTCTAACAGCCTCTTATCAAGAACATTATGAATATTCTTTCCTACCGGACATTTCTGATTGGGATTCTCATGAAAATGAAACAGCTCTTCATCTGGTGCACACTCCACTGCTTTATACACATCAAGGAATGTAATCTTCTCCAATGGTCTGGTAATTGTCACACCGCCTGTCCCTCTTGCAACTTCAATAAGACCAGCAGCCTTTAATTGTTGCAATATTTTACGGACAATTACTGGATTAGTTCCAATGCTTGCTGCCATAAAATCACTAGTCATCCTCTGATCCGAAAATGTATCTATACAGGCAAACATATGGATTGCCATTGTAAATCTGCTTGAAATCTGCATTATAAACACCTCTCTTTAACAGTAGTAATCATATCAAAAAATAGATGTAATTTCAATGGTTACACTAATGTTAGATTCAACTCACAAAATCTTTACTATATTCTAATGTTAAAAACCTAATATAAATACAATCAATAGTCTGCTTTAGAAAATCGTTTTCAGTATTTTCTTTCAGTCTTTACTTATCAATATAAGCGTGTTATAATACTTCAAATTTGAACTATTCATTTTTGTAGTTTGTGATCTTATCACATAAAGATTATCTGTTTAATGTTAATACTACGAGAACTAACTATTATATGCAATCTTAATATTACTATAAGGAGGCTGATTCTCTTATGAACTCAGGAATTGAATTCGCACAAAAAATCAATCTTGCATATAACTCAGTATGCAAACCGCTTTTACATAAGTTTAATCTTCCACAGACAGCTTTCGATATTCTTATGTTTCTTGCAAATAATCCAGAATATACAACTGCAAGAGATATTGTGGAGGTAAGAAAAATCAAAGCTAATCTTGTTTCTGTCAATGTTGACAGGCTTGTGTGTGATGGTTATATCATACGAAAAGAAACCAAAGGTGACAGAAGGAAAACACAGCTCATATGCACACCTGCGGCAGAGGAAATAATTAAAGAAGGTCAGGTTTTACAGAAAGATTTTCTTGAACATCTTTTTGATAATATGGACACTGCCACTAAAGAGGCTTTTTTTTCGGGTATGAAACAGATAGAAGCTAATCTTGATAAGATACTTGAAGACAACTAGGGTCGGTGTGCACCTGACACCAAACTATTTTTATTAGAATTGTGCACAGAAAAGAGGTAAATACCTCTGCTCCTGTGTGGGCAGTCGCATTTTGCTTCGCAAAACAAGGAGGTATATAAATTATGTCATCATTATTTTTAACTATTATTGTAACTTTTTTTGCAGGTATGGGTGCCGGTCTTGGTACTGGATTTGCCGGTATGAGTGCCGCTGCTGTAATCAGCCCTATGCTCATTACATTTTTAGGAATGGATCCTTATATGGCTGTCGGCATTGCACTTTCTTCTGATGTGCTTGCCAGTGCCATATCAGCATATACATATGGAAAAAACAAGAATCTAGACATTAAAAACGGACTTATTATGATGGTCAGTGTTCTTATATTCACTGTTGTAGGAAGCTATGTATCAAGCCTTGTTCCATCAGCTACAATGGGCAGCTTCTCTGTATTTATGACATTTCTTCTTGGAATTAAATTCATCATAAGACCTGTTATGACTACAAAGGAAGCCATGGAGGGTGTGTCTGCTAAGAAACGTGCCATACAATCAGTTGTATGCGGCGTATTAATCGGCTTTATATGTGGCTTCATCGGTGCCGGCGGTGGTATGATGATGCTGCTTATACTTACCTCTGTTCTTGGATATGAGCTGAAAACTGCTGTCGGAACAAGTGTATTTATTATGACTTTTACAGCACTCACAGGCGCTGTATCACACTTTGCGATTGGTGGAATACCTGATATAACTGTGTGGCTATTATGTATCGTATTTACACTTATATGGGCAAGAATAGCAGCTATCTTTGCAAACAAAGCTACTCCTGAAACACTTAACCGTGCAACAGGAGTCATACTTGTTATACTAGGCATAGTAGTTATGCTTTTCTCATACCTTGGATAATATCACAAGACTAAATATCACAATAAATGCTGTACTAACGCAACAGGAATTATGCTTCTATGGCTTCTTTCTGCCTGCTGTCTTTTCTTTCAAATATTGCTCTGAAGATAAGACGTACAAATGGTCCACAGTAAAACATCTGATAAAGTATTGCCATAGGGAAATTCATAGCCCATGTCTTAACCCACATACCAAAAGATGGTTCCTTAAAAAGTATTGTTGCAACAAAACTCATAACAGGACACATGATACAGCATATACATATAGATATTGCATATGTGATAAACTGTGGTCTGTCCGTTGGCTTCATAACAGTAAATGCCAGCAGCCTTGCCAGCCTTCCAACTATAAAGAACTCAAGAACGAAAGCAACGGGTACCATTATTGGCAGCTCATGTAATGCTGCAATAAAAGTTGTTCCATCAACTGTTCCTGTGTTAAGAGCTATATTATAAACAACCATTCCATAAACCATAATAGCTGCCATAATAATTGTGAATATTACTTCCTGAAATTTGTTTTTTGGCATAAAAAAATCCTCCTTAATGATAACTTAACTCAATGTGTTGTTCGTTATCATCCAGGAGGATGTTTCGTTTCCAATATAACCATTTAAAGCCTGCATATTCTATCATATAGAAAGCTATACAGTCAAGCATTTTTACTCTATTCTGATAATCTCGTAATAATCTATCGTAATAATATCGCAATAATGTCTTTTTACTCTATCGTAATAATGTCCTTTAATATATAGTTAAACGATGGTGCTGAGCTGTCTTTATTTTCCACAAAGCCTTCACTAAGGTCTATGATATCATTTGGATTGTCAGTATTTACGCCTATGTAGTCACCTTTAAACACAGTAAGCCTATCCTTCTTAAACTGCTCGATAACATCTGCTACCATTTCCTTAGTGCCATCTGCCACAACAATATCATTAAACTCAAGCATTGAAACCCAGCCTTCATCAAAGCCGGCTCCTACATCATTACCATGTATATTACCTCTGATGTTCTTCTCAATCACCTTTCCATTAAGAACTGCATCAACGGCAGCCTTCATATATGGCTTCCAGTTAATCTTACACCCCGTAAGATATGTAGTTGGTGCTACATCAAACATACTCTGGTTATAGCTCACATTAAAAACGGGTACATCTGAGGATGTTTCCTCACAGGCAGTCGCTGGTCCTGCTGTATCTGAATGCTGTGATATAATAACACACTTCTCATTTATGAGTTCTCTTGCATACTTCTTTTCAGTACGATAATCATTCCACTTATATGTGTACTTTACCGTCATGGTAGTATTCCCCACAACTGATCTTGCTCCAAGCAAAAAAGCTGTATATCCTGATATAACCTCCGCATTAGGATACGCTGCAACATATCCTATCTTAGCCTCATTTTCTGTTATTATTCCTTCTGATATAAGCTCCTTCAGTTTTATGCCTGCTGCAACTCCTGCTACATATCTTCCTTCATATATAGCACCCATAAATGTATGATAATTAGCATAGTATGGCTCCTCGTTAGCGTTAGAGCATGTTGCCATGCAAAACTGCACATCTGGATACCTGCCAGCCAGTTCCTTAGTTGTTTCACCATAGTTATAGCTTGTAGAAAATATCAGATTACAGCCTGCATTTACAAGTCTTTCAAGATATTCTCTTTCAGTTCCCTCGGCAACATTATACATATGCATAACTTCTACCTTATCGCCATACTCTTCCTTAATGTCCGCAAGTGCCTCTATAAAATTGTCTGTATATGCTGTACTTGCATCACCTACATATATTATCCCTACTTTGATGCTCTTGTCTTCATCTTTTCTTGAATAAACCATACAGGCACCTATGATAATGCTTACTACAACACAGGTTATAAAAGTTATGATACACTCCCTGCTTACTATATAAGATAGCATCCTACCGGATATTTTCTTAATATTACTTATCTTCATCTGCTTCACCATCCTTATACAGATCATCAATGTCTATCCTGCCACTATCAATAAGTCTAAGCATAATATCCACAAGCTTTGGGTCAAACTGTGTACCGCTGCCTCTTCGTATTTCCCCTAAAACATAGTCCATATCAAGCTTCTTTCTATACACTCTGTTAGCCGTCATAGCATCAAATGTATCCGCTATTCCGATAATCCTTGCATTAAGAGGTATCTCTTCCCCCTTAAGACCATGCATATATCCTTTTCCATCATATCTCTCATGATGATAAAGTGCTCCTTCCTCAACGTGATTTACAAGAGTAAAGCTTTTAAGTATTTCCGCTCCTTTTTCAACATGTGATTTCATAATGGCATATTCTTCATCTGTAAGTCTTTCAGGTTTGTTAAGTATTCTGTCTGGAATACCTATCTTTCCTATATCGTGAAGCAGTGCCGCTTTTCTAAGGTTTTCACATTCTTCATCACTATATCCAAGCTCCTTTGCTATCATAACTGAATACTCAGATACTCTTAGTGAATGTTGGCTTGTATTAACATCCTTTGCATCAACAGTCCTTGCAATAGTAAGAACTGTTTCATTTCCCATCTCAAGCTGTTTCTTTACGAATTCGAGCTCTTTCTTCTGAAAATCAAGGGTTCTTTTAATCTGTGTATGGAATATTATCCACGTAAGATATGCAACTGTAAGTGCAAATATTCCGACCATATACACCTTAAACCACCAATAGTCATATATCTTTGCTTCCTTAATAATTGTATATGTGTTTTCAGATATTGGCACCCTGCCATTTTCATCAAGAACTGACAAATGAAATGTATATGTGCCTACAGGTATGTTCATATATATTATATTAGTTAGATCACTTTGCAATATTATCCTCGGTTCGGCATCATACCCTTCCAGATATATGCTTACATAAGGTGTATTAACAGAATAGTTTATAATCTCTGGGAACATCTCTATCATCTGTGCTTTGCTGTCAATATAAAGCTCTTCCCCTCTTTTTACCCTGAGACTTTCTCCATCTACCTTTACGGACTTCATCTGTATACGATATGATCTTATTCTGGCACTATAATCATTGAGATTGACTATCATTACACCATCATCTGTTGACATGTACAAATTATTATTCACATCAATATAATCCCATGCATTTGGTGTTAATGCATTTTCAAGTCCGCAATCCCCATTAAGCAGCTTATAATCAAGTTCTTTTCCAGAAAGTAAGGCACTCTTATCAACAACATATATTCCGGCTGAGCCCAGCACAAAAAGATTATCATTGTTCCCATTAACTACATTGTAATTATTATAGTAAGGAAAATTATCCAATATTCTTATAATGCCTGTCTTATCCATATAACACAGACTGTTACTTGTTACTATGAATACACCCTCGCCAGAAGCATCCTTTACCATTCTTAATATAACCGCTGAGCTAAGACCATCATCCTTATCATAATTATCTATTACTCTTCCATCACTAATAACTTCTATTCCATTGCCATCTGTTCCTGCAAGTATAACTCTTCCATAATCTTGTATATCTGTTTCAAGTGTACATAAAACCTTACTGTTTTTCATAGAATAACCTATATTGCCAATGACAGCTTCATCTACAATATAACTAAGTCCTGTATCACCTGCTGCAAGCATTGTATTATCACTTAACTCTGTTATAGTCCTGTATCTGTTTCCACTTAGTCCGTTATTCTCATCATATCTTATAATTTCACCACTATATGTAACCTCATATATTCCTTTGCCTGTTGTGCATATCCACATATTATTTTTACTGTCCGTTGTTATGCACCTTATTCTTACGTTATCAAGCTCTTTTACAAGTTTATTCACAAGCTCCTTTAAATCGCTGTCCAGCTTTTGAATATAATCACTATCAGCTGTAATACTGCCTGCAGCTGCATATGAAACGGCAATTCCACTATCTGTACCTATATAATAATTTCCATTCCACATTGTAACTGTATTTACAACCAGCTTTTCATCACTATGTTCATAATTAAGCTGTGTAAACGCTGATCTGCTTAATCTTAACAGCCCAAGTCTTGATGATGTAAACCAGAGATTTCCCTGATAATCTGCTGTCATATGATCTATTGAATTATTAAAGCTGCCTGTATCAATGTTTATAAATTGATTCTGACTGTCATAATATCCTGTACCATTATCTGCACATACAAAAAGTGTGCCATTTTCTGTTAATGTGTTATCTACAAAATATATTTCTTTAATATTATTAAGCTCATTACAGCTTACACTTTCCTTAAGTACATAAGCGTTATTATATAAATCATATTCATATTTATCTATATTTCCTTTTGATGTTCCCACATAAAGCATACCCGCATCATCAAATGAACACGTTGTATATCTTCCACCATCTGATGCACTATATTCTGAAATAACTGCTGCATTTTTTACAATACTTAGCTGTCCATTATCGCTGACAACTGCTATGTTACCATTCTTATCAGAGTCTGCACTTACAGCATATTTTATATCATCTATATAGCTTTTAACTGTTAATCCATCTGCAAGAGAAACTATTGACATAGCACCTGTCGTACCAATATAGTAATCACCATCAGAACCCTGTGTTATACACTTTACGGAATCAGCTGATAATCCCTCCTTTTCTGATACAACATTTATGATTGTTTCATCAATCATTATCGATACGCCGCCATCATTGGTTCCTATCCATAATCTGCCCTCTTCATCTTTATACAGACAGTTTACAGTCTTAACAGAGGCATATTCATCCACCCATTTAAACTCTGTACCATTATACCTGTATAAACCACCATAGGTTCCTATCCATAGTATTCCATCATTAGTCTGTGCTATATCATTGGCACAGCCGCCTGGTATTCCGTTTTCTCTTCCGTAAACTGTCTGCAGATAAGTATTATAATCCGGTGTTTCTTCTATATTATTCTGGTTATTCCTACTGTTATCAAAAGCTGCATACACGCACTTAGGTGTATTAACTTCTATAAGCTGTACTGCTGCCATAGCAGCTATCCCGATATATATACAGGCTGTCATTATCCTTTTATCAAATCTGTTCTTTCCCTTGTCATACCTTACAAATATATAGAGTGCAAGCACAGTTATGATCTTATCAGGAAAATCAATATAAAATTGTCCTGCAACGTGACTTAATAAATCATTAAATCCTATTCCTAAAAGCGACTCAATAACTCCATCACCCCATATATTATTGGTATAACCATTAAAAAACATATAATTAAAAATCACGGAAATAGAACACGAAACAAGTGCAATATAAAAGCTTGATGTCAGTGCACCAAGCAGTGTTTTCATATAATCCTTACTTATGCAAATTCCAGCAACAACTGCTATAGAAACACTTACTATGGCATAACAGGCATATGTCCACGAATATATTATAGAATAAAGAATATTGAGAGTAACTCCAACGATAACACCGCATACCGGTCCGCATACATAAGTGGCCGCAACTGTACCTAGTGAATCAAGCCATAATGGAAGCCTGAAATACCCAGCAATACACTTTCCTGCCAGATTCAGCAATACACATATTATTATAAACACGCTTATTGTATACCACTTATTTTTCTTCATAGGCTTTTCTCCGTTCAGTATGCTGTATTATCCGTTGGCTGTTATGTTTAATCCATCCTGACTGCTATGCATATTTTCAATACATAATCTAAGCATATCAGTAATGATTTAACTTTTACACTCTACCATAATAAAATTATAATTATTATATCAAAAAAATATATAACTGACAATGTATAAACGATTATTCTTTTGTATTGTAAGTTGCTATAATTTCATCCAGAATAATGTGGAAAAAGAATATTATTAAGGTTGTTGATAAAGAAGAAAATGCCGATTAATATATATATAAATATATAAATGGAGGCTGCTATGTGGGCTTACGAAAGTGTTTTTTATCAAATATATCCTCTTGGGTTTTCAGGAGCCTTTGAGAATGATGGTGTGCTTAACCACCGCATTTTAAAGGTTAATGACTGGATACCACATATTAAAAGATTAGGTGCTGATGCTATATATTTTTCTCCTGTGTTTGAATCTGACACTCACGGATATAATACAAGAGATTATACAAAGATAGACACAAGGCTTGGTACTAATAAAGATTTTGCCAACGTGTGCTATAATCTTCATAATGAAGGAATAAAGGTTGTTCTTGACGGCGTATTTAATCATGTTGGCAGAGGTTTCTGGGCTTTTCAGGATGTGTTAAAGAACAGGGAAAGTTCCCCTTATATCAACTGGTTTGCAAGAATAGATTTTAATGGTAATTCTAATTATAATGACGGGCTCTGGTATGAGGGCTGGGAAGGCTGTTATGACCTTGTAAAGCTTAACCTGTATAATGAAGATGTTATACAGCATATTTTTAATGCTATCAAAGGCTGGGTTACGGAATTTGATATTGACGGCTTAAGACTTGATGTTGCTTACTGCCTCAATCACGATTTTCTTAAAAGATTAAGAAGCTTCTGTGACAGCTTAAAACCAGACTTTTTCCTGTTAGGAGAAACACTGCACGGCGATTATAACCAGATTATGAACGACGAAATGCTTCATTCAGTTACTAATTATGAGTGCTACAAGGGTCTTTATTCAAGCTTTAATTCAATGAATATGTTTGAAATTAACCATTCACTTTTAAGGCAGTTCGGACCTGAGAACTGGACACTATACAAAGGTAAGCATTTACTATCTTTTGTTGACAATCACGATGTCACAAGAGTTGCAAGCATACTGAATAACATCCGTCACCTTCCTTTAATATATGCTCTTGCTTTTGGTATGCCAGGAATACCTTGTGTATATTATGGAAGTGAATGGGGTGCAACTGGGCGTAAAGAAGATGGTGACCCTGCCTTAAGAGCCTGCTTTGACACGCCTGTCTTTAATGAATTATCTGACTGGATTGCAAAGCTTGCCAATGCTAAAAAGACATCACCAGCATTACAATATGGTAACTTCTCATCTATAGTCCTCACTAATGAACAATGCGTATTCTTAAGAGAGTGGCGGGGTGAGCGTGTACTTGTTGCAATAAATGCCGCTGACTACAATTATTCTGCCTCATTTAATATGGGCTGTGACAAAGCATATGACCTTATAACCGATAGAGAAATACAGTTAAATAATGGATTGGAATTACCGGGATATAGTGCATTTTTCTTAAAATTATAACTACCCTGTCACACCACACAATATCTTTTAATATGTTGCGTAATAATAAAATCAAAACAGAGAATAGAAAGTATAACTGGAGCTTCTCCTCCAATATACAACTTTCTATTCTCTGTTTTTATAATAATATTCTCTCTAAGAATATCCTATACATCTATATTTTCTTATGTCTTATGACATCCGCAATTCTTAGTGCTATAACTCCTACGATAGCAACGGCTGCGGCAATCCATACCCAGACTGGTACATTATGAATATTAAAACATCTTACATTTATCCACATCTGATTAATTCTCGCTGTTTCGTCATTATCAAAATACTGCATAATAGCACTTCTATGCATTACTTCTTCCGTTGGATACTGTGCTGACAACATTCCTTCTGTCTGCGCCTTAGATGTTCTTAATATATATCTTGAATCATTAGATACTCCTGAGAAGAAATATCCTAAAGAATAATCTATTGCATCAGCCTCACTTATTGTATCATCCTCTTCCATAAGTGACTCAAGACCATAATTCCATTTTAAATAATCATATATAACAGGACTCTGACCACCTGATATAACTGATGTATAGCCAATATAGTACATATTTCTTACTGCATTTTCTGGCATAGATACGAAATTAACAAATGCTTCTGCTACCTTCTTCTTTTCTGAATTGCCATTAATTCCTGATTTTAACATTGCCCAGCCATCAAAATACATATTAGTACATTCTTCTGGAATAGCAAAATTAAGATCGACATCATTAGCTTCTGCCTGCTGCATTATGTATACAGCATCACCTGACCACTGATAGCCAGCACTGATCTTACCTGTAATAGCATCAATCTTACCACTGTCAGTTTCAAATGAATATACATTATCTTTAACCTGCTGAAGATATTCTAATACTTCATCAACTGTATCCTTTGATGTGTCATTCATCACCTCTGCCAGCTTATCAGTATAATCTGCCTGCTTGGTAAAATCCTGCGACCTTAACTTATCAGACTTGATTGCACCAATTGCCGCAAACATAGTATCTCTTACATTATCCTTAACAGTAATCTTACGTCTGAACTTATCATTATTAATAATCTTCCATGTCGATGCCTCTTCCTTTGTAACATATTCTGGATTATATATAATACCTGTAACACCCCACATATATCCAGCCGCATATTTACTCCAAGGTTCACCATTGATTGTATTATTATCAAAAGTCTGCTTTATAAATGGTGAAACCCCTTTTGCATAATAATTCTCTTTGATTCCCGTGTCGTAAAATTCATCAGAAAATGGTTCAAGCCAGCCCTCTGTCATAAGCTTCATAAACATATATTCTGAAGGACATATTAAATCATACTCATCACCTAATGTAAGCATATTGTAAAGTTCTTCATTAGTTCCAAGACAGCTATATTCGACATTAACCTTCTTGCCATATGTCTTATAATACCATTGAACAAAATCATCAACCATAGAATTATCGCCCCTGATATCTGTGCTCTCAAGATCTATTGTTTCATCAGCGTTCCAGCCGCCTTCATCTATATACTCTTCCCAGTTACATATTCTAAGTGTAATTGTATCGTTATCTGCCGCCTCTGTTTTAGTAGAATTAAATCCTTTCCACACTCCTGTTATACTTCCAGACAGCATTTCAACAACCAAAATCATAGCAAGCGAAACTTTTATAACCTTTTTAGTCAAATGTCTGATATAAGATGTAATATCTATAATCACATTTTTATTCATTAATGTTTCTCCTTCTGGGCTTCATTCTTTATAGGTGCAAAATTCATAACAACTTCAACTATAACTACAATCAGGAATATAATTGTCGATAATGCCCATAATGCAGTCTTAATATTAGTCTGCGAACCCTTTGTTGCATTAACAACATATGTACTTATTGTATCAAATGTTGCCGGTTTCGTATAAGTTGCCACAAAATAATCATCAAGTGATAAAGTAACTGCCATAACAAATCCTGATATAATACCTGATGCAATCTGAGGTATAATAATATGAATTAACGTATATCCCGGTGTTGCTCCAAGGTCAAGTGCAGCCTCATAAAGACTTGGGTCCATCTGCTTTAACTTGGGAACAACCGCAAGATATACAAATGGTGCACTAAGCACTGTATGTCCTATTACAAGTGGAATATAAGTATTCTTGCTTACCCCGAATACAACAACCAGAAGAATACATAATGAAAAACCTGTCACGACATCGGCATTAACAACTGGTATCTGGTTAAGAACTGACATTGTACCATTAACATTTTTCTTAGAATAAAATGCTCCAATTGCACCTGTTGTTCCAAGTATTGTAGCAAGCACCGCACTTCCAATTGCAAGTGCAATTGAACCTATAATCATATCTATAAGCTCTGGTGTTGTAAATAATGTCACATAATTATGGAACGAAAATGAATGAATAGCCCCAATATTAGGTGAATCTGTAAAACTATATACTGCTAATATAAGAATCGGAACATACATAAATATAAGTACAAGACCGATAATTGCATATTTAACACATTTTTTAAACATACCTGTCCTCTTTCCCGTCACATATATCTACAGCCTGCGTCCTGAACCTTCATTATCGCTGTCTGCTGATATAAGACTGATTATACATATAATTATAAGAAGTATAAGTGCTATCATTGAACCATTGTTCCAGTCGTATGCACTAAAATAGCTTCCTATAAGACTACCCATAATATATGTACTGTTATAAAGCATATCAAGCACTACATAATTAGTCATCGCTGGCAGGAACACCATTGATATTCCACTTATAATTCCCGGTACAGATAATGGCAATATAATCCTTATAAATGTCTGAAAATTATTAGCCCCCAGATCATTTGCTGCTTCTATAATGCTGTTATCCATTTTCGATAATGTTGTATATAATGGGAGTATCATAAATGGAAGAAAATCGTAAGTCATTCCAATAACTGTATTAATAAATGGATAAAATGCAAGATTACCTTCTATTAATGAAAGAACTTCCTTAAGTGCTGTAATTCTAAGTGTAAAGTTAATCCACATTGGAAGCACAAAAAGCATAAGAATAACTGCTTTTCTTTTAATCTCGCTCTGTGCAAGTATGTATGCAACCGGATACGCTATTAAAAGACACACTATAGTTACAACAAATGCCAGTGCAAAACTGTAACACAATGTTCCAAGTGTGTTAGGATCTGTAAAGAAATTACAGAGATTACTTACTGTAAACTGTCCCTGTCCATTGGTAAATGCATAATATATCAATACAAGCAAAGGGGCTGCAACAAATAATAAAAGGAATATCCCATAAGGAATTCCAAGCTGCTTACGCGATAATACATTATTCATCTTTATTAATTCCTTTCCCTTTACTTACTTTTTTAACTGGAACTTCATCTTGTCTTCTAGCATAACAAGCCCTACAGCATCGTCCATATTCCACAGGTACTCATCATCTACAATAAGGTCGTGTCCATATTCTGTTCTTATAACGTAACTGTAATGGTCACCCTTATAGATAAGGTTGATAATATGTCCAGATACAAGACCTTCCTCCACATTATCACTCATTCTTATATCATATGGCTGGATTGAAACCATAACCTTTAACTTAGCCGTATCAATAGCCTCATTATTCTCATCAACTAAAACATTGTTCTTCATACTTGATTTAGGAATAACTTTTGTTAAATCGCAATTAATAACCTTGCCATTAAAATCAAGTGTATAATCACTATTAATATTAGTAACAAAGCTTGTTGTATGGTCCTCAGCAAGCATAATATGAATTCCGTCCGGCTCAAGCTTCATACCAATTCTTTCACCGACAGAATAACATTTGGTCGTTCTTATAACCATTTCGTACTTGCCCGATTCAACAGTAACCTCATAGTGCATACCTTTGAATATAACCGACACAACTTCGCCCTCAATAATTCCGTCCTCTGGCTTAGTTATAATTACATCTTCCGGTCTTACAACAACATCGACAAGCGTACCCTCTGGAACATCGTCCATTCCTATGAATTCACCACCGCAAAATCTTACTTTCATATGTCCTGTCATAATACCTTTGAAAATGTTACTTTCACCGATAAAGTCAGCTACAAATGCATTCTGCGGCTCATTATATATATCCTCAGGCGTACCAATCTGCTGTATCCTGCCTTCTGAAAGAACAACAATCTTATCAGACATTGTAAGTGCTTCTTCCTGATCGTGTGTTACATATATAAATGTAATTCCAAGTTCATCGTGCATATGCTTCAATTCAATCTGCATTTCCTGACGCATTTTCAAATCGAGTGCACCTAACGGCTCATCAAGCATAAGAATTTCCGGCTCATTAACCAAGGCTCTTGCAATTGCAATTCTTTGCTGCTGTCCACCTGATAAGGTAGATATCTTTCTATTCTCAAACCCCTCAAGGTCAACTATATCAAGAACTCTCTTTACTTTCTTTCTAATCTCCTCTTTTGGCAGCTTTTTAAGTTTAAGTCCAAATGCTATATTGTCATATATATTCATATGTGGAAATAAAGCATATCGCTGGAACACCGTATTAATTGGTCTTTTGTTAGCTGGAAGCTGTGATATATCTTCTCCATTAAGAAGTATTTCTCCACTTGTTGGCATCTCAAATCCTGCTATCATTCTTAATGTAGTAGTCTTACCACATCCGGATGGTCCAAGAAAAGTGACGAACTCTCCTCTTTTTACTTCAAGATTAAAATCGTCTACAGCCTTAAATCCATTATCACTATATACTTTACTAATATGTCTTAATTCTATTATATTATCTGCCATCGTTCTCCTTTTGCACCTCGTGGTTAATTTATTAATTCAGCATATATGCCTTATTACTTCTATCTGTTATTTTAATAATTATACATAGATTTATCAATAATAATCTTCAATATCTCATTATATTGTTACTTTATTGCCTTATTATTCTATTACTTTATTATTTAGTCTGCCTGTCAGGTACGTTGACTATACTATCTATCTTCTGCTTTAATATTGACAGGCTTCCCATTCTCTTTAATGCCATATCAGACTGCTCCTCCATCTGCTTTAGCTTCTGCGTATTTCCCATTGTCTTATATACATTTTTATAAAATTCCGCATTATAATACTCTGCAACCGCTATGCTTTCATCCAGTTCATTGTCCTGAATATTATCTATCACAATCTTATCCCTGCTGGCATAATCTACTGCCCTGCCATATTCATCATTCTTATACAGGTTCATAAACCAGCGTGTATTATATGTCCTGTTCTCATCATTATAATTCTCTGCTACCGCTATTATCATCGCAGCATTAAGAACAACAAGAATTACAATAATTATATCCATAATAATTAATCTGCTTTTCTTCATAATAATCCTCATTCCTGCGCACATTTTGCGCATATCGGCTTTGTGTCAAATGTATACAAACATAAATCCTGCGTATAAAAAATCCATTTTCACATCTATCCTCTTTGTATAAGGCACTGCTCAATTCGTGCGCTTGAAAATGTATCAATAGCCTCTAAATCCTCATCTGTAATGTGATAATATTTCTTAAGCAGTACTCCCATATCTTCCCGCATTTTGTTAAGATACTTTTCATTGTCTGATGTCATAGTTACTTCTTTATCTTTATATGCCGATAACTGTGTATAGTAGTAAAACTGCGAAAGATAATATGCCAGATTAGACACATCTGACTGTGTAAGATTATAATTATCACTATCGTTAGTATTCATAAATCCCACTGACCACACATAATATCTTACACCCATAAGAACCGAATATTCTTTATCAAATGCTTTATTATCAAGAGCATCTATCTCATCACTATAATCCGATAATTCCTTATAACTACTGCTATCAAGATATGAATATATTTTATTACTTATTTCTGTATAATTATTCGTTATTGCTGATTTCTTTACAGCCTTTTTTACAGAGCCAGTTAATGCAATACCAATAAATGCTATAAGAAGCAGTGCAATAACAACTGCGGGTATTGCAAATGCGTAAGCTTTCTTTGAATTACTGTCCGCCTTATTATGTACATTCTTTTCTGTATTATTGAAATCTTTATCATACCTGTCTATGGCTTTTTTATGACTTTCTGTATAATACTTATCTTCCATCTATTATCTCTTTTCTTATATTATTAACGGCAATGCTTTCGTTGTGTCTGTCAATTGCTTTTACAGAAAATATAGCTGCCACCAGTATGATTACAACCGCCAGTACAAGGACAAGCACTTTTACAGCCTCTTCTACAATTATTTTTTTATTAATATCAGCAAGTTCTGCCAGCCTTTGCCTAAGTCCTGCCAGTCCTTTCATATATGATTTTTCCTGTCCATAATAATTGGAATTGCCACAATATGGACACTGGCTGAGATTTTTATTAAATTCTGCGCCACACGAAGGACATATCACATTCATTTTATTATTCATACTTATTTTTCACACTTTCTTCTATAATAAGTTGGATTTGCGTACTATCCGCCGTCCTTATAGCCTGCACCTGTTCATCACTCACATAAAAATATGTCTTTAATATTGCATCCATATTCTTATAAATCTGTTCTACCTTCTCATCAGACGTATCTCCAACCGCAAGCTTTCCATATATATAATGAAGGTTATCCAAATCATAAAATTCATCCAGCAGACCACAAATATCTGTCAGTGCCTTATTCTTATAAAATATATTATCCGCGGCAAGATATTCACTTATATAATTATTCACAAATATGTATATCTGTGCAGCCTCTATCTGTGGGTGATAATCAAGATACGGACCATCTGACCAGCCTGATATATTAATGCTGTCACTATAATTAAAGAAATCATAGTAATCTTCATTCTCCCAATATCTGTCTAACGTGGCTGTCACCGTATCATATTCACTAACAGCATTTTTCTGCTTAATAAAATACCAGTCGTGTGTAAGCATATACACCACCAGACCAATAAACATTGCAAGAAGCACCGCTATAGCCACTCCACGCACAAGCACTTTTACTGTATACAGCTGCTGTGCGCTTATTGATTTTTCCGCCGTATTAACTTTTGACTGATATTTGTCATAATCTTTTTTATAGGCTTCCCCTGCCCTATTCTTCCTGCCACAATGCGGACACACCTCATCGGTCAGATTAAGCACTGCCCCACAATACTGACATTTCATATTAAATGTACTGCCTTTATAAATATTCTCCCTTTCCACGCTTTCCCTCACTTTTTCTCTCTTTTATGCTATTTATAGATAATTATTTATTGTATATACGAATAAAATGTATTATTTTATACTATACTTTAATATAATATATATTTTTCATATTAACTAAGCGTAATATGCTAAAATCTTCTTTGATGAAATATTCTTTAATGAAACATACGTTATTATAATATATAATCAGTCTTATTGCATTAGTTTATATTTTGTTTTTATTATTCACATTTTACTCACATCTTTTACATATCACGTTCACATTTTCCCTCTAATATAATCATTGTTGAAAGACATATGACATTGCTTTCAATAAACTTTTTCATAAACAGATAACTACCTACTCCCTTAAATTTGTAGTTATCACTCTCCCAAAAAGAACCTGAATGATAATCATATCAATTGCCACTTGATATCATTATCATTCAGGTTCTTTTAGTTTATTTATTAAATATTGTAATCACTTTAATTACTTTGCTGTTTCTATCAAAATATTTTATCCTATAAGTCCTACTTTGCATTAACCCCTGCGATATCCTTAATCACCTCTCCAGCAATTATAAGCCCTACAACAGATGGCACAAATGCCACGCTTCCCGGAATATCACGTCTTTCTGTACATTTGTGTTCTGCTCCTGGTGGGCATATGCAGTTAGTACGACAGCTTATCGACATATCCTCGATTGGCCTTGTTGGCTGTTCTTCTGAATATACAACCTTAAGCTTCTTAACGCCACGTTTCTTAAGTTCACGGCGCATAACCTTCGCAAGAGGACACACCCTTGTCTTATATATATCTGCAACCCTGAATGCTGTCGGGTCCAGCTTGTTACCAGCACCCATACTGCTTATAACCGGAATTCCAAGTTCATTTGCTTTCATAATAATTGAAATCTTAGCTGTCACAGTATCTACCGCATCAATTATATAATCATACTCATCAAATGGAAATTTATCAGCATTTTCTGGAAGAAAGAAACAATTATGAATTCTTACATCAACATTGGGATTAATCTCCAGCATTCTCTCTTTCATAACCTCTGTCTTATACTTTCCAACAGTTTTTCTCGTTGCTATAATCTGTCTGTTAAGATTAGTAAGACATACTTTATCATCATCTATAAGGTCAAATGCACCTATGCCGCTTCTTACAAGTGCTTCACAGGCATAACCGCCTACTCCGCCTATTCCGAATACAGCAACTCTCTTATTAGCTAGTTCCTGCATTGCACTTTCACCTAGTAATAATTGTGTTCTTGAAAACTGATTTAACATCTTTATCTCCAATCCGAATTATTAATTACCAAACCTACCATTATGGTAGTATTTCAATAAGAGATTATATTATAATCAGCGGTTTCTGTCAAAGTAATACTTTTATTACTCTTTCATACATCTTCTATATATTGACATCTATATATTCACATCTATATATTTTCTTCTATATATTCACGTCTACATATTTTTATTTATATATCTGCATTTTATATTTACATCTATATATTTTTATTTATATATTCTCATTTCTTATTGTTTCTATAATATTCTGCTTTCTTATCTGGACTATTGAATATTTCATAATTCCAAGAAGCAGTATAATCACAACAACAACCGCAATAACTATAGCCGGCAATGGAAAAACATATCTTAACTGTGACTCTCCTGCTGCTATATATATGACATAAGAAAGCAGGGTTCCTGACACTACACCAATTATAAGGGCTTTACTTCCATAAAATACACTTTCCATCCTTATCATTTTATCAAATTCTCTCTTTGTCATACCTATCGACTGAAGCATTGCAAACTCTTTGCCTCTTAATTCCATTCCGGTTGTAACAGTATTAAATATATTCGTAATTCCAATCAATGAAACAACAGCAATAAATCCATATAAGAATATCTTGATTGTCAGAATTAGATTTTCATTGTTTCTTCTTTCCTGTGCCGCATTAACTATGTTATTCTTCCCAATATCAAATTCATTCACAAGTATATCCTGTGCTTTATCAGGGTCGTCACAGTTAATATTAAGAAGTACACTGCAATCAATATCCCCGGGATTAAACTGATTCATATAATCATCACTTACAATAAGATAGCCATAAGAAGTATAAGCATTGTCATATCCGAATGGCCTTTCATTGCTAAGTGCCACAATCTTTATATCGTAAAATGTTGTATCATCTGACGATTTACTATTATCCAATGATTTACTGCTGTTTGAAGTATCAATTCTATAATTTAATACATCACCAGCTTTATAACCATCATATACATTAAAATATTTTACGTTATTTCCATTATTAATGTACTGATATGTATTATCTACAAGTATTCCTCCGCTCTGTGCAGTTTCCTTGCTTATACCAAGCTTTTTAATATACTTTTCATATTCTTCATTACCTAATGAAATAATACTTATATAGTAACCAGTATTTTCTGATAAACCTGCCTCATATTTATTTACTTCCTTATAATCACTACTATACTTTGGTTCATCTTTTAATGAAGCATAAAAGCCTCTTGCAAATGTAAAATCAGTTATATTCGTTTCATTATTTATCCTGTTCACAATATCACTTACTTTTTTATCAGCCTCATCTACAGACATACTTTTATATGAAGACATATACACCCTTAAATCTATATTGCCATTAGCGTATCTGTTGGCTGAATCTGTTAATAAACTCATAAATCCATATAAAGCAATAAATGTCATTACACTAAGCGCAATAGAAATAGTGATTACCCTGTATTTTCTCTTGTTACGCTTCATATTCTTATAGGCAAGGACACCTCCTTCACCCCATACTTTACTGACTAATTCCGGTGTCCTTAATGACTTAGATTTTATCTTGATATCTTCACTATGATTGATAGCCATTATTGGTGACATTCGCGAAGCCCTTATTGCTGGTACTAATGCCGACAATACAATCGTAACTATCGCAAGTACAATTGATAAAAGCACTCCTAATAAAGATGGTGCATACACAATGCTCATTTCTAATGTATCAATAAGCATTTTGTTACTCAATATGACAAGAATATAACTTGCTGACAGACCCACGACTATGCCTGCTGCAACACCTATTACACCCATAAACGCAGCTTCAAAAAAAACATTTTTTCTAATCTGGCGTGGCGTAGCACCAATTGAAGCTAACATTCCGTACTGTTTAGTCTTCTGGTTAATAGATATAGCAAAGCTGTTACTTATACATACCGCTGAAGTTATAATAATTATAACCATAACAACAGCTGCCATATTATATACAAATGCAACACTTGAATCATAAAACGCTTCATACTTGATAAGACTGTTATTAATGTAATATGAATGTGTCTTATCAAGCTGGCTCTTTAATGTCTGTATCTCTTTATCTTCAAGCTTTCCCGAATTCAGCTTATTAAATAAAGTCTTATCGACACCTAATATATCAGCCGTTAAATCATATCTGTCCTTGAGTGCTTTTTTATTAAACCTCAAGTAAATGTCCGATTTATTCAAAGATGTATCTGCTTTATTGGCAAGTGTTATAACCGAATAACCTGGTGCAGTTCTTGGCTCTTCACCATATGGAAGCCTGTCACATATTCCAACAACTTTATACGTCTTAGTCTGCTTAGCTTCCAGCTGTTCATCTTCTCGATAAGTATCATTCTGATAAAGCTTTTTGCCATTATATGTCCTGTCGCCTATATCAAATGTAATCTTATCTCCAAGATTATATTTAACACCACCATTGGTCTTAATATGACTTGATATAACTATTTCACTGTCATCTTCCGGAAGCCTTCCTGATGTTACATTTATTTCTGCCTTTTCAAATGTATCACTATCAAGTGCTTCTATATAAACATATGGTTTGCTGTCATTAACACATCCGTCAAGCACTCCATAGCCAACTTCGTGTGTTTCATAATAGCTCTCCACCTGCCTGTTATTAATAACTGACTCCTTCTCCTTATCAGTCATATCATATAAAAGAAGATGAAAATCTCCATCTACCTTCTTTGATCTTAATGTTACGCTTTCTTTTAAACTTACCGCCATAGTTGCAACTGCAGTAAGAAGTGCTGTTGCAAGTATAATACCAATAATTGTAACAATTGTTCTTCTTTTATTAAGCTTTAGATTCCTTATTGTCAACCTGTTAAGTATCTGCATATAAACTCTCCTTTCCAGCCCGTTTCATGAATTTACATAATTCTATATCTTATAAAATCTTATAAAATTATGAAACTATTTATATAAGGCTCGTGCCTGTTCATAATCTTTATACAAGCCTGCCATCTTCAATTCGTAATATTCTGTCTGCAATCTTTGCAATTTCAAGATTGTGGGTAATCATTACAATTGTCTGCTTATATTTCTGATTAGAGAGTTTTAATAATTCTACAATTTCATCACTTGAGCGTGAATCAAGATTTCCTGTCGGCTCATCAGCAAGAAGTATTGCTGGGTGATTAATCAATGCCCTGCCAATTGATACTCTCTGCTGTTGTCCACCTGATAACTCATTAGGCAGATGTGTCACCCTGTCCTTTAAACCAAGAGTGTTGATAAGCTCATCAAGTTCGCTTTTGTCTGGTGTCCTGCCATCAAGCTCACAAGGTAAAGTAATATTTTCTTTAACATTAAGAATTGGTATAAGGTTATAGAACTGATATATAAGCCCTACCTGTCTTCTTCTAAATATTGCTATCTTATCACTATTCAATGAATATATATCCTCACCCTGTATATATACCTTTCCACTTGTAGGTCTGTCCACACCACCAAGCAAGTGAAGAAGTGTTGATTTACCACTTCCTGAACTTCCCACTATAGCTACGAACTCGCCTTGTTCCACGCTGAATGAAATGTCATTTACTGCAAGTACAGCATTGTCACCTTTGCCATATTGTTTAACAAGATGTTCTACCTTTAATATCTCCATATACTGCCTCTCTTTCTGTCGTAAATATAGATTATAAATATGCGTTGCTTTATTACATATCTCAATATACACAAGCAAAATGACATTTCGGTGACATTTATTTTATATATTTAACTATAAACACTGTTTCTTCATCATCAGACTCCACGCTTATATATCCTCCCTGCTTCTCAATTACTGCCTTAGCAAGCGGAAGTCCTATTCCCATACTGTTATCTTCGTATTTAGCTTCACTGTAATAGCGTTCAAATATCTGCTTCTGCTGTTTATCACTCAGTTTCTCACCTCTGTTAGTTATATACACTGCTGTATACACATCATTATCTGTTATATTTATCTTTACAGTACCTTTATCATTACTATGTTCAATTGCATTTTTAATAATATTCTGCAATGCTTCCCTGTTCCAGTTATAATCTCCCTTTATATATATATCCGATTTATTCAATTCATCTTCATTGCGATTATCGATATTCTTTTCTATATTTACATTTTTAATTTCTGCTATAACCTCAAGATTACCGACAGCTTCTTCTATAATCTTATTAATAGAAATGTTCTCATTATTGAACTCAACTACACCTGCATCAATTCTTGACAGCTTAAGCATAGACACAATCATCCAGCTCATTCCATTAACCTGATTTAAAGCTTCATATATGAATTTCTTTCTTGTAGAATAGTCCATATCCGGATTGTCATTAAGATTATCCAATAGAACCTGCGTTGAAGTAAGCGGTGTCTTTAACTGGTGTGATATGTCCGATACAGACTGCGCTAACATAACCTTTTTTATTCTGGCTGAGTCCGCCTGTTCTTTCATATATACCATAATTTTATATAGCGAATTCTTAAGACTGCTAAGCTCGTCTTCTGAATTATCATTTATTTCCAGCTCATAATTACCGCGTGATATTTTATCCATATAATCCTGCAACTCGAAAATGTCTTTCTTCCTTCTCCTCAAATACATACAAAAACATATAATAAACAATACCGACATCACGCCTATAATCGAAGTGCTGACTATGATATTGACATTTCTTATGTCACTCATATCTTTAATGTAAAATGTATTATCTGTTATTCCATTTTTTCTTAATATACTGTCAAATTCTTCTGATGTCGTACTACTTTCAAGCTCACTGTAGGACTTATTTAATATAATCGCAATTTCTTCCATATCAAGGTCTGGATATTGGTTAATAACATTTTCCATAATACATCTTATATATGTATTCTCCATATTCTTATACTTATGTGTATACCAGCTTATCCAGGAAATATATGTCACTACACTGACAACCAGCACTACACCTATTAATAGCAGGCTTTTAACCGCCTGCTTATTCTTATATGCACCCATATTCTCTCCAATCTGTTATCATATTCTTTCTAATCTGACAATCTGTAACCTACGCCCCTGACCGTCACAATAATATTTCCTTCTTTATCGCCTATCTTATCACGAAGTCTTTTCATTGTAACTGTAAGTGTATTATCATTTACAAAGTTGCCTGCTGAGTCCCATATATGTGATAATATTTCTTCTCTTGTAAATACTTTTTTAGGATTTTGTAACAGTATTTTTAATATCTCAAATTCAAGCTTTGTGAGCTTAACTTCATTATCCGCCTTGTACAATTTTCTTATATCAACGTCCATCTTTAAATCTGCAAATGTAAGTTCGTTACCGCTCCGGTTTCTTCTTAGCACATTCTTAATTCTCGATAGAAGTTCCATATTGCGGAATGGCTTTATAACATAATCATCTGCACCTAACTCCAACCCCATTACAACATCTTTCTCCTCATCTTTAGCTGTAAGAAATATGACAGGGGCTATATCATCAACTTTAATCTTTCTGCAAAGCGAAAAGCCATCCCCATCAGGAAGCATTACATCAAGTATGACAATATCTATATTCCATACATCACCAGCTCCAATTAAAGTTCTATATTTTTCAGTGTCCTTTGCATTATCTAATATCTCCTTTGCCTGATATGCACTTCTTGCAACCCTGACATTATAACCATTATTGGTAAAAAGGTATTCCAGCCCCATAATTATTGCTTCGTTATCCTCTATTAATAAAATATTACTCATATCTTTTCTCCAATCTTAATTCTTAATTACACAGTTATCATAATACTACTGTTTAATACACTTTATTATTTAACCAGCTATTTTTCTTATTTTTCTTAAGTTCACATTATTATATAATATATACAATAAAATATTTTAATTGTATACCCTGTTTAATATATCCATACAAATATAGTTTCATTATTAAATAATATTTATCAATTTTGTCTGGGATTGAATTATTTTGATTGTATTTGAATTATTTTATGAATTGTATAAACAATAATTTTCGTGTATAATACATACTTGTAGTTTATACTATCAGGGGGAAACTTATATGTTAATAGGGAATTGTAACGTAACTGCAGAACTTGTCAGCTTAATTGTAGCCGGATTTTTGACATTTCTTATGTTATACTCCAATCCAAGAAAGACGAGTTCATACCAAATCATTCATTATGGAATACTTTTATCGATGATATCTATCGCCACGCAGCTTGCATTTTTTTATAGTCAGGCTCATACCGATATGTTTAACAGAGAATTAAGATTATTCCTGTCGTTAGCATTTTTAGCAGAATACCTTGCATTACTAATGATGCTCTATGTGTATATATGTCTTCTTTCAACAAGGACATTACATCACACGAAAAATCTGCAATCAAAAGTATTATCATTCGGCTGTACTTATGCTATAGCTGTTTTTGCATTTGCAGTATCTGGTAAATTACCGGATATAATTGATGGTTTATTGCCATTAGAATATTATATTAATTTTTATGCTATCTTTGGCATAATAACCTGTTTAATATGCCTTTTATCCATATTATTAAATAAACATTCAATTCCAAAGGTAGTCAATAAATATGCTTTAATATTTATTCCAGTAGATTTCATAATGCTTTCAGTTCAATTTATGACAAGCAATATAATATTTTCAAGTCTCACATATGTATTACCATTTTTAATATATTATATATTATTTCACAGCAATCCATATGATGAACTTATTGGCTGTCAGAATATGCACTCCTTTGAAGCAAGATTTACAGACAGTGTATCAATGAAACGTAAATTTCTTGTTGTATACCTTAACTTTCCTCAGCTTAAAAATGTAAATTATGCTATTCATAATGAAAAAGTTGAAGAAACAGCCGCTAATGTATGCAGACGAATTGAAAAGCTTCATCATATGGTTCATATTTACCGATTTACCAATGATGAATTTGCTATGATTTTATATATCAAGGATGAAAACAAAATAAAGCAGTTTCTCAATAATGTAGAGATGGCAATAATTGATTATATGACTGCTTCATCTTACACAATTAACTACAGAATAGCTGCTATCCAGAGCAATCCTGTTGTATCATCAACACATAAGTTAAGCTCAATGTCAGCCTACCTTTTTAATAAAATTGCCAATGAACCGGGCAATCAGTGTTATCTTGCTACAGATAAGGATTACAAGGAATTTCACGAGGCATACAAGATTGAACAGCTTCTTCTTGATATCCGCAATAAGAATGACCTTGATGACGAACGTGTATTATGCTATGCACAGCCTATATTCAGTGTTAATAACAACAGCTTTAGAACAGCCGAGGCACTTATGCGCCTCTCACTTGATGGAACAATCATATATCCGGATAAGTTCATACCTATTGCTGAGAAGAATAACTGTATTCATACTTTAACGCGAATAATTCTTAACAAGGTATGTAAGATTGTAGCTGAATTTGAGAAGAAATATGACTTTGATGCAATAACTATCAATTGTTCATCATCAGAATTATCTAATCGTAATCTTTTTGATGAACTTATGGCTATAATTAATTCCAACAATATTATGCCAGAACATATCCGTCTTGAACTTACAGAAAGTGCAATGTTTGATGATTTCAATATGGTTATTCACAATATGGAAAAGCTTAATGAGTCAGGTATCAAGTTCTATCTTGATGACTTCGGAACTGGATACTCTAACCTTGAAAGAATTATTGGCTGTCCATTTAACACAATCAAGTTCGATAAAACACTGCTTTACAAATCTCTTGATAACTCCGCTGTATCGGATATCGTATCTCACCTTACAAGCGTATTCAAGGAACAGGGATTTGTATTATTAATTGAAGGCGTTGAAAATGAAGAGCAGGCATCTTACAGCATAGATAAAGGCTTTGATTATATTCAGGGTTACAAATATGCTAAGCCACAGCCTGTTATTAATTTGAAAGACTACTTTGATAAGCTGGAAAGGGCTATATCTTAATATCTTACTTATCAGTGACATACTTATATAATATTATAATCGGTACTAAATTCCAATAAAATGGATTGTAATCAAATACCGACCTCTAATTATTAAAATTAATAATTAAAGGTCGGTATTTTTTATATATAAACATTAATAAAATCTTCTGTATCCATATTAGGAAAATTCTGAGCTACAAAGTCAAATAGTTTCCCTTGATTTTCTACTACATCATTCAAATAATATTTTGAATACGCTAATTCAGATTTAATACAATATTGAATACCAAGACCTCCAAGCAAAAGTAATTCTTCTAGAATATCTATATCAATATTATCTCTTACAAATTCTTTTGCCAGATCAATACTATCAGTCAGATAAAATCCCTGTCCATAATCGTGCTTTTCTTCACCCTTACCATAAGTTGGTACAACTATTTTATCAGGAGTACCATAAAATAATATTAATTTATTCATTTTCTTTTTTCTCCTAAACAAACAGCTTTTGAAGCCACGCTTTCTTTAAACAAGTTATTTAATTAATCCATTAATCCTATTCTTAATCAACATCCCACCAATTGTTGGCAGAGGTCTTTTCCTGTCACCCTTAGGTGCTGATTCTTTCTCAGCCTCAACAATTCGTTTCTTAATCTGTTCCATTTTATCATCTAACTGTGCAAGCTGGTTAGCACAATCTGATAATTCCAATGCAAGTATTTCAGCTTCGCTGTCTGGAATATTCTTCTTATATCTTAGCTTATGCTCAACACTTGCCCAAAAATCCATAGCAATAGTCCTAAGCTGAACTTCAACCTTCATTCTTCGTTTCTCATTCTGTAAGAATATCGGTATCTCAATAATAAGATGAAGACTTCTATAACCACTCTCTTTAGGATTCTTGATATAGTCCTTCTTCTCGATAAGTGTTATATCATCCTGCTGTAAAAGACAATCTGCAAGCATATATATGTCCTCTGTAAATGAACATATTACTCTTATTCCCGCAATATCCCTTATATTCTGTTCAATTGATTCCATTGTAAATGGAATATTCTTCTTGTTAGCTTTCTTGATAATTCCTTCTGTTGACTTTATTCTTGTCTTAATAGTCTCTATAGGATTACGGTCATACTGTAAAGAAAACTGCTCATTAAGAACCTTGAACTTAGTCTCAACTTCCATAATTGCACATCTGTAATAAGCCATAAGTTCATTAAATGGCATTGTATTCTCTCTTATAAAATCAAAAACTTCATCTGACATAAGATTTTCTCGTATAAATCTCTGTTCTTCCTGTTTTAAAAAATCTTCAATACCCATTAGTTATTATAAGTTCCTTCCTGCTATTCGCTTGTAAAATGCTTTATCAACAGCACAATTATCCATTATGCAGTATATTCCTTCTAATATAAGCAAATGTATAATCTTCACCTTTCTCTGACAACATAACAAGTAATGAATACAATAATTTCTTAGTATTAGGATTAATTATGTAATGATCCATTCCTCTCTTAAAATAATTCAAAGAATCTGCATCTGTATACTTATCTTTATTATATATCTTACTTGCAGCTACCCTGTCACAAAACATTTCAATAACATAATTAACAGGCATTTCCATTCCTATAAGACTTCCATCACCACCTTTAGCTGGATAATCTATCCAGTATTCATAGTGGTGCTTATTCCTTCCTTTATGATGAAGCCACGCTGTTGAACAGCCCTCTGCTTCCCTCTGTGCATTATTCGGACTTCTGTTACCATCCTGATAATACTTTACACCTGGAATAAACTCTGAAAAGCTATATTTGGATAAGTCGTGCAATAGTCCCTGCTTATACAGACCCACACGAAAACAATTCTTCATAACCTCTAACTTATGCGTATTAATAGTATGCAAATGTCCAAAAAAATTATGAAAAAACTTACCCGGCTTCATTACTGTCAATCCTCCATGCCTGATTTTATCCTAACAGTCCGTTTGTTAGAAATTGTTAATTATTAAACTATCTTACCACGCACATTATACAGTATTCATATAAGCAAATTCAAGCATTACAGCAAGTCTTAATACGAAAAATCGAAAAACTTAATAACTTTATATATTCTTTATTGATTAATCTCACATATTACCTTGATGCCTTTATCGCTTCATCATAAAAGTATTCCTGTGAGTTAATCGACTCTTCACCTTCTTTAATACCTTTATGGTAATAGTTGCCGTCACTTCCCATAATTCTTGCTTTAACATTATCTTTAAGCATTATATTAAACATATGTAATATACGCTCTTTAATACTTTCATCATATACCGGTCCAGCAACTTCGACCCTCTTAAGAGTATTACGTGTCATAAAATCTGCTGAGGAAATATACATCTTCATATCTGCACCCTTTCCGAATATATATATTCTTGAGTGCTCAAGAAATCTACCAACAATACTTGTGATTGTAATGTTATCTGTATATCCGGTTATTCCTGCAACCATACAGCTAATCCCTCTTATAATCATATCAATCTTTACCCCGCTCATAGATGCCTCAACAAGCTTCTCTATTATAACCTTATCTGTGAGCGAATTAATCTTTATTCCTATATAAGCTTCCTTTCCTTCTTTTGCAATAGCAATCTGCTCATCAATTAATGAAAGGATTTTATTCTGTAAGCACTTAGGTGCAACGAGCAAATGCTCTGTATTGTCAACAACATCTCCAAGTCCGAGATTATTGAATACATCTGCTGTCTCCTTGGCAATAGCTTCACTTGAAGTAAATAAAGCAAGATCTGTATATAATTTGGCAGTTTTTTCGTTAAAATTACCTGTTCCAATATGTGTTATATAACGAAAATCTTCTCCGTCTTTATATGTTATAAGACAAAGCTTTGAATGAACCTTGATATGGTCTATTCCGTATATAATCTTACAGCCTGCTTCTTCAAGCCTGCGTGACCATTCAATATTATTCTCCTCATCAAATCTTGCCCTCAGTTCAACAAGTACAACAACCTCCTTGCCATTCTCAGCCGCATCAATAAGTGCCTCTACTATCTGCGAATTCTTGGCAACACGGTATAATGTCATCTTAATTGACAGAACCCTGTCATCACCTCCTGCTTCATTAAGAAGCCTTATTAATGGATGCATACTCTCATATGGATAACTGAGCAATAAATCCTTCTTTGCAAGCTGGTCTATAAGCGGCTGTTTAATATCAATATTACTTGAATTCTGTGGTACACGTCTTTCATAGAACAATTCTCTCCTGCTTCTTAAGTCATCCTGTATCTTTGATATAAATGACATCTCAAGAGGTGACTCAGAATAAAATACCTGCTTCTTATCAAGCTTAAGTTCCTTACATAAAGCAGATATTACTTTATCATCAAGCACTCTTGAATATTCAAGCTTTACAGGACACAGCTTCCTTCTTTCCTTAATTAGCTGTTCCATAGTATCCCTGTAATCCATCTCTTCATCATAGAATGCTTCGTCCATATCTATATCTGCATTTCTTATAATTCTAATCAAAGACTTGCTCTTAACACTATATTTCTTAAATATCTTTGGAAGAAAATGCAGTATAAGTTCTTCAATAAGCATATACTTATGACTGTCTGATGGTATTGGAATAAGTCTGTCAAATACGCCATTACTGCACGGAACAACACCTATCTTGTCATTGTTCTTTGAACCAAGAAGTGCCACTGCATATATTTCTTTATTCTTAAGAAATGGAAATGGATTCTTCTTGCTTATAACCTGTGGTGATAATATAGGAAGAATTGAATTATTAAAATATTCCTCTAAATATACAGCATCTGAATATTCAACATCATTAAAACTTATAAGCTTTACTCCCTGCTCCTCAAATCTATACATAAGCTGCTGATATATCTTATCTTTCTTATGCAGTAATTCCCTTGTCTCACTAAAGACAGCATCAAGCTGCTCTCTTGCTGTCATAAGTGTCTTATTATCAAATCCTGCATTCTTATCGTGCTTATTTCCCTTAGCAAGCAACATCTGGTCATATAATGAACCAACTCTTACCATATAGAATTCATCAAGATTACTATTAAATATAGATACAAATGTTAATCTCTCACATAAAGGCACTTTTAAATCCGCAGCCTCATCAATTACTCTCTCATTGAACTTAAGCCAAGACAACTCTCGGTTAGCAAAATATGGCTTTGGTACATCAGCACCTGAAGCGTTGCTCTTAATATCTCCGAATAAAGCACTGCCATTTATCTCACCAACTAAAACATTACTCTTAACCTCATCGGCTGAAGTATTATTCTTAACCTCTGCCTGATATACATCTTTATTAATATATGCGTTATCTGAATTAATCTCTTTAAACTCTGGTTGATTCATCTCTTTATTATCACTGATATTCTTCTTATTATTAACTTCTTTATTGTCATCATTATTAATAGTCATATGAGCCTCTTTATCTTTCTTCCAAAATCCTAGTCTCCAAAACATATTCCCATCGCCTTTGCTTCTGTAATTATTCCCGCCTGTGGATCTACAGTCTTTAATCTGCCCGCAACTTTATTTAATTCAATCTTATCTATCTGATTATTGCGGACACATACCATATATCCATATTCTTTATTCATTATAAGTTCTGCTGCTTTAGCTCCTAACCTTGAAGCTAATACCCTGTCATAAGCACAAGGGCTTCCACCTCTTTGTACATGACCTGGTACAGTAACCCTTACTTCCTGACCTGTTCTATCCATAATACCTGCACCAATTCTGTATGCTGCTGATGGATAATGCTCCTTCTTTCTTACTTCTTTAAGTTCTTTCTTACTATATAACATTTCCTCTTTGGATATTATACCTTCTGCAACTGCAAGAATTGTAAAATGCTTTTTATCATTAATTCTTTTATTAATTGCTTCTACAACCTTATCTAAATCGTATGGTATCTCTGGTATAAGTATTACATCAGATCCACCTGCTATGCCCGCATGCAGCGTAAGCCAGCCTGTCTTATGTCCCATAAGTTCAACTATAAATACCCGGCTGTGTGATGCCGCAGTTGTATGTATACAATCTATGGTATTCGTTGCTATATCAACTGCTGACTGGAAACCAAAGCTTACATCTGTCCCAACCAGATCATTATCAATCGTCTTAGGAAGTGTTACAACATTAAGTCCTTCTTTATATAAAAGATTGGCTGTCTTATGTGTACCATTACCTCCCAATATTACAAGACAATCAAGCCCTAACTCCTTATATGTGTGCTTCATTGCCTCAACCTTGTCCTTACCATTCTCATCAGGTTCATTAATCTTCTTAAATGGTGTTCTTGATGTTCCAAGTATGGTTCCACCTATAGTTAATATCCCTGAAAAATCATTAATATCCATAAGCTTATATGTATTATTAATAAGTCCTCTGTACCCGTCAAGAAAACCATATATCTGAACATCATCCACTTTATTGTAAAGACTTTTAGCTACACCTCTCATAGCGGCATTAAGTGCCTGACAGTCACCACCGCTTGTCAACATTCCTATTCTCATATTAATCTCCATTCCTGCACACATTTTTGTACATATCAAGCTTATGTCTAGTGCGCACAGACACAACCTCGCGTGTAAAAATTTATTTTTACACTTATATCTTTGTTACTTATTATTTTCTATTGTACATTAAACAACTATCTAATATCTTCATTCTTGATATATTTCAATAAATTGCTTCATAGTTTTGCAATTTCTGACATTATATTATAGTAGTTATGTAAAGTTTAACGAACTTATATGTAAAATCTATGTAAATTAAATATACTATACAATGTATTCACATCTATACCAAATTAATATATTTATAGTATATCACACTATATTTTTACTGTACATATATATTTTAAAACTTATATACTTTTTATATATTCAATTAGATAAATTTCAACTAATACTAATTACATTTTTCAATGCATTATGATACAATAAGAAGCACTGAATTAGTATGCCGTTATCTATACACCGGCATTTATGGAGGATTAATATGACAAGAAAAGAGATTAATGAAATCAAATCACAATTCAATATAGAAGACTGTGGAATTCTTAAATTATGCGGATGTTATGTTGATGGTGAGAAGAATAAAGTCACAACTATTAATGAAACATTCCTCAATCTTCCTGAGGAAGAACGCCATAAATATATAGATATATTTAAAAAATGTCTTTCTGGCACACCAGGACGTAACCTTATTGATATGCAGTTTACTCTTGATGCCTACGGCGATAAACAGCCTCACGATTTTCTGCTTGAGCTAAGAGACAGCGAATTAAAAGACGAGAATAAACTCAATGAATTATATAATAAAATAATCGCCAACTATTATTATCCTGGCAACTACTTAATTCTTGTAATCAATCAGGCATATGATGTTCCGGGTATGACTGCAGATAATATTGCTATGGAAGACGCTTCTGATGAAGTGTATAACTACATTTTATGCTGTATCTGTCCGGTTACTCTCTCTAAACCTGGGCTTGGATATTTTGAAAATGATAAGACTTTCCACAATCAGGTTCAAAGCCATATGGTTGACAATCCTGACATAGCATTTCTTTTCCCAGCCTTTAATAATCGGAGTTCTGATGATGAAAAAATTCTGTATCACTGTAAAGATATAGATGATTTCCAACAGAATTTTCTTACATATGTACTTAGCTGTGAAATTCCACTTCCAGCCAATGTACAGAAAGAAACCTTCAATACATTAGTAACTGAAACACTTGGTGATGATTGTAACTATGAAACTGTTAAAAATATTCACGACAACCTCAATGAAATAATTGATGAACACAAAGCTGTTTCAAGTGCTCCTGTAATGCTTGATAAGACTGAAGTTAAGGAAATTCTTGAAAAAAGCGGCGTAAAAGAAGAAAAGCTTGCTGACTTTGAAGAACATTTTGAGATGGCTGCTGGAGAAAATGGAAAACTTGCCGCTAACAATATCACACCTTCAAGAAAATTTGAAGTAAAGACACCCGATGTTGTAATCAAAATCAATCCTGATAAAACCGACCTTGTAGAAACCCGTGTAATTGACGGAAAGCAGTGCCTCGTTATCCAGATTGATGAACATCTTGAAGTAAATGGAATTTCTGTTAATCCTGATACCGGCGAAGTAATTGACCGCAATGAAAATACTAATAACAATATATACTAGATTAATTATGCAATAAAATAAGCATTATTGTATACAATAATACTTATAATAAAAAATACCGCATTAATGTGTAACATATTCCAAGTTATGGAATATCCACATTAATGCGGCATTTTTTATTATTTATGCACTAAACAGATGATTATAATTCACATATCTGCTTATGTACTATATCTTAAAGAACTTCATTTCTGAGTTAAGCTTCTCTGATATCTTCATCAAATCATTAGCAGTTGTTGAAAGCATACTAATTGTAGCTGTAAGCTCCTGCATTGAAGCTGTTGTTTCCTCAGCTGATGCAGCATTCTGTTCAGAAATAGCGGAAAGATTAGCTATTACGTCATTAACCTGTTGTCTTGCGTCATCACAGGAACCTACATTAACCTCAATTGCTGCTGTCTCCTGTCTTGATACATTAATGCCATCACTAACATCAACAAAACTGTCCCTTGTCGCATTAAGCTTAACGACCTGCTCATTAATAAGAAGCTTTGTAGAATTCATCTCTTCAACAGTCTTTTCTGATTCCTGCTTAAGATTTTCAATTATCTGCTTAATCTCACCAGCCGCTTCATCTGACTGTGATGCAAGCTTCTGTATCTCAGATGCAACAACTGCAAATCCTTTTCCCGCTTCACCAGCCCTTGCTGATTCGATTGAAGCATTTAGTGCTAAAAGACTTGTCTGGTCTGCTATATTAGTAATGAATGCAGCTGCTTCTCCAATCTTGCCAACCGATTCATTAGTAAGCTCAATCTGATCTGCAATCTTATTAACTGCTTCTGTAGTATGGTCATTAGACTCAGATAACTCAACCATAGTATTCATTGAAGTATCACCTGCGTTACCCATAACATTAGCCGCCTGTGTAAGATTAGATACCTTCTCAACAATATCCTCAATAAGCTTGCCCATATTAGCAATATATGATGAAGCATTCTGGATTTCCTCTGCCTGCGACACAGCTCCTTTTGATATATCTTCAACTGCACTTGATATTTCTTCTGTAGCCTTACTTGACTGGCTCGCTGTAGCCGCCATCTCATCTCCAGACTTATATAACTGATCTGCTGATTCTGTAAGTCCTGTCACAATACCATTAAGTTTGCTGATAAGTGCCTGTACAGAACCCGCCATCTCTCCAATCTCATCATTACGCTTTAACATATTAGGATCAACCTTCATAGTTAAATCACCATTAGACAGGGAAACAAATAATCTGTTGACTGTCACTAAAGCATTAGCAATTTTTCTGGAAAGCATCAATGATATCACTGCTATTACTAAAAGAACAATAATTGTTACTCCCACAAGTGCTATAACCCTCTGTATAATAAATGATGTTATAGCTGTTCTTGGTTCTCCAGCAAATAACATACCTACAATATTGCCGTTATAATTCTTTAATGGAAGATATACACCTGTATAATCAACTCCATCAATATCGATATGATCTGCTTTATATGTCTCTCCTGTCTTAACCTTTTCCCATACTGAATCTGGTGCTTTAAGGCTCAACATTCTCTTATTATTAGAATCTCTTAATGATGTTACCTTGGAATCAACACCATAAAAGATTGCAATATCTGCATCATTATCATCTATAAACTTATCAATTCCGTCCTGCTTCTGTGAAAGATTAGTATCACCTTTAAAAATGTTACCATTATTATCGACACGCCAATCACCAGAATATGTATTATCATAACTTGACTTTGTTGCCTCTGCTAGAAGCACAAGTCCATTAGATGCCTCTGCATTCATACCAGCTGACATATTAACAATTGCAATAATAAGCACTACTGTAATACCCACAACTGTAGGAAGAACAGAACTAGCTATAAGTCTTGCTTTAATACTCATCTTAAGTCCCGGCTGTCTATACTCATTCGATGTGTTATTATCATTAGAAATATCCTTATTCTTAACTGACTTCTTAGACTTACTCTTAACAACCTTAGGCTTGTCAGCTTTCAATTTATCTTTTACAGGCTGCTTAGCTGATTCCTTCTTTCCAAATCTTTTAGACTTTGGAACTTTTACCTTCTTATCCACTTCTGATACAGCTTCCTCGCTATCTGCTTCAGGCATCGTAGATTCAGCATCAACCTTTGTTGTATCTTCCATACCATAACCTCCTAGTTTCTTATATAACATAGAATATATCATTTCATATCGTTGAAGTATTATAACATAAATAAATATAAATGTTCTACATTTTTCTACTCTTTTTGCACATATTTTCCTGTATTATTAGATATAAATTAATCCCATTCAGCAAGTGTTCTATAAATAAAAAAGTTCCCCGGTCTGGGGTGACCGGGGATGAGTAGAGGGGATAGAAATATAGTCAAGTATATTGGCTTTGGAGATTGTCCAATATACTTTCGTCCAAATTAAACTTAGTATCAGGTTCTCAAAAATATAACCAAACAAACATCATCTAACTTTCAAATATCATAACCTGACACAATCTATTATAATATCTTATTAAATATTGTCAATTAATAATTAACCTAAATTAACATTAAATAATAAAATCTTTCTCATCAGTTAAATATCAATATGCAAAACAATTATTAATATCTACCTGACACTTTTACATATTATAATAGGTTACTTTTAATATAGCAACTGAAAAATTGTATTTTTTATACTTTTTTAATGATTTATTGTCCTGTGTTATTATTATAATAATTAATCTGTCACTTTGTCAAGCTCTCTTTTAATTAATTCTGCCGTTGGTGTTATAGCAAGACCTTCTCTGGCTGTTTCTTTTAAACTTGATGGCATTGCCGCACCAATTCTCTGCATTGAATCAATAACTTCATCTGGTGATATTACACTTTTAATACCTGCCATAGACATCTGTGCAGCCGTTATTGCATTCATAGCTCCCGCAACATTTCTTTTAATACAAGGAACTTCTACAAGTCCACATACCGGATCACATGCAAGACCTAACATACTCTTTAATGCCAATGCACTCGAATTAACTATCTGCATGCTATCTCCTCCCTGAAGAAATGTCAACCCTGCCGCCGCCATTGCACTTGCACTTCCAATCTCTGCCTGACAGCCTCCTGATGCACCGGCTATAGAAGCATTTTCTGCTATAACTGCTCCAATTCCTGAAGCAATCAGCAACGCCTTAACCATATCATCTTCAAGTGCCTTAAAATATGTTTCATATGATATAAATACCGCTGGAATTACTCCGCAAGACCCCGCTGTAGGTGCAGCTACTATTCTACGCATACACGCATTAGACTCTCCCATTTTAAGAGCTTTTTCCATAACCATTCCTACAAAATCTCCACATATATTCCTGCCTGATTTGTTATATTGATACATCAGCTCTCCGTCACCACCTGCCATCCGGCTTGGTGACTTAAGAGATTTATCATAATTATTATCTGCAGTTTTCATAGCTTTATACATCAGACGCATATTTTCAAAAATCTTATCTTCGGAAACCATACGCTCGTGTGCATTATCCATCATAATAACCTGCCATATCTGTGCATTGTTCTTATGACATAATTCCACCAAATCATTTATAGAATGATAATTCATTATTTAATCTCCCTTTTGCGATAAATATGTTACTTTAGTTATTCCTTCAACCTTTTTGAGCCATTCTATGCCTTCGCGTGGTATCTCCTGATCACATTCCAGAACCATTACTGCATTACCGCCCCTGTTAGAACGATACAACTGCATACTTGCAATATTCACGGATTTGTGTGCAAGCATTGATGTCACTTCACTAACGTGACCCGGCTGATCCTGATTATGCACAACTAAAGTTGGATAATCTCCCGAAAAATTCGTTGTTATTCCATCAATCTGTGCGATATTTATTCTTGAACCACCAAGTGACTCACCTACAACCTCAAGCTGCTTTCCAGAAATACCTGTTAATATAATCTGTGCACTATTAGGATGTGCTTCTTTCAGCGTTGATTTTCCAAATGTCACCTTTATTCCTTTTTTTTCGGCAATCTCCATACTATGTGGTATTCTCATATCATCAGGCTGCATTCCAAGTAGTCCTGCAACTATAGCCTTATTAGTTCCGTGTCCCTTTCCTGTATCAAGAAAAGAACCATACAGCAAAATATTTGCTTCCTTTATCTGTTCTCCCATCAACTTCTGGGATATATATCCAATCCTTACCGCACCCGCTGTATGTGAACTTGATGGTCCAACCATAACCGGACCAATTATATCAAATATATCCATTAAATCCTCCGTGAATCCAGATGCTTAAAATATATTTAATAATATTTACTCTGAATTATTGTGAACTTGGTATTAATAATTTTGTCTATCATTCTATTTGCATTGTTTTATTTGAAATATTTACTTCTTTCCTACTATATTAGAAAATGTATCTTCTAAGCTCTTTCCTACTGATTTCATTGCATCACCAAATTCATCAGCCATACTTTTAGCCTTCTTATCTAGTTCATTTTCTTTTACATAATCTGTAACCTTATCCGCCGCATTATTAGTGACGTCAACAGCTTTACCAACACCTCTTAAGACCTTTTCTTTATTAATAAATCCCATTATTATCAGCTCCTCTTTTATTTATTAATCTATCAATCTGTTAGCTTTTAAATTATAAATCCATTAATCAATTTCTAACTATATTTAAATTTATATATCAATAACTGGTCTAATCGTAAACTACTCTGTTCAATCAATTTCTAACTGTATTTAAGCTTATATTGTTATTATACATTTATTTTATAATTTATATTATATCATAATTTCTGCGTTGCTTTTCCACGCATATGAAGTTTCGAAGAAACTTCTAAGTAACTACGAAGTAGTCATATTATATCATATTTTTTGTGCAGCTTTTCAGCACATATAAAGTTCCGTAAGGAACTTTTAAGATGAGCACTTTTGTGCTCATTATATCATATGCCCTGCGTTGCTTTTCCACGCATCCGAAGTTTCGAAGAAACTTCTAAGTGACTACGAAGTAGTCATATTATATCATATGCCTTGCGTTGCTTTACCACGCATATGAAGTTTCGAAGAAACTTCTAAGTGACTACGAAGTAGTCATATTATATCATCTATTTTATCATTTAAACATAATGTTTATATTACAATATATTCTTTAATACAATATTGGATTTATGTCACATAATATAGTTTTATATTACAAATACAGTTATATACTGTGATTTCAACATAATTATACTTTTTAATTTCAACAGTATTACTTTTTCTATATAGTTACCTATAATAATTTCAATTCAACTACTGCATTCATTTTATTATCTGTTTCAAATATGACAAGGCAGTTATAATTATTATCTGTAAGACATTTTATTTTTATGTTATCATTCTGCATGATTTCTTTTTTATATTCAATTCTTATATAGTTAAAATCTACATTTTTATAAATATCTTCTGGAACAGCTTCTAATGCTGCTTCCAAATAGCTGACATTATGTAAATGTCCATTAATATCAATATCTCTTCTCTGTATTAAATATGGCTTTTCTGTAACCATAATGTTATCTGGCAGATTATCCAAATCAGGAAGCTCTATCTTCTTTATCTCCTCATCGAATACATTTTTTTCTGTTTCAGTACCATATATATCGTTCATTTTGTTGTCTAAAATAATAGGTCTGCGTCTTACCAAATCCATATATAGCCATCTTGAAGTACCTATTGCACATAACTCACCATTCTGGTCGTATAATTCAAAATCCCTAAATGCACATAGTCTATCAGACTTTCTAGACCATGTGCTTGCATCTATATATTCATTGTAAGCTGGTCTTTTAAGGATTTTTATCTTCCAATCCAGCAATACCCACGCCTTTTTATTAATAGCAGATGCCGATACCCCCAATCCAACCTTATCTGAATGAGAACCAGCAATATCCTCCATAATCGTAACGATTCTTTTGTTGTCTATCTTATTCTCTCTTCCAATATCCTCTAACTCTACTTTATATCTTTCTTTATATATCATTATCTATATTCCTCAATATATTCATTATATGTTAACTATGTGTATGTTTAAATAAAAGCATATCAGCTGATTAGTATTAGTTAATTTATATTAATATTTTAGTGATTATCACTTGTTACACTTGTAAATACAAGCTTTAACTATTAGAATTTTTTAGTATTTATTCTAATTATCAACGCCTAATCTATATGTATTAATGCTCATATTATACATTTAATAATACTTTATTGTTTTACAGTACGGCCGTCTGATGTGTGCTTTATCTAATAATTATTATTGTTCATCAGCCAATATCTGTTAGTGTTCTTATATTATAAATGTTATGAGTTGAAATATCCATAAAAAATCAATTAAATGTGTGTGGTAGTTACATAATTGCAAATATAATCTGCAACTATATATGATTATTTAATAATCTAAAAGCAATATAAATGTTTCACGTGGAACTTAAAACATTTGTTTGTAATATCATTACTGATTACTATAATTGTATAGATTATATAAGTTTCATTAGTTATAATATTTTAGATTTAATTATATTGTTTTAGATTTATTATAATTAAATATATTATTGGTATTATGTATTATTAATCACTTTTCAATAATAGTACTCAAATAAAGTGAACTCAGTTCACTTTATTATATTCCTTATAATATATGTCTTATCAATATGTATAATACCACTTTATGAATTAATTCAATTATATTTAATAATATATTTGCTGTAATTTTTTTATTTATAATTATATATAGATATTAAAGCATTATCCAATAATCATATATAACAATTAAACTAGATTATTAATATTGATAAACAAATTCAAATTGATAACTTAATATTATGTATGTGCATAATGCTTTGTTTATATAGAATTATAATTGAATATCAAATATATAATTTGGACATAGAATCCCACCATATAATTCATATAGATAATTTTATTTATTGAACTCAGTTCACTTTTAGCTGTGTATAATATTATAAATACTCATTTATATCATTATAATTTTGAACTCAGTTCATAATTTTTTATAAATCATTTTATTATTTTTGTATTCTTTCTATTTTATTTATGCGTAAATACTCACTTAATCCATCAATTATATTATGCATATCTATATATGCTTTCTATGTCAGAGTTTTATTATATAGAATCTAAAAATCCTTAAAATTCTTTATAACACTATCATTACAATCTATTATTACAATCATTACAATTTGATATCAATGTAAATCATAAAGGAAGTGACTATATATTAATTATAATAATGAATTTATTATTAATTTCATATCTTTCGGCAAAATTGAATTAAGAAAT
>OGQE01000115.1_pt1 | contig 86565 bp, 73 predicted proteins | sample 1553131 | NCBI WGS metagenome assembly OGQE01 (sample SAMEA2579929, study PRJEB22360) | human gut metagenome | biome: human gut; feature: human-associated habitat; material: faeces | place: Denmark | collected 2008/2010
GATAAACGCTGAAGGCATCTAAGCGTGAAGCCCCCCTCAAGATGAGATATCCCATAGAGTTAATCTAGTAAGACCCCTTGAAGACGACGAGGTAGATAGGCAGAAGGTGGAAGTGTGGTGACATATGGAGCTGATCTGTACTAATAGGTCGAGGGCTTAACCGAAAGAGGTTAAGGTTTGGATAGAACAAAGAGAGTTATTCTTAAGGAAAGTACGAAAGTACTTGACAGGATACGGATGTATAAGATATATTTAATGTGCAGTTTTGAAGGAGCAATCTATTCCTTTAGATAGGGGTGTGGTGAAGTGGTATCATAGGGGTCTCCAAAACCTTTGGTGGGAGTTCGATTCTCTCCACCCCTGTTATAATTTTATATAAGTTAGAAGATAGTTTTTGCATTAGGAGATAATGTAAAAGCTTTTTTTATTTTAATTTAGTATCTTATGAAATAAAGTTTATCAGCTTATTGTCAAAGCAACTTATGCGATATGACTAAAAGATAAAGCTATTTATTAAACTTATGTAAATCATAATTATAAATATTGCGTCAGAAATAATATAATGTTATCATTAAGAAGATATGTATATAATCAATTATTATAGCATAATTAATAATATATTCAGGAGCGTATATGGTAGACAGCAGCTATTTTAAGAATAATAAGAACAATGGTAATAGAGCGGGCGGTAAGAATAACGGCAAATTAATGGACAGGTTAAAGCAGCATAAGTGGATACCACTTGTTGTAATTATAGTATTAGCACTTGCAATGATTGCAATTCAGTATTTTATGTTAGATGTACTTCAATATACAAGACAGATGGCAGAACAGCAGAAAGAGGGATTTATTAATATATATCCTATAATCAATAATTTGCTTTAAAGAACATTTAGCATTTTAAAATAGAAAAATTTAAAATGCTAAAATTTTAAAATATTCAAAGCTTAGAAGGTTATAATAAATAAGGTCTTAAAAGTCAAAATACGCAAATTCCCACCTAGAGATGGAGGAGAATTATGCAGTTTTTGATTTTTAAGACCTTATTTATTTGATTTTAATTGTTCCCCAATATTAAATTGTATGTGTTTAAGTTTACGTGTTATTAGAAATAGAAATTAAGACTTATAAGACAAGATAGATTTATAAGATAAGATAGATTTATAGGACAAAATAGACTTATAGGAAAATGTGACTTATAGGACAAAATGTGTTGATAGAAACCGTCCTCAGACCTTTAATTTCAATGGCTGAGGGCGGTTTAATCTTTTTTGAAATAACTTTGATGGTGGTTAAAATATATTGATAAAAAACTTATATTCAATTTCAAATAAAAGAGATAATTAACAAATGTAAGAAAATAGATAATACATATTGACTTTATAAATAATATGCTTTACTATTTAGATAGATTTCTAATTAGATAATTTTCTAAATAGAATGAAATTATAATACAGCGCTGAATGGAACAATAATTAGGCAAAGTTAGGAAGTGATATGTTTGGCATTTGCAGATACTTTTAAGGCATTATCTGACCCGGCAAGGAGGGATATTTTAGAGATGTTAAAGAATAAGCCTCTTTCGGCGGGAGAGATTGCTAAACAGTTCGATATGACACAAGCCACAGTATCATATCATTTGAAAGTATTAAAAAAGGCAGATTTAATAAGAGAAAATAGAAAAAAGAATTTTATTTACTATGAATTAAATCTCACAGTACTAGAGGAACTGATGATGTGGTTATCTGATTTAAAGAATAAAGAAAATTAGGAGGAAGAGTATCTATGAAAGATAATAATACTGATTATCAAAATGATAATAGCTGTAATAATTCTAATATAAGCCTTTCAATGGCAGTAATATCGGTTGTCGTTACATTGCTTCCAATTATTATAGGATTGGCGTTATGGAATAAGCTTCCCGATGAATTGCCTATTCATTGGGGGATTAATGGTGGTATAGACAGATTAACGACTAAGGCTGAGGGAATATTTATAATGCCTTGTCTGTGTGCAATTATCCAGATTGGTGTGCTTATTAAATTATATATTGACCCAAGAAAAGAGCAGATTCATCATAAACCTATACTTGTATCAATATGGATTGTTCCATTGATTACCATTTTAATTAATGTACTTATATATATAATAGCACTTGGTGGTAAAGTAAGTATGACAATGGCAGTATTTTTTATCATTGGTGTTATGTTCATAGGGCTTGGTAATTATATGCCAAAGTTGAAACAGAATTATACAATAGGAATTAAAGTTCCGTGGACATTAAATAGCGAAGAGAATTGGAATATGACACATAGAATGGCAGGTAAGGTATATGTTGTGGCAGGTGTTATTTCAATAATAATTGCATTGCTTAATAATGTATTGAGTGATGAAGTGACAATTATTATATTTATGGCTGTATTTCTTGTGACAGGCATAGGAAGTGTTGCTTATTCGTTCTGGCTTTATAAGGTCAAGGGCCTTTAATAAATTGTATTATATCAAGATGTCCCCAGCCCTGCTGATTGGTGGCAAGATTGACTTTGTGACAGCATTTTTTAAGCCGTTGGCGGATTTCGTCAGGAGTATAATCGTGATTATTAAGAACACGGGCGATTGCACCGCTTACAATTGGTGCAGACATGGATGTTCCGCTTTTGGTGGAATATCCATTTTTTTTATTACTGCACGCTGTGATATTAGAGCCAGTGACAACAAGTTCGGGCTTAAGAATGCCATCAAGAGTAGGACCGCGGCCGGAATTAAATGTCTTATCATCAATAGAGCCAACGGTAATGACAAGGCGGCTTGTGCCGGGTGCGGTTATGCTGTGGGGCTTTGGACCGCTATTACCGGCAGCGGCGACAACAATAATGCCTTCATTCCACATATTTTCCACATTTTTTATTAGTTCAGAAGTATTGGAGGGGTTGTGGGTAGTGCCAAAGGAAATATTTACTATTTTTATATTGTAAATATCTTTATTATTGATTATCCATTTAGTGCCTTTAATTACATTTTCTATATTGCCATTGCCGTTGGAGTCAAGCACCTTAACAGATATAATCTGGCTCATAGGGGCTATTCCTTTGAATCGGCCGTGACTTGCATAGCCATCGCCTGCAATTATGCCTGAAACGTGCGTGCCGTGACCGCTGTCATCATATGGAAATGCTCTATTATTAATAAAATCTTTAAATGCGATTATCCGGTTTCCAAAATCTATATGCTTATATATGCCTGTATCAAGTACAGCAACACCTATATTATTATTCATATCTATCCTCAGTTATGCTCTATATAAATATTTTATTCATAATAATTGTGATTGGTGCGTTGATTATTGATGTCTTATATTTGCTTTTTGTATTAAAATCTTATATAATATTCAAATACATAATACATTTAAGTAATTGGAATTGCTTTTATCTGAGATTTTCGAGTAGAAAGTTTTTATGTAAGATTAAAGGCATTGATAATATGTATAATATTCGTGAAAAGTGAGAGGTTGCGTTATGGACAAGAAAAGAATTGTTGTTGCATTAGGAAGAAATGCTTTCGGAGAAACATTCCCAGAACAGCAGGCAAATGTTAAGAAAGCAGCTAAGGCTATTGCAGATTTAGTAGAAGCTAAGTATCAGATAGTAATTACACACAGCAATGGTCCTCAGGTTGGTATGATTCAGACAGCTATGACAGAATTTGCAAGACTTGAGCCAGAAGACAGGACTGTTGCTCCTATGTCAGTATGTGGTGCTATGAGTGAAGGCTATATAGGTTATGATTTACAGAATGCAATCAGGGAGGAGCTTCTTAACAGAGGTATCTATAAGACAGTTTCAACAATTATAACTCAGGTAAGAGTTGATCCTTTTGATATAGCATTTTCTGAGCCTTCTAAGATAATCGGAAGATATATGACTAAGGAAGAAGCCGAAGCAGAGGAAGAAAAGGGTAACTATGTAGTTGAAGAAGAACCAGGCAGGTTCAGAAGAATAATTGCAGCTCCAATGCCTATTGATATATATGAGATTGATGCTGTTAAGGCACTTCTTTCGGCAGATCAGATTGTTATTGCTGCCGGTGGTGGTGGAATTCCAGTATTACAGCAAGGTTCACACCTTAAGGGTGCATCAGCTATTATAGAGAAGGATTACACAGCAGCTAAGCTTGCAGAACTTGTCGGAGCAGATACATTATTATTTCTTACAGCTTATGATAAGCTAACAATTGGAAAGGGAACAGCTGACGAGAAGGTATTTGACAATGTATCAGCAGCAGATCTTCACCAGTATATTAAAGCTGGACATTTCCCAGCTAAGACAACATTCCCTAAGGTAGATGCATCAATTAGATTTGTTGCAGCTGATTCAGACAGAAAGGCAGTTATTGCTAATCTTGAGCAGGCTAAAGAAGGCTTAGACGGAAAGGCAGGAACTACAATAACAGCTTAACTGGGTGACATATAATGGAACCTGCACAACAATAAGTGGTTCAATTACAACATATATTTGATGAATTACAACATCTCTCGATAATATATATAATTATGTGGTAGAATATGGTTATAATAATTATCAGGAGGTGTTGTTTTGCTTTTAATGGGGATGCAAAAGAAGAATTCAGATATGGATAGTCTGATGGAACATTTAGAATTTAAGGGTATTAATGTATTGAATGTATTTGAGGAAGGGAGGGTTAATAATCTGCTGTGGCAGATGAATACAAGAAAGAATAATGAACTGTTTATTAAGCACAGGTATGTTGTGTTGTTTATATCATATGAAATGCTTAATGACATTAAAGGGGTATATTATCTGGAACTTGTTAAGAAATTGTCAGAACAGGGGAAGATTAAATTATATGTAGTCAACAATCATATTAAGATTAAGAATTTGCCGAAAAGAGGTGGCTGGCTTGAAAGTATTATATGTGATTGTGAGGAGTGCGAGGACAATTATGAGATGAATTGTAAGATGTATCAGCTTGCTGATGATATTGTGTGTAATGTTGTCAATGATATATTCAATCAGAATACTTGCAATTAATCCCAATTCCATCTATAATTGTAATGTTTAACATTACTGGAGGTTATGATTAATGATTAGTGCAAACAATGTAACACTTCGTATAGGTAAAAAGGCCCTTTTTGAAGATGTAAATATTAAGTTTACAGAAGGTAACTGCTATGGTCTTATCGGTGCTAATGGTGCAGGTAAGTCAACATTTTTAAAAATACTTACTGGTCAGATTGAACCAAGTAAGGGAGATGTATCTATTACACCAGGTCAGAGATTATCATTCCTTGAACAGGACCACTTCAAGTATGATGAGTACACTGTATTAGATACTGTTATTATGGGTAACACACGCCTTTATGAAATAATGAAAGAAAAAGAAGCAATATATGCTAAAGAAGATTTCACAGAGGAAGATGGTAATAAGGCAAGTGAGCTTGAAGCAGAGTTCGCTGATATGAATGGCTGGGAAGCAGAATCAGATGCTGCACAGCTTCTTAACGGGCTTGGAATTACTACAGATCTTCATTATAAGCTTATGTCAGAACTTAATGGTAGTGAGAAGGTTAAGGTTCTTCTTGCTAAGGCTTTATTTGGTAATCCTGATATTCTTTTATTAGATGAGCCTACTAACCACCTTGATCTTGATGCTATTGCGTGGCTTGAAGAATTCCTTATTAATTTTGATAATACTGTTATCGTTGTATCACACGACAGATATTTCCTTAATAAGGTATGTACACAGATTGCAGATATTGATTATGCCAAAATCCAGCTTTATGCTGGTAACTATGATTTTTGGTATGAATCAAGCCAGCTTATTATTAAGCAGATGAAGGAAGCTAATAAGAAGAAGGAAGAAAAGATTAAGGAACTTCAGGATTTTATTCAGAGATTCTCAGCTAATGCGTCTAAGTCTAAGCAGGCTACTTCAAGAAAGAGAGCATTAGAGAAGATTGAACTTGATGAAATCAGACCATCAAGCAGAAAGTATCCTTATATAGATTTCAGACCAGCAAGAGAGATTGGTAATGAAGTACTTCAGGTTGAAGGTATTTCTAAGACAATTGATGGTGTTAAGGTGCTTGATAATATATCATTTATTGTTAATAAAGATGACAAGATTGCATTTGTTGGTTCTAATGAATTAGCAACTACAACTTTATTTAATATTCTTACAGGTAATATGGAGCCAGATGAGGGTTCATACAAATGGGGTGTAACAACTTCACAGGCATATTTCCCTAAGGATAGTGCGGCAGAGTTCAACAGAGAGGATACAATTGTTGAATGGCTTACACAGTATTCACCAGATCCAGATCCTACATATGTAAGAGGTTTCCTTGGACGTATGTTATTTGCTGGAGATGATGGTGTTAAGAAGGTTAAGGTACTTTCCGGTGGAGAGAAGGTTAGATGTCTTATATCCAAGATGATGATTATGGGTTCTAATGTACTTATATTTGATGACCCTACTAACCACCTTGATATGGAGTCTATTACAGCACTTAATAATGGACTGATTAAGTTCCCAGGTGTGGCACTTTTCACATCACACGATCATCAGTTCATTCAGACTACAGCTAACAGAATTATGGAAATCGTTCCATCAGGGCAGCTTATTGATAAGATTACAACTTACGATGAGTATCTTGAGAGCGATGAGATGGCAAGAAAACGTCAGGGATTTGCAGAAGCTGCAAGTGATGATGAAGATTAATTATTAATGCTTAGGATGGGGTTGTCACGAATGTGGCATCCCCATATATTAGTATTAGTCAGGTGTTGATAGCTTATGTATGCAATATAAGTGTGTATACACAAGCTGTTATTACCTAATTTTAATAGTAGTATATGGAGGAGTTAGATATATGGCTTCAGGCAGAAGTAAAAGTACAGGCAAGAAGACCAGCAGTACCAAAAGAAAGACGACGTCTAACAGCAAATCAGGTAAAACTTCATATTCAGGAAATAGCAATACAACTAAGAAAAGCTCTAATTCCAAAGGAAATGGCACGAAAAGCTCTAATACAAGAGGTTCTGGTTCGAGAAGTTCATCTTCAAGAAATACAGGAAGCAATTCATCGCAGGTGAATAACCAGCTAAGGGATGAGATAGTTCTTTTAATAGCTTTAGCGTGTACAATTATCCTCCTGCTCAGTAATTTTAATATGGCAGGAATTGTTGGGCGTTCAATTAAATGGTTTATGTTTGGACTATTTGGAATTGCTGCTTATATAGTTCCGGTAATTATAGCTGTAAGTATTATGTTTATGCTTGCCAATAAAGATATTATCGGAGTTATGAAGATTAAAGCAGCTATGGCATATGTATTGTCGGTTATTGCGGCAGCTTTGTGGCAGAGAGTTACTAATGTGCCGGATATAAAAGAGCCGGTTGGTACATATTTTACATATTGTTCAGAGTATAAGACTGGAGGCGGCCTGTTTGGAGGAATATTATGTAAGATGTTAAATCCACTGGGTATGGCAGGTTCTTTAGTTATACTTATAATTCTTGCTATTATCTGTATAATTGTTATTACAGAGAAATCATTTATCAAAGGTATCCGTAATGGCGGAGAGAGGATAGTAAGTGAGGCAAGAAAAGATTATTCAGAATATAAGGAACATTCCAATCGTGTAAGAATGGCACAGAAAGAAGCAAGAGAAGAAGCCTCTGCTAATTCACGTATGAATAATGTTGTTAGGGGTGTTACTAATGACCTTACAATATATGATGATAACAGGAATGAAGGTTCAGATATAGATATAACAGAGATAGAGGCCGTGGATAATGAAGATGATATGTATAGTGATGATATATATGATCCGTTGATTACACCTATGCCTCGTATAAGCAGAGAACCAGTATGGGAGCTGCATACAGATAGTGCGTCAGAAGAAAATGAAAGCGAACATCGGGACGAGATGGTTGATTTGGACGAGTCATATGACATACCTGATAAAGATGATAATATGTCAGAAGATGTATCAGATATGACTGATATATCAGGTATGGCTAATGTATCAGGTATGGCTAATGTATCAGATATGACTAATGTATCAGGTATGGCTAATGTATCAGGTGTGGCTAATATATCAGGTATGGCTAATGTATCAGATATGACTAATACATCAGATACGGATAATACGTCAGATGTGTCTAATCCATCTGAGACAGAGGATATGCAGGTTAAAGAAAATACAGCGAATACTGCGGCTGAAAGTTCTAAGCAGTATAAGTTCCCGCCAGTCAGCCTGCTTAACCGCAATACTAATTCGAAAGCTTCTAATCTTGAGCGTGAGAACAGGGATACAGCAATCACGTTAAAGCAGACATTGCAGAACTTTGGTGTTAAGGTCGATATTACAGATATAAGCTGCGGACCATCAGTAACAAGATACGAATTAAAGCCTGAGCTTGGTGTTAAGGTAAGCAGGATAGTATCTTTAGCAGATGATATTAAGTTAAGCCTTGCGGCAGCAGATATAAGAATAGAAGCACCTATTCCAGGCAAATCAGCCATAGGAATAGAAGTTCCTAATAAAGAGGCAGGCAGTGTATTCTTAAGAGAGCTAATAGAAACTGATACATTTAAGAATACTTCGTCAAAGATTGCATTTGCAGCAGGTAAGGATATAGCAGGAAAGACCATTGTTGCAGATATAGCAAGAATGCCTCACCTTCTTATTGCAGGAGCTACTGGTTCAGGTAAATCAGTATGTATTAACACAATTATAATGAGTATTTTATATAAGGCACGCCCTGATGAAGTAAAGCTTATTATGGTTGACCCTAAGGTTGTTGAGTTAAGCATATATAATGGAATACCACATTTGCTGCTTCCGGTTGTGACAGAGCCTAAGAAGGCGGCAGGTGCTCTTAACTGGGCAGTCAATGAGATGAATACAAGATATAAGAAGTTTGCAGGTGTTGGTGCACGTAATCTTAAGGGCTATAATGACATAGCTGCAAAGATGGAATTCAAAGAAGGAGAAATTCCTGTTGAAAAGCTGCCAGAGATAGTTATAATTATTGATGAGCTTGCAGATCTTATGATGGTAGCACCAGGAGAGGTCGAAGATGCAATATGCAGGCTTGCACAGCTTGCAAGAGCGGCAGGTATCCATATGGTTATAGCAACACAGCGTCCATCGGTTAATGTAATAACTGGACTTATTAAGGCAAATGTACCGTCAAGAATAGCATTTTCCGTGTCATCGGGTGTTGACTCAAGAACTATACTTGATATGAATGGTGCAGAAAAGCTGTTAGGTAAAGGCGATATGTTATACTTCCCATCTAATATACCTAAGCCAATCAGGGTTCAGGGAGCATTTGTGTCAGATGAAGAAGTGTCAAAGGTTGTGCAGTTCCTTAAAGATAATATGTCAGGCGAGGTTAATTACGATGAGAGCATAACTGAGACTGCCATAGCTTCAAAAGCCGGTGGACAGGCAGCAGAACAGCAGGATGACAGAGATTCATTATTTGCAGATGCAGGACGTTTTGTTATTGAGAAAGAGAGAGGTTCAATTGGAATGTTACAAAGACAGTTTAAGATTGGCTTCAACAGGGCAGGACGAATAATGGACCAGTTAGCAGATGCCGGTGTTGTAGGACCAGAGATTGGCACTAAGCCAAGGAAGGTGCTTATGACAGCAGAGGAATTTGAAGAATTTATTAAAAATATATAATGAATATATGTACAAAATAGATTATATATGATATATGTAGTAGCATAAGTATCATAGTCAGGGCATTAGTCCTGTCATTATAATTACGCTGCGGGAAAGGATGAAATTATGGAAATTAAGAGCGATATTCAGATAGCACAGGAAGCACATTTAGAGAATATTAAAGATGTTGCGGCAAAGGTTGGAGTAACAGAAGACGAACTTGAAATGTATGGAAAGTATAAGGCTAAGTTATCAGATGAGCTTATCCACAGAGTAGAGAATAACGAAGATGGAAAGCTTGTTCTTATTACAGCTATCAATCCAACTCCGGCAGGTGAGGGAAAGACTACAATAAGTCTTGGACTCACAGAAGCACTTAACCAGAAAGGAATAAGTGCAATTGCTGCATTAAGAGAACCATCATTAGGACCTTGCTTTGGCATAAAGGGAGGAGCTGCCGGCGGCGGATACGCACAGGCTGTTCCTATGGAAGATCTTAATTTGCATTTTACTGGTGATTTCCACGCGATAACATCAGCTAACAACCTTCTTGCAGCAATGCTTGATAATCATATACATCAGGGTAATGCTCTTGGAATAGATACTAAGAGGATTGTATGGAAGAGATGTATGGATATGAATGATAGAACTCTTAGGAATATCGTAATCGGACTTGGTGACAAGCCTAATGGTGTTACAAGAGAAGATCATTTTATAATTACAGTAGCCTCAGAGATTATGGCTATACTCTGTCTTGCTGAGGATATGAAAGATTTAAAGGAAAGAATTGACAAGATAATTGTTGCATATAATTATGCAGGAGATCCTGTTACAGCCAAGGATTTAAAGGCAACAGGAGCTATGGCAGCTTTATTAAAAGATGCAATAAAGCCTAATATGATTCAGACACTAGAGAATACACCTGTGCTTGTACACGGTGGACCATTTGCCAATATTGCACACGGATGTAATTCTGTAAGAGCAACAAAGCTTGCTTTAAAGCTGGCAGATATTGCTGTTACTGAGGCTGGTTTCGGTGCAGATCTTGGAGCTGAGAAGTTCTTTGATATTAAGTGCAGAAAGGCTGGACTTAAGCCTGATGCAGTTGTTATTGTAGCTACTGTTAAGGCATTAAAATACAATGGTGGAGTTCCTAAGCAGGAATTATCAAAGCCAGATATGGAAGCTTTAAAGAATGGTATAGTAAACCTTGATAAACATATTGAGAATATTCACAAGTATGGTGTACCTGTAGTTGTTACACTCAACTCATTTGTGACAGATACAGAGGAAGAATATGAATTCATAAAGAAGCACTGTGAAGAATTAGGCTGTGAATTTGCATTATCTAATGTATGGGCAGACGGCGGAGCAGGCGGAATAGAACTTGCAGATAAGGTGCTTGCTTCATTTGATAAGAAGAGCAATTTTAAGCCTTTATATGAAGATGAACTTCCATTAGAGGATAAGATTATGACAATAGCTAAAGAAATATATGGAGCAGATGGTGTTACATATGATTCTAAGGCTAAGAAGGAACTTGACCATATTACACAGATGGGCTTTGGAAATCTTCCTGTATGTATGGCTAAGACACAGTATTCTTTGTCTGATGATGCATCTAAGTTAGGAAGACCAGAAGGTTTTACAATTAATATTAGAGAAGTGTATGTTGATGCTGGTGCAGGCTTTGTTGTAGCACTTACAGGAAAAGTTCTTACTATGCCAGGACTTCCTAAAGTGCCAGCGGCAGAAGGCATTGATTATGATGAAGAGAATGAGAAGATAACAGGATTATTCTAGGTGTCTTGAAAAGAAAGGAGCAGTTATGCAGTTAAAAGATATTTTGGATATATGCAGAGCTAATGAAGTAGAACATTTTGAATATACAGTTGTTAATGGTGATATTAATACAACTGTTACAGGTATTGCTTCTGACTCAAGAAAAGTAACAGACGGAGGTATCTTTGTCTGCATAGTTGGTTCGGTAAGCGATGGACATAAATATATAGAGCAGGTTAAGGATAAGGCGGCTGTAATAGTTGTACAGAAGGGATCACAGTATAATACAGAGAAGATACCGGCAGCAGTTATAGAATGTGATAATACAAGACTTGCCCTTGCACTTATGTCAGCAGCATTTTACGGCAATCCTGATAAGAAGTTGTTTACAATTGGAATTACAGGAACTAAGGGTAAGACAACTACAACTTATATGATAAAGAATGTTCTTTGTGCGTGTGGAATAAAGACAGGTCTTATCGGAACTATCGAGACAGTTATAGGAGATGAGGCTGTTCCGTCCTGCAATACAACACCTGAGTCAATACAGATTCATAAAACCTTCAGGAAAATGGTTGATGAGGGATGTAAGGCAGTAGTTATGGAGGTATCCTCACAGGGCTTAAAGCTTGACAGAACTGCAGGTATTGTATTTGACATCGGAGTATTTACTAATCTTGAGCCTGATCATATCGGTCCTAATGAGCACGCTTCATTTGAGGAGTACCTTGAATGTAAGGCTAAGCTTTTTAAGCAGTGCAAGACAGGAATAGTCAATGCAGATGATAAGCATACAGCTGATATATTAAGAGACTCTGTATGCAGTGTTGAGAAGTATGGCATATCAGAAGATGCAGACATAAAGGCAAGTGATATCAAGTTGTTCCATGAGAGAGGAAAGATAGGTCTTACTTATAAGTGTAGTGGTCTTGTCAATATGGATGTGGAACTTTCACTTCCGGGAATGTTCTCAGTATATAATTCATTGTGTGCAATAGCTGTTACAAGACATTTTAATGTGGATAATGCTATTGTTGAAAATGTATTGAAAGATGTAAAGGTTAAAGGAAGAATAGAGCTTGTTCCAGTATCTGATAAGTTTACTCTTATGATTGATTATGCTCATAATGCGATGTCCTTAGAGAGTATTTTAAAGACACTTAAAGAGTACAATCCACATAGACTTGTATGCCTGTTTGGCTGTGGTGGCAACCGCTCTAAAGAGAGAAGATTTGAGATGGGTGAAGTGTCTGGAAGATTAGCAGACCTTACGATTATAACATCTGATAATCCAAGATTTGAAGAGCCTCTTGCTATTATGGAAGATATTAAGACTGGAATTAACAGGACTACAGGTAAGCATATTGATATTGCAGACAGAAAAGAAGCTATTAAATATGCTATTGAGAATGGTGAACCCGGAGATATTATCGTGCTTGCAGGTAAGGGACACGAAGATTATCAGGAGATAAAAGGCGTTAAATATCCTATGGACGAACGTGTTCTTATATCAGAAGTTCTTGAAGAATTAAAGGAGAAAAATGTACGCTGATATAATAATAGATATTTCACACGAACAGCTTGATAAGACATTCCAATATGCTGTGCCTGATGATATGGATGGTAGTGTTGATATCGGAACATCTGTAAGAGTGCCTTTTGGAAAAGGTAACAGAATTATAACAGGATATGTAATTGGTTTAACTGATAAGCCATCATATCCTGTTGATAAGATAAAGAGCATTGACAGTGTTGTTACAGGAAAAGTAAATGTCGCTAAAAGTATGATAAAGCTTGCAGCGTGGCTGAAACGGCATTATGGCTGTACTATGAATCAGGCATTAAAGACGGTTATTCCTGTTAAGGACGAGGTCGGACATAAGCAGAAAAAGTCTGTCTGCCTTTTGGTTGATACTAAAAAGGCACAAGAACTTATAAGCATATATGAGAAAAAAGCGAAAGCTAAGTACAGGCTTATGTGTGCACTTATTGATGAACCTGTTATTGATATGGAGATAGTAAAAGACAAGCTTAATATTTCGCCAGCAACAGTAAAGGCACTTGAAGCAGACGGAATTATAAATGTCAAGGTTGAAAGTTACTATAGAAATCCTGTGTCTGATAAGCACATTTTTAATAAAAAGGTTGTGCTTAACGAGGAACAGCAAAGAGCCGTTGATACAATAGTGGAGGATTATGATAATAGAGCGTTCAATACATATCTTATACGAGGAGTAACCGGAAGCGGAAAGACAGAAGTGTATCTTGATGTTATTGAACATACTATTAATTCCGGACGGCAGGTTATAATGCTTATACCTGAGATAGCACTTACATTTCAGACTGTTCAGAGATTTTATCACAGATTTGGGGATAAAGTGTCTATTATTAATTCAAGAATGTCAAAAGGTGAGAGATATGACCAGTTCGTAAGAGCACTTAAAGGTGAAATAAGTATTATGATAGGTCCAAGATCGGCATTGTTTACACAGTTTCCTAATCTTGGACTTATTGTTATAGATGAGGAACACGAGGGTGCGTATATATCAGAGCAAGTCCCAAGATATCACGCCAAAGACCTTGCAATACATATTGCAAAGGAGGCGGGAGCTTCTGTTATACTAGGCTCTGCAACACCATCAATTGACAGCTATTACAGGGCAGAAGCAGGCGAGTATAAGCTTATAGAGCTTAATAACAGGGCAGGAGAGGCAAGCCTGCCACAGGTATATATAGCTGATATGAGACAGGAGTTAAAGACAGGTAACAGGACAATATTTTCAAGAAAGCTGTATGAGCTTATCAGTGACAGGCTTAATAAACACGAACAGATAATGCTGTTTCTTAATAAAAGGGGAACTGCCGGATTTGTTTCGTGCAGGTCGTGCGGCTATGTTATGAAATGTCCGCATTGTGATGTATCTATGACACTTCACAGGAATGGAAAGCTTGTATGTCATTATTGTGGATACGAGACTCATAATGTATCATTATGCCCTGAATGTGGTTCTAAGTATATCCTTGGCTTTAAGGCAGGAACAGAGGCTGTAGAGGATGCAGTTAAGAAGATGTTTCCTGCGGCAAGGGTATTAAGAATGGATATGGATACAACCAAAGGCAAAGGCGGACACGAGAATATATTAAGTGCATTTGCGACAGAACAGGCAGATATACTTATAGGCACGCAGATGATAGTAAAGGGACACGATTTCCCAAAGGTTACTCTTGTCGGAGTCGTGGCGGCAGATATATCCTTGTATGCAAGTGATTATAAGGCTGTTGAGCGTACATTCCAGCTTATAACACAGGCGGCAGGAAGAGCTGGACGAGGAGAAAGAAAGGGTGAAGTTGTAATACAGACATATTCACCTGATAATTATGGCTTGTTATGTGCGGCGGAGCAGAATTATAAGAGTTTTTATGAGCAGGAAATGTCTTACAGGAAGCTGCTTTCATATCCACCTGTTAATAATATGGTAAAGATTAACATAAGCAGTATTAATGAGAAGCTGTTATCAGAGCGTGCAGGAAATATTAAAGCTTTGATACAGCAGTATATTCAGGATAACAATACTGTTAAAGATGACAAGATTATAGTACTTGGTCCATCAAATGCTTCTATATACAAGATTAAAGATATATACACGAAGCAGATATATTTAAGAAGTTCAAGCTTTAAAGCACTTGAACTAATTATGGATATGCTGGATAATAATATTAATGGCAGTTCAGATTACAAGAATATTAACATTGCATATGATGTTAATTAAACATACGCATATGTTATTTGATTATGGAGGAAGTTATGGCAATCAGAAATATAAGAACATTAGGTGATGAGATATTAAGAAAAGAAGCAAAAGAAATAACTGAGATGACACCTAGAATACAGGAACTTATTGATGATATGTTTGAAACAATGTATGAGGCTAATGGAGTTGGACTTGCAGCTCCACAGGTAGGAATAAGAAAGAGATTAGTAGTAATTGACTGTGGTGATGATCCAATAGTGCTTATTAACCCTGTAGTTCTTGAGACAAGTGGTTCACAGACAGGACAGGAGGGCTGTCTTAGTGTTCCGGGTAAGGTTGGTATCGTGACAAGACCATCTTATGCCAAGGTTAAGGCACTTAATGAAGATATGGAAGAGATTATCGTTGAGGGTGAAGAACTTCTTGCAAGATGTCTTTTACACGAGATTGATCATCTTGACGGAGTAATGTATGTTGATAAGGCAGAAGGTCCACTTATGGAAACTGAAACGGAGGAAGATTAATATTGAAGGTTGTATTTATGGGAACTCCTGACTTTGCAGTTGGGACGTTAAAGGAACTTATTGATAACCAGTATGATGTAGTGGCTGTTGTGACACAGCCGGACAAGCCAAAGGGAAGAAGCAAGGAGCTTGTATTTTCACCTGTTAAGGAAGAAGCTGTTAAGAATAATATACAGGTTCTTCAGCCAGAAAGAGCAAGAGATGAAGCATTTGTTGAAGAATTAAGAAAATATAATGCTGATGTGTTTGTTGTTGTTGCATTTGGACAGCTATTGCCTAAGAGTATTATTGATATGCCACGTCTTGGATGTATTAATGTACACGCTTCACTGCTTCCTAAGTACAGGGGTGCCTCTCCAATCCAGTGGGCAGTAATAGACGGATGTGAGTATTCCGGTGTTACGACTATGAAGATGGATGAGGGGCTTGATACAGGAGATATTCTTTTGGTAGATAAGGTTAAACTTGATAAGAAAGAGACAGGCGGAAGCCTTTTTGACAGATTAAGCATAGTTGGTGCTAAGCTTCTTATTAAGACACTTGAAGGACTTGAGACTGGAAGCATTATACCAGAAAAGCAGAACGAAGCTGAAAGCTCATATGTCAAAATGCTTAAAAAGTCAATGGGAGAGCTTGATTTTACTAAGAGTGCCAGACAGATTGAGTGCCTTATAAGAGGACTTAATCCCTGGCCAAGTGCATTTACACATCTTAATGGCAAAATGTTAAAAATATGGGATGCAGATGTTGTGAATGACAGTGATGATATTATAAATAACAATAATGTTTCAAAGGAATGTGAAGCTGGAACAGTATGTTATGTAGATAAGAAGACATTTATTATAAAATGCGGAAAAGATTATCTTAAGGTTAATGAACTTCAGCTTGAGGGTAAGAAGAGAATGTCAACAGATGCCTTTCTTCTTGGAAGCCACGTTGAAGAAGGGACTGCATTAGGGTAATTAGTTATATTATAATGGAGAATAATCTGTATGGAAGTTAATTTAAGAGCGGTTGTACTCGATATTTTGGAAGAAATAGAGAGTAACAATGAATTTTCACATATAATAATCAACAATGCACTTTTAAAGTACCAGTATCTTGATAAGAGTAAAAGATCATTTATCAATAAGCTGTCTTTAGGCATTATAGAGAGCCAGATAGAATTAGATTATATTATTAACAAGTATTCAAAGACACCAGTTAAGAAGATGAAGCCTGTTATAAGAAGAATTGTAAGAATGGGTGTATATCAGATAATATATATGGATAATGTGCCTGATAGTGCAGCTTGTAATGAGGCTGTCAAGCTTGCTGTAAAGAGGGGATTTGCGGGGCTTAAGGGTTTTGTTAATGGTGTGTTAAGAAATATATCACGCAATAAAGACAATATTGAATATCCAGATTATAATAAAAGTCCATATGAATATCTGTCTGTTAAGTATTCTATGCCAATGTGGATAATTGAGCTGTGGTCAGGGCAGATGTCAATAGATACTGTTAAATCCGTGCTTGAGGGTATGAAGTGTGAGAAGAAGACATATATAAGATGTAATACATCAAAGGCTTCCAGGGAACAGATTAAAGAACTTCTTCAGCGTGAGAATGTGACAGTAAAAGAAGTAGAGAATATACCATATGCGTATGAGATATCCGATTATGATTATATCGCAGGGCTTAAAAGCTTTCAGGATGGTATGTATCAGATTCAGGATATCAGCTCAATGCTTGCAGGTGAATACACAGCACCAAAAGCGGGAGATACAATAGTTGACGTATGCGGTGCACCGGGCGGAAAGTCAATTAATGCCGCACTTAAGATGTCAGAACAGGGGGATTGCGGCAGGGTAATCGCCAGAGATTTGTCAGATTACAAGGTTGCACTTATTGATGAGAATATTAAGAGGCTTAATATCACTAATATACAGACACAGGTATATGATGCACTTGATTGTGATGAAAGTCTGATTAATAAAGCTGATATTGTTATAGCTGACCTTCCTTGTTCAGGTCTTGGGATAATAGGAAGAAAGCCGGATATAAAATATAATGCTTCGCCTGAAAAATTGCAGTCACTTGTAGATCTTCAAAGAGATATTTTAAAGGTTGTATCACGCTATGTTAAGAGTGGTGGAGTGTTAATGTATAGCACTTGTACAATTAACAGGGCAGAAAATGAGGATAATGCCGACTGGATATGTAAAGAATTAGGCTTTACGAAAGACGGAGAGTATCATCAGCTGCTTCCTGCCAATAATTCAGGAATGGACGGTTTCTTTGTCGCTCGTCTTATTAAGAATTAAACAGGGGAATGTAAATATATTTAAGAAATAACAGATAAATGGAATGGAGTATGGCTATGCCGCATAAGACTGATATAAAATCATTGAATTACAATGAACTTGTACAATATGTCGAGAGTATTAATGAAAAGAAATTCAGAGCTGCCCAGTTATATTCGTGGATGCACGAGAAACTGGCAGAAAGTTATGATGAGATGACCAATATTTCCGATAAGCTTAAGGATACTTTAAAGGAAGATACCTTGTATACAAGTCTTAAGATTGTAAAAATGCAGGAGTCAAGGATAGACGGCACTAGAAAGTACCTTTTTGAGCTTTATGACGGCAATCTTATAGAAAGTGTATTTATGAAGTATCATCACGGCAATTCGGTATGTATTTCATCACAGGTCGGCTGCAAAATGGGCTGTCGTTTCTGCGCATCAACTCTTAATGGATGTGTAAGAAATCTTTCACCATCAGAAATGCTTGACCAGATATACAGAATAAGCAGGGATACTAATGAGAGAGTAAGCAATGTTGTTATAATGGGTTCTGGTGAGCCTATGGATAATTACGATAATGTTATTAAATTCATAGAACTGCTTAACAGTGAAAGAGGACTTAATATAAGCCAGAGAAATATAACAGTATCAACCTGTGGAATTGTGCCTAAGATAAAAGAACTGGCAGATCTTAAGTTACAGATAACACTTGCAATATCGCTTCACGCACCTAATGATGAGTTAAGAAAGACTATGATGCCTATTGCTAATAAATACAGCATAGCAGAGATTATGGATGCGTGCAGGTATTATCTTGATAAGACAGGACGAAGAATATCATTTGAATATAGTCTGGTTAAGGGCGTTAATGATACTAAAGAATGTGCCAATGAGCTTATAGAGCTTGTAAAAGGGCTTAACTGTCATATTAATCTGATACCGGTTAATCCGATTAAGGAAAGAGATTATGAGCAGTCAGAGAAGAATTCTATAAAGAATTTTAGGGATATGCTTGAAAGAAAAGGAATTAATGCGACTGTCAGACGTGAGATGGGGCGCGATATAGACGGTGCCTGTGGACAGTTGAGACAGAATCATATAGATGAGAATTCTGCCATATAGAGCCAGCTGCATAAAAAGTGGCTGAAATATGTCGCATTTTTATAGCTGGTATGATAATATATATTGATATGGGATACTATTCATTAATAGTAAAACTGATACATTAAAGAATGGATGGAGAATGAAATGAACGCATTTGCAACAACAGATGTAGGAATTGAAAGAAATGTCAATCAGGACTATGTCTATGCAAAGCTTGATGATATAGGGTGTCTGCCTAATCTGTTTATTGTGGCAGACGGTATGGGAGGACATAAAGCTGGTGACACAGCGTCAAGATATACAGTTGAAACGCTTGTTGAATTATTAAAAGAGTCAGAAGGCAAAGATCCTTTAGCAACAATAGATAATAACATTAAGCTTGTCAACACACTGCTTCTTAGAAAGGCAGGCGAGTCGGAAGAATATAATGGAATGGGAACTACATTAGTGGTAGCCAGCATATTTGACAATACTTTAAGAGTAGCCAATGTGGGTGACAGCAGATTGTATGTAATCGGAGAAGATATAATCCAGATTACAAGAGACCATTCGTGGGTGGAAGAAATGGTACAGCGGGGCGAAATTGACAGAAAAGCTGCAAGAACCCATGAGAAAAAGAATGTTATCACAAGGGCAATAGGTGGCTATGACACCGTCGAAGCCGAGATGTTTTCAGTTGATCTTAAAAAGGAAGATATGATACTTATGTGTTCTGATGGATTGACTAATATGTTAGAAGACCAGGAGATATTTCATATAATAAAGAGCAGCCACGATATCAGGGAAGCCGCAGAAAGGCTTGTAAGCAGGGCCAATGATAATGGTGGCAGAGATAACATATCAGTGATTTTAATTGAACCATAGGCAGAGAGGTAATTTAATGATGTTAAGAGAAGGAATGTTTTTAGCTGACAGATATGAGATAATTGAACAGATTGGTACAGGCGGAATGGCAGATGTATACAAAGCCAAATGCCACAAGCTTAACAGATATGTTGCAATTAAAGTTATGAAGTCAGAATTTAGCCAGGATAAGACATTTGTAAGCAAATTCTGGGCTGAGGCCCAGTCAGCTGCCGGACTTACTAATCCTAATGTTGTAAATGTGTATGATGTCGGTGTTGAGAATGGCATATATTACATAGTTATGGAACTTGTTGAGGGAGTTACCCTTAAGAAGTATATTGAAAAGAGAGGCAAACTTCCATATAAAGAGGCTGTAAGCATTGCTATACAGGTAGCTAATGGTATGGATGCAGCTCATAAACATAATATTGTCCATAGGGATATTAAGCCACAGAATATAATTATATCTAAAGAGGGCAAGGTTAAGGTTACTGATTTCGGTATTGCCAAGGTAGCTTCAACAGCAACAATTAATACATCAGCTTCTATGGGGTCTGTACATTATATATCACCAGAACAGGCAAGAGGCGGCTATTCGGATGAGAGAAGTGATATATATTCACTTGGTATTACATTATTTGAAATGCTCACTGGAACAGTTCCATTTGACGGAGATACAGCAGTATCAGTAGCTGTACAGCATATTCAGGATACAATACCAGCACCATCTCAGCTTGTTGAGGGAATACCAGTAAGTGTTGATAAGATAGTTCTTAAATGTACACAGAAGAAGACAGACAGGCGTTATCAGTCTGCCTATGACCTTATAGTAGATTTAAAGAAGTCACTTGTTATGCCGGAGGACGATTTTGTAAAGCTTGCTCCTATGTATGACACATCAGTTAATGATAACTATGCACAGACTGATTCAGATGATGAGGATATAGATGAGCAGGAAGAAGATGACGGCTTATTAGGTGAGGATACATTTGCAGATATTGATGATAATATAGATGAGGAAGAAGATGATAACGATATTGATGATGAGAGTAATGATAAGTTAGAGCTTATTATGAAGTGTATCGGTATAGGAATTGCAGTTATAATTCTTATTATCACAATATTTGTTGTTGTAAAGCTTATAGGAAGCGGCAAGAGTTCATCTAACAATAACAGTCAGGCTTCTAATCAGGTTACAACTGCTGTGTCTGGCAATTCAAAGGCATCAGATATGGTTACAGTACCAGATGTAGTTGGAATGACTAAGGACGATGCAATAAGTGCACTTAATAAAGTTGGTCTTGGCTATAAAGCCGTGACACAGAGTTCAGATACAGTTGCAGAGAACAGTGTAATAAACCAGGGCAATGTAGGTGGTTCTAAGGTTGAGAAGAACTCACAGATTGTTCTTACAATAAGCAGTGGCAGGGAAACTAAGAATGTCACAGTTCCTAATGTAAAGGGTAAGACAGAAGAAGAAGCAAAAGAGCTTATTGAAAATGTTAATCTTGTCGTTTCTGTTGATTATGTATACAGCAGTACAGTAGAAGCCGGAAAGGTTGTTAAATACAGCCCATCTGGAACAGTAACAGAAGGTACAACAGTTACAATAGAAGTAAGCCGTGGAAAGCAGGTAACTAAAGCCACAGTTCCTAATGTAATAGGAATGACAGAAAGCCTTGCCAATCAGTCTATCGAGGCAGCCGGGCTTAAGGTATCAGTAAAATATGAGACTTCATCTAAGGCATCATATGGTACTGTTACTTCACAGACACCTTACTCTGGTGGTGACACTGTAGAGTCTGGAACAACTATAACTATATATGTAAGCCACTATACAAGCTCAACAACTTCTACTACAGCATCAGGTTCAGGCAGCAGTAATAGTAACAGCAATAACAACAGTAACGGCAATAGCAATAGTAACGGCAATAATAGTGGTTCTAACACATCGGGCAATAGCAGTGGAAGCAATACATCAAGTGGCAATGGCAGTTCTAATACAGGAACGGGCAATACAAGCAATTAGAGTATAGGAAGTCTTATGCAGGGAAAGATAATAAAGGGAATTGCAGGATTTTATTATGTCCATATAGAATCCTGTGGTATATATGAATGTAAGGCAAAAGGAATATTCAGGAATAAAAAGATAAAGCCGCTTGTCGGGGATAATGTTATTATAGATATAATAGATAACGATAAGATGACAGGTAATATCATACAGATACTTCCAAGAAAGAATGAGCTTATAAGACCAGCTTCTGCGAATATAGATCAGGCTATGGTAATATTTGCTGTAAAATCACCAGAACCTAATTATAATCTTCTGGACAGATTTATAATGATGATGGATTATCAGAATGTGCCTACAGTTGTAGTGTTTAACAAAATAGATCTGGTAGAAGATGACACATTAGAAGAGCTTTCTGACATATATGAAAAATGTGGCTGTAAAGTCATATTTATAAGTACTTATGATAATAAAGGAATAGACATAGTTCTTAAGACACTTGAGAAAAAGACGACAATATTAGCTGGACCATCAGGTGTTGGCAAGTCGTCACTTACCAATCTTATACTTCCGCAGGAAGTGAGTGCAACTGGTGATGTGAGCAGGATTGGAAGAGGAAGGCATACAACAAGACATTCGGAGATATTTAATGTGAGCGATGCTACATATATATGCGACACGCCGGGCTTTACATCTCTTAATATTCCAGAACTTGAAAAGGAACAGATAAGATTTTATTTTGAGGAATTCAGTGAATATGAAGGGCAGTGCAGATTTAATGGCTGTGTTCATATTAATGAGCCTGACTGCAGGGTTAAGGAAGCGGTTGAGGCAGGATTAATAAGCAGAAGACGTTATACAAGTTATGTAGAGATATATGACGAGGTAAAGAACAAGAAGAAATATTAATTATAGATTAGCGATAATTGATTATCTATATGCCAGGGCTGGCTGTATAGGTTAAATAATATTAATTACACAGAAATGAGGAATATAATGACTATATTATCACCTTCAATATTATCAGCAGATTTTAAAAATCTTGAGAAAGATATTAAAGCAATTGATGAAGCAGGAGCAGAGTATATACATATTGATGTCATGGACGGCAGGTTTGTTCCAAGCATTTCCTATGGTATGCCTGTTATCAAATCAATAAGAAGCTGTACAAGCAGAGTATTTGATGTTCATCTTATGATCGAAGAACCAATCCGTTATATAGAAGAATTTGTAAAATGTGGTGCGGATATAATAACTGTCCACGTTGAGGCGTGCGAAGATGTTGTTGCCACAATTGAAAAGATACGGGAATGTGGTGTCAAAGCAGCTATTACACTTAATCCAGAGACACCAGTAAAGGCTATTGAGCCTTATCTTTCATTGGTGGATATGGTGCTTGTTATGAGCGTTCATCCTGGCTTTGGCGGACAGAAGTTCATACCGGAGTCATTAGAAAAGGTTAAGCAGATTAAAGCAAAGCTTATAGAAAAAGGTCTTGATAACGTAGATATTGAGATAGATGGTGGAATTAATATAGAAAATCTCGTATCAGTGCTTGAAGCTGGAGCTAATGTAATAGTTGCAGGTTCGGCTGTGTTTAAGAATGATGCAGGAGCTAATGTTAAGAGATTTAAGGAGATAATGAGCACATATTAAAATTATGTCCTGTAGATAAAAAGATGGTGACACGTTAATTCGTGCCACCATCTTTTATATAATTCTTTGTCAGAAGTTGGAACAAATCCTATATTATCTGACTTGTAGAACTTATATTATTATAAATATATAATTATTAATGTACTAATATTATTATACGTTGAAACGGAATAATATTACATCGCCGTCTTTAACAACATAGTCTTTCCCTTCCATACGTACAAGACCTTTTTCCTTGGCTTTAGTATAAGAGCCACAGTCAAGTAAATCCTTATAGTTGACAACTTCTGCTTTGATAAAGCCTCTCTCGAAATCGCTGTGGATTTTACCTGCAGCACCAGGAGCTTTAGTTCCGTTAGTTATTGTCCAGGCTCTTGTCTCTGTCTCACCAGCAGTTAAGTAACTTATAAGACCTAATATTCTGTAGCTTGCAGCGATAAGCTTATCAAGACCAGAAGAACTAATTCCAAGGTCCTCTAAGAACATTTTCTTTTCATCATCATCAAGTTCTGAGATTTCCTGTTCAATCTGTGCACATATAACGAATACTTCGCAGTTATCCTTTTTAGAATATTCACGTACACTCTGTACATATTCATTGTTAGCACCATCATCGGCAAGGTCATCTTCTGATACATTAGCAGCGAATATAACAGGTTTGCTTGTAAGAAGATTGTATTCTCTCATAAATGATTCTTCGTCTTCATCTTCACATTCAAAGTTCTTGGCAAGATTACCAGCCTCAAGGAACTTAAGAAGTCTTTCGATAAGGTCACATTCTTTAGCAATGTCCTTATTATTGTAGGAAGCACGCTTCTGCTTAGCAAGACGTCTTTCAAGAACTTCCATATCAGAAAAGATTAATTCAAGGTTGATTGTCTCAATATCTCTTACAGGGTTGACAGAACCATCAACGTGAACAATATTAGAGTCCTCAAAACATCTGACAACGTGAACGATTGCATCAACTTCTCTTATATTAGCAAGGAACTGGTTACCAAGACCTTCACCTTTAGAAGCACCCTTAACAAGACCAGCTATATCAACGAATTCGATAACGGCAGGTGTAATCTTTGCTGAATTATAAAGTGCTGCAAGCTTATCAAGTCTTTCATCTGGTACGGCAACAATTCCTACATTAGGGTCTATTGTACAGAATGGATAATTGGCTGATTCTGCTCCAGCCTTAGTTAAAGAATTAAAAAGTGTACTCTTTCCAACATTAGGAAGACCAACTATTCCAAGTTTCATATATTCTCCTCATTTCCAACATAAATGTGTATCATATGCAGATTTATGTTTAGTAAATATACGCAGTAACGCAACCTGTATTTTAACATATCTTTTCCTAAAGCTCAACTAATTACATACAATCAGATGGTGTGAGTGTTAAAATTACTATTTTTATGTGTATATACATAGGATTGTATATTTTACGGGCATAATATAGTGCAAAAGTTTAAAAAAATTTTATAAATTAGTGGAAAACACTTGTATTTTGCACAAAATCAGTATAGAATTGTTCTCAAAGTGGAGAAAAGTGGTAGCAAGTGGTTACAAGTGGGGGAAAGGAGGAACGATTGCTATGTTTATGGGCGAATATGGACATACAATAGATGCCAAAGGCAGAATAATCGTTCCTGCGAAGTTCCGCGAAAGCCTTGGGGATAATTTTATTATCACTAAGGGACTTGATAACTGTTTATTTGTATACACTAATGAAGAGTGGCAGAGATTCGAGGAGAAGCTTAAGACTCTGCCTCTTACTAATAAGAATGCCAGAACATTTACAAGATTCTTTCTTGCAGGAGCAGCAGATGTCGAATTAGACAAGCAGGGAAGAATTCTTATACCATCTGTATTAAGAGAGTTTGCTTCGTTACAGAAGGATGTAGTATTTGTAGGTGTTGGAAGCAGGATAGAGATATGGAGTAAAGAAAGCTGGAATGACAGTATAAGCAATTATGATGACAATATGGACGAGGTCGCAGAGAATATGGACAGTCTGGGATTCACCATATAATTAATTGCTGATATAGCAGGCGGAAAGGAGATTAGTATGGAGTTTAAGCATAAGTCAGTTCTTTTATATGAGACGGTAGATGAATTGAATATTAAACCCGATGGCATATATGTTGACGGAACTCTTGGCGGCGGCGGACATTCATACGAAATCGCAGGAAGACTTTCCGAGGGTGGAAGATTGATAGGAATAGATCAGGACGAAGATGCCATAAAGGCAGCAAGTAAGAGATTAGAACCATATATGGACAGGGTTACAATCGTAAGAAATAATTACTGTAATATGGACAAAGTCCTTGATGAGTTAGGAATAGATAAAGTTGATGGAATTATGCTGGATCTGGGTGTTTCATCATATCAGTTAGATGCGGCTGACAGAGGGTTTACATATAATGTGGACACAGCACTTGATATGAGAATGGATCAAAGACAGGAGATTACAGCTAAAGATATTGTTAATGAATACAGCGAATTTGATCTTTACAGAATAATAAGAGATTATGGTGAGGACAGGTTTGCTAAGAATATAGCTAAGCATATAGTGGCTGCAAGACAGGAAAAGCCAATTGAGACAACATTTGAGCTTAACGATATTATAAAGGCAGCTATACCTATGAAGGTAAGGGCGACAGGTGGACATCCATCTAAGAGAACTTATCAGGCTATAAGAATTGAACTTAATAAAGAATTGGAAGTGCTAGAGAATTCCATAGATATGATGATTGACAGGCTTAAGCCAGAAGGAAGACTTTGTATAATAACATTTCATTCTTTAGAAGACAGAATAGTAAAGACAAGGTTTAGGAATAACGAGAATCCTTGTACCTGTCCACCAAGCTTTCCTGCGTGTGTGTGCGGTAAAGTACCGAAGGGCAGGGTGATTACAAGAAAGCCTGTAGTTCCAACAGATGAAGAGATTAATGAAAATAGCAGATCAAAGAGTTCTAAGTTAAGAGTATTTGAAAGGGTATAATGGGAGGTAGTGTAAAGTGGAAAAGAGAAGTAGAGCAGAGTACAGAAGAAATTCAAGAAATGTAAGCAAAGTGCCGTATGAATATGGTAGTGCGGTAAGACAATTAAATATCGCTGAACCACTTAAAACCCCAGATGAATCCCAGCAGACACAGAAGGAAATCAACAGAGAAATAAGAAGGCAGAGACAGAAGCAGATAAGACGCAATAATAAGATTAATCTTATGTATACAGTTGCAGTTGCGAGTGTTGCTGCAGTTGTCTTCTTTATATGTTATCAGTACCTTAATGTTCAGGCAGCAGCTAAGACTAATTCAGATATGATAGCTGAGTTAAAGAGCGAGCTTAGCACATTAAAGGAGAATAATGACGTATTAGAGTCAGATATTAATGCAAGCATAGATTATGATGCTATATATGATACAGCAGTTAATGAATTAGGAATGGTGTATCCAGAAAAGAAGCAGGTTATTACATACGATTCTAAAGAGAGCGAATATGTAAAGCAGTATAAAGATGTTCCTGAAAGCAATTAATATTCAGGTAAAATAATATAATAAGAGGTACTTATGGTAAGCGATGAACAGTTAAAAAAGAATAAGTACAGAAGAAAAAAAGTTATGCTTAAACGTGTTCACACCAAAGGAATGGTTGCACTTGTAATGGTAGTAGTAATTCTTATGGCATTAGGTGGACAGGTATTCAGAATTAATTATACACACGGAGAGACATATGCGAAGGCAGTGTTAGATCACCAGACATATACATCAACAGAACTACCTTATAAGAGAGGTCAGATATTAACTGGTGATGGAACTGTGCTTGCATACAGTGAGAGAGTATATAATCTTATATTAGATGTCAAGCTTATGCTTTCAGATGGAGAATATAAAGAACCTACATTATCAGCTCTTTGTAAATATTTTAATTTAAACAGAAGTGAGCTTGAGCAAAAGGTGAGTGAGAATTCACAGAGCAGGTATCAGAAGCTTTTATCAAACCTTACTACAGATCAGATAGCAGATTTTAAAAATCTTATGGCAGATTCAACTGAGGGAAAGAATATTAAAGGTGTATGGTTTGAGGACAGCTATATAAGAAAATATCCTCTTGGAACATTTGCAAGTGATGTTGTTGGATTTGCGAGTGCCACTAATGGTGGTGAACTTGGAATTGAAAGCCAGTATGATGAGGAATTAACTGGTACCAATGGAACAACATATAGCTATGTAGATGAGGGACTTGAGGTTACAGAGACTCAGAAAAATGCTGTTGATGGCAATAATATAGTTACAACACTTGATTATAATGTACAGTCGATTATTGAGAAATGCATATTAGAATATAATGAAGAAAAGCCTTCAAAGAATACAGCAGTAGTAGTGGCAGACCCATCTAATGGTGAGATACTTGGAATGGCTAGTTATCCAACCTTTAATCTTAATGATCCAAGAAAATTAACTGGTATGTATACAGATGAGGAGATTAAAGATATGTCTGATGAAGAATACAGAAATAACCTGTATTCTTTATGGACTAATTATTGTGTGTCAGAAAGTTATGAGCCAGGTTCAACATTTAAACCAGTAACGGTAGCCTCAGCTTTGGAGGAAGGTGTTGTAAAGGATGGTGATACATATGTATGCAAGGGATTTGAAACTGTAGCTGATTATAAATTAAAGTGTCATGTGTTCAGTACAATAGGTTCACATGGTTCACTTACAGTTGAGCAGGCACTTATGAATTCCTGCAACCCGTATATGATTCATCTTGCACTTGAGATGGGTAACAGCAGATTTGCATATTACCAGTCATTGTTTGGATTTGGAAAGATAACCGGAATAGATCTTCCAGGTGAGACAACAGGTATCGTATATGGTGACCGTATGACAACTATTGATGCGGCTTGTAATTCATTTGGACAGACTATTAATGTTAATATGATGCAGATGATGGCGGCATATTGTTCGATTATTAATGGTGGTATGCTTTACCAGCCACATATTGTAAAGAGAATTGAATCAGCCAATGGTGAAGTTGTAAAGGAATATAAGGCTAATCTTGTAAGACAGACAATTACAGCTTCAACATCAAAGCTTTTAAGAAGATATCTTAAGAATACAGTAGAAGAAGGAACAGCCAAGAAAGCAGGCGTTACAGGATATTCAGTTGCTGGTAAGACAGGAACAGCCCAGAAGGGTGATAGAAAGGATAACAAGTGGATTATATCATTTATAGGACACGCACCGGCAGAAAATCCTAAGTTTGCAATATATGTAGTTATTGATGAGCCATATGGAACTACAGGAACATCAGGAAGTTCAGCAGATGTGCTTACACTTACACACAATATACTTGAAAAGCTTCTTCCATATATGAATGTATACAAGGATGCCTCAGACGAATATGAGGATACAAGTTCAAGTCCTGATGAATTAACAGTTGATGGGATACCAGCAGGCACAGCTTCATCTAATTAAGCTGTTAAGTAATAATAAGTATAAGAATAACCCTGAATAAACTTTCATAATAATAAGTAAGTTTATTCGGGGTTATTGTATTAGTGACAGAAAGAATTAAGCTTAATGAAGATGAGAGATATGGTTATTTTGTAAGAACAAGACATAGAAAGAAGCTTCTGGTGGTTATAGTAAGCCTTGTGCTTATAATGTCACTGCTCACAGTAAGAGTTGGATATATAATGACCGTCAGGGCTGAATATTACAGCGTGCGTGCAACAGAGCTTCACGAGAGGGAGAGAGCCATAAAGGCTATGCGCGGAAGAATTCTTGATACTAATGGAGTTGTCCTTGCTGACAATACGACTGTGTGTACAATATCCGTTATTCACAGCCAGATAGATAAGCCGGAAGAAGTTATTAAAATGCTTTGTGACAATCTTGATATGGACGAAGCAGCTGTAAGAAAAAAGGTTGAAAAGGTATCGTCAATTGAAACTATAAAGACCAATGTTGATAAAGATACAGGAGATATAATAAGGAAAGCTGGCTTAAATGGAGTTAAGGTAGATGAGGATTATAAAAGATATTATCCTTATGATACGCTTGCTTCCAAGGTGCTTGGCTTTACAGGAAGTGATAATCAGGGAATAGTCGGACTTGAGGCTAAGTATGATGTATATCTTGCTGGCAATAATGGCAGGATACTTACACTTACCGATGCATGGGGTACAGAGATAAAAAATGCAAAAGAGGGAAGGTTAGAGCCGCAGAGAGGTCAGGATTTATATATAAGCATAGATATGAATATACAGTCATATGCCCAGCAGTTAGCATATACAACGCTTGCAAAGAAAAATGCTAAGCGGGTGTCAATAATAGTTATGAATCCTAATAATGGAGAGTTGTATGCAATGGTCAACGTGCCTGAATATAATCTTAATGAGCCGTATGTACTTAATTACGAGGTGGAAGATGACGGCAGTTCAGGCAATAAAATGGATCTTCTTAATAATATGTGGAGAAATTTCTGCATTAATGATACTTATGAGCCAGGTTCAGTGTTTAAAATGGTAACTGCAACAGCAGCACTTGAAACCAAAGTTGTAAGTTTAAGTGACTCCTATACCTGTTCAGGTTCAACGCTTGTTGGTGACAGGCGCATAAGGTGTCATAAGACAACGGGCCACGGAACACAGGATTTTACGCATACAGTTATGAATTCCTGCAACCCTGCATTTATTGAATGGGGAAGAAGGGTAGGTGTAGACAATTTCTATAATTATTGCGGTAAGCTTGGACTTTTGTCTAAGACCGGAATAGATATTGCTGGTGAGGCTTCAACGATTATCCACAATAAAGAAAACGTTGGTGAAGTAGAGCTTGCAACAATGTCATTCGGACAGTCATTTCAGATAACACCTATCCAGATGCTTCGTGCGGCGGCAGCAATTGTCAATGGTGGTAACCTTGTTACACCACATTTTGCGGTTAAGACAAGTGATGGTTCGGGGCAGACTTATAATGAGTTCTATTATTCTACAACTGAGAGCACAATTGACAAATCAACAAGTGATACTATGAGGGACATATTAAGGCAGGTAGTTGAGGAAGGCGGTGGAAAGAATGCATATATAGAGGGCTTTTCAATAGGTGGAAAGACAGCAACATCACAGAAGCTTCCAAGAGGTTCTGGAAAGTATATCGCTTCATTTATAGGATTTTCAAGTGTGGAAAATCCACAGGTTATTGCTATGTGTCTTATTGATGAGCCAGAAGGGGTATATTATGGCGGTACAATTGCAGCACCGGTCATAAGAGAGTTATATGAAAATATACTTCCGTACCTTAATAACAAGTAAGAAAATGCGTTAATAAAGCGTTAAAACAGTGTTTATCCGCTTTACAGATGGATAGGTGTAGAGTAAAATAAAGACAGTTGTTTAAAAAACGTATTATATGCGTGGTAATGGAGGAACATTATGGAATTAAATAATAAAAAGGTAATGGTAGTTGGTACTGGAATAAGTGGAATCGGTGCTATAGACCTTCTTAACAAAGCTGGTGCAGACTGTATTATATATGACGGTAACGAAAAGCTTTCAAGGGAAGATATATCAAAGAAACTTAAAGGCAATAAAGCAGAGATTATTATTGGAAAGCTGCCAGAGGATATAACTAATCAGGTCGACCTTCTTGTAATAAGTCCGGGCGTTCCGGTTGACAGTCCTATTGTTGAACAGTTTAAGAAAGCAGAAGTTCCAGTATGGGGCGAGATAGAACTTGCATATAATTATGATAAAGGCAGAATAATTGCCATAACAGGTACTAATGGCAAGACAACAACTACAGCTTTGGTAGGACAGATAGTGAAAGCCTATAATGAGAAGACATTTGTTGTTGGAAATATAGGTAATTCATATACGGGAGAAGTGCTTAATACAAGTAATGACTCTTATACAGTAGCAGAGATAAGCAGCTTCCAGTTAGAAACAATACACAAGTTCCATCCGGTTGTAAGTGCGATACTTAACATTACACCAGACCACCTTAACAGACATCATACAATGGAATGTTATTCCAAGACTAAAGAAAACATTTCTATGAACCAGACAAAGGATGATGTGTGTGTCCTTAATATGGAGGACGAAGAATTATACAGATTTGGAAGTGAGTGTCCAGCTAAGGTTGTATGGTTCTCAAGCAAGAGAAAGCCTGAGATTGGAGCATATGTTCAGGGAGATGATATAAGATATACGGATGGCACCACAGATGAGCTTATGCTTAATGTACACGATATGAACCTTCTTGGAACACATAACTATGAAAATGTATGTGCTGCTATAGCAATGACTAAGGCAGCAGGCATACCTGATGACATAATTGTACAGCAGGTAAAGAAGTTCAAGGCTGTAGAACACAGAATAGAATATGTAGCTACCAAGAATGATGTATGGTATTACAACGATTCCAAGGGAACTAATCCGGAAGCTTCTGTAAAAGCAATTGAGGCTATGGTAAGACCAACTATATTAATAGGTGGTGGTTATGATAAAGGCTCTGAATTTGATATGTATGTAAAAGCCTTCAAGGGCAAGGTAAAGAAGCTTGTTCTTATAGGCCAGACTGCTAATAAAATAGCCCAGACCTGTGATAAATACGGATTTAAGGACTATGTATTTGCTAATGATTTAAAAGAGGTAGTAGATATATGTGCAGCCAGCGCAGACAAAGGTGATGCAGTATTATTATCACCAGCGTGTGCAAGCTGGGGAATGTTTGATAATTATGAACAGAGAGGTGACATGTTCAAGCAATATGTCAATGAGCTTTAATTATGGCAAAGAAAAGAAGAAAAAGAAAGAATGGATTCTATTTTGATTACAGTCTTTTGTTTGTGCTTATATTCATTGTAGGTTTCGGACTTACAATGATATACAGTACAAGTTCTTACACAGCGCAGATTAATTATGGCAATCCGGAATACTATTTTAAAAGACAGCTTATATTTGACCTGTTAGGTTTTGTGTGTATGTTTTTTATAGCAAGATTTGTAGATTACCATATTTTAAAAAAGGCCGCTCCGTGGATATTTGTTATATCACTTTTAATGGTGTTAGCAGTTATTCCATTTGGACGTGAAAGCCACGGTGCTAAAAGATGGATATATATTGGTCCGATAAGCTTTCAGCCAGCAGAGCTTGTTAAGATAAGTGTTATTATTATGGCGGCGGCTAAGATGTGTGCGTCAGGAACAAAGATTAAAAAACTGTCACAGATAGCGAAAATATTTTTGGGCTGTGCAGTAATTCCGGCGGCTATGCTTTTTGGAATTACATCTAACTTAAGTAGTGCAATCATAGTATGTGGAATTGTGTTTGTTATGACATTTGTTGTATATCCTAATTACTGGGTTCACGGCGGAATTATCGGAATTATAATGGCAGGCTATATAGCAGGCAGGCAGTGGCTTAAGCAGGCTGTTGAAAATGGAGTCCAGTTTAAGAAGTTCCGTTTTACAAGACTTTTAGTATGGGTAGACCCTGAAAAGTACATAGACGGAAAAGGCTATCAGACTATGCAGGGGCTTTATGCCATAGGTTCTGGCGGACTTTTTGGTAAGGGACTTGGAAAGAGTATGCAGAAGTTAGGCTTCATACCAGAGTCGCAGAATGATATGATATTTTCAATAATATGTGAGGAGTTAGGACTGTTTGGTGCTGCGTGCGTTATTATGCTTTTTATAATAATGCTCTGGAGAATTATATATATATCACAGAACTCACCAGATTTGTTCGGTTCACTTCTTGCAGTTGGAATATTCGCCCATATAGCAATTCAGGTAATAGTTAATATTGCCGTTGTAACCAATGTATTTCCTAATACAGGCGTAACACTTCCATTTATAAGCTATGGAGGCACGGCGAGTCTGTTCCTGCTGGCAGAGTTAGGAATTGTGTTTAATATAAGTAGTCAGATTAGGTTAGAGAGATAGTTATGGCAAAGGCGAGAAAGAAAAAAAGGCTGTTCATAATATCTACTATTGTGGCAGCCCTGATAGCTGCGTGTGCGGCTGTCTATTTTGGATTTAGAACTGATAAGATAACATATGTGGGTAATTCCCATTATTCTAATGAAGAAATGACAAACAGAATATTTGGAAATGACACACCAAACACTGTATTGTATACACTGTTTGGCAATAAGAAAAAGACAATACCTTTCATTCAGAAATATGATGTTGAAATACAGTGGCCAAGAGGTATGTACATAACAGTCTATGAAAAGGCAGTTATTGGTTATATACGTTATATGGGCTGTAATATGTATTTTGACAAAGACGGTATTGTTGTTGAAAGTTCAACAGAAACTTTTGAAAAAGTTCCTGAGATAATAGGTCTTAAGTTTAATTCAATAGTGCTTGATTCCAAGCTTGAAGTCGGAGATGATGAAGTGTTCAGGCACATACTTGATCTGACACAGAGCTTTGATAAGTATAATCTTGATGTTTCAAAAGTATATTTTGACTCATCGGACAATGTAATATTGTATATAGACGAGGTTAAGGTATACCTTGGAAAGAGTGATGATTATACGGACAAGCTTTTTGAGTTAAAACAGATGGAAACCAAATTTGCAGGGCTTAAAGGTTCTTTGTATATGCAGGATTATACAAAAGACAGTTCGTCTATAATATTCAAAAAAGATGAATATAATTAAAACAAACTAAAATGATGTGTAAATATTCAGAATTGTACGCTTTAAAGTTCAATTTTTAGTGAAATAAAATGAAAAAATCAGTTGATATTTATTGCGAAAAATTATATCATTATAGATAAATGTATAAGGATTGATTAAAGGAGGCAACAACCTTGGTAGAAATAATTAACGAATCAGATTCATCAGCAAGAATTATAGTCATCGGCGTAGGTGGAGCAGGTAATAATGCTGTTAATAGAATGATAGATGAGAATATAAGCGGGGTAGAATTTATTGGTATTAATACAGATAGCCAGGCATTACAGTTCTGTAAAGCTCCAACAGCTATTCAGATAGGTGAGAAGCTTACTAAGGGACTTGGTGCAGGAGCCCAGCCTGAGATTGGTGAGAAGGCAGCAGAAGAGAATGTTGAAGAATTAACAGAAGCTATCAAAGGTGCGGATATGGTATTCGTTACTTGCGGAATGGGCGGCGGAACTGGTACAGGTGCAGCTCCGGTTGTTGCTAAGATTTCTAAACAGATGGGTATCCTTACAGTTGGTGTTGTTACTAAGCCTTTCAGATTTGAGGCAAGAACAAGAATGACTAATGCAGAATCGGGTATTGAGAAGCTTAAGGAGAACGTGGATACACTTATTGTAATTCCTAATGACAAGCTTCTTCAGATAGTAGACAGAAGAACAACTATGCCAGATGCCTTAAAGAAGGCTGATGAGGTATTACAGCAGGCAGTACAGGGTATTACAGACCTTATTAATGTACCAGGTCTTATCAACCTTGACTTTGCAGATGTTAAGACAGTTATGTCAGACAAGGGTATCGCACATATCGGTATCGGTAATGCTACAGGTGATGATAAGGCTATTGAAGCTGTTAAGCAGGCTGTTACAAGCCCACTTCTTGAGACAACAATCGAGGGTGCTACACACGTTATTATCAACGTATCTGGTGATATGAGCCTTGTTGAAGCAGATGAGGCTGCAAGCTATGTTCAGGAACTTGCAGGTGATAATGCCAATATCATCTTTGGTGCTATATATGATGAGACAGCTACAGACAGCGTAACAATAACTGTAATTGCTACAGGTATTGAAGATGTGAATGTCAATACTGCAATGGCGAAGTTCTCACCTAAGGCACAGGCAACACAGGGAGTTGGACAGACTGTTAAACCAGCAGTAAAGCCAGCATATACATATCAGGCTCCACAGACACCAGTTCAGCCAGCAGGCGGTATGACAGGTGCACAGTCTCAGACACCACTTCCAGGACTTAAGCAGCCAGCCCCTGTTACAAGCAATGTGAAGTCTAATGGTATTACAATACCTACTTTCCTTCAGAAGAACAGAAAGTAATTAATATAATCATTTAATCTGACAGATAGGTTGTCGGTTCATATACTTATTGGGCTTATATTATTGTTAATGAAATATTGATATTAAGGAACGCTTCGGCGTTCCTTTTTTATGTAATAGGAAATTCCAATAGAATCCCCTATTACATAAAAGGCACTATATGCCGATGATGCACACTCGCACGAAGATGTATTTTGTCGCAAGCGACCGTGCTCGGTGCGAGAATGTGTTTCACACATTCTTTTTTATTTCATAGCGAATTATATTAGAAAATTAATGTGACTCTGTGCTTTTGACAAATTTTGCATATTAAGTTATGTATACTTATTTTCGTTGCAGGAAAGCATTTTCTGTAAACTATTATGCAGGGTATACCTGATTGTGCAATGGAGGTGAGAGTGAATTGTAATATACATTGATGTATTATTTGGAATTAATTATTGTATGGATTTGATTGTTATGGTTATGGTAAACAAAATAATGCATTATCATACATCACTGCCCCGTCTGCTGCTTTCTTCCACTTTGGGGGCAATATGGTCAGTCATTGCAATATGTATTCCGGATGAATATAGGCTTTTCGTTAATTGGTGCACATATTTAATCATCACTGGATTAATGCTTATGATAATTAATAGTCCATTAAATATTATCAAGGGAAGTTCAGGAAAGATTAATTGGTTTGCTATAAGGAGTTATATAAAGGACTTGTTAAAAGGCGTAGCGGTAATGATTGGCATAGCAGTATTTCTTGGCGGTGCGATACATTTACTCGTGTACTATACATATGTTGGCTTTGTAATAAAGAATATAATGATAAACAACAGGCAGTTGGTTATATATGCAGTCGTGGCGTATCTTATGCTCATCATACTGGTACGAAGCAAAGAGAAGCTCAATAGAAAAATGCAGATATATGTAGTAACAGTGGTTATTGGGGACGAACGTATTACATTAAAGGGAATGATAGACACTGGAAACCAGCTTAGTGATTATTATTGTAATAAACCAGTAAATGTTATGGATAAGAAATGTTTTGACAAGGTTCTTTCTAAGATAAATGATTACAGCAGAATAAGATATCATCTTATTCCATACAGGAGTGTAGGTATGGACACAGGAATGATAGAGGTAATTACAGCAGATTACATATACATATCCAATGATGTTAAGACGAAAGCTTATAAAAATGTGCTTATAGGATTGTCAGAGGTATGCGTATCACAGGCAGGGGAATATCAGGCACTTATTAATGGACATATGATGCAATAATGAGCACAAAGATGCTCATCATATGCACCCCCAAAAGCGTCACGGGACATATGATGCAATAATAAACAGGGTATGTCGGCGGTGCTTTCGTATTCCTGTAAAGACAAAAGAAAGCACCGTAGAAAAGAGGAGTAAGATAGTGATTAAAGTGGCAGTTGCAGATCGTTTTCAGCTTAAGGTGGTACCTTCTATTAAGAATTTTTATATGATGGGGACAAGAGAAGTTCATTATATAGGAGGTACAGAGGTGCTGCCAGCACCGCTTGATATTGAGGAGGAGAAAAATGTGCTGGCAATGTTAAAGACTGATAATGACGATTATGCTAAGAAAATGCTTATAGAACATAACTTAAGACTTGTTGTATACATAGCCAAGAAATTTGATAATACAGGTGTTGGAGTAGAGGACCTTATATCAATTGGCACAATAGGTCTTATAAAGGCAATTAATTCATATGACAGGGATAAGAATATAAAGCTTGCAACTTATGCTTCAAGATGTATAGAGAATGAAATTCTTATGTATCTTAGAAGAAATAGCAAGGTAAAAGCAGAGGTGTCAATTGATGAACCACTCAATGTTGACTGGGATGGCAATGAACTTTTGTTATCTGATATTCTTGGAACTGAAGATGATGTGTGTTATAAAGACCTTGAAAATGAGGTTGAGATGAAAGCATTAAAGAGGGCGATTGGCAATTTGTCTGAGAGGGAGAGAATTATAGTCGATTTAAGATATGGTCTTAGTGATAAAGATGGAGAGGAAAAGACACAAAAAGAGGTCGCTGATATGCTTGGAATATCGCAGTCATATATATCAAGACTTGAAAAGAAGATTATAAAGAGATTAAAAAGAGAAATGGTGAGAAGCTGTTAAACATTTTACTTGACAATCCGCTTGTATTCTAAGAAAATAGAAAGGTATGGATTGGAGAGATAATAATGAATAATAAGAATAATACATCATTTAAGTGGGACAGAATATTCGGAGTGGCTTCATTAGCAGCTATATTAATATTTGCCGTAATGTTATATATTGACTGTGGAGCTTCTATAAGGTCAATTATGAATATAGGAAAGACAACATCAGATGAGGTAACTGATGATGGGCTTTTGCAGAACAATGAGGATAATAACAAAGAAAGTAATAATAAGACAATTAACTGGTCGTCTAAGGCAATAGTGTGTATAGATGCTCCTCACGGTGGAAGTGATACAGGACAGTACGACGGAACTAACTATGAAAAGACACAGATGTTATCTTTAGCTGACAGCGTTAAGAATGAGCTTGAAAGTGCTGGCGTTACAGTTGTTATGACAAGAACAACTGATACATCGGTGGATTATACCAAGCGTATAGAGATATGCAATAACGCCAAAGCAGCGGCACTTGTGTCATTTCATAGGGATATTACTGATAAGTCAGGAAGCAGTAAGGGAATAAGTGCGTGGATTCATACCTCTTCCCCATCTAACTCTAAAAGCCTTGCGAGTGATATTATGGAAGAGTTAAATGGAGTAGATGTAAGCTTATCGGGAGTGAATACGGGTACTCCTGATAATAAGAGCAAAGATTATTACCTGAACCAGCACAGCAAAGTAGCGAGCTGTATAATAGAGTTAGGCAATATGTACAGCAGTAAGGATAATAAACTTGTAACAACAGATATAGACAATACAGCTAAGCTTATAGCTGATGGAATTATGAAATACTTAGAACAGGCAGGTTATACGAATGGCAGTAATTAATCAGAAGAACATAAGAAATTTTTGTATTATAGCACATATTGACCACGGCAAGTCAACTCTTGCCGACAGAATTATAGAAAAGACAGGACTTCTTACAAGCAGGGAAATGCAGGAGCAGGTTCTTGATAATATGGATATTGAGAGGGAGAGGGGAATTACAATAAAGTCGCAGACAGTAAGAACTGTATACAGGGCTCAGGACGGCGAAGAATATATATTTAACCTTATTGATACTCCAGGTCACGTTGACTTTAACTATGAGGTATCAAGGGCACTTGCGGCTTGTGATGGTGCTGTACTTGTAGTAGATGCGGCACAGGGCATAGAGGCACAGACACTTGCCAATGTATATCTTGCACTTGACCACGACTTAGAGGTATTTCCTGTTATTAATAAGATTGATCTTCCAAGTGCAGAACCAGACAGAGTTAAAGATGAGATTGAGGATATTATCGGAATAGAGGCTCAGGACGCTCCGTTAATTTCAGCAAAAAATGGCATTAATATTGAGGAAGTTCTTGAACAGATAGTAAAGAAAATTCCAGCACCTACAGGTGATGCAGCTAATCCTTTATCTGCACTTATATTTGACTCATTATACGATGCATATAAGGGTGTTATTATATTTGTAAGAATAGTAGAGGGTACTGTAAAGAAGGGTACTAAGATAAGAATGATGGCAACCGGAGCAGTAGAAGAAGTAGTTGAGGTAGGTTACTTCGGAGCTGGTCAGTTCATACCTTGCGATGAATTAAGTGCAGGTATGGTTGGATATATTACAGCAAGTATCAAAAATGTTCAGGATACAAGAGTTGGTGACACTGTTACAGATAATGACAGACCAGTAGCAGAACCGCTTCCTGGTTATAAGAAGGTCAATCCTATGGTATACTGTGGTCTGTATCCGGCGGACGGTGCAAAATATCAGGATTTAAGAGAAGCATTGGAGAAGCTTCAGCTTAATGATGCTTCTCTCCAGTTTGAGCCAGAGACATCTATAGCACTTGGCTTTGGTTTCAGATGTGGTTTCTTAGGACTTTTACATCTTGAGATTATACAGGAAAGACTTGAGAGAGAATATAACCTTGACCTTGTAACAACAGCACCGGGTGTTATATATAAAGTCCATAAGACTAATGGTGAAGTTATAGACCTTACTAATCCGTCTAATATGCCTGATCCATCAGAGATAGACTATATGGAAGAACCTATGGTAAGTGCTGAGATTATGGTTACAACCGAATTTGTTGGACCTATTATGAAACTTTGCCAGGAACGCCGTGGTGTATACAACGGTATGGAATATATAGAACAGACAAGAGCACTGCTTAAGTATGACCTTCCGCTTAATGAGATAATATATGACTTCTTTGATGCGTTAAAGTCACGCTCAAGAGGTTACGCTTCATTTGACTATGAAATGAAGGGATATGAGAGGTCTAACCTTGTTAAGCTTGATATTCTTATCAACAAGGAAGAAGTGGATGCACTTTCATTTATTGTATTTGCAGGAAGTGCGGAGGAACGTGGAAGAAAGATGTGCGAGAAGCTTAAGCAGGAAATTCCTAGACAGCAGTTTGAGATTCCTATTCAGGCGGCTATCGGAAGCAGGGTTATAGCAAGGGAAACTGTTAAGGCACTTCGTAAGGATGTACTTGCCAAGTGTTACGGTGGTGATATTTCCCGTAAGAAGAAGCTTCTTGAAAAGCAGAAGGAAGGAAAGAAGAGAATGCGTCAGATTGGTAACGTAGAGATACCACAGAAAGCATTTATGAGTGTATTAAAGTTAGATGAAGAATAATAACGAACTGGGGATATATATACATATCCCCTTTTGTATGCAAAAATGTATATATTGTGATTTCTTATCTGCACCAGCAGATGATAAGACGAAAAGCAGTTATGTTAAAGCTTTAATTAATGAGATAGCATTAAGTGAGGCTGGTCTTGATAAAAATGTAACTTCAATATTTATCGGTGGTGGAACTCCGTCAGCAATAAATGCTGAATATATTAAAGATATATTAGAGGCTGTAAAGCAAAGATATCGTGTTGATGGCAATGCAGAGATAACAATAGAATGTAATCCAGGTACAATAAATAGTGAAAAAGCATACATTTACAGGGAAGCTGGGATTAACAGAATAAGCTTTGGATTGCAGAGCACTGATGATAAAGAGCTTCGTATGCTTGGAAGAATTCATACATTTGAACAGTTTAAGAACAGCCTTGCCATAGCAAGGAATGCAGGCTTTACTAATATCAATATAGACCTTATGTCAGCACTTCCGGGTCAGACCATAGAAAGCTTTACCAGAGTGCTAAAGGAGGCTGTATCACTTAATACAGAGCATATATCTGTATACAGTCTTATAATAGAAGAAGGCACAAGGCTGTATGATAACATAGACAATTATCCGGATATTCCTGATGATGATGACGACAGGAAAATGTATGCACTTACTAAAGAGATATTAGGTCAGGCAGGTTATGAAAGATACGAAATATCCAATTATGCCAAGGCAGGTTATGAATGTAAGCATAATCTTAAATATTGGGATAGAACCGATTATATCGGTTTTGGAATTGGTGCAGCTTCATTATGTAATCATAAAAGGTATACCAACATCAGCGATATTAATAATTATATTAAGGCATTATGTGTGGAATATGCTGATAATAAAGAAAGCAATAAAGAGTGTATTGTGGAAAATATTAAGAATATCCAAGAGACTCTTAAGAATTCTTTAGAAATAAAGAATAACTGTCAGGACCTTAAAGAAAATATAGAGGTTCTCACGCTGGAAGATGAGATGGCTGAATATATGTTTCTTGGTTTAAGAAAGTCTGCCGGGATTGATATATGCGATTTTAAAGATATATTTGGAAAAGATATATACAGTGTATATAAAGAGCAGATAAAAGATAATATAGCAAAAGGTCTTTTGTGGCAGAATGGTACAAGAATAGCGCTTACAGACAGAGGCATAGATATAAGCAATACTGTTATGTCTGATTTTGTGTAGAAATAAATATGCGTGGTGCTTATCGTCTGGATGGCGGTAAGCACCACGCATATTTTATAACTCTGAAAAATTCAGTCAGGTAATTTAATTGACAGTATAGTTATAAATATATTATGGGGTTAATTCCTTAATAAAAGTTCTAGGTGTAATGCCTGTGTAAGCCTTGAATTCCCTCTGGAAATGTGCCTGGTCAGAATATCCGGCATTGGCAATATAATCGCTGTTTTCTTTGTATGGGTCATTTATAATATCAGATATGATTTTCTGAAATCTGATATTCTTGCAGTAATCTTTAGGACCTGCACCATATGCCGATTTGAATAATCTGTTAATGTGCCGTTCAGAGTACCCTGACATTTCGGATAAATCAGATATATGAATATTGCCGGAAGCTTTCTTTATCTCATTAGCCATATGTATGATATTGTCAGGGACAGCTATATATTTTTTGCTGTCATTAAGGAAACATATTAAAGCTTCAAGCTGTCCGTCAAAATCTTCGGCTTGAATTAATTCAGATATAAGTCTGTATTCAAAAGACTCTGTGGCAGGTTCGTATTCAAATACCTGATTGGCAATTGAAGCTGGAAGCACGCTGTCATCAACGGATGGTGCAAAATAACAGCCCTTATCCGCAAAACGAATTCCAAAATAATAATCAAACTCTCCAAAAGTATAGTCAAAACGTCTGCTTACTGGTCCAATACAGTAGAAGGAAGAACGGCTGTTATTCTTATTATATCCTATTATCCATTCTGCACTAGAGCATGGAATAAGAGTGGATACTTTCCTGCTTGCAGAGCCGGTGGTGTTGTCTATGGCGTATACAAGCATAGTCTGTGGCATGGTTATATATTTGTAATTGATGTGCTGTTTACCATCTGAGCTGTTATATATTGCTGGATTAAATAATAATGGCTGGTGTAAATGGTCTTTCATAAGTACCCTCCTGATTTTATAATTGCATTAATTGGTATTATTATAATATCAGTGTCAAAGTCATTTCACTTCTGATATTATATACATTAAAATAATGTTGATAAGTAGTATATTTGATTACATTTATAAAATAATAATAAAACAAATATTAAAAAAGTCAATAATATGTCCGATTTTTTCAATACTTATTTGGAAAGATATGTATAATTAAACACATAAATCAAACAGTTGATTGCACAAAGGCGTGTATCCATTATATATGGTTACACGTCTTTTTTTGTTTTATTTAACTATAGGAATAAAGCAGCCGTTTAGTAACAACTGTTATGATACCAGATGAAACCTGATCAACTTCATCAACCACAATAAAAAGTATTTGTCAAGGGTACATAAATAAATATTATGTGCCGGCGCGAACAGGGAGGAAACGAATATGGCAATAGAAGAATTAACAAGCTTGATAAGCGACCAGACATTTGGTATATGGTTTCTTATAGGTGCTGCATTAGTATTCTGGATGCAGGCAGGATTTGCAATGGTTGAGACTGGTTTTACCAGAGCTAAGAACGCAGGTAACATTATTATGAAGAACCTTATGGACTTCTGTATAGGAACAGTAGTATTCATAGTAATAGGTTTCAGTTTATTATTAGGTGAAGATTTATTAGGTTTTATTGGAAAACCTGGATTTGATATTTTTACAGCATATGATAATTTCAATTTTTCAAGTTTCGTATTTAATTTAGTATTCTGTGCAACAACAGCTACTATTGTATCAGGAGCTATGGCAGAGAGAACAAAGTTCCTTTCATATTGTGTATATTCAGGTGTTATATCAGCACTTGTATATCCTATTGAAGCACACTGGATATGGGGCGGCGGCTGGTTAGCACAGTTAGGCTTCCATGATTTCGCAGGTTCCTGCTGTATACATATGGTTGGTGGTATATCAGCTATTATAGGTGCTAAGATATTAGGACCTCGTATTGGTAAATTTGTTAAAGATGAAAATGGTAAGGTAGTTAAGGTTAATGCTTTCCCAGGACATAGTATTCCACTTGGTGCACTTGGTGTATTTATATTATGGTTTGGCTGGTATGGATTTAATGGTGCAGCTTGTACAACAATTGAGGATTTAGGTTCGGTATTCCTTACAACAACAGTTTCACCAGCAATTGCAACTGTAACTTGTATGGTATTTACATGGATTAAGTATGGTAAGCCGGATGTTTCAATGTGTCTTAATGCTTCACTTGCAGGACTTGTAGCTATTACAGCTTCTTGTGATGTAACAGATGCAGCAGGTGCAATAGTAATAGGTATTGTAGCAGGTCTTTTGGTGGTATTTGGTGTATGGCTTCTTGATTATAAGCTTCACATTGATGATCCGGTTGGTGCAGTAGCTGTTCATATGATGAATGGTATATGGGGCACAATCGCAGTTGGTTTATTTGCTACAAGCAAAGCCCCTGGTTATGCAATTGCTATTGAGAGTGGTGCGATTAAGGCAGAAGGTTTATTCTACGGTGGCGGATTTACACAGCTTGGACTTCAGTTATTAGGTTTTGTATCAGTAGCAGCATGGGCTGCTGTATGTATGACAATCGTATTCTTTGTAATCAAGGCAACAATTGGACTTAGAGCTACAGAGGAAGAGGAAATAAAGGGTCTTGATATATGTGAGCACGGACTTACAAGTGCATATGCAGGATTTGAACTTGGTACAGCAGGTATGCCAGATATAACATATGAAGATGTTGTATCAGTTGGTTCAGAAAGTATGGAAAATTCAGTTCCAGCTATGATTAAGACATCTGATATTCCAGATGAGAATAAGATTACTAAGGTAGAAATCCTTATGAAGCAGGAGCGTTTCGAAAAGTTAAAGAAGGCTATGAACGACATCGGAGTAACTGGTATGACAGTTACGCAGGTACTTGGCTGTGGCGCTCAGAAGGGTGCTCCAGAGTATTACCGTGGAGTTCAGATGGAAATGCAGCTTCTTCCTAAGGTACAGGTTGAAATGGTTATTTCCAAAGTTCCTGTAATGGATGTTATCAATGCCGCAAGAAAGGTACTTTACACAGGTCATATCGGTGATGGTAAGATATTCGTATATGATGTGGAAAATGTAGTAAAGGTTCGTACAGGTGAAACAGGATACGATGCACTTCAGGGCGAAGATGACTAATTCCCAATAAATTTGATTTAATATTACCCATAAAGATGTAGATACATTTTGGATATGACTGCTGTTAAGTGGCAGTGCGATATCAATAAAATGTGTCTGCATCTTTTTTGATTTTACAATTATTATAATATGCGTTAGTATGTCTATAATATATTAAAAGACAAAACGATTAAGTAATGTTTGGTATATTAAGCATTTTGTTAATAATAATATAATTAAACATAAAAGGCAGGAAAGGGATTAAGATATGGAAAGATATGATATAGCTATAATAGGAACAGGTCCAGCGGGTGTGTCAGCGGCAATAACTGCTAAGATAAGAGGCAGGAAAATACTCCTTATAGGTAATAACAAGATTAGTGATAAAGTGTCAAAGGCACATATAATAAAGAATTATCCTGGTTTTATTGATATTACAGGTAAGGAACTGTCACAGGCATTTAACAATCACCTTAAAAGTCTTTCAATAGATATAACAGAAGATATGGTGAATGCAGTGTATGCAATGGGAAAATATTTTCATATACAGGGCAAAAAGAATAATTATGAGGCACTTACAGTTATACTTGCAACAGGTGTAGATGTTACAAAGCCATATGCAGGTGAATATGAAAATCTTGGACGTGGTGTAAGCTATTGTGCTACCTGTGATGCCGCTTTATATAAAGAAAGAGAAGCGATAGTTATAGGATTTAATGAGGAGGCTTTAAGCGAAGCAGAGTTTCTTGCACAGACGGCTAAGAAGGTGTATTATATGCCTCTTTATAATAAGGATAAAGATATAAATACATTACAGGCAGGCAAAGATTCATTAAAAGATAATATTGATATTATTAAAGGAAAACCGCTGTCAATTGAGCGTAGGGAGGATAAAATGGTTCTTATTATGGAGGACAGAGAACTTGCGGCAGACGGAATATTTGTATTAAGGGAGTCGATGAAGCCAGCCCAGTTAGTTCCAGGAATTAAGATAGAAGATAACAAAGTAATTACAGATAAAAGTATGGCGTCTAATATAAAAGGTTTATATGCGGCTGGTGATATAACAGGAGTACCTTACCAGTATGTTAAAGCGGCAGGAGAAGGAAATGTGGCGGCACTATCAGCTGTTGGTTATCTTGCAGCTCTTAACAGGGCAGGGAAATAAGGAAAGATATAAAATAAAAAAACTATGTATTACATCAGGATTGGATAAGACTGATGTAATACATAGTTTTTTGTTCTAATATTAAATACTGATTGATATTATTTTGGGTTCATATTATTGATTGCTGCTCATTAATTATTAATTCCGTGGTGTACATCAGGGCTTGATGTTGTCAAAGGAAGGAATGTGTATCCGTTAGCAAGTCCCCACTGGATTATGCTCTCAACTGCATCAACGCTGAAGCTCTTAATATCGTGCTGTAATACAACGGATACATTATGGCTCTGGATACCATTGATTACATTCTGGTATACCTCACTTGTGCTTGTTGTTCCACCGGCATCGCCGCTTGATACGTTCCAGTCATAGTATTTATAGCCTTGGTCAGTAACATCTTTTGCAAGTTCTGTCATAATTCCTTTGCAGTATTTCTTGCTGACAGAATTAGAACTTCCACCTGGGAAACGTACTAATGTTGGACGGCTTCCAGTCTGCGAATATATAATATCCGACATTTCGTTCAAATCATCAAAATAAGCACCAACACTTGAATAGATCTGCTGGTAATTATGGGAAGCACTGTGTATTGCAACTGTATGTCCTGCAGCGGCTTCCTTCGCAATCATATTCTGATATCCGCTGTTTACATTGGTTACAAAAAATGTAACTTTTATGTTATATTTGGCAAGCACGTCAAGAAGCTGCTGTGTGTAAGCACCAGGACCATCGTCGAATGTAAGGTATACAACCTTTGAACCGGGATTGACAGCGGCAGAGTCAGCCTGCTTTACGGCTTCAACAGTTACAGTTCTGTCAATTGAGTTGGTGTTGCCAAATTTGTCAGTAGCTGTATAAGTTAAAGTATAGTCACCAGAACGGTAATTCTTAACTTCACCAGATACTGTTATGCTGTCAGAAATGTCATTGCCGTGGGAATCTGTGGCAGCAGCACCGGTATCTTTGTATTTAGTTCCGGCTTTAATTGTTACATGGCTGTCACCATTGAGTGTGAGTGAAGGAGCAATTCCGTCATTATATTCAACAGTTCTTGTAACAGTTGTCTTATTGCCAGAGGAGTCGCTGACAGTGTAAGTAACGACATTGTCCTTTTCGTGGCGTGTAACCTTATCGGTAATATCACCATCATAATTGTCAGTGGCTGTAAAACCTTCTTCCTTATAAGCTTCACCTGTCTTAGGGTAATATCCCTCAACTGTGTTAAGTTCTATCACGGGAGCAGCTGTATCAACGACTTTAACTTCTCTTGTCTTAGTCGATGAAAGAAAGCCTTTCTTAGCTTTGTAATGTATATGGTATGTTCCGAGTTTAGAGCAGTCTACTTCGCCGCTTATTGATACATCAACAGATTTATTCTTAAAAGAAAGTGTATTATACGAAGCTGAAGCTCCTTCCTCTGTATATGTATCACCATATTCTATTGTTTCGTTCTCTTTTCCATTTACAATGATATTGATGTTAAATAAGGAAAAAAATAAAATTACAAGAAGCAATAGTACAACTACAACAGAAGTAATTACTATTATAAGCTTTTTGTTCTTAAGTTCTTTTGTAATCATAGGTGTTATCTCCTGACTTATTATTCTAACTAGAGCATTATATTCCTTTTTATAGAAAAAATTAACACTTTTTTGAAAAAATATTAAATTTTTAAAAAGATTTTTTTGGGATATATTTTAATAATATAGTAAAAATACTTTTGCATTCTGAATAATCAAATATTACAAAAATAGGTACAATAGATTTTAGATAATGGCTTTACTTTTTTGTCGAATAATACTAATATACATATATAGAGAGATTATTATCTCATATTTCGATTTAGGAGGTTATATAACAATGGCTAGAGAAAAACAGTCAATGGATGGTAATACAGCCGCTGCTCATGTTGCGTATGCATTTACAGAAGTAGCTGGTATCTATCCTATCACTCCTTCCAGCCCAATGGCGGATGTTGTTGACCAGTGGTCAGCAGCAGGAAGAAAGAATATTTTTGGTAATACAGTAAAGGTAACAGAGATGCAGTCTGAAGCAGGTGCTGCTGGTACAGTACATGGTTCACTTGCAGCAGGTGCTCTTACAACAACATTCACAGCTTCACAGGGTCTTTTACTTATGATTCCTAATATGTATAAGATTGCTGCTGAACAGCTTCCTTGTGTATTTGATGTATCAGCCCGTACAGTTGCTACACAGTCACTTAACATTTTCGGTGATCATAGTGATGTTTATGCATGTCGTCAGACAGGTTTTGCTATGCTTGCTGAGACAAACCCACAGGAAGTTATGGACTTAAGCCCAGTTGCACATCTTGCAGCTATCGATGGCAAGGTTCCATTCATTAACTTCTTTGATGGTTTCCGTACATCACACGAGATTCAGAAGATTGAAAAGTGGGATTATGAAGATCTTAAGGAAATGTGTCCAATGGACAAGGTTGAAGAGTTCCGTGATCATGCACTTAACCCTAACAAGCCAGCAATGCGTGGTTCACATGAAAACGGAGATGTATTCTTCCAGCATCGTGAAGCATGTAACACAGTATATGATGAACTTCCAGAAGTAGTAGAAAAGTACATGAAGAAGGTTAACGAGAAGCTTGGTACTAACTACGACTTATTTAACTACTATGGTGCACCTGATGCAGACAGAGTTATCGTAGCTATGGGTTCTATCAACGACGTTGCAGAAGAAGTTATTGATTACTTAACAGCTAAGGGTGAGAAGGTTGGTCTTGTTAAAGTAAGACTTTACCGTCCATGGTCATCTAAGGCACTCTTAAAGGTTCTTCCTAAGACAGCTAAGAAGGTTGCTGTTCTTGACAGAACTAAGGAGCCAGGATCACTTGGTGAGCCACTTTACCTTGATGTTGCTACAACACTTCGTGAAGCAGGTCTTAATGACATCACATTAGTTGGTGGACGTTATGGTTTAGGTTCAAAGGATACTCCTCCTTCATCAGTATTCGCTGTATATAAGGAATTAGAGAAGGATGAGCCAAAGAACAGATTCACAATCGGTATTGTTGATGATGTTACTAACCTTTCACTTCCAGAGGTTAAGCCAGCTCCTATTACTTCAGCTCCTGGTACAGTAGAATGTAAGTTCTGGGGTCTTGGTGGTGATGGTACAGTAGGTGCTAACAAGAACTCTACTAAGATCATCGGTGACCATACAGATAAGTATATTCAGGCATACTTCCAGTATGACTCTAAGAAGACAGGTGGTATCACAATCAGCCACTTAAGATTTGGTGATAACCCAATCAGAAGTCCATACTATATCAATCAGGCTGACTTCGTAGCATGTCATAATCCTTCATATGTTGTTAAGGGTTATAAGATGGTTCAGGATGTTAAGCCAGGCGGAATCTTTATGATTAACTGCCAGTGGTCAGATGAAGAACTTAACGAGCATATGCCAGCAGAAGCTAAGCAGTATATTGCTAAGAATAATATCCAGCTTTACACAATCAACGCTATTGATAAAGCTATTGAAATCGGTATGGGTAAGAGAACTAACACAATCTTACAGTCAGCATTCTTCAAGCTTGCTAACGTAATGCCTATTGATGAAGCTGTTGAATATATGAAGGCAGCTGCTAAGAAGTCATACAGCAAGAAGGGTGATGCAGTAGTTGAGATGAACTATAAGGCTATCGATGCAGGTGTTGATGCAGTACATAAGGTAGAAGTACCAGCAGACTGGGCAACAGCAGTTGATGATAAGAAGCCAGTTGAAAGAACAGGACGTCCTGCTACAGTTAAGATGGTTAACGAACTTCTTGATCCTATCGGAAAGATGGATGGTGACAGCCTTCCAGTATCTGCTTTCAAGGATATTGCAGATGGTCAGTTTGAGACAGGTGCTTCAGCATACGAGAAGAGAGGAACAGCCGTTATGGTTCCTGAGTGGGATCCAGCAAGCTGTGTTCAGTGTAACAGCTGTGCATTCGTATGTTCACACGCAACTATCAGACCATTCATTCTTGATGCTAAGGAACAGGCAGAAGCTCCATCACAGATTAAGCTTGCTGATTCTAAGCATGCAACAGACACAACAATGAAGTACACAATGTCAGTATCTCCATTAGATTGTATGGGATGTGGCGAATGTGTTACTGTATGTCCTAAGGCTGGAGAAGCTCTTAAGATGGTTCCACAGGAATCACAGGCAGAAGAGCAGCCAGTATTCGATTACCTTGTAGCTAACGTAGGTAAGAAGGATATTAAGCCAGCATTAGTAAATACACCAATTGGTTCTCAGTATAACCAGCCACTCCTTGAATTCTCAGGAAGCTGTGCAGGATGTGCAGAGACATCATACGCAAGATTAATTACACAGTTATTTGGTGAGCAGATGTACATTTCTAACGCTACAGGTTGTTCTTCAATCTGGGGTGGTCCAGCAGCTACATCACCATATACAGTTAATAAAGATACATTAAAGGGACCAGCTTGGGCTAACTCATTATTCGAGGATAATGCAGAACATGGTTTTGGTATGTATCTTGGACAGAAAGTTCTTCGTGATCAGGCTATTGGCAAGATTGAAGAGATGGCTGCATCTGATAAGGCAACAGATAGCTTTAAGGCAGCAGCAGCTAAGTACCTTGAGACAAAGGATGATACTAAGGCTAACACACCAGCTACAGAAGCTCTTATTGCAGAACTTGAAAAGGCAGCAGCAGATGGATGCCCAACAGCTCCAGAAGTACTTGCTAAGAAGGATTACCTTGCTAAGAAGTCTGTATGGATCTTCGGTGGTGATGGTTGGGCTTACGATATCGGTTTCGGTGGTCTTGACCATGTACTTGCTTCAGGCGAGAATGTAAATGTTATGGTATTTGATACAGAAATGTATTCTAATACAGGTGGACAGGCTTCTAAGGCTTCTAACATCGGTGAGGTATGCCAGTTCGCAGCAGCTGGTAAGGAAATCGGCAAGAAGTCATTAGCTGAAATCGCTATGAGCTATGGCTATGTATATGTAGCACAGATTGCTCTTGGTGCTAACCCAGCACAGGCATTAAAGGCTATCGAAGAAGCTGAAAGCTACAACGGACCATCATTAATCATTGGTTATGCTCCTTGCGAACTTCACGGTATCGCTAAGGGTGGTATGAACCACTGCCAGGATGAAATGAAGAAGGCTGTTAAGGCTGGATATTGGAATCTCTTCTCATTCAACCCTGCATTAAAGGCTGAAGGAAAGAATCCATTCACATTAACATCTAAGGAAGGCGACGGCTCATATCAGGATTTCCTTAACAATGAGGCACGTTATACACGTCTTGTTAAGCCATTCCCAGAAAGAGCAGAAAGACTCTTTGCTAAGTCTGAGGAAGTTGCTAATGAGAGATATCAGCATTTACTCAAGCTTGTTGATTTATACAAGTAATTGTAAATTAAATACCTGAGTAATTATCTTTACAGATAATTATCCGGATATTGTGGTTATGAACCCCTTAACATATAATTTAATTGTTAAGGGGTTCTTTTTTAAACAAAAGATTGGAGGCTTGTATGAGTGAAAAAGGTGCATTAAAAAACAAAAAAATAGAAGTAATAGCATTGGTAATCCTTGCGGCTTTTATAGTTGCACTTGGATTCCTTGTATACAGGTATAATAAGAATAAAGATTTCATATACGAGAAACATTTACAGGAAAATGTTATAACAATTAATAGTGAGAACATAACTTTGAAAGATTTCTCTTATTATGTGTATGTTGTGGAAAAGAAGATAAATGAGATGGCGTTACAGTATAATCCTGATGATGCTAATGAATTTTGGAATACACATTTTAAGAATTCACTTGACAGTGTGTTTACAAGGGATTATGCTAAACAACTGGCGATAGATTTATGTGAGTATGATTATATAATGGAATATGAGTCAACAGTATATAATCTATATCTGACAGATAGTGATAAGCAATCGTGCAAATCAAATGCACACGATACCTATGAAGATATGTCTGAAAAAGCTCATAATAATACTAAGCTGACAGAAGACGATATATATAACATCTTGTGTCGAAAGAAGCTTGTTGAGAAATATGTAACAAGAGCTGCACAGAAGGTACAGGAAGAAGGCTTTGAGGGCGACAGTTCGTTGTTTAATTATGATGGCGATTTCTACAAAGAAAAGATTAAGATTAAATATGATGTTACTGAGAATCACAAGCTGCTGGATAAAATAACAATGGGCAGAGTGACGGTTAATTAGAACGGAACACTTTAGCGGACAAGGAGAAAGACAATGACAAAGGATATGACAAAGGGTTCACCCCTTAGATTAATTCTTGGATTTGCATTTCCAATGCTTCTTGGAATGCTTTTTCAGCAATTTTATAATCTTGTTGACACAATGATAGTTGGTAAAACGCTTGGTGTGTCAGCACTGGCTGGTGTTGGCGCAACAAGCTCTATCAATTTTATGATTATTGGTTTTTGTATGGGTATATGCAGTGGTTTTGCTATTCCGGTTGCACAGCAGTTTGGTGCAGGGAAATACAGTGAACTTAGAAAATATGTATTTAATGGGTATGTATGCAGTGCAGTATTTGCTGTTGTTATGACGATATTGTCAGTTGTATTCTGTGCTCCGATATTAAGACTGCTCAACACGCCGGATGATATATTTATGCATGCTTATAATTATATTGTGATTATATTTGCAGGTATTCCAACCGTATTTTTATATAATATTGTGTCAGGTATAATTCGTTCGCTTGGTGACAGCAAGACACCTGTATATTTTCTTGTGTTGTCATCAGTCATAAATATAGCTTTGGATTTCATACTTATATTATATGTAAAGATGGGTGTTGCAGGAGCAGGCGTTGCAACTGTTGTATCACAGCTTATAGCAGGAGTTGGCTGTACAATATATATGTACAAGAAGTTTGACATACTTAAGGGCACTAAGCAGGAAAAAGTGATAAGTAAAAAACATATAAGCAACCTGTGCTTTATAGGGGGTCCTATGGGGCTTCAGTATTCGATAACAGCAATAGGAAGTACAATACTTCAGGCGGCAGTAAATGGACTTGGTTCGTCATATGTAGCGGCTATGACAGCTGGTTCTAAGATGTTTAACTTTACCTGCTGTCCATTTGATGCACTTGGTTCTACAATGGCAACATACGGAGGACAGAATGTTGGTGCTGGAAAGATAGACAGACTCGGAAAGGGCATAAAAGCTGCAATGTTAATTGGTGCAGTATACAGTGTTGTTGCACTTGTGGTGTTATATTTCTCGGCTGATTATATTGCACTCCTGTTCGTTGATGCAGGAGAAACTGCAATTATAGAATTGACAAGAAGATTTATAATGGCATCAGCATTGTTCTATATCCCGCTTACAGGTGTTAATGTATACAGATTCTGTATACAGGGAATGGGCTTTTCGGTATTTGCTATATTAGCAGGTGTATTTGAAATGCTTGCAAGAACACTTGTTGCAATACTTTTAATTCCACATATTGGTTTTAATGGTGCGTGTCTTGCCAATCCGGCGGCGTGGATAGCAGCTGATTTATTCTTAATTCCGGCATTTATACACTGTTGTAATAAGCTTAAGAGATATGAATAAAATCACGGTAACAGGGCAATCTTAATGTTATAGTTATCTGTTCAGGGCTGGTGGTGATGTTACATCACAGCACTGTGAGGTAATGTTAGCTGGTTGAGATTGTTTGAAAGGATGCCTATAATGAGTGATTTTAGCTGTAATGTTAAAGAGAATATTAAAAGGTTGGAAACCAGTCTTAACGTAGAACGTAATTTTGATATACTTCAGAGAGAAGTAATAATTGCGGGGCGTAAGGCTGGCTTCTTTTTTATAGATGGATTTGTTCGGGAAGATATGGCTGAGAAGCTTATGCAGTTCTTTTATTCGTTGAAAGAATCGGACATAACAAGTCTTGATATATTTCTGGAGAAAGGTATGCCTTATACAGAGGTTACAAGGAGTGGAAATGTTGATTATGTTATAACACAGTTTCTGTCAGGTGTATCTATTATGACGATAGACGGTTTTGATGAATGTCTGTTAATAGATTGCAGAACGTATCCTATGCGTTCAGTATCAGAGCCGTGGAAAGACAGGGTGTTAAGAGGTTCAAGGGATGGTTTTGTGGAAACACTTGTATCTAATGCGGCACTTTTAAGAAGAAGGATACGTGACCCAAGATTCTCTATGGAATTATATGGAGTTGGCAGACGTTCACGTTCAGATGTTGCGATATGTTATATATCTGACTCTGTTGACCAGAGTGTTCTTAATAGAATGAGAAAGCTAATACAATCAATAGATGTTGATGCACTCACTATGAATATAGAAAGCCTTGCAGAATGTATGTTCACACATAAATGGATTAACCCATTTCCGAAGTTTAAATACTCAGAACGCCCAGATACTGCAACAGCGGCAATACTTGACGGGAATATTGTAATTATGGTAGACAATTCTCCCGCAGTTATGATAATTCCTGCATCTATCTTTGATATTATAGAGGAAGCAGATGATTTTAACTTTTCACCAATGATTGGCTCATATCTTAGAATTACAAGATTTTTCTTCTCTATTGTAACGTGGATATTAACTCCGTTATGGCTGCTTTTTGTAAACAATCCTGACTGGGTTCCTGAATTTATGAAATTTGTGCTTATAACAGATGATATAACCGTGCCTGTGCTTTTACAGCTCCTTATACTTGAGCTTGCAGTTGACGGTCTTAAGCTTGCGGCAGTCAATACACCTACTATGTTATCGACACCTTTAAGTATTGTAGCAGGTATTGTTGTTGGTGAATATGCAGTTAGTTCAGGCTGGTTCAATCCGGAGGCACTTTTGTATATGGCGGTTGTGACAGTAGGAACTTATGGACAGACAAACTTTGAAATGGGTTACGCATTTAAGTTCTTAAGGGTGCTTACTCTTATACTCACACAGATATTTAATCTTGGCGGATTTATTGCAGGAGTTGTAATATCTGTGCTTATGATAGCATTTAACAGGACTATAACGGGGAAGAGTTATATATATCCGATTATTCCCTGGGATGGGAAAATGCTTAAGAGGAAGGTACTCAGGGTCAGACTGCCGCATAGTTATAAGTAGAGACGTGTGAATTGGTAATACAAGTTTATATAATTTTTCTAATTAATTCCGCTTTTATTAATGGTAATTCCCAATAAATGTGATACACTTATATCATTAATGGAATTGTATTGTGATTTATTGATAATCTATGAGTGTTGGAGGAATTATGAGCAAGGTAATCGGAATTGATTTGGGAACAACTAATAGCTGCGTGGCGGTGATAGAAGGTGATACACCGACAGTTATAACTAATAGTGAGGGCTATAGAACGACACCATCAGTTGTTGCATTTACCAGGAACAAAGAACGTCTTGTTGGAGATACAGCTAGAAGACAAGCATCAGTTAATTCAGATAGAACCATTTTCTCTATCAAAAGATATATGGGTACGGATTATAAGAAGAAGATAGATGGCAAGTCGTATACACCGCAGGAGATTTCAGCATATATTCTGATGAAGTTAAAGAAAGATGCGGAGAATTTCCTAGGCGAAGAAGTTACAGATGCTGTTATAACAGTACCGGCATACTTTAATGATGCACAGAGACAGGCAACTAAGGATGCGGGTAAGATAGCTGGTCTTAATGTCCTTAGAATCATTAATGAACCAACAAGTGCGGCACTTGCTTATGGGCTTGATAATGGCAATCCTCAGAAGATACTTGTTTATGATCTTGGCGGAGGAACTTTTGACGTTTCGGTTATTGATATAGGGGATAATGTTATTGAAGTGCTTGCAACGTCAGGTGATAATCATCTTGGTGGAGATGATTTTGATGCAAGGCTTGTTAATTATCTTGTTGAACGCTTTAAAGAGACTGATGGAATTAATCTGTCTAAAGATGCTTCAGCTATGCAGAGATTAAGAGAAGAGGCTGAGAAAGCCAAGAAAGAATTGTCGTCTGCATTTAATGCCAATATTAATCTCCCATTTATTGCGATGGCTAAAGATGGACCACATCATATGGATATGAATATTTCAAGACAGCAGTTTAATGAGCTGACGGCTGATCTTGTTGATAAGACAGTTATTCCTGTTGAAAATGCTCTCCATGATGCAGGACTTAATAAGAATGATATAGGAATGGTGCTTCTTGTTGGAGGTTCAACAAGGATTCCGGCGGTTCAGGATAAGGTAAGACAGATTATGGGAAAAGAACCATCAAGAAATCTTAATCCTGATGAGTGCGTGGCACTTGGTGCGGCGGTTCAGGGTGGTAAGCTTGGCAACCAGCTTATGCCAGGCTCAGCGGCATCAGAGATTATACTTATGGACGTAACACCTTTGTCGTTGTCAATAGAGACTGTTGGAGGAATTGCAAGCAGACTTATAGAGCGTAATACTACAATACCTACAAGACACAGCCAGATATTTACTACGGCTGGTAATTTCCAGACATCAGTAGATATTAAGGTATTTCAGGGTGAGAGAAGATTTACAAGGGATAATAAGCTTTTGGGTAATTTCAAGCTTAATGGTATCAAGAGGGCTATGGCAGGTGTTCCACAGATAGAGGTAACATTTGATATTGATGCCAATGGAATTGTCAATGTATCAGCTAAAGACCTTGGAACTGGAAGAGAGCAGTCTATTACGATAACTTCAAGCTCTAATATGTCAGAGGAAGAGATTGAGAGAGCTAAGTGGGAAGCGGAAGTGTATGGCGAGCAGGATAAGAAGAATGAGGAATACTGGAATTCGCATATTGAAGCTGAGAATACTTTAAAGAGAGCTGAGGGCGAATACAGCCAGAATAAAAAGGTATGGGATAAAGCTAAGAAGAAGGCTGTAAAGGAAGCTATGAACCAGTTGAAAAGAATTGTTGTCAAGTGTAAGCCTGAGAAGATGAATGCAGATTTAGCACATCAGTTAGATGAGCTTAGAATTAATCTTGAAAATGTTTTGAATAATTAATGGAAATCTGATATTATCTATAGAGTGTTATTTTATAGATAATATCAGTTTTTTATATAGATGTATACAGAATAGGAGGCAGATAAGTGGCAGCAGGTTCAACATATGGTAATATTTTTAAATTTATGACTTGGGGTGAATCTCACGGAGAGGGACTCGGAGTTGTTGTTGATGGCTGTCCTGCGGGAATTTCTCTTTGTGAAGAAGATATACAGAAGTTTCTTAACAGAAGAAAACCAGGACAGTCAAAGTATACTACACCTAGGAAAGAAGATGATAAAGTAAGTATTTTGTCAGGTGTATTTGAAGGAAAGACGACAGGAACGCCGATTTCTATGGTAGTATATAATAAAACACAGCGTTCAGCAGATTATTCTGAGATAGCAGGCTATTACAGACCTGGACATGCAGATTATACATTTGATGAAAAATATGGTTTCAGGGATTACAGAGGCGGCGGACGAAGCTCTGGAAGGGAAACTATAGGCAGGGTTGCGGCAGGAGCAATAGCTGTTAAGATATTAGAGGAACTTGGAATAAATGTATGCGCATATTCATCAAGAATTGGCGGAATTAATATAGACTATAATAATTTTGATTTGAAAGAACGTGATAATAACGCATTTAATATGCCAGACAGTAATGCTGCTATGCAGGTTGAGAAGTACGCAGATGAGAAGCTGAAAGAGCAGGATTCAATGGGTGGAATAATTGAGTGTGTTGTAACTGGTATGATGGCTGGTGTTGGAGACCCTGTATTTGAGAAGCTGGATGCTAATCTTGCAAAGGCTATAATGTCCATTGGTGCTGTAAAAGGCTTTGAAATTGGTGATGGATTTGCAGCAGCAGACAGTACAGGAAGTACGAATAATGACAGCTTTACTATTAAAGATGGAAGGATTGTCAAAAAGACCAATCACAGTGGTGGTGTGCTTGGTGGTATGAGCGATGGCTCTGATATAATCATAAGAGCGGCAGTCAAGCCTACACCTTCAATAGCAAGAACTCAAGAGACGGTCAGCAAATCTGGCGAAGATATAGAGGTATCAATAAAGGGAAGACACGACCCAATGATAGTTCCAAGAGCTGTAGTTGTTGTCGAGGCGATGACAGCAGTTACTCTTGTGGATATGATATTTGCCAATATGACATCAAGAATTGACAGGATAACAGAGTTTTATAAGAGAGATTAATCAGGATTATTTATTATAGAACAGAGTGATTAAGAGTTATATATTTGTTAGATATATAGATTGCATTTTATTAAGAGATGCAGATTATATATATTTGTTGAGAAATATAGGTTGTATATTTAAGGGCAATTAATTTAAGATTATATATAAGGAAAGAGAGAATATGTACAAGATATTAAAGACAGATGGAAGAGCAAAAAGAGCTGAATTTACAACAGTTCATGGAACTGTGCAGACACCTGTATTTATGAATGTTGGTACAGTGGCTGCTATTAAGGGTGCAGTTGCTACAACAGATTTACAGGAAATAGGAACACAGATAGAGTTATCCAATACTTACCACCTCCATGTAAGACCGGGTGATAAGCTTATAAAAGAGCTTGGAGGTCTTCACAAGTTTATGAACTGGAATAAGCCTATTCTTACAGATTCGGGCGGATTTCAGGTGTTCTCACTTGCGGGACTTCGTAAGATTAAGGAAGAAGGAGTAACTTTCCAGTCACATATAGATGGACATAAGATATTTATGGGGCCAGAGGAAAGTATGCAGATTCAGTCTAATCTGGGTTCGACTATAGCAATGGCATTTGACGAGTGTGCGCCTGCTAAGGCTGATAGAAAGTATATTATTAATTCAGTTGAGAGAACTACAAGATGGCTTGAGCGTTGTAAGAAGGAGATGAATCGTCTTAATTCACTTGAAGATACTATAAATAAGAGTCAGATGTTATTCGGTATTAATCAGGGGGCAATTTATGATGATATAAGAATTGACCACGCAAAGCGCATATCAGAGCTTGATCTTGACGGATACGCAGTTGGCGGTCTTGCGGTTGGTGAGACACACGAAGAAATGTATCACGTTCTGGACGAGGTTGTTCCATACCTTCCACAGAACAAGCCAACTTATCTTATGGGAGTTGGTACACCAGCTAATATCTTAGAGTCGGTTGACAGGGGTATTGATTTCTTTGACTGTGTATATCCATCAAGAAATGGACGTCACGGACACGTGTATACAAAGTTTGGAAAGATTAATCTTTTTAATGCAAAGTATGAAAAAGATACAGCACCTATTGAGGAGGGCTGCCAGTGTCCAGCCTGCAGGAATTATTCCAGAGCATATATAAGACATTTGCTTAAGGCTAAGGAAATGCTTGGAATGAGACTTTGTGTGCTTCATAACCTTTACTTTTATAATCACCTTATGGAAGATATAAGGGGGGCTATTGATGCAGGAAATTACAAGAGCTTTAAGGATGAGAGATTGTATCTGCTTAAGACTTATGATAAGAAATAATTAATGGCAGTGCATAAATATTTAAAATCATAAAAATGCTATAAATTTATCATTAAACAATGGACATATGACCACAATTAAGGTATTATAACAATATTGAGCCTATATGAAGGCAAGTAATTAGGAGGAATATATATGGGACAGCTTGGTATTATTGTAGTATATGTAGTTGCACTTGGTGCATTAATGTACTTTTTCGCAATTAAGCCACAGAAGAAACAGCAGAAAGAACAGCAGCAGCTTATGGACTCTATGGAGATAGGTGATTATGTTCTTACAACAAGTGGTTTCTATGGTGTTATTCTTGATATAACAGAAGATGATGTTATCGTTGAATTTGGTAACAATAAGAACTGCCGTATAACAATGCAGAAGAAAGCAATTGCTCAGGTAGAAAAGCCAGCTTCATCAGAAGAATAATCAGAGAGAATAATAAATCAGAATTAAAAGATTTAGCTTCCAGTGCCGGTAAATGGTACTGGAAGCTTTTTTGTGTAATGGGAAATTCTGATAGGATTCTCTGTTATACAAAAAATATCATATGACGATAATACGCGTCCGCACGAAGATGTGGGTTGATGCAAACGACCGAATACGGTGCGAGAATGTGCTTTTTCTATTTTGATAAAAATGGGTGTTTTGGTACTGTCGATATTGTACAAATACTTGAAAAATGCACTATTATGGAGTAATATATTAACCAATAGCCTGAAAGTGGGTTAATAAACTTAAGTAGGGCGTTAGTACAAGAAGGAAAGGCAGGATACGTTATGGATTGTAAAATAACTTTAATTCCCGGTGATGGAATCGGACCAGAGATAGTCGCAGAAGCAGTTAAAGTGTTAAATGCAGTGGCTGACAAATATGGACATAAGTTCGATTATACGAAGATTTTAATGGGAGGCTGCTCTATTGATGAGTGTGGAGTACCTCTTACAGATGAGGCAGTAGCAATTGCTAAGGCTTCAGATGCAGTGCTTCTTGGTGCTGTTGGTGGAAACGTGGGTAACTCAAGATGGTATGATGTTGCACCTGACCTAAGACCAGAGGCTGGATTATTAAAGATTCGTAAGGATTTGGAGTTATTTGCTAATATTCGTCCTGCATATTTATACAATGAGTTAAAGGCAGCCTGCCCTCTTAAGGAAGAGATAATCGGAGATGGCTTCGATATGGTTATTATGAGAGAGCTTACTGGTGGTCTTTACTTTGGTAAAAGACACACAGAAGAAGTTGACGGACTTATGACTGCTGTAGATACTCTTACATATAATGAAGAAGAGATTAGAAGAATAGCAATCAAGGGTTTTGAAATTGCTATGAAGAGAAGAAAGAAAGTAACAAGTGTAGATAAGGCGAATGTACTTGATTCTTCAAGACTTTGGAGAAAGATTGTACACGAAGTTGCTAAAGATTATCCAGAAGTTGAATTAGAGGATATGCTTGTAGATAACTGTGCTATGCAGCTTGTTATGAATCCGGGACAGTTTGATGTAATTCTTACAGAGAATATGTTCGGTGACATTCTTTCAGATGAAGCAAGTATGATAACAGGTTCTATCGGTATGTTATCATCAGCAAGCCTTGGTAAGACTAAGTTAGGCTTATATGAGCCAAGCCATGGTTCAGCACCAGATATAGCAGGAAAGAATATAGCTAACCCTATAGCAACTATCCTTTCAGCAGCTATGATGTTAAGATATTCACTTGACCTTGATAAGGAAGCAGATGCCATTGAGGCAGCAGTTGCAGCAGTCCTTAAGGAAGGCTACAGAACAACAGATATTTATTCAGAAGGCTGCACAAAGGTCGGAACAGACAAGATGGGTGACCTTATAGCAGAGAGAGTATAAATAAAGTATAGACAGTAATGATAAATGTTTCCTGGCAGCATAATGTATAAAAACTGGATAATTAGTGAAGCAGTATAATGTATGAAGGCTTAACGAATATTGGAATAAGTTATGTATTTTATGTAAATATGTGGGCTAAGAGAACATTTTAACTTAAAGAATTAGATTTACAAGGAGAATAGTTATGGTAAGTGATAACGCAAGAAGCGGTATGCAGCAGGCACCTGCACGAAGCCTTTTTAATGCACTTGGCTTCACAGCAGAAGAGATGAAGAAACCTATGATTGGTATCGTAAGTTCATATAATGAAATAGTACCAGGTCATATGAATATTGATAAGATTGTTAATGCAGTTAAGCTAGGAGTAGCAGAAGCTGGTGGTGTTCCAGTAGTATTCCCAGCTATCGCTGTGTGTGATGGTATTGCTATGGGACACGTTGGTATGAAGTACTCTTTAGTAACAAGAGATTTAATAGCTGACTCAACAGAATGTATGGCTATTGCACATCAGTTTGACGGACTTGTTATGGTACCTAACTGTGATAAGAACGTTCCGGGACTTCTTATGGCAGCAGCAAGACTTAACCTTCCTACAGTATTTGTATCAGGTGGTCCTATGCTTGCAGGTCACGTAAAGGGTAAGAAGAGAAGTCTTTCATCTATGTTTGAGGCAGTTGGTTCATATGCGGCTGGAACAATGACAGAAGAAGATGTTCTTGAATTTGAGGAAAAGGTATGTCCTACTTGTGGTTCTTGCTCAGGTATGTATACAGCTAACTCTATGAACTGTCTTACAGAAGCTCTTGGTATGGGACTTCGTGGGAATGGAACAATCCCAGCCGTATATTCAGAGAGAATTAAGCTTGCTAAGCACGCTGGTATGGCTGTTATGGATATGGTTAATAAGGGTATTACAGCAAGAAATATTATCACAAAGGATTCTATTATGAATGCACTTACTGTTGATATGGCACTTGGCTGTTCAACAAATAGTATGTTACATCTTCCAGCTATTGCACACGAGATTGGATTTGATTTTGATATTAAATTTGCTAACCCAATAAGCGAAAAGACGCCTAACCTCTGCCACCTTGCACCAGCAGGTCCTACATATATGGAGGATCTTAATGAAGCCGGTGGTGTATATGCAGTTATGAAGGAGCTTGCTGATATTGGACTTCTTAATACAGATTGTATGACAGTATCAGGAAAGACAATCGGTGAGTGTATTGCTACGGCTTATAATAAAGATGAAGAAGTCATAAGACCAGTTGATAAGCCATATAGTAAGACAGGAGGTCTTGCAGTTCTTTCTGGTAACCTTGCACCAGATGGTTCAGTTGTTAAGCGCTCAGCAGTTGTTGATGAAATGCTTGTACACGAAGGTCCAGCAAGAGTATTTGACTGTGAAGAAGATGCTATTGCAGCTATCAAGGGTGGAAAGATTGTACCTGGTGATGTTGTTGTTATCAGATATGAAGGCCCTAAGGGTGGTCCTGGTATGAGAGAAATGCTTAACCCAACATCAGCTATTGCTGGTATGGGACTTGGTTCATCAGTTGCACTTATTACAGACGGACGTTTCTCAGGTGCAAGCCGTGGTGCTTCTATCGGACACGTTTCACCAGAAGCAGCAGTAGGCGGTCCTATTGCTTTAGTAGAGGAAGGCGATATCATAAGCATTGATATTCCAGGCTTAAAGCTTGAACTTAAAGTTTCTGATGAAGAACTTGCTGCAAGAAAAGCAAAATGGCAGCCAAGAGAACCTAAGGTAACAACAGGATATCTTAAGAGATATGCTTCAATGGTTACATCAGGTAACAGAGGTGCTGTTTTAAAGACACCAGAGGCATAATAAGTATATTTAGATAAAATAGAATGATAAATATAATGAAAGGAAGACAGACTAATGATATTAAATGGTTCAGAGATTATAGTTGAATGCTTAAAAGAACAGGGTGTAGATACTGTATTTGGATACCCAGGTGGAGCCATTCTTAACGTCTATGATGCGTTATATAAGCACTCAGATGAGATAACACATATCCTTACATCTCACGAACAGGGTGCATCTCACGCCGCAGACGGATATGCGAGAGCAACAGGAAAGGTTGGTGTATGCTTTGCGACATCAGGACCTGGTGCCACTAATCTTGTAACAGGTATTGCAACAGCTATGATGGATTCAATTCCAATCGTTGCCATTACATGTAATGTTACACTTCCACTCCTTGGTAGAGATAGTTTTCAGGAAGTAGATATAGCTGGAATAGTTATGCCGATTACTAAGCACAGCTTTATTGTAAAAGATGTAAAGGATCTTGCTGCTACATTAAGAAGAGCCTTTAAGATAGCTAAGGAAGGACGTCCGGGTCCTGTTCTTGTTGATATAACTAAAGATGCAACAGCTAATGAGTGTGATTACATTAAAGAAACTCCTAAGCCAATTGAGAGAGTTACAGATACAATCACAGAAGAAGATGTAGAAAATGCAGTTGCTATGATTAAAGCTGCTAAGAAGCCATATGTATTTGTTGGCGGCGGAGTTATTGCATCAGAAGCTTCGGATGAATTAAGAAAATTCGTTAAAAAGATAGATGCACCTGTATGCGATACACTTATGGGTAAAGGTGCATTTGATGGTTCAGATCCTCATTATACAGGTATGCTTGGTATGCACGGAACTAAGACATCTAACTTTGGTGTGTCAGAATGTGACCTTCTTATTACAATCGGTGCAAGATTTTCTGACAGGGTTACAGGAAATACAAAGAAATTTGCAAAGAATGCGAAAATTCTTCAGTTTGATGTAGATGCGGCTGAGGTTAATAAGAATATACATACAGATGCTTCTGTAATAGGTGATGCGGCTGAGATACTAAAGAGAGTTAATGCCAAGCTTGAGCAGTCAGAGCATACAGAATGGATGGAACATATCAAAAATTATGAAGAAAAGTTCCCTATGAAGTACAGAAAAGATGTTCTTAATGGACCATATATTATGGAAAAGATATATGAGATTACTAACGGAGATGCAATTATATCTACAGATGTAGGACAGCACCAGATGTGGGCTGCACAGCATTATAAGTTCAAAAGTCCAAGAACACTTCTTACATCAGGTGGACTTGGCACAATGGGATATGGACTTGGTGCAAGCATAGGTGCTAAGGTTGGCTGTCGTGATAAGGTTGTTATTAATATAGCAGGAGATGGCTGTTTCCGTATGAATATGAATGAGATTGCAACAGCTACACGTTACAATATTCCAATAATCGAGGTTATATTTAATAATCACGTTCTTGGTATGGTACGCCAGTGGCAGGATCTTTTCTATGGACAGCGTTATTCTGCAACAGTACTTAACGATCAGGTTGATTTTGTTAAGGTATCAGAAGGTATGGGAGCTAAGGCATACCGCGTAGCAGATATAGAAAGCTTTGAGAAGGCTCTTAAAGAAGCTATCGAGCTTAATATACCTTGCGTCATTGAATGTGATATATGCAAAGATGATAAGGTATTCCCTATGGTTGCACCTGGAGCACCTATATCAGAAGCGTTTGACAGAGATGATCTTAATAAAAAGGAGAGTACTAATTAAGCATCAGCCTTTTGGTATTAAAAAAAGTACAGCAAATACTTTATTATGATAAAATATTAACTTGACAGAGCGATTTAGCAGGAATAGAATAAATGTTAATAAATTTTTAATATATTAAGTTATTTTGAATATATTTACTTATGATTAAAGGTTTATGATTAATTATTGAAATGAATCAGGAGGAAGAGAAAGTGGCAAGAGTTTATAACTTTAGTGCAGGTCCAGCAGTATTACCCGAAGAAGTATTAAGGGAAGCAGCAGATGAGATGTTAGATTACCAGGGTTCTGGTCAGTCGGTTATGGAGATGAGCCATCGTTCCAAGGTTTACGATAACATCATCAAAGAAGCTGAAAAAGACTTAAGAGAGCTTATGAATATACCTGACAATTATAAGGTATTATTCCTTCAGGGTGGTGCATCGCAGTTCTTCGCAGAAGTTCCAATGAACCTTATGAAGAACAAAAAAGCAGCTTATATTATCACTGGCCAGTGGGCTAAGAAAGCATTTAATGAAGCTAAAATCTATGGTGAGGCTGTTGCTGTAGCTTCCTCAGAGGATAAGACATATTCATACATACCAGATTGTTCAGATCTTGATATTCCAGAGGATGCAGATTATGTATACATCTGTGAGAACAACACAATATATGGAACAAAGTATAAGACACTTCCTAATACTAAGGGACATATACTTGTATCAGATGTTTCATCTTGTTTCTTATCAGAACCAATTGATGTAACAAAATATGGTGTAGTATACGGCGGAGTTCAGAAGAATATCGGACCTGCTGGTGTTGTTATTGCTATTATAAGAGAAGACCTTATAACAGATGATGTACTTCCAGGAACACCAACAATGTTAAAGTGGAAGACACAGGCAGATGCAGATTCTCTTTATAATACACCTCCTTGCTACAATATCTATATCTGCGGCAAGGTATTTAAGTGGATTAAGAAGATGGGTGGACTTTCAGCTATGAAAGAATACAATGAAAAGAAGGCTGAAATTCTTTATGATTTCCTTGATGAATCTAAGATGTTTAAGGGAACAGTTGTTAAGGAAGACCGTTCACTTATGAATGTTCCATTCGTAACAGGAGATAAGGAACTTGATGCTAAGTTTGTTAAAGAAGCAGAAGCAGCCGGATTTGTAAATCTTAAGGGACACAGAACAGTTGGCGGTATGAGAGCTTCTATATATAACGCTATGCCAATCGAAGGTGTTGAGAAGTTAGTTGAATTTATGAAGAAGTTCGAAAAGGAGAATGCCTAATGATTAACGTAAATTGTCTTAATAATATAGCTTCTGTAGGTCTTGACCTTTTCTCAAGCGATTATAATGCTAATGCAGCATTTGAAGAAGCAGATGCAGTACTTGTAAGAAGTGCTAAGATGCACGATATGGAATTACCAGATAATCTTCTTGCTATAGCAAGAGCTGGTGCTGGTGTTAATAATATTCCACTAGATAAATGTGCAGATAAGGGTATCGTTGTATTTAATACACCAGGTGCTAATGCCAATGCAGTTAAGGAACATGTTCTTGCAGCTTTACTTTTAGCTTCAAGAGATTTACTTGGTGGTATCAAGTGGGTAGAAGATAATAAAGATGATGCGGATATTGCAAAGTCAGCAGAAAAGGCTAAGAAAGCATTTGCTGGTAAGGAAATCAAAGGCAAGAAGCTTGGTGTTATCGGACTTGGTGCTATCGGACAGTTAGTTGCTAATGCAGCTATAAGCCTTGGAATGGAAGTATATGGATATGACCCATATCTTTCAGTTAATGCAGCCTGGAATCTTTCAAGCGAAGTTAAGCATATTGTTAATGTTGAGGATATATATAAGGAATGTGATTATATCACAATCCATGTACCAGCACTTGACAGCACTAAGGGTATGATTAATAAGGCAGCCTTTGATATGATGAAGAAGGGTACAGTAGTTATTAACTGTGCAAGGGATGTACTTGTTGATGAGCCAGCTATTCTTGATGCTATCAAGTCTGGCAAGGTTGCTAAGTATGTTACAGATTTCCCTAACACAACAACAGCAGGTCAGGAAGGCGTTATCGTACTTCCACATCTTGGTGCTTCAACTGAAGAAGCTGAGGATAACTGTGCTGTTATGGCAGTTAAGGAATTAAGAAACTACATAGAGAACGGTAATATTGTTAATTCTGTTAATTATCCTAACTGTGATTGTGGTGTATGTACATCAGCAGGAAGAGTTACAGTATGTCATAAGAATGTTCCAGCAATCATAAGCAAGCTTACAAGCGTTATGGGTGATGCAGGTATTAATATCGAATCTATGGATAACAAGTCAAGAGGAGATTATGCTTACTCTGTTCTTGATACAGGTTCAGCTATCACAGAAGATGTAACAGCTAAGCTTTCAGCTATAGATGGTGTTATTAAGGTAAGAGTTGTTAAGTAATTACAAAATTTAGCAGCAACAATTTATTCTGGATAATTAATAATAATAAATGTTATATAATTTATTTTGGCAGGTGTGAAATTCGTTTTGCACCTGCTTTTTTCCTGCACAGTAGTGTGAAATGCCGAAATCGTTTCCGCTTGCATAATAATGCGTGGCGGTATAATATTAGATTAAGTTAATTGTATGGCGTATTTACGGTGATATCGTGTATTATATGGATAATAAGGTGTTTAGTTGTAAAAGTTTGCAGGACAGCACATTGTATTAAGAATTGTATGTAAAATATGGTATTTGTGTTAGTTTGTTAAAGAAATAACCTTTGTTGTCAATTATTAATGGTAATGTTACACTATAATAGTTTGGATATAGAAGAAAGCTGCAATGATGATATCAGATTATATATTGATATTAAGAGGTATATTGATGTCGGATTGCAGATTGAAAGCGGTAATATTATTATAGAAAGCGAGGTCTATTTATTAGTGAGTAGATTAACGATATTAACTAAAGATAAGGCTCAGGTTACAATGGAGTCTTTGTATCAGGATCTTGAAAGACGAATTGTAGCCAGTCCTCCTGGGCTTTGTCCAGTTGACCTTACAAGGTCATTTATAAAAATGTGTCTTGCACAGTCGTGTGGTAAATGTGTTCCCTGCCGTGTAGGATTAAGACAGCTTGCAAGACTTTTTGATAATGTTCTTGATGGTGAGGCAAATGAGGAGACAGTAGAGAATATTAAGCTTACAGCAGAAGGTATATATTATTCAGCAGACTGTGCAATTGGATATGAAGCTGCAAAGCTTGCATTAAAGTCAGTTGATGGCTGTATAGATGATTTTGAATCACATATACATAATGGTTTCTGTTCATGCAACAGTAACCAGCCGGTTGCTTGTGTTAAGTCATGTCCTGCAGGTGTTGATATTCCAGGTTACATAGCACTTGTACAGCAGGGAAGATATGCTGATGCGGTAAGACTTATAAGAAGGGATAACCCAATGCCAACAACCTGTGCTTATATATGTGAGCACCCTTGTGAGAACAGATGTAAAAGAACAATTATAGATGCACCTGTTAATATCCGTGGACTTAAGAAAATGGCTGTTGATAATTCAGGTATTGTTCCGGTTCCAGAATGTGAAGCACCGACAGGCAAGAAGGTTGCTATTATCGGTGGCGGACCGGGTGGTCTTAGTGCGGCTTATTATCTTGCACTTATGGGACATAAGGTTACTATATTTGAGCAGAGAAAGCAGCTTGGCGGAATGTTAAGATATGGTATTCCTAATTATAGATTTCCAAGAAAGAAGCTTGACGAGGAAATTGACTCAATACTTTCAACAGGAATAGAAGTTAAGAAGAATATAAGCGTAGGAAAGGATATATCATTTGATGATATAACCAAAGAATACGATGCTACATACATATCAATTGGAGCACACGCTGATAAAAAGATTGGTATAGAAGGCGAGGATGCCAAGAGCGGCATTACATCTGCTGTAGAGATGCTTCGTGCTATCGGTGATGGAGATATGCCAGATTATACAGGCAAGAAGGTTATCGTTATCGGTGGTGGTAACGTGGCAATGGACGTTGCACGTTCTTCAATAAGACTTGGTGCGAGCAAGGTAAGCATTGTATACAGAAGACGTAAAGCAGATATGACTGCCCTTGAAGAAGAAGTTGAGGGTGCAGAGGCGGAAGGCTGTGATGTTCTTGAACTTATGTCACCAGTGCGTATTAAGCAGGACGAAGAAGGTAATGCTATAGGACTTATTGTAAAGCCACAGATGATATCAAGGGTTTCACACGGACGACCAGCTCCTAAGGCAGCGGCTAAAGATGAGGTTTTATTAGAAAGTGACCTTATAGTTGTTGCTATCGGACAAGGTATAGAGACTAAGAGCTTCGAGGAACACGGTATTAAGGTTCAGAGAGGTGTTATATCAGCACTTAATACAGGTAATATTACACCACAGGACGGAGAAATGTCTGAGGGTGTATTTGCAGGTGGTGACTGTGTAACTGGACCAGCGACAGTTATTAAGGCTATTGCGGCAGGTAAAGTTGCGGCGGCTAATATAGATGAATATTTAGGATTTAACCACGAGATTACATGTGATGTTGAGATTCCGTATGCAAGCAATGAAGATAAGGTTGCCTGTGGAAGAGTTGAGGTTGCGTTAAGAGATGCGGCAGAAAGAAAGAATGATTTTGAGCCAATCGAATATGGATTTTCTTGTGAGGAAGCGTGTCAGGAGGCTGGACGCTGTCTAAGATGTGACCATTTTGGATTTGGAGCATTCAGAGGAGGCAGAGAAGAACAATGGTAAATGCAACAATTAATGGTATAGCTATATCAGTAGAAGATGGTACAACTATCCTTGAAGCTGCAAGAAAAGTAGGCGTTGAGATACCTACACTCTGCTATCTTAAGGAAGTTAATGAAATAGGTGCGTGCCGTGTGTGCGTTGTTGAGGTTGAGGGACAGGACAGATGTGTTACGGCGTGCAATAATGTTGTTCAGGAAGGTATGGTTATCCGTACTAACACAAGAAAGGTACGTACAACAAGAAAGACTAATGTTAAGTTTATACTTTCACAGCACGATTATGAATGTGCTTCCTGTGTAAGAAGCGGTAACTGTACATTACAGTCACTTGCCAATGAACTTAATATATCTGAGATGCCTTATGACTCTATTCTTGAAAAGAATAAATGGGATAAGACATTTCCACTTATAAGAGAGAATAACAAATGTATTAAATGTATGCGTTGTGTGCAGATATGTGATAATGTTCAGGGTATGCACGTATGGGACGTAGTTAATACAGGTTCAAGAACAACTGTGAATGTGGCTAAGAACAGACTTATTCAGGAGACTAACTGTACTCTATGTGGACAGTGCGTTGTGAACTGTCCAGTAGGTGCATTAAGGGAAAGAGATGATGTAGGCCGTGTTCTTGATGCAGTTGAAGATGAGAATATTATAACAGTCGTTCAGATAGCCCCAGCTGTAAGAACAGCGTGGGGTGAAGGCTTTGGACTTTCTAAAGATTTCGCAACAGCCAAAAGACTTGTTGCAGGACTTAGAAGGATTGGCTTTGATTACATATTTGATACAACATTTTCAGCAGATCTTACTATTATGGAGGAGGGAAGCGAACTTCTTGAAAGACTTCCAGAGATTAAGGAGTCAGGACTTCCAATGTTTACATCGTGCTGTCCGGGCTGGGTCAACTTTATAAAGAAGGAATATCCTCAGTATGTGGACAGGCTTTCAACAGCAAAGTCACCACAGCAGATGTTTGGAGCGGTGACTAAGTCATATTATGCAGAAAAGCTGGGCGTAGAGCCTGAAAGAATATTCTGTGTATCACTTATGCCTTGTCTTGCCAAGAAAGATGAATGTACATGGGATAATGGTAAAGATGTTGATGCGGTTCTTACTACAAGAGAAGTGGAACGTATGTTAAAGTCTTTCTTTATAAAAGTTCAGGAACTTGAGGAAGAAGAATTTGACGACCCATTAGGTGTAGGAAGCGGAGCAGGTGTTATATTTGGTGCTACAGGCGGAGTTATGGAAGCCGCACTTAGAAGTGCTTATTACCTTGTTAATAAGACTAATCCAGAACCTGATGCTTTCCAGTGTGTAAGAGGTCTTGACGGCTGGAAGGAAGCTAAGTTTACAATTAATGGCAATATACTTAAGGTTGCGGTTGCAAGCAGTCTTTCTAATGCAAGAAAGCTTATGGAAGCTATTGCAACAGGCAAGGCACATTATGACTTTGTTGAAGTTATGGCTTGTCCTGGTGGATGTATTAATGGTGGTGGACAGCCTATTAAAGATGATGATAACAAAGTAGCCAATAGAAGCAAGGTGCTTTATGGACTTGATAAAGTGAATAATCTCAGATTTTCACACGAAAATCCATCAGTAATGCAGTGCTACAAAGATTATTTTGGTGAGCCATTATCACACAAGGCACACGAATTATTACATATCAGCCATTAGGTAAAGTGACACTACCTGTGTATTTGTATAATATGTTATACGAATTATTGATATACAATGTTAGTATGAATAAGATAATTAAGTATAAAATAAGATAAAGCCCTGCTATGCAGGGCAGATTGGAGGCAGTATGGCAGTTATTAAAGCATTTGAGTGTATAAGACCTGATGAAAAGGTTGCAGACAGAGTGGCGGCACTTCCTTATGATGTATACAACAGAGAGGAAGCGTTAAAGGAAGTAGAACGTGAGCCATTGTCATTTCTTGCGATAGACAGGGCTGAGACACAGTTTGACAGCAGTGTAGATACATATGCTGACTGTGTGTATGACAAGGCAAGGGAGCTTTTGGATGGCAGAATTGCAGATGGTACATTTATTACTGATACAGATAAGGCATATTATGTGTATGAGCTTACAATGAATGGCAGAACACAGACAGGAATAGCTGCCTGTGCTTCCATAGATGATTATAATAACAATATTATTAAAAAGCACGAGAATACAAGGGCTGATAAGGAACAGGACAGAATTAACCACGTTGACAGATGTTCTGCACAGACAGGACCTATATTCCTTGCTTACAGGGCTGATGAGGTTATAAGAAACGAAGTAGCCAAAGCCAAGGAGGAAAAGCCGCTCTACAGTTTTACCTCACCAGACGGCATAAGACATCATGTGTATAAGATTTCAAATGCACAGTCAGTAGAAAATATTGAGAAAGCATTTGCAGGAATAGATGATATTTACATAGCAGATGGACATCACAGGGCGGCATCAGCAGTTAAGGTCGGTTTAAAGAGAAGGGAAGAACACCCTGATTATACAGGTGAGGAGGAATTTAATTATTTCCTTTCAGTTCTTTTCCCAGATGAAGAACTTATGATAATGCCTTATAATAGAGTTGTAAAAGACCTTAATGGCTACAGTAAAGAAGAATTTATTAAGAAGATAGAAGAAAAGTTTGAAATAGAAGAAAGTGCTGCAGCAGTAGAACCGGCTTATAAGGCGGAATTTGGAATGTATCTTGATGAGAAGTGGTATAAGCTTAAGGCTAAGAAGGATATATTATCAGATGATCCTGTAGATGGGCTTGATGTTGCAATACTTCAGAATAACCTGTTAGAGCCTGTACTTGGTATACATGACCCTAAGACGGACAAGAGAATTGATTTTGTTGGCGGAATAAGAGGACTTTTGGAGCTTGAGAAAAGATGTCATACTGATTGCGTGCTGGCATTTTCAATGTATCCAACTTCCATAGCAGAGCTTTTTGCAGTAGCCGATGCGGGTAGGCTTATGCCACCAAAGTCTACATGGTTTGAGCCTAAGTTAAGAAGTGGATTGTTTATACATAAGATTGAAGAATAAGTATATGGTTCAAAATAGATGTAAAGAATATAGAATGGAAAAGAGGATTATTATGTTACATAAAGTATACGATATTGAACTTCCATATGAGGAACTTGGGTTAAAGACACCGGATAAAAAAGCAACAATAACAACATATATTAAAGAAATGTACCCGGATTATCAGGACCCATTTAACAGACCACTTGTTATAATATGTCCAGGTGGTGGATATGACCATCATTCACCAAGAGAAGGCGAGTCTATGGCTATTAAAATGCTGGATCTTGGGTATAATGCGGTAGTATTAAGATACAGCCTTGCACCATATGTATATCCGACACAGGTATATGAAGCGGCTTATACAGTTAAGTGGGTAAGGGATCACGCTAAGGAATGGGATGTTAATCCTGACAGAATTATACTTGCAGGCTTCTCAGCTGGAGGACATCTTGCGGCATGTCTTGGTACTATGTGGAGTGGTGATATGGTTGCATCATTTGCAAAAAAATATCTGGGATGTGATAAGGAATATGTAAGACCAGATGGACTTCTTTTAGGTTATCCTGTAATAACAGCTGGGGAAAATTCACATAGGGGTTCGTTTGTAAAGCTGCTTGGTGAAAACTATGATAAATATATAGATGATATATCATTAGAGAATAAGGTGTCTAAAGATACACCGGAAAGCTTTGTATGGCATACATTTGATGATAATTCTGTTCCATTAGAGAATTCACTTTTGTTTGTAGAAGCATTAAGAAAGAATAATGTTAAGTTTGAATATCACGTATTTCCAGATGGCTGTCATGGATTGGGACTTGGAACTAAAGAAACTGCTACAAAGGGTGGCAAACATTATCAGCCGGAAGTATATGAATGGACTAAGTTGTTTGAACAGTGGATGAACCGTATGGCATAAGAAACAGCCATAGAAATGGAGAAGGGTATGGATAATAAGTTATATAAGCTTATGGATTGGCCTGCGATTGAAGAAATTGTGTATTCGGAAAGCAGTCAGCCTTGCAGTATATTAGGCGGCCACCTTGTAAAAGAGGGGTATCTTATACAGGTGTTCAGACCGGATGCTGTATCTGTAAGTGTATCAGTAAGTGAAAGAAAAAGAGCCATACAACTTGAAAAAGTTGATGATGCTGGATTTTTTGCGGCATTAATACCGATTAAGAAAAATGTTAAATATGTTCTTAATATTGAAGATAAGAATGGGCATATTACAAGATTACGTGACCCATATTCATTTGGCAGATTTGATAAGTCAGAAGTTATATTTAACAAGTTCGCAGCAGGAACTGAATACAATGCATATAACCTTCTTGGTAATAAGGTGTGCGAAAAAGACGGCATTTCAGGTGTGCTTTTTAGAACATGGGCACCTAATGCGTTACGAGTAAGTGTTGTAGGCGAATTTAATAGCTGGGATGGAAGGATATACCAGATGGAGCGTATTACCGACAATGGTATATATGAAATATTCATTCCACAACTTGAAGCTGGACAGGAATATATGTATGAGATAAAGTTCAAAGGTGCTAATACTGTATTAAAGCTTGATCCGTATGCCAGACAGATTACACAGTACGCAGATGCACACTCTGTAACAGGTGAGCCACAGGCTGTACAAGATAATGTTAAATGGGTAAAGCAAAGAAAACAGATAAAGGGTGTTAATAAGCCTTTGTCTATACTTGAGATTGCATATGATAATATTCCTGTGAATAAGGCTAAGGTTAATTATATGGATATAGCCAGATATATTACAGAGTATGTTAAAGATACAGGATATACTTATGTTCTTATAAAGGGCAGTGACAGTATTTTTGAAAAGACAGGTTATTGTTATGGTGCATCAGGTTATTATGCACCATCATCACAGTATGGAACAGCTACAGATTTCAAGCATATGATTAAGGAACTTCATAATAACGGAATAGGTATAATTATTGATTTTAATGTAGCTTATTTTGGCATTGATATAAGAAGTATAGTTAATTATGATGGTGGTGACTGTTATGGTTATCTTAAGCCAAGGATAATTGAAAAGCCTCAGATGAATATAACAACATTTGCCTATGAGAAGGGCGAGGTAAGAAGCTTCCTTATATCAGCTATAGCTATGTGGCTTGATGAATATAATATAGACGGAATTAAGATTACAGACACAGCAACGATGTTATATCTTGATTATGGCAAGAATCCTGGCGAATGGACGCCTAATATGTATGGCGGCAATGAAAATCTTGATGCCATAGAATTCATAAAGCAGATGAATGAATATGTCCATAAGAGAAATGACGGCGTGATAACTATAGCAGATGAAAAGAGCTTGTGGTCAGACGTTACACGAAATAATGATAATGAGGACAGTCTTGGTTTTGATTATAAGTTAAATGATGGCTTTAATGAGGAATTCTTTGAGTTTGTAAAGCAGGATCCATTGTTTAGAAAGGGAATGTATAACAGGGTTACTTATGAAATGTTATATCATTATAAGGAACATTTTATTACCAACCTTACTTACGAGGCATTAAAAGATGATACTTTATATACAATGGTATCTGGCAATGACGATAAGCAGAGACTTTCTGATATAAGGGCAGTATTAGGATATATATATACTTACCCAGGACCAGTATGTGTGTCTTATGGCAATGATACAGGTGCATTAGTGTCTGTAGATGATGATAAAATGCAGATTTTAAGCAGACTTGAAGAACCGGCGTATAAGCAGATGAAAGCATATATAAAGGCACTCAACACATTGTATACAACAGATAATTCAATGTATGAGGCAGACAGCTCATCAGATGGTTTTGAGTGGGTTGATAATTATAATGCAGAATTAACAGTTTATTCATATGCAAGATATTCGTCAGATAATGATATGGACATAGTGGCAGTTAATTTCACTCCGGTTGAAAGAAAGGCTTATGAGTTAAATGTACCTAAGGCTGGAAAGTACAAGCTTGTATTTAACAGTGACAATGAGGAATATGGCGGTGATGGCAAGGTGGAAGCTGTTGTTGTGAAGTCAGCGGTTGAAGCTGACAGCAATGATAGGTATAAGATGTTTGTTGATATACCAGCATCAGCAATGGTTGTATATAAGTATGAACCATATACTGATATTGAGATTAAAGAAATCCAGATTAAAAATGAAGCTAAGGCGGCTAAGGTTGAAGCAGAAAAAAGAGTTGATTTAGCAAGAGAACTTGCTGATAAGGCGGAAGAAGAGGCTGTGAGGGCGGCAAATGCTGAGAAGGAAGCCAAGGAAAGCTTAAGGCTTGCACAGAATGCAAGAAAGGAAGCTGAGAAGAAAGCTTTAGAAGCAGTTAAGGAAAGCGAAAGAATAGACGAGGAAATGAAGCTTAGGTTAAGTCAGCTTAAAAAATAAACTGGAACATATGGGGACAGGACAGACATATAATCCTGACATTGGAAATTAAAAAACTGGATAGTATGAGAACCAGCAATATTATAAAGGAAGGAGAAAGTATATTAGTAAATATGAAAGATAAGGTGTTTACGATATACGCATATGTGTTATGGAGCAGATAACAAGTATAGTTGAACAGATTACACACTGGGGACTTACTGGAATATGGAAGATTTTATTCGCTATTATCATATGGTTTGTTGGTAAGAAAGTAATAGCACTTTGTATGAAATTCTTAAAGAAAGTATTTGATAAAGGAAGCTTAGACCCAGGTGTTGTTAATTTTACAATGTCAATAATAAGATTTGCACTTTATTCAGTGCTTATACTTATGGTTATTGATGAACTTGGAATACAGACAACTTCACTTGTAACTGTATTTGGTTCAGCAGCTCTTGCAATAGGTATGTCATTACAGGGTTCGCTTTCTAACTTTGCAGGCGGAGTGCTTATACTTATATTTAAGCCATTTAAGGTTGGTGACTATATAGTAGTTGGTAATCTTGAGGGAACTGTTAGAACTATAGAGCTTCTTTACACTAAGCTCACAACAGTTGATAACAAGGTGGTAATGCTTCCTAATGGTGCATTATCTAATTCTAATATTGTAAATGTGGGTGCTGAAGATAACAGACGTCTTGATATCGAGATGTCTATAGGCTACTCATCTGATTTAAAGCTTGCCAAGAATATATTAAGTGATATTCTTGCAGCTGATAATTCAATCCTTAAGGATAAGGAAGTGAAGGTTATAGTAAAGAGCCTTGATGAAAGTTGTGTGACACTTGAGACAAGAGCGTGGGTAAAGACAGAAGATTACTGGGATACAAGATTTGCACTTCTTGAAGAATACAAGTCGGAATTTGATAAGAACGGCATAGAAATTCCATTTAACCAGATGGACGTACATATTATATAAATATTGTTGTATAAATATTGTCGTGAGTTGTAAAATATAGTTACAAAAGGTAGTAATTATCTATATTTCACGCACTTACGATTTTATACAACAACTTAAAACTAAATATTTTGTGTGAAAGATACTAGAGGTAATTATAGCCTTTAGTATCTTTTTTTATATAAAGGAGAGTATTTATGAAAGCAGAAGATGTATTAAATAATTTAAAAACATTAGTTGGAAAAGAATTTAGCTATGAAGATATCATATGTGCATTTGAAGATTATGAAGAAAATGCCGAGAATTCTGTTTACGTAGGAGAAAGTAGCAATGACGGATATGATTATATAGCATATATAGATTCAAACAACAGTACAGAATTTTTAATTGTTACTGATAATAATGATGTAATTAAAAATGTTTACATGAGGGAAAGGTAAATTTCATGATAGAACGTAAGAAATATGTATGTTTAGATTATGAAAAGCGTTGCTTGTTAGAACATTATCTAAAAATTGGTTTTAATATTAGAGAAATTGCTGATATATTAGGCACTTCTGAAAATACAATACATTATGAATTGCGAAAAAACAATATGACAGCAGCAACATATGATGCATCGCTAGCTCAAAAATACAGGCTGCGTAAAAAACAGCGAAATTAAAAGGAGAGGAGCGTATGTATAAAGATGTATCAGAAGAGTTAGTTGTCAAGATAATTAAATCGCATAATGAAATGATTGCAAAAATCCATCAGGAATTGATAAAAATATTTAGCTCAACCGATAATGATGATTTCATTTCAGCAGCTACTTTTCATTCTGAATTGCATGAAGCTACTTCTAAGACGAATGCTAAACATGATCTGCACGATGTATATGAGCAGTATTGCAGAATCAACAGAGAGTGGGATATGAGTGTAAAATCATATGCAAGAGATTTAGTTGAACGATTGGAAACAATTAACAGAATAATCGCTTGTTATAACAATCTGGCACAAAAAGAAAAGCTTGTGCTTGATATGCTTTATATACAGTATTCGTTTAAAGAGGGGAAAAATGTTCTTGATAAGCAGAATAATATTCCGGGGAGAACAGCTCTAAGGATCAGAAAGACAGCAATAGATAACATATTAAAGATGTATTACAGTGCCGCAAACAACCTTGAATTATACAAGGATGATAATAAAAACAACAAATACCGCTAAGGGGTTGGCGGTGTGACGGAATCCGTCACAGAAAGGAGTCAATGATGAAGATAGTAACAATATGGAATTTAAAGGGTGGAACAGGAAAGACAACAACAACATTTAATCTTGCAGCAAATATGTCAAAGGATAATAAGATATTATTACTCGATTTAGACATGCAGGCTAATTTAACGTCATTCTTTGATATTGATACGAAAAAATATAAAACTAACAGACCAGATATTGCAGCTTTGCTTAGTGATGATAGCCTTGTATCAAAGAGCATATATCATTCAAGATTTGATAACATTGATTATATCAAAGGATCGAATGATGTAATGAATATAAGTGTGTCTGACATAAATGTGTTAGGAAAAGTACTGTCACATATAGCATCAGATTATGATGTCTGTCTGATAGATTGTCATCCAGATGCGTCAATTGTATCAGAAAATGCACTTGCAATAGCTGATTTAGTACTTATACCTATAAATCTTGATGGATTTTCAAGGGATAACCTTAATCTTGTTATTAAAGAAATTATTGACCTTGAATCAAGATGTGGTGAGATTAATTACAGGATATTTGTCAACAAACTTAAAAATCTAAGAAGCCAGAAACTTGTATACAGAGATTTGATAGAAAATCATGATTATCCTGTATTGGATTCGAGTGTATCTGATTACTCAGGAATTCAGAGTGCTTTGCTTAGACATAAGCCTCTTTATATGCATAGAAGTAAATCATCTGTTAATGAAGATTATACATATCTTGCAAATGAAGTAACGGATATACTTGATGAAATGGGGGATAGATAATTATGCCAAAGCTAGATAATTTTTTTTCAAATACAAAATCTGAAAAAACAGAACAGATACTTACTAAAAAAATGCATCCACAGCTTATTTCTATTAAAAACCTTGAAGAGTCAAAGTTACAGTACAGAGATATACCACAGGAAGATGTAGAGAAGCTTGCTGATTTAATAGAACTTGATGGAGAGGTATTACAGCCACTTCTTGTTAGAAAAGCTGGAGCAGATACATATGAAATACTTGCAGGACATAAAAGATACAGAGCATGTAAATATCTTTCAGAAGTAAGAAAATTAGAGCAGTTCTCAATGATTCCATGTTATGTTAAATCCATGACAGATGCACAGGCGGAATTTGCTGTATATAGTACGAATGGATATAACAGAAAGACAGATTACGAAATAATGAGAGAAGTTGAAGGAATGTCAAGACTGCTTAAAGAAAATCCGGAGCTGTTTCCCGAAGCTGCAAGCGGAAGACTTGTTGAGAAGCTTGCAAAGATAATGAATCTGTCTAAGACAACTGTACAGGAATATAAAACTATAGCAAATAATCTTTCAGATGAGGCTATGGATAAATTTAAAAATAATGAGATAACAAAGGAGTCTGCAAAGACATTAGCTGGTCTTTCATCGGATGAACAGAATAAAGTTATTGCTACCGGAGTAACAGAAACTAAAGATATTAAAGAAGCAGCTAAAATAATAAGAAATCCTTCAATGTCTGAAATAAGGTCAGCTTTTAAATCGCTGTATGAATCTCCATTATATGCAGGTTATGTAGTAAGAAAATATTCATGTCTGGAAGAGTGTTTTAAAGATAAAGCAGGTCGCTCACATTCAGGACATGCAGAATACAGACTTAACTACGAATGCAGCATGAGAGGCATAAAGATTAATAATCGTAAAGAAATCACATGGCACGAATTTGTAACAGCTGCAATAGAAATGGAATTATATAATCCGGATGAAGTATATAAGAAACCTTCAGATGATGAAATAAAACTGGCATACAATAATCTTACACACAATGTAAATATTAAGAAAATTGAATCTGTAAAGTCTTTAGAAAATTATATGAAAGACATATTTAGACATAGAGAGTATTTCAGTTCAACGCTTACTTATAGTTGTTCTTACAGAGGTCTCTCTATTAACCAAAAGGAAGAAATAACCTGGCATGAATTTGTGATGGCAGCATTAAGAATGTGGTTATACACACCTAAGAAGGATGATAATAAAGAAATTGATAGCGTACAGACATTAAAATGCACAACAGGTTTTAATCCAAATGGAAATTGTGTGTGTTGCAAAAAAGATGATATTAATTGCTGCTCTGAATGTAATGAAGATTGTAATGGAAGATGCGGCTGGTATGAAAATAAAAAAAATGATGATGAACAGTTACCAGGACAGGATGATATATATAACCATCCAGAGTATCTTCCAGATAATATCAAATCATATAGTAATGAAGATAATATGCAGAAAGCCGACAATGAAAATGTGACGGATTCCGTCACAAATACATACACTGCAGAACAGCCAGAAGAGAATGTAGTCAGACATATAAAAGAAACAAAATATCTTGCCGGGGTTGAAAAGATTGGAAATTGTCCTTATTGCAATTCTCCACTCACTTTTATAAGCAATCAGAAATTCTGTGGAAGCTGCGGAAAGGGTATTGTCTGGAGCAAATAGTAACGGCGATTCATAGAGTATTCTATGTCACATATAATATCACGAAATTAAAATACACAGGGCTTATGCCCTGTGGGAAAGGAGCCGTATGACAGGTGAAGAATGGAAAATTGTTGAAGAGGATTTGAAGATAATAGGTAATCCGGTAAAGCTTACGATTGATAATTATGATATTACATTGAGTCTTGGACAGATAAGTACATACAAAAATGGAATATTTATATACATAAATGGATATATAAAAGGAATATGGCTTGCCAATGAGTGCGAAGAACGTAAGAGATTTCTGCAGAAACACGAACATAATTTATATGACAATAAAACAAATAGACAGATATCAAGATTGAGTAAAAAGAAACGCACAGAGCTAGGGTTAGATGATAAATTAAAATATGTTTCATACACATCCTACTGGACAAGTTTCAAACAATTAAAAAAACATCTGATAGCTAACAATGAAAATATATTATTAAATTAATGTATAAGTTTGTGACGGATTCCGTCACAAAAGAAAGGAAATAATGAACAATAAAGATAATAAAGTAATCATTTTAGACATTGAAACGACAGGTACAGATATTAATTCAGATGAAGTATTACAGATATCAATAATAAATGATAAAGGTGACACATTGCTTAATTCTTATGTAAGACCAGAGAAACATACAGAGTGGAAAAATGCAGAGATGATACATGGAATTAGTCCTGAGAAAGTAAAGACTTCACCTGTAATCAGTGAATTGAAAAATCAAATACAAGAAATAGTTGATAATGCAGAACTTATAGTTGGCTATAATCTTGATACATTTGATGTGCCATTTCTTGAGGAATCTGCAGGCATTAATTTCAAGGATAAAGAAACATATGATGTAATGCTTGCATTTGCGCCAATATATGGAGATTACAATGAGCGCTATGGTAATTATAAGTGGAAATCGTTAAGTATATGTGCAGATTATTATGGTTATGAATTTAATGCACATGACAGTTTAGAGGATGTAAAGGCAATTCTGTATTGCTATGAAAAGGTAAAAGATTATTATGAAAACATTGAGGAAGTAGAGAAACAGGAAATAAGCATAAAATTATAAATGTGTGACGGAATCCGTCACAAAAAGGAGATAGACATGCTATTAAAAATTATATTTATAGTGATAATAATAATTGCTTTGGCAGCAATATTTGTAATGTCGATGGTAAAGTCATCATCACTTGCGGAATATTATCTAAAGGATATTAATACTGATGATTTATTCAGAAAGGAATCACGTGATGAAGAATCTTAATAATAATAAGAAATTAAACAAAAAATTGATAAGAAAAGCTGTAGTAACAATTGCATTATGTATAGTAATGTTTATAAGTTTTAGAAATAGTCTTCATTTGCCAATGGTTGCTGTACATATTATCAGAATAGCAAGTGTAGCAGGACTTATGTATATTCTTGCATCTTTTAAAATGGATTAATGCAGAAAGGGATTAATATGTGTAGGAAAGTGAAAAAATTTGATTATTATACAAGATGTTCATATTGCAAGCGTGTATTTTGTAATAAAGGTTACGATATGAGCAGATATGCTTATACAGCATTTTCAAATGGGAGAAAGTTATATTTCTGTAGATTCAACTGCATGATCAGGTATGAAAGAGAACATAAACAGCAGAAATTAAGAGGCGAAAATGTAAAAGTCTGATGCAGATATAGCTTTAATATAAACTTCGTGACGGATTCCGTCACATTGCCCCTTATCAGTAAGAAGTAACATGTGTAGATGTTATGTTGTCTGTAGTCTCAACTCAATTAAGGGCATCCAGGTTTATCCTGGAGTCATCATTGACGTTCCCGGATGTAACCCCACATAAAACATCCGGGGATTTTTAATATAATTGTGGGATATAAAAGTGTTAAACATCAGTAACAGGAAGGTGATAAAGATGAAACTGATAAATGTTGAAGCAGTATATGGAAAATTTGCACCAAACGTAAGATATACTGGAAATGAGATTATGGCATTACTTATACAACAGCCAGCTGCTTATGATGTAGATAGTGTTGTGGAAGCCTTAGAAAGCCGGAGTAAAGAATACAACTCTAAAATAAGGCTGCATGGCAGACCGGAAGAAATGCTTACTGATGATGCAGTATACATAGTAAGGGCAGGAGTCAGAAACTGACTGATATATTATGGAAAAAGAGGGTTAATGTACAATGAAATTTGATTTTTATTATGGTGATGAATCAGAACAGTGCAGCTTTTACAGCGTGCCTAAAATGTTTTTTACAAATGATTCATTTACTGGATTATCAGCTATGTCAAAGCTGCTATATAGTTTCCTGCTTGACAGAATGAGCCTGTCGAGAAAAAGAAACTGGATAGATGACAAAAACAGGGCATATATAAAATATAGTCTTAAATCTATATGCTCTGATATGGGAGTGAGTAGAAATTCTGTCATAAAGTATATGAGAGAGCTTCAGGAGTTCGGGCTAATAATGAAATTTTCCAAGGAAGGTATGGAAGATATCATATATGTAATGGATTTCTCTAAAGTTAGACAGATGAAATATGAAGAGAATATAACAGATGCTCAGCCAGAACAAAAGGCGGGTGAGGATTCCTATAATAATGTCAATATAGATTATTCACCGCCTGGTTTTAATAATGTGTGTGCTGCGATGACAGAAAATGATAACTTGAAAACTGAAAAAAATGTGAATCAAGGTATTACGGGAAAGTATACCTATATAGGTGGTGCAAATATTGAACCGGTTCAAAATACGAACCAGTTCAAAAAATGCACCAGTTCAAATATTGCACCGGTTCAAATTTTGCACCACCCTCATCAAAAATTAAATAATAATATAAATAATAAAACAACTAACAAATATAAATCTAAGATGGATAATGATATATATAAATCTCATCCATCTATCAATCCAGATAAACATACAGGGAATGATAAGATAGATGAGATAGATGCAACATATGACTATGTATGTCAGCATGTTAAAGATAACATAGACTATGACATCATGGTATCAAGCCAGGATTGTGCAGCATGGTATGAGGATTATTATAATCTGATTGTAGAAGTCCTGATGCGTAAATCTAAGACCATGAAAATATCTGGAGAAGATTATTCCATGTCACTTGTTAAGAAAAGATTTGAGATGCTTAAGTCATCGCACCTGCAGTATGTGCATATGCAGATCAGCAAGTCTACAAGTGATATTAAGAATATAAAGGCATATATGATAAAAGCGTTATTTAATGCACCTGTAACGCAGAATTCATTTTATCAGACAAAAGTGAACCATGATATGGCAAATAATGTATATAGCAGCTGATACATATTGTGACGGAATCCGTCACGTTTAGATGGGTAATAAAAATATATAGCATGGATACTTTTATAAAAAATGAATATTCTTTGTAAAAGATATATTCAAGTAAAATAAATTGTTGTAAAATGGAGATATAATATGATTGATGTAACAAGTATGTCTGAACAGTCACAATTGTTTATAATGTGGTTGCAGATTATATTAATTATACTATTAATATTAAGATTGGAGAGGTTAGCATTATATTTTATTAGAAAAGATAACGATAAATTTAAAAAACTGGTAAGCAGTCTGTCGCAGCTGTTGTATCCGTCAATATATTTTTTTGCTGTTACGTTAAATTATCGACATATATCTGCTGTATTGATAGATTTGCTAACTATAAATTTATTAATAAGACCATCTGTATATATAATAGCTGAAAGTGATAATGACAGGGATATACTATTAGTAAAAATATGCTATTTCATACAATTAGTGTTTTTATTGATGGATTTAATAAAAATAATGCTTGAAAAATGAAAAAGATTTTTAGTTTGTCATATAAGTTAGGAAAAAAGATATTATTACTAAAAAATAGTAATGCTTTTAAAATGTTTTCAATAACAATATCTGTTTTGCTTATAATTTTGCTTCGTTGTGTAACTAATCAATTAGCAAATCAAATAATATCTATACTATTTTATATTGTTATTGTATTATTAGAAATAATCTTGTTGTCAGATAAAGTCTTATTATCTGTTAAAGGATTTTTGGAGTATGGGATATTTCAATATATTCAATTACTTGGAGTAATAATTTTATTGTTATTATTTCTGAATGGTGAAGTACTGACATTAGTTGCGCTTTATATAATAGTTGCATTTTTATGGTTTGGATACAGCATTTGTGTTAATAATAAGGTATCAACTATAGTTAATGAATTACTATCAGCAGCATTAGCAATTCTGGTGCTAATTAAAGATTTAATAGTAAGCGCATTGCCTACAGAAATTTTAAATGTTGAATATGAATTGCCTATTATTGATAATATATATAAATATACAGGTGAGCAGCTGTTTCAATTAGTATTTAATTGTTTAGTTACACCATTTCTGATTATAAATATAATTGCACTGGTACTATGTACAGTAAAAGGCTACTGGATAGAAAAGTATAATGATGGTAAGGATATAACAGAAGATATGTTACCAGATGACATAGAGCAGAAAAATAATATTGATATATTCTTTAATAGATTTATTTATAGAAAATAAATAAAATGTGACGGAATCCGTTACAGGAAAGGTTGTATTTATGATATATACAATAAATCAGATCAGAGAAAGAAGTAAACATATATTTGATAAGCAGGATTTTATAAAAGAAGTATATCTGTTTGGCTCATATGCCCGTGGTGAAGCAACGGAAAATAGTGATATGGATTTTATGGTAGTTTTAAATAGAAAAGTAGGTATGGAATTTTTTGGGTTGTATCATTTCCTTCAAGAGGAATTTGGAAAGAATGTAGATGTTATAAGTGAAAATGAAGCTTATGATATTATGCCTGAAAGTATAGAAAGGGATAAGGTAAAGATATATAGCTATGAACAGTAAAACAAGATTGATGTTTAATCTGGCATATATACATAATTATATAAATGACATATTGGATATGTGCAATGAACTTGATAACAATTATCCTGTTATTTTTACTGATAAGAAGAGCCAGTATGTAATTAATATGTGTTTTGTACAGATAGGTGAGCATTGTGCACAAATAAGAGATAATAATAAATCATTTTATGATAATAATGAATTAAAGTTATATCAGATAAAAGGTATGAGAGATAGAATAGTTCATTCATAATGTTATAGATGTAGCAAGGGATAAGTTAATTCATAGAAAATAAGATGAAAATGTGACGGAATCCGTCACGTATGTATTAGAGACAAATAATAAAATATATGAAGAAAGTGAGGATGTATGGGAAAAATAAAAGAATTTGTATTATCTTTTACTTATAAAGGGAAAAAAGATAAGGAATTCAGAGATTATATGGAGCTTCGTGCTCAATATATTAATATGGATAAGATACAACTTGACTTTGAATATGCAAGATTAAAATCAGAATATGAACACAAAAAGAATGTATTAACATTTTTTACTATTGCCATAGCTATTTCAATGATAATGGGTGTATGGAATGAATTTTTTGATTTTATGAAGAAAGTGTTAACATATTCTACAGTTGATAGTCAGGTAAATAGTGATGTAGTAAAAATAAGCTTTTTTATTTCAGTTACCATATTGTTGTTTACAATAACTATTATATTATATATAATATATTTAAATGGAAAACAAATAAAAATAATGA
>OGQE01000141.1_pt1 | contig 80356 bp, 85 predicted proteins | sample 1553131 | NCBI WGS metagenome assembly OGQE01 (sample SAMEA2579929, study PRJEB22360) | human gut metagenome | biome: human gut; feature: human-associated habitat; material: faeces | place: Denmark | collected 2008/2010
TTACAAAACCCCTAAAAACAAGGTCTTACAAGGGTTTCGCCGATTCCCGGCGTAAGGTCATATACTTACAGTATATGCCTTCCGCGGCATTCGTCAGATGTCCATGCAAGCATGGATGCCAGACTCATTGCTGCGCGAAAATGAATCGAGTGTTCGTGACCTTCCACTCGTAAAACAAAACTTCTTTTATAATAAGTTTATAGAGTGTTATCTACGTTTATAGAGCCTTGAAAACAGCGTGTTTTCAGGCTTTTTCTGTTTATCATTGTTTATTATCGTTTATGCAGTTTTGGACAAATTTTGGACAAAAAAGAAGAGGGGCGAACCCCTCTAAAATACATTTGCTATCTTCTGCATTTCGTCTGCTTTAGTGTCTGGCAAAACATGACTGTATAAATCCATTGTCATCGCTAAAGAACTGTGTCCCAAAATGGTTTTAAGTACCTGCGGTGGCATTCCGGCTTCAATTGCTCTTGTTGCAAAAGTATGTCGGAATACATGACTTGTGATCCGTGGGAAATCATATCCGTCACTTTTTATTCTCTTTATGATTCTGTCAATTTCACCTTGGATCCGTTCCCGGCTGATTGGATCGCCGTTTTCATTACAAAATAAATACTGATCCATTCTTACAACCTTAAATCCCCAATATTTCCGCTGAGCTTCTATATGTTCCGTAATGGCAGCAGTCAACGGAATGTCTCTGGTAGAAGTTCTTGTCTTTGGTGTATCCTCAAAATATCCTTTTCCCTCGATGTATTTTAAAGTTCTACGAACATGAATTACATTTTGTTTCTTATCTATGTCAGAATATTTAAGACCTTGCATTTCACCTTTTCGCATACCAGTCCGAAGCATTACAGAAAAAAAGTGGTATAAATAGCTTTCTTCTGCATATTTCATAAATAAATCCTGTTGCTCTTTTGTCATAGCTGTTCGCTCTTTCTTCGTTCCTGTTTGGCGGGGCAATTCAGCCAATTTAACAGGATTTCTTTCTATTAAGCCATTCTTCATAGCTTGTTGAAGACAGCCGTTTAAAATTGCTGATACGATCTTAATACTTGAAATAGCATACCCTTCTTTTACCATATCATTATATAATTTCTGAATGTGTTCCCCTCGGATCTCCGATAACTCTTTATTTCCTAACCGATTGTTTATTGTGCTTTTATAATACTTTTCATAGCTGGTATATGTTCCGATTTTTACACGATTTTTCTTATATTCTTCCAACCAAGTTTCATACCATTCCATCAATGTAATTTTTTCTTTTTTAACGTACAAACCATGTTCCAGTTTATATTTAAGATCGGTCATTTCTTTTTGGGTTTTGGTAATAGTGGAAGCCTGAACGGTATAAGAAACACCTTTATACATAAAACGTCCTTCAAATGTATTTCCACGTTGTCGGATGCCTTTCGGAAGTTTTCGTCCTCTCTTATCTATTGCCATATTAACTCCTTTCTGAACGTAAAATTCAAATATTGCAATGAGTCAATATGACAGGTATAATCATATTGACTCTATACAGTGTGTGTATTGGGTTATTTCTGTTTTGCCCCGTGGTGTTGCCGCACTGTGGGGCATTTATTTTCCCTTTGTGATGAAATTTTTCGCTATATATGGCTATATGTCAGGTTTTTACTGGTTATTTACTTATTTTCCCCACTTCTAAACAATTCCTATATACCGAAAAATCAAAGGTTTTCAAAGGTTCTTCTATGCTCTGTCGGTCTTTTCTGCCGGAATATAGCCGGTGATATCCTCTGTATCGATCAGCTCAATTACATCCGCTATATTCTTCTCAAATGATGACATATAAGTTTGTACAATGTTTGCCCCCTGCCAGATTCCCTCCCGATTTTTCAGCATGTTCCAGGCATCATCAACACCTTTACCTGTTTCACAGGTTGCCTCATCAATTTTATGTAATACATAATTGATCTGCTCAAACTGAAGAATAAGTCCTGATAGAATCTCTATAGCATTTGTCTGCCGGTCTTGCATTTTGATAACCATTTCTACTGCTGCCTCTGGATTTAGTGTCTGCTGTTTTTTATTCATGTTTCTTTTCCCTCTCTTTCTGTTCTTCTAAGTACATTCTTTTTACAAATCCATACACCATAGCAAGGTGGTTGGGATTCTGTATCTTTTCAAGCATTTGTATCAGATCTTTCTTTTTATCCATTTTTTCACGCTCTCTTTCTATGATTCCACTTATATAGGCTTTAGATGTCTAACCGCAATCTATATTAAATTCTCCGCAAAACGATGCACTATTTTTAATAGCCTTAAAGCGTCGCAATTATCAGCAAGCCATTTGATTCTGTCTTTGTACCATTCAATTTCTTCCTGTTCTTGCTCTTTTTTCATACTGTTTGACCTCCCTATATGTCAGATTTCTTTAACAAAACTTAACAGTTTTTCACTGATTAGATTTTCCATTTTTCTTTAAATGCTTTTATCATAGAGCATAAAAAACTGATAAACCGTTCATTGTTGCACTCATTAACCATCTGCATGATTTCTTTCTTCTTTGCTTCCATTTCCTCACCATCCTTTATCCAACCGCCTGAACCTGTGATCTGCCAAAGAAACTTGCATTGTAACTTGCGCCATCTCCTTTGGAACCCCAGATCAGTGAACAGCCAAACAGTGCTTTAGATCCGTGTATTACCTCATATCCGAGCTTTTTCCATCCAACCCAAGTATTTGTATCCTCGGTCACGTCTGCTGCCTCTTTGCTTCGTTTAATACGCTCTGCATTGATTTCCTCTGCTTTAGCAGATAACCATGCTCTGTGAAGTGCCTCTGCAAAGCTGATACTGTACCGGCGGTAATTTTTCCATGCATTCAACATGATTTTCTTCAGATCATACTTCATAACCTCTGTACTCCTTTCTCAAGGCTTACAACAGTCCCGGCAGGTCTTAAAGCTATCTAAGGTATCTTGACCATCTCATTATCCCCTTACCCTTGTCCGGCGTTATACTGGTGTCTCCGGTACGCTTTTGCCACTTCGTTTTCACCCTTTGCTGTTGTGTTTTCCTTAACTTGTAACTATATTATAACCCATTTTGGGTTACTTGTCAACCGTTTTGTAATATATTCTGTATTATTTTTATCCGTTTTCGTTTGACTTATAACTTATATTTTATTATAATCTTCTTAGAAAGGTAGGTGTCACTATGTCCATTGTCTATGAAAACAATCAGCAAATTGTTATAGAAATAAAAAAATTGATGCTAGAAAAACAAATATCTCAACGGGAAATTGCGGAAAAATTAGGTATCAAACCACAAGGTTTAACCAAATTACTTACAAAGAAAAATTTCGGTTTTGAAGATGCTGAAAAAATTCTGTCAGCTATAGGGTATAAGCTTATATTGGATTTCAGTCCAGACGACAATGTATGCAACTCCGAAGAATAACTTACACAGTCCCGTTTTGAAAACCCGCTCAAAAATGAGCAAATCTATGAACTGACAGAACGATTCATTTTTAGAAGACTATGAATGATTATTCGGTATATAAGCTGTTGGTCATTTTTGACTGGTACGTTAAAATGTCGATTCAGATCATAAGGAGATAAGGGTAAACATTTCGTTCACCCCTTGCGTCCTGCTGCCAGATATGCTATATTTAAGACACAAAGAGGGAAACCGCAAGCGGCTACCCGATTATAATGTTAAGCTATTATGCAACAGCCGTCATTATTCGCAGTAATGGCGGCTATTTTCTTTTACCCTTGAAAATCTCATAGCAAAGACCTACAAGGGCAACAATGAATATACTAAACTGAATCAGATCAGAATATGTAACCATCGTATCGCCCTCCTTTCTTTCGTCTGGAGGGTGTTTTTTATCCCTCCGTAACAGAGGGTAGCCGCCTGGCTTTGGTTTCCCTGTCTGTATCTTACCATGATGACAGCAGACAAGGCAACCATTGTGTTATGTTATTTCTGAAAAATCATTCGCTATATTTTTTCAGCCGGGAAATCAGCCGGCATATTCTTTAGCAATAACATATCATTCAGTATTTTCAATGCTTTTCGCAAATATGCTTGATAATCCGTTTTTCGAGCCGGAACAGAAGCAAAAGTGCATATTTTATCATATCCACATCCTTCAGTAAGAGTTATGAATAATTTACTTGCCAAGCCCGAATTAGACTGTATTGCAGCCTGTAATATCATTATAAGATCTTCATTATCTGCATTTCTGCAAAACTGTACCAACTCTTTTTTTCTGCAATCTGTAATTAGATAATCTTTCATGTATGTTTCGCGTACTGTCATTTTTCACTCTTTCTAAACCGTCTCAAACGGGTTTCTTCCAGTTACCGTTCTTCTCACTTTTCCCTCTTCCAGGACGAGATCGAACAATGTTCTTCTGTTTACTTGCGCGGTTACATTGTACGTGCTGCCCTTGCCGTTTCCACTTTCTTCCCTTACAATCCGGCGGATCTCCTAGACTTGCAGCGTAATTCTTTTGTACCGCTATCGCCCTTGTGTATGTACTCTTTCCTGATAGGAAAGAAAAGAACATACTCACATAACTTGCCGCCGTAGACAGCATATCTATGAATTTAGATAGAATAGGTGCGACTACTGTGAGAATAGGTGCAAAAGCTGTTGCAAGGCTATTTTTTAACCGCTCAAGGCTACTCCAAAGCATAGAAATGCTTCCGTTTGTTTCGCCGGAATACTGAGATAAATTTTTAAATCCATCAACTAGTGCACTTCTTAGCTTGTTAACAAGCACATAAAGACTTCTGATTCCGAATCCATATTTGACAAGCGTTCCAAGAGAAAGTCCAAACCCGGAAGACGATTTCTTTGCTCCGGTTAAGGATTTTGCCGCATTTTTTCCGAATGTAGCAATGCTACCGATTGCCTTTCCGACCATTCCGCCAATACGTGACAATCGGCTTGTACTTGCAGTAGCTTCATCTGCTTTTTGAGAATATTCATTTATCTTGTCGTTTACTCCATCGTAAGCGGTTTGAAGCTTGTTATGCATGTCAGCAAGCTTTCCTTCCTCTTGGGAAAGCTTTTCCAAATCTTCTTTTGCCGCTCTTGCTTTGGATCCTAACTCAAAAGGGTTACCTGTCGCAAATAGCTTGTCCTGTTCACGTTCTGCTACCTCTATTTCCTTTGTAAGCTTTTCGATGTCTTCTTGAACCCACTTATATTGAGTGGTATCAAATGTTGTGCCACGTTTTGCACTATCTTTTACAGCGTCTTTTATGACACCTTGCATCATTTCCAGATCATTAAGCTTCTTGACCGTTTCATCGATCTTGGCTTGCATTTCTCCATATTCATCGGAGTAACCGGCAATTTTCCTTTTCAGTGCATCTATTTTTTCAGACTGCGAATCGTATTGACTGTTTAACCTCGCAAAAGCATCTATTTGCTTATTTAAAGCCGCTTTTGCTGTTGCACCGATATCATTTACCTTTTGTGCCATCCGCCGCAATGAGGCTTCTGTTTTTTCGCTTCCGGCATCAACTCCTTTCGTATCTATTTGGGTGTCTATTACTATCGTGCCATCCCGTTCTGCCATTCCTGATCCTTTCTACCGCTAACTTTTTGCGGTTAATGATTATCACTCCTATCGATAACCATGAAAATCTTTTAATATTTCATTTCCTTGATCCACAACATTCCATTTTTTTATCAATGCTGTGATCTGATTGATAAATTCTGCATATCCTGTTGAGCTAGGATAATGTGTTCCGAAAACTTTCCAACAGCTCCCTTTACCAAATGCCTTTTCAAAATGCTTTGCAGCTTCCGTCCTAAACTGTTTTTCGGCTGCTTCCTTATCTTTTTCATAAATAAGCTCGGCTTTCTTCGCTGCCCTTACAATTTTCCAACATTCTTCCATGATCCTGTCAATATCATCTACTGGTCAAATGAAAGATATAACATTAGGTGAATAGTAAATACTTTAAGGATATTTAAGACTAACCCAAAGGGGGAATACATTTTGACACCAATAGAATATTATCTGATCCGGTCTTTGATGTACCGGAAATATGAGAAAAAACGGCGAAAATTGCAGAAAAAGCGGTATAAGAAAGCCAAACGGCAATATAACAGGGAGCTGATGAGAGAAAGCGCCGACCGTCAAACAGAATGGATTCAAGAACAAATTCAGAAGCACAAGGAAAAGAAAGAAGAAAAACGGAACAGAGAAGTTACTGACTACGGGTATGATTTGCCATCTTCTTACGAATATGTAAATGAGAATGAACCGGAAACATCTTCAGCAAGCTCGTTCCGGTTCTTTTCGGATGACTTCGCCACATACATTTTGAATCACTGGGACAGGGAATTTGATGTTGTTCATTTTCTATTTCCAATTGTTTCCGTTATAATGCTTTTCATTTTTGTGCCTATATCCCGTTTTGCAGAGTTGGACGGCGTAAGGGTAACAACTGGTGCATGGCTTATTTACGATTTGCTATTTTTCGTCTTATGGATAATACCGTTTGACATAATTGTCTTTATCTTCAAAAAGCTTTCTGTCTTATACGTAAAGTCCCACTATCTTGAATTTGAAGAGGAAACTGACGAAGAAATAGAACAAGATATTGCAGATGATCCCGAAGATCATAATGATAATATACCTTATGCAGAGGAAAGTGACTTTGAAGACGATACCATATACACAGAGGAAAGAAAACCTATTCCTAAGATCATTCCCAAAAAGAAAAAAGCGCCTTTTAACGTAGAAGCTTTCGCCAAAGAGTGTAACGCTTATGTGGTAAAGCAAGAGCGTCAGGAAGAACAAGAAAATTTACAGCATTGATATATCTTTTCACAAAATGAGAGTGATCCAGTATTTGACCAACCATTATCTTATGTGATAAAATCTACTGCAAGTACCCAATCACCAACTGTCGCAATAGTCATATATGATATACGGCAGAAAAAAGGCGGATAGAATAATCTACCCGTCTTTTTTATTGCCATTGTCTTGATAAAGCATATTTTATTCCATTATCAATAGATGTAGGTTTGTCTAATTTCTATAGCTGATATACATTGATTTGTTATACCGGAACCTCTAATTTGTTTCTACATTTTGGCTATATATTCGGATATTGCTAGTTTTTTTAAGTTTTGAAAGCCTATTCTGCCAACTGGATTCTCATTATATCCGATTCCTTTGTTGCTTATGTCTTTCTCCTATATATTCTGAAATATGAAGTTTTTTGAGGTTATTCCATCAGCACAGCATTATCCTTTTTGAGTGATTCTATGGTCTTGTCTGCCATTTTCAACGCCCTTGCAAAGATCTGTTCCGGCGTGTTCCATGCATTTTCCAGATCAATAAAATACTGGCGAATCTGCTTTCCCTCTGGAGATCTCTGGATCATGCAAATCTGTTTTGCCATATCTACGGATATTTCAAAATCAGTTTGCGGTCTTCCACCTTGTTCCGAGGTTTCTCCCAATTTTGGGAAAAACTCTTTTCCCTCAGAAAAGCCATATTCTTTCATTCTCTCAAACCATGTTGTAAACTTAGTTCCAATGTGCAGTTTTTCATGTAACTCCCTAGCTGATACTGTCGGATTCTCTGATTCATAGTTAATTGTTAAAATCTCATTCATGTGGTATCCTCCTATTCTTCTTTTTCTGCGCAAAGCGCAAACCCTTTTATTATCCCGATTGCTTCACATTTTCTTTCTTTTGGGATTCTTGCCAAGATATCAACCAACTCTTTTGCATCATCTTTCTTCTGTTTTGGGAATCCACCTTTCCCATTTTGGACAAATTTTGGACAAATCTTGATTTTTCATTCCCACCATGTTATACTAACACCCGTTACAAAACCCCTAAAAACAAGGTCTTACAAGGGTTTCGCCGATTCCCGGCGTAAAATGAATCGTGTGTTCGTGACCTTCCACACGTAAAACAAAACTAGAGGAGAGAATTTCATATGAAGAACAAGAATGTAGCATTTATGACTCAGGCAGCGATGATCGCTGCAATCTATGTGGTGCTTACTTATGTATTTGCACCATTTTCATTCGGAGAAGTACAGATACGTATTGCAGAAGCACTTACGATCCTTCCGGTATTTACACCGGCAGCGATTCCTGGACTTTTCGTTGGATGTATTGTTGGAAACATTCTCGGAGGAGCAATCCTGCCGGATATCATTTTCGGAAGCATTGCAACTTTGATCGGAGCATTTTTTACTTATCAGCTTCGTAACAAAAACCGTTTCCTTGCACCGTTACCACCGATTATTGCTAACACAGTAATCGTTCCGTTTGTACTTCGTTACGGATATGGAGTAGCACTTCCGATTCCGTTTATGATGTTGACAGTTGGTGTCGGAGAAGTTGTCGGATGTGGTGTGCTTGGATTAGTCCTTTATACTGCATTGAATCGTTATAAAAATGTAATTTTTAAAACAGCATAAGAAGATGTAAAAAGCGGACAGACTGAAAAGCTATTCAGCCTGTCCGTTTTTTATATTATTGTTGTGTATACAATCGTAGAATTTTACAAATTTGAGTGGAGATATATTTATGGAAAAGTGGATAAGAATCTTCTATAATATAAAAAGAGAAATTGTAACCAGATGAAAGTTTGACAGTAAGTGAAAAAGGGAGAAATATGAAATATACAGTTGTTGTTGCTGATGATGAGGAGGAAATCCGAAGAAGTCTTGTTCGCAGGGTAAAGTGGGAAGAGATTGGTTTTGAAGTGGTCGGGGAAGCTGAAAATGGTGCAGACGCGCTGGAACTGGTTGAAAAGCTGGAACCAGATCTGCTCCTTACCGATATCAAGATGCCATTTTTATCGGGGATTGAGCTGGCACGGGCGGTCAGGGAAGTTCGCCCGATGGTACAGATCGCATTTTTAAGTGGATTTGATGATTTTACCTATGCGCAGCAGGCAATTCAATATAATATTGTAAGCTATATGCTGAAGCCGATTTCAGCAAAAGAGATCGAGGCGGAATTGATAAAGATTAAAAAAGCCATGGATCAGCGAGTGGAAGAATTTACAAAAGAAAGAAAAGAGAAGCTGGACATCCGCAAGACGCAATTCCTTATTCCGCTTTTGCTCGACAGCTTTCAGAATGAACGGGTGTCCGAAGAGGCACTTCTTGAGCGGGCAGAGGAATGTGAGCTGATCCGTAATCCAAAGCCGGATAATATGCAGTATGTGGTGCTTGTAACCGGAATCCGTGATGCAAATGGAAAGGATCAGACAAGCTATAGCAGTGTAAATGCAGTTGATATGATCCTGAAAAAATATGTTCATTATGTAAGCTGCCATCTGGAAGGAAGAGTGGTATCGCTGATCGCGACGACTCCGGGAGGTATGGGTAAGTATTTACATATTATTGTAGAAGAAATTGTTCAGAGTGTGGAGCGTATTATGGGATATTGCTGTCAGGTCGGGGTAAGCAGGAGTGTGAATACTCTTGGAAAATGCAGAGAGAGCTATCTGGAGGCAATGAATGCGCTCAGTTATTCCAGAAAGGATAAAAGCAGTGTCTATTTCATTTCCGATGCAGAGCACGGATCGGGATTGGAACAGGGAGAAATACAGGAAATTACAGCAACGATGGAGAATTTTTTACGTGGTGGAATGGTAGAGGATCTGGAGATTTATCTGGATGATCTGGAAAAGAAGCTGCGAAATGGAGGCAAGAATACACTGGTACTTAGTACGATACTTTTGACCGAGATTGGGGCGGCAGTATATAAGGTTATTTATATGGCAATCGGGGAATGTGGTGTAGAAGTTCTTCAGAAAAAATATTCCATGCAGCAGATGCGTGAAATGGAACGTATGGCAGAGAATTTTCAGATCATAAAAATGCTGTGTATGGAGGCTAAAAAAATGCTTATGGATCAGAGAAAGAAGAGCAGCGAGGTGATCTGCGAGCAGGCAGTGCAGATCATACAGGACCGCTATGCCCAACAGGATCTGTCTGTTATGATCATCAGTGAAGAGATCGGGGTGTCGCCGAATTATCTCAGCAGTCTGATAAAAAAGACGACAGGCAGTTCACTGGTTGAGATCCTGACGAAAAAACGAATTGAAAAGGCAATGGAGCTTCTGCAGTGTACCGGTATGAAGATCGGTGAGATTACAGAGCTGTGTGGTTATAAGGATCAGTATTATTTCAGCCACTGCTTCAAAAAGCTGACTGGAGTATCACCGAACAAATACAGGAGGGAACATGAACAGGCGTAAAAAAGAAGCAGATCAGCACAAGGGATGGAATATATCTATTTCCGGTGTGTTTATTGCAATGGTAATGGGAATCGTCCTGATTTCGGTAGTGGCTGCAACGCTTATTTTTGTTCAGATTTACCGGAATGCAATGGAGCAAAGTGCAGTGACAAGCAGTTCCCAGAGCTGTGAACAGGTACAGAATACGGTTGAGAATTATACACAGGATATGCGGATCATACTGGAAGGGATCGTGGCGAGAATGCGTCATGAGAATAATCATTCTGAGGAATATATCCAGAATCTGGTAAATATCCGTTCCGATGTAGTAGCGGTAACAATCTGTGGTGAAGATGGGGAGCTTCTGCGTTACTGGAACAGAGGGCAGAAGCTGAAAGAGAATTATCGCATTGTTCAGAGTACCGAAATGGAAGATGACGATGGCAGGCTGCGTATAACCAAACCATATGTAGAATCTTTGTTTGAGGGATATTATCCATGGGTTGTAACCGTTTACCAGAAGATTCAGAAAGAAGACGGAACCAGTATACAGGTAAATATTGACATCCGTTTTTCTGACATTGCCAATTATGTTGATGATGTAGGGATCGGGCAGCACGGCTATGCCTATATTGCGGACAAAAAAGGCAATCTGATCTATCATCCACAGCAGCAGCTCATTTATTCCGGGTTAAAAGAAGAGAAGGGAATGGATTTAAAAGAAGGGACACATATTCAGGAACAGGCGATCTATACTGTGAAAAATCTGGAGAACTGTGATTGGAAAATTGTAGGTGTCTGCTATGTAGATGAAATGATTACGGAGAAGGTAAGCAGTGCGGTATCCAGACTTCTGATCGTCCTGTGTCTGGTTATGGGAGCAGTCTTTCTTCTCGGATGGGCATTTTCAGAACTGTTCTCAGCACCGGTAAGGCAGCTTGCCGATGACATGCACCGGTTTGAAAAAAATGCTGAAAATTTTGTATTTGAGCCGATGGCGGGAACTACAGAGATCACGACTTTATCCAACTCGTTTGAACACATGGTTGTGAAGATCCAGAAGCTGATGGAGCAGGTCAGACAGGAAGAAATCACACTGCGGAAAACAGAGCTGAAAGCGCTTCAGGCGCAGATCAATCCACATTTCCTGTATAATACACTGGATGCGATTGCATGGATGTGTGAAGACGGGAAAAATGAAGATGCAGAAGAGATGGTTACGGCACTTGCAAGGCTGTTCCGTATCAGTATCAGTAAAGGGCATGAGCTGATTCCGATCGAAAAAGAAGTGGAACATGCAAAGAGTTATCTGAAGATTGAAAATTATCGGTATAAGAACAAATTTACCTATTCATTTGAGGTGGCAGAGTCGTGTCTTTCGTATCTTTGTAACAAAATTACTTTGCAGCCAATTATCGAGAATGCAATTTATCATGGTGTAAAGCAGATGATCGATGAGGGTGAGATCTGGATTCGTATTTTTGAGGACGGAGAAGATATTATTTTCCAGGTGGAGGATAACGGAATCGGTATGACGGAAGAACAGTGCCGGGAGATTCTGCGCAAAGAGCCGGGAGACCGTACCGGAATCGGAATCAAGAATGTAAATGACCGGATCAAGATTTATTTTGGAAGCAATTATGGACTGAATATCACAAGTGAGCTGGATGAAGGAACCTGTGTGACGATCCGTATGCCGAAGGTCAGGGAGGAAGAATATGAGAAAAAGTAGAAGAAAACCATTTATTGCAATTGATGCAGGTGTGATCCTACTTGCAATTCTGTTTTTTGTCCTGACGGGTGACGGACTTGGGGAAGGAAAAGAAGGCAGTACAAATAGCGTCATCGAGAAGAAAAAAGTAGTGTTTCTGACAAAATCCATGGATTCTTCTTTCTGGCAGTCTGCATATGCGGGAGCCGGTGCGGCAAGTGCGGAATATAATCTGGATCTGGTGTGCGAAGGACCGGATGGAGACGGTGAGGAAGATTATGAGGCGCAGAATGAAATGATAGACCGGGCAATCCGGGAACAGGTAGATGCACTTCTGTTCTCTGCCATTGATTTTGAAAAGAATGCGGAAGCAATCGACCGTGCGGCAAAGGCAGGAATCAGAATTGTGGTTGTGGACAGTCCGGTAAACAGTGAGGCTGTGGAATGCTATATTGGTACAGACAATTATGAAGCCGGATGTATGGCAGGAGAAGAAGTGCTTGGTAATCCGGCGGAAAATCTAAATATCGGAATCGTAAATTTTGATAAGAGTACGGAGAACGGGCAGCTTCGTGAAAAGGGATTCCGGGATACGGTTCTTAATGATGACCGGGCAAATATTACGGCGTCCATCAATGTGAAGTCTACGATCACCGACGCAAGAGAGGGCACCGAGAGGATGTTGCTTGACAATCCGCAGATCAATGTGATCGTGACATTTAATGAATGGACAACACTTGGAGTCGGGGATGCGGTAGAAGCACTTGGCGCCGGAGAGCGGACGCAGGTTGTTGCGTTTGACAGTAACGTAAAATCCATTGGAATGCTGGAAAAAGGAAATGTAGATGCGCTGATCGTCCAGAACCCATATGCGATGGGATACCTGGGGATTGAGCAGATCAATACACTACTGAATGGTCAGAAGCCGGAAAAGAAAGAGACGGCAACCAGCAGTATTCTGGTGACAAGAGAAAATATGTATGATGATAAGAGCCAGAAGGCGCTGTTTTCATTTGAAGAAAAGTAACGGGTGGAATGTTTGTAGCTGCTCGGAAGTATAGAAGCTGTAGTCTGAAAAATATTTGGACTACAGCTTTTTAAAGAATTGGGCATTTGAAACATTTATGGACGAAATTAAGTAAAAATTTATATAAACGTTGAAATTCACAAACTCCTCGTAGTTTTTCACATGGGTGTTTTATTCCCTTCTTGTTATACTCGTATCATCAAGTAAACGTTATACAAGGAGGAACGAAATTATGAAAAGAAGAATTGTAGCAGCGATGCTCGCAGGTGTGATGGCACTTGGAATGCTTGCAGGATGCGGGGGCTCCGGTAAGAGTGACAGTGACGGTGGAAGCAGTGATAAGAAATCATCAGACGCTAATATCGCAGTATTCTACTATACCTATTCTGATACTTATATCGCATCTGTCCGTACAGCACTCGATGCAAAACTTGACGAGATGGGTGTTGAATATCAGGACTATGATGGAAACAGCAACCAGACAACACAGAACGAACAGATTGATACAGCGATCCAGACAGGTGCTACAGCACTGATCGTCAACATCGTTACATCCGGTTCTGTAGATGCTTCTTCTCAGATCGTTGAAAAAGCAGAAGCAGCAGGAATCCCGGTTATTTTCTTTAACCGTGCGATCGAAGATGACAAGACAGAAGGCGATGTACTTGGAAGCTATGAAAAGTGCGCATTCGTAGGAACAGACGCTCCGGAAGCAGGACATATGCAGGGCGAAATGATCGGTAACTATGTAGTAGAACATTTTGATGAAATGGATCTCAACGGAGATGGAAAGATCTCTTACGCAATGTTCATGGGACAGCTCGGAAATGCAGAAGCTATTTACCGTACACAGTTTGCTGTAGAAGATGCAGATAAGATCATCACAGACGCCGGCAAACCGGCACTGGAATACTTTGACGCTTCTAACAGTGACAAATATCAGGTTGACCAGGATGGTAACTGGAGTGCAACAGCAGCTAACAACTATATGACAACCAACCTTTCCCAGTACAACGAAGGAAGCAATAACATGATCGAACTTGTTATCTGCAACAATGACGGTATGGCAGAGGGTGCAGTCTCAGCTCTGAATGATAAGGGATACAACCTTGGAACAGGCAAAGACTGCAAGATGATCCCGGTATTTGGTGTTGATGCTACAGACGCAGCAAAACAGCTGATCGCTGATGGCAAGATGACAGCAACTGTTAAACAGGATGCAGATGGTATGGCAGCTTGTATCGCAGACCTTGCTAAGAATGCAGCAGGTGGAAAAGATCTGATGGATGGAACAGATTCTTACAATATTTCCGAAAAAGTAAGCAACAAGATCTTCATTCCTTACCAGGAATACTCAGGAAAATAAAAATGTAAAAAATAAAGGTGGCGGCCAGGTGGTTGGCCAGCCACCTTTTCTAAAGTTGTGACGCAGCCGGATGGAACTGCATAGTGGCAGGTTCGAAAGGTATGCGAGATTAGAAGATGAGAGACAGGAGGACAGCTATGAAACAGGATGTTTTACTGCAGATGACGGATATCTGTAAAGAATTTCCGGGCGTAAAAGCATTAGATCATGTGTCCCTGACAGTTAAAGCAGGCACTGTCCATGCACTGATGGGTGAAAATGGAGCCGGAAAGTCAACACTGATGAAATGCCTTTTCGGAATTTATGACAAAGACAGTGGCAAGATTGAGCTGGAGGGAAAAGAGATTAATTTCAAGAATTCGAAAGAAGCTCTTGAAAATGGAGTTGCAATGGTTCACCAGGAACTGAACCAGGCGCTCAAAAGAAACGTCATGGATAATCTCTGGCTCGGACGTTACCCGAAAGTGGGCGGCGTCATGGTAAATGAGAAAAAAATCTATGACGACACAAAAAAAGTATTTGAAGAATTGAAAATTGATGTAGATCCGAAAAGGATCATGAGTACGATGCCGGTATCACAGAGACAGATGGTAGAGATTGCAAAAGCAGTATCTGTGAATGCAAAAGTCATCGTATTTGATGAGCCGACTTCTTCCCTTACAGAGCAGGAAGTAGAGCATCTGTTTGATATCATTGAGATGCTGAAAAAGAGAGGATGCGGAATCATTTACATTTCACATAAAATGGCAGAGATCAAACGGATTTCAGATGAAATCACGATCATGCGTGACGGAACCTGGGTAGCAACCGAGAAAGCAGATGATCTGGAGATGGATGATATCATCCGCCTGATGGTTGGACGTGAGCTTACCAATCAGTTCCCGCCAAAGACAAATAAACCGGGCGATGTAGCGCTTGAAGTGGAACACCTTTCCGGAATGTATTCGATCCTGAATGATGTTTCCTTCAAAGCAAGAAAAGGAGAAATTCTTGGAATTGCCGGACTTGACGGAAGTGGGCGTACAGAAACTCTGGAGACAATTTTTGGAATTGCAACCAGGAAATCAGGAACGATAAAACTTGACGGAAAACAAGTCAGCAATAAGAATGCACAGGATTCGATCAAGAACGGATTTGCACTTCTGACAGAAGAGAGAAGAGCAACCGGTATCTTCGGCATCCTGAACATTCGTGAAAATACCGTTATCTCCAGCTTAAAGAGACACAAAAAAGGATTTTATCTGAGTGAAAAATCCATGAAAGAAGATACGCAGAAATATATTGATGCGCTGCGGACAAAGACACCGTCGCAGGAGACAAAGATCCGTGCACTTTCCGGTGGAAACCAGCAGAAGGTTATCCTTGGAAGATGGCTTCTTACCGATCCGGAAGTACTGCTTCTGGATGAGCCGACAAGAGGAATCGATGTCGGTGCAAAGTATGAGATCTATCAGCTCATCATCGATCTTGCGAACCGCGGCAAAGTAGTTATCGTAGTTTCTTCAGAAATGCCGGAGCTTCTCGGAATCTGTGACCGTATCATGGTTATGTCCGGTGGAAGACTTGCCGGAGAGATTGATGCAGAAGAGGCGACACAGGAACTGATCATGACTTACGCAGCAAAGTATGTGTAATTTTCAAACAAAAAGAAGGAGGCTTCCCAGATGAAAGCATTTGCAAATATAAAATCACGCTATGCAGAATACAAAGCACTGGATTCCGCAGACAAGGTAAAAGCGTGGAAAGAAGGACTTATCAATAATGCGATTTATCTTCTGATCATTATCGCAGTTATTTACACTTACACACAGAACAGCAGATTCCTGAGCGTGGCATCTATTGTTAACATTATCTCGCTGTCTGCAGCGAACATTCCGATCGCGTGTGGTATTGCAGGAACGATCGTACTTACCGGTACAGACCTTTCAGCCGGACGTGTTGTAGGTCTTACAGCATGTATTTCTGCATCACTTTTGCAGTCAGTAACTTATGCAACCAAAATTTTCCCGGATCTTCCGGTTCTTCCGATACCACTGGTTATTCTGATCGTAATCGTAGTCGGAGGTATTGTTGGATGGGTAAATGGATTCTTCGTAGCGAAATTCCACTTACATCCATTCATTGTAACACTGGCAACACAGCTGATCGTATACGGAATTCTTCTGATGTACATTATGCTGAACGGTAACAACGGACAGCCACTTTCCGGACTGGACAAATCCTTTAAGAATTTTGTAACAGGAAGTTTCTTAAAGATCCGTGGCGTTCCGATACCGAACTATGTATGGTACGCTTGTGTCGTAGTTGTATTCATGTGGTTCATGTGGAATAAGACAACATTTGGAAAGAATATGTTCGCAGTTGGTTCCAACCCGGAAGCTGCCAATGTATCTGGTGTAAATGTTATGAGAACAACCATTCTGGTACATACACTTGCAGGATGCATGTATGGTATCACTGGATTCATTGAATCTGCACGTATCGGTTCCAACCAGGCAAATACAGGTCTGAACTACGAGTGTGATGCGATTGCTGCCTGTGTAATCGGTGGTGTATCTTTTGTAGGTGGTACCGGTAAGATCAGCGGCGTTGTTTTAGGGGTGTTCATTCTGAGAATCATCTTCGTTGCACTGCAGTTCCTGGCAGTAAGTCAGAATATGCAGTATGTGATCAAAGGTCTGATTATTCTGATCGCATGTGCAATTGATATGAGAAAATATCTGGTAAGAAAATAAAAAGAAAAGGCTGGGAAATGTTATGGACGAGAATAAGATGCCGGAGAATGACGGATGGAAGAAAAATGCAAGACTGGCGATTTATGCAATGGCCGGGTTTTATCTGCTGACACTGGCATACCAGATGTTCAGGGCGATTTCCACAAGTCATGGTAATGAACAGCTTGTTATGATCGTGGCGACGATTCTGTTTCTGATAGTTGGTGTTGGACTGATCGGATTTGGACTGATCGCAGGATACCGCAATATAAAAGCAGATCACAGAGAAGACGAAAAGTAGAAATCATAAATATTACCTCACAAGAGAAAACTTCCGGTAAAGTAAAACTTGCCGGGAGTTTTTTTGCGTATATGATGAGTCAGGTGCAGATTGGTGCTTGCACAAGAATCTGTATCTGACAAATATAGATCATCTTGCACCACATTTTCAAATCTCAAAAAATTCTTAAGAAAATCCCGCCCTATCTCTTAAAAAATCTCTGTTAATCTTGTATAGTATAGAGGAGGTGAAAAAGATGGCGAAAATATTAGTATGTGATGATGATAAAGACATTGTAGAAGCAATAGATATTTACCTGACGCAGGAAGGATACGAAGTCCTGAAGGCGTATGATGGCGACGAAGCGATCAAGGTATTGAAAAGAAATGAAGTTGATCTTCTGATCATGGATGTGATGATGCCGCGGCTGGACGGAATCCGGGCGACACTCAAGATCCGGGAAAACATGAGCCTCCCGATTATTATTTTATCCGCCAAATCAGAGGATGCGGACAAGATTTTAGGACTGAATATCGGTGCAGATGATTACATGACCAAACCGTTCAATCCGTTGGAGCTGGTAGCAAGGGTAAAATCCCAGCTCAGACGTTACACCCAGCTTGGAAGTACGGCGAGATCTGACAACCAGAGTGAGTTCCGGACCGGGGGACTTGTGATCAGGGATGATCTGAAAGAAGTGACTGTGGACGGCGAAAAAGTGAAGCTGACACCGATTGAATACAATATATTACTGTTACTCGTTAAAAATCAGGGAAAGGTGTTCTCTATCAATCAGATTTACGAAAATATCTGGAATGAAGAAGCAATCGGAGCGGACAATACCGTTGCCGTACATATCCGCCATATCCGGGAGAAAATCGAAATCAATCCGAAAGAGCCACGTTACCTGAAGGTAGTATGGGGTGTCGGATATAAGGTAGAGAAGATCGGTTAGGAGGTCTTATGAATAACAAATGGTATCAGAGTGCACCATGTAAAGGAATCCTGATCGTACTGGAGCATATTTTAGCAGTGGTGATGATCACATGTCTGGTTTTTACATTCAGTTATCCGGGCGATAATCTGGCAGGAATCCTGTTTGAAAAGCCACATAAGAAGTATGAACAGTCAAAAGGGTTTACCGACAAGCTGATGAGTGCTGCAAATGATATTACGGCTGCGGAAGGATACGACAGCAATTTTGAAACAGAAGGAAAATATGATGAAAACAGAATTGTAGATCTGAAAGAATATGATTCAGATCGTAAGATTTCAAATGAAAATGTAAATGGGCTTGCATACCGTCTTGGTGATCTTGTGAATTACTGGGAAAACGATCAGGAGATGTACTACGCAGACGGGACCAAGATGGCAGATGGAGACAATGATGATGAGATCATCGTCTGCCAGAAGGATGACGGAACCTACCATTATTACTATGAAAAAGAATTTCGTCGAGAATTTAAAAACGGGAACCTTCAGTTTGGTAATATGGATGAGGCAAAAGATGAATATTCACTGGAAAGCACCGGAGAAGTGATCGATTCTCTGATCAATGACTGGATCGAGAGCTCCGCAAGTATTTACCGCAATATTCTGGACAGTGAAAATCGCCAGGTCTACACAAAGTGCTGGCGGTATGACGGAGAAAAAGTTTCCGAAAACTGTGCACCGGTGGGCGCGAAGAATCTTCTGGAAGTTGTGAACAAGGATTCCAGATGGAACGGCAAGTTAAGTGATGCGATGTCCATGCTTGGAAATACTGTGGACAGTGTACGGGATGAATTTTTGACGTGGCAGTATGTAACGGAAGAATATAAAGAAGGTAATACCAATCTTGCATATATGATTGTAGATCTGGACAATAAAAAAGTTTATACCAACCGTCTTGCATATCAGAGATTTGATGAATGGGAAAAGAATCTGGAAAGTATGAAAAAGCTGGGAGTATATGCGGTTGCCACACCAAAGCTTACTGAGTACCAGAGTGATATTGATATGGACGGATCACAGTGGAAATCACTGATCGGTGGCAATATGTGGATGGATAATTACGAATGCATGTTCGCGGTAGATACTTCCTATCCAATCCAGGATGACTTTTATCAGGAGAGCAAGATTTATCAGGAGTATGCACCGCAGGTAAGATTTACTTTCTGGATTGCGATTGCAACCGGATTTGCAATGCTTGTAATTCTGGCATGGCTGACAATTGTTGCAGGCAGATCAAACCGGGAAGAAGGCATTGTGTTAAATCGGGTCGACAAAATGAAGACAGAAATCTTTATTCTTTTGTCGGTTGCAGTTATGGTGATATGTATTTATGGGGAAATCAGTTTAAGTTACAGTCTGCTGAACGGAGTCTGGTTTAGCGGAGATGGTTTCAATGGCACATCGGTACTGATTTTTGCAGGGATTGTTGCGGTAAGCGTTTGCATGACAGGACTTACTTTCTGGCTTGGAATGGTAAGAAGGATCAAGGCAAAGACTTTGTGGAGGAACAGTATTTTATGTCTGATCATCAAATACGTCCGGATTGGGATCCGGCATCTGGGGGAGGTCTGGAAAGCTGCGATTTTGTTTGGAGTACTGGTTGTAGTTCACTGGATCGCGATCGCCATGTGGGAGCCGGGAATCTGGCTGTTCGTAATGCTTGCGGCAGAGGCGGGGGCATTTTTCTGCCTGATGCGCAGAGCCATCGGAAGAGCGCGGATCATCAAAGGGGTAAAAGCAATCGCAGACGGTCAGGTTGATTATCAGATTCCGTTAAATGGACTCAAAGGCGGACAGCTTGAAGCAGCAGTCAGCATCAATAAGATCGGAGATGGACTGGACCGGGCGGTAGAAGAGAGCGTAAAAAATGAACGCCTCAAAACGGATCTGATCACAAATGTATCCCATGATATCAAAACGCCGCTTACATCAATCATTAATTATGTGGACCTTTTAAAGAGAGAGGATTTTGAGGATCCGAAGATCCGGAATTATCTTCAGGTTCTGGAAGAAAAAGCATATCGTCTGAAGACACTTACCGAGGATGTGGTAGAAGCTTCCAAGGTAAGCAGTGGCAATATCAGCCTGGAAATGATGAATCTGAATCTGGTTGAGCTGGTTAACCAGACCAGTGCAGAGTTTGAAGAAAAATTTGAGGCAAGGAATCTGAAAATGATCATGAATCTTCCGACCGAACCGGCAACAATCTACGCAGACGGCAGACGAATGTGGAGAGTTCTTGCAAATGTATTTAACAATGCGGCAAAATATGCAATGGAGGGAAGCCGTGTATACGTGGATCTGGTTCAGACAGGTGAGGAAGTACAGCTTACGATCAAGAATGTATCAGAGCAGCCGCTGAATATTTCGGCAGATGAGCTGACAGAAAGATTTATCCGCGGAGATGTATCCAGAAGCACGGAAGGAAGCGGGCTTGGTCTTTCGATTGCACAGAATCTGACAAAGCTTCAAGGGGGAAAATTCGAGTTATATCTCGACGGAGATCTGTTCAAGGTACTGATCCGTTTCCCGGTTCCAAAAGAAACGGAAGATGTCTATCAGGAAGTCGAACAGTAACAGGTAAATATGGGGCGTAAGGGAAATTTCCCTTGCGCTCTATTTTATTTCGCTTTACAATAAAAACTGGATTCGTACATATAACCTAAAATGTAAGGGGAAATTAAAATGGAATCATTGAATAATATCTTAAAAAAGAGTTTAAATAAAGAATTTTTATCAGCAATAATCAGCAATCCACGTGAAAAAGGCGGAATTGTAAAGATTAAGATCCGCCCTGTGGAGCATAAAGACAATATTTTGTACCAGTGCGAAGAACACCGGAACAACCAGGTATTTCACCACAATCTGAATGAAGAAGAAGCAGCAGGATATATTGAAAATGCCATGCAGGAATTCAAACAGATGCAGATGGAGACCAGAAAATTCCGCTATCAGGTTCTGGTCAGCAAAAAAGGGAAAATGACGATTCAGAGACGGCTTCAGACCGGGAGGTTCAAAGAGATTGATCTTTCACACAACCGGAAGAAGCATTATATCCTGGAGGAAGGAAAAGCAGTTCCATTTTTACAGGATCTGGGAGTTATGACAAAAGAAGGGGAAATCGTGCGGACAAAGTTTGATAAGTTCCGCCAGATCAACCGTTTCCTGGAGTTTATCGAGGATGTTCTTCCGGAGCTCCCGAAGGACAGGGAAGTAACGATTCTGGATTTTGGATGCGGTAAATCCTATCTGACATTTGCAATTTATTATTATTTGCATGAGTTAAAAGGTTATGATATCCGGATCATCGGACTGGATCTGAAGACGGATGTTATTTATGCATGCAACCAGCTTGCAAAAAAATATGGCTATAGAAAACTGAAGTTTATGGAAGGAAATATTGCAGATTATACCGGCTCTGATGAAGTGGATATGGTCGTGACGCTGCATGCCTGCGATACCGCTACCGATTTTGCACTTGCAAAAGCAGTTGGCTGGAAAGCGAAGGTCATTCTTTCGGTTCCGTGCTGTCAGCATGAAGTGAACCGTCAGATTGCAAATGAAACGCTTGCACCGCTGTTTTCTTACGGACTGATTAAAGAGCGAATGGCAGCTCTTGTCACGGATGCTATGCGTGCAGAATATCTCAAGAGGGAGGGATATGACACACAGATCCTGGAGTTTATCGATATGGAGCATACACCGAAGAATATTTTGATACGGGCCATTTACACGGGAAATAAAGGAAAAAATACAGAGGCAATCCGCACATGTGAAGAAATGCTTCACATCGATCCAATGCTGGGGAGATTATTGGATCAGCAGAATGAAGAGGGAGAAAAAGGAGTATAAATTTAGCAGATTAAGATAAAGGGGACTATAATTACAATGTTTAAAAAGATAGCAATAAAGACAGGGGTACTGACTACTGTATTTATTCTTGCAGTTATCGTATCCAGTTATGTGACGAACAGAGGCAACACTGATATGAGTGCAGATATGGGAGGTGCGACACTGCCAAGAATATCCTTTATGACAGAAGGATATGAAGTGAACTCACTGCCGGGATATAAAAGCGATATGACGCTTACTTCAATGCGTGATACACTGACACCCGTCACAAATAACCAGCTGGATATGAACATTGCAAAATATGATAATCAGATCCAGAAGGTTTACTGGCAGGTATATACACTGAATGGGAAAAAATGTATTCAGGAGGGAACCATTAAAGATGTTCAGGATACAGTAACTTTAAATTTCAAGAATACGAAGATTCTGAAAGAAGAGAGGATTTTGAAAGTAACCTTGTACCTGGATAATCAGAATATTTATTTTTATACCAGGATCAAGAATTCGGCAGATTGCAACTATAAGAAAAGCCTGGATTTCGCAAATGATTTCCACAATGCGGCACTCGAAAATCAGGGTGATAAGGTCGAAAGCTATTTGGAAACAGATTCCAGTGAGGACAGCTCCACCTATCAGGAGGTCACACTTGCATCGACACAGTCACAGGTGACATGGGGTTCGCTTGCACCGCAGGTATCGGGAAATGTATACTGGGAAATTAAGGAATGCAATGAGAATTACACATCACTTGTCCTCAAATACCAAGTAAAGTGCACCGGGGATACTGATTATGCTGATCGGCTTTACAGTGTAAAGGAATTCTTCCGGATCCGCACCGGGGAAGATGCACAACAGTATCTGCTTGATTATGATCGCACGATGAATCAGAGATTTGATGGTAAGACAACTGCGCTGAACCAGAAGGGTGTTCTTGTTGGGATTGCGCCGACGGACCTGGAGTATGAGACTAATACAGATGGAACCATTGTAGCATTTATAGAGGATAACCAGCTCTGGCATTATGATAAAAAAGAGGATGAAATGTCACTGGTATTCGGCTTCGCAGATACGGAAAACATGGATGTGCGTACATTATGCGACCTGCATGATATCCGCCTGATTTCAGTAGATGAAAAAGGCAATACCACATTTACTGTAGTGGGTTATATGAATCGCGGTGTACATGAAGGGCAGGTAGGTGTAGCAGTCTATTATTTTGACGCAGAAAAAAATTCCGTTACGGAAAAAGCATTTGTCCCTAGCGAAGACGGATATTATCTGATGAAAGAGGATCTGGGTAAATTTGTATATTACAGCAATTCTGATGAAAATCTTTATGTAATGATAGATGGTACATTGTATCTTGTGAATCTGAAGGACAACACCAGAGAGGTGCTGGTGAAAGATCTGGAGGAAGGGCAGTATCAGGTTTCACCAGACGGACATCTGCTTGCTTACCAGAGTGAGGGCGGAAAGATCAATGAGTCGCAGAAAATTATCGTGCTGAATCTGAAGACGGGCAAATCCTTTGATATTACATCCGAAGGAGACGAATATGTCAAACCGATCGGATTTATCCGGAATGATTTTGCCTATGGCATGCTGCGTGGAAGCGATGCAGGAACCAATATATCCGGACAGAGTGTGTACCCGATGTATAAAGTGGATATCATCACGCAGAAACAGGAGATAGCCAAGACCTATGAGGTACAGGATTTTTACATTCTGGATGGCTATGTGGCAGACAATATGATGACACTTAATCGGGTGAACAGAAATGAGAATACCTATATTTCAACAACGGCAGATTATATTACCAACAATCAGGAGAAGGAAGAGAGCAATATCACAGTTGAGACCTACAATGATGATCTGCGGGGAACTCTGGTTCGTCTTACTTATGAAAATGGGATCAAAGACAGCAAAGCAAAAATTTTAAAACCAAAGCAAGTACTGTTTGATAAACCGATGGTTGTCAGCTTTGACAAACCGAAGGTAAAGAATCAGTATTATGTATATGCACTTGGCAGTCTGCAGGGGGTGTATGAAAAAGCATCTTATGCGATCCAGGAAGCGGAGAAGATAAAAGGTGTGGTCATTTCTTCATCACAGGAATATGTATGGGAGTCCGGAAATACGCCGGATATTTATGAAGTAAATAATATGGATGAGTTCCGGACAGGAGAAGGTGAGAGTACACTTGTAGCGTGCCTGAACCGGATCCTGAAGCTGGAAGGCGCAGAAGATATAAATGCATCAACAGAGCTGGAAAACGGAAAGTCGCCGGCAGAAATCCTGACAGAAGCAACCGGTGGAGAAGGTTTTGATCTGACAGGATGTACACCGGAAGAAATTCAATATACCATCAGTCACGAGACACCGGTCGTTGCCATGTTAAGTGCAGATCATGCAGTACTGGTAATCGGCTATACCAGTGAAAAATATGCTTATATTGATCCGGCTGACGGAGAACGTCATTCGGCTACGCCCGAAGAGATGGCGCAAATGGTAAGCGGCAGCGGAAATGTATTTTTTGGTTATGTAAAATAAATTTGGAGGACGCAAATGAGAGACGAGAAATATTTAGAACTTCTGGCAGAAAAATACCCAACTGAGCAGGCGGTCTGCCGAGAGATTATTAACCTTAAAGCAATCCTCAGCCTGCCAAAAGGGACAGAGCACTTTATGAGTGATCTGCATGGAGAATATGAGGCATTTTGCCATATATTAAATAACTGCTCCGGTGTGATCCGGGAAAAAGTAGATCTGTTGTTTGAAGATACTTTATCAGATCTGGACCGGGAAGAAATCTGTACGCTGATCTATTATCCAGTTGAAAAGCTTGCAATGATAAAAAAGGAAGGAAAAAATAATGAAGAGTGGTATCGTGTGATCTTAGGAGAACTAATCGATATCGCAAGATTATTTTCATCCAAATACACCCGCTCAAAAGTAAGAAAAGCGATGCCGAAGGAATATGCCTATATTCTGGATGAACTGATCCATGTACAGAAGGATGAAGATGATAATCAGCTGGTGTATCACCGCAATATCCTGAATACGCTCCTTGAACTACAGAATGCAGATGAATTTATCGAGGTGCTTGCCGGATTGATTAAACGGCTGGCAGTCGATCATCTACATATTGTCGGAGATATTTTTGACAGAGGTCCTTGTGCAGACCGGATCATGGATTTGCTTACGACTTATCACTCCATTGATATTGAATGGGGTAATCATGATATCCTGTGGATGGGGGCAGCGGCAGGAAGCAGAGCCTGCATCGCAACAGTTATCCGTAACAATCTGAAATATGATAATATGAAGATCATGGAGAATAGCTATGGGATCAGTCTGCGAAATCTGACCTTATTTGCAGAAAAGATATACCCGCAGATCGATCCGATGGAAGCGGCACTGAAAGCAATTTCTGTACTTCTTTTTAAGCTGGAAGGCCAGGTGATCCTGCGTAATCCGGATTACAAGATGGAAGATAAATTGCTGCTTCATAAAGTGGATGTGAAACGTCAGGTTGTTGAAATTGGCGGAAAAGAATATAAGATCAAGAAGGAAGAATTTCCAACTGTAAGTTTTGCAGCTGAAAGTGTGGAAGAAGTCTATCAGCTGACCGAAGAGGAAGAAAATGTAATGGAAGGTCTTCAGATGGCTTTTGTGAACAGTATCCGTCTGCGACAGCATATAGATTTCCTGTATAAAAAAGGAAGTATGTACCGGATTTTCAACGATAATCTTCTGTATCACGGCTGTGTGCCGCTGGATGAGAGCGGAAACTTTGACGGCGTTGTATTTGGGAAGAGATGCTATCGAGGAAGAGAATATCTGGACTATGCAGAGCATGTTGCCAGAAGAGCCTGGTCGAAGGAGGCGAAAGAAAAAGACAGAGACTTTATGTGGTATCTGTGGTGCGGAAGAAAGTCTCCACTTTCCGGAAGAAATACGAAAACCTTTGAGCGTACTTATGTGCTGGATGAGTCGACATGGTATGAAGAATCAAATCCATATTATAAATTCTACGAAGAAGAAAAGGTCTGCAATATGATCCTGCATGAGTTTGGCCTTTATTCCGAGCGTGCTCATATCATTAATGGGCATACACCGGTCAGAACTTCAAAAGGAGAGCATCCGGTCCGTGCGAATGGAAAATTAATGGTCATTGATGGAGGTTTCTGCAAGAGCTACCATAAGACTACCGGAATTGCCGGGTATACACTGATCTTCAATTCCCATGGTATCCGGATCAAATCCCACCAGCCTTTCCTGAGTGTGTATGCGGCACTTACGGAAAATAAGGATATCGAGTCAAAATCAGAACTGGTCGAGACCGAAAAAGAACGTTTGATGGTGCGGGATACAGATAGCGGAAAGAAGATTAAGGAGGATATTGAGGCACTTAAAATGCTGCTCCGTGCATACCGTGAAGGGGAGTTGGAATAGAGTGAAAAAGATTTTTGCATGCGCTTTATGTGTTGTCATGACAGTTAGTTTATGCAGCTGTGCAGGATGCCGGAAAAAGGAAGAAACAAAAGCGAAAGAGAAAGAAACCATTGAATTATGGCATTACTGGGATATACCGGATAATCAGAGACATCTGGAAGAGCTGGTAGAGCAGTTTAATAAGATGCAGGAGGATATTGAGATAGAAGTATCTTATATTCCGGATGAAGATTTTAAAAAACAGCTTGCCCTGGCGATGTCGGAAGAAAAGATGCCGGATATTGCCGTAGTGGACTCCTCGGACTTTCAATTTCTACATCATATGAAAGCGTTTGCTGATCTTACAGATGCTATTCCGGAATTAAAGGAATATAACGAAAAAGCATTGGAACCATGTACGATAGATGGAAGAATTTATGGGCAGCCTTTTGGTGTGAACTGTACAGGGATGTTCTATAATAAAAAACTCCTGGAAGAAAATGGATGCGAAGTTCCGGAAAGCTGGGAAGAATTTCAAGAGACAGCGGCGAAGATCAGCAATGAAGATGTAAAAGGGTTTGCGATCACTGCTTTACAGACAGAAGAAAGTATGTATGAATTTCTGCCGATCTTATGGTCAATGGGAGGGGACGTGCATAGAATTACAGAAGAAAACAGTAAAAAAGCATTTCTTCTGCTGGATCAGATGGAAAAAGAAGGAAGTCTGAGTCTGCAGAGCATTTCTCTTACCATGGGAGATCTGACAAATCAGTTTCTAAAAGGAAAAATTGGGATCATGTTCAATTCCTCTATGGCGATTGACAGTATCAGGGAAGGAAATCCGGATCTGGAATTCGGTGTTGCACCGATTCCGGGAGGAGAGACATCGGTTTCGGTAGCCGGAGGAGAAATTCTGGCAGTAGCGGAGAATGAAAAGAAAGAGTATGCAATCCGTTTTTTAAAGTTTCTGGCAGATAAAGACCGAATGAAAGAATATATTGATGCATTTGGTTTTCTTGCACCGCGTCAGGATATTATGGAACAACAATTTGCCGAAGATCCGGAAAAGAGAACATTTATAAAAATGTATAAGGCTGCCGGGATTCGTGAGATTTCTCCGGAATGGCCACGGATTTCCCTGACACTTTCCGATACTCTGAGACAGATACTGGTGGAGGAAGAGGATCCGCAGACAATATTGAATAAAAGTGCAGAAAAGATAGAGAAAATCGGAGCAGAGAAATGAAAAAGAAAAATCTGAGACAAATTCTGATTCCTGCATTTATTATTACGGCATGCATTCCGATCGCTATTTTTACAGTGATATCGCAGGCACGTCTGAAAAAAAGCACCCTTGATAATATGAACAATCAGGCAGAGGCAGATCTTCAGAAGTCAAATCAGTGTCTGAATATGACATTGGATAAGTATGAGACGATTCTGTATGATATCACTACGGCTGAAGACTTTTTAAATCTTGCGGTTACCGCAAAAGAATCTGCTGATATTATGGAGACAGATGCCTATAATATGCGAAGTGAATTTTCACATATCTGTAACAGAAATCAGGGAGTGGACGGGATTCAGCTGGTATTGGCAGATAGAAAAAGAATCTTTTATGACAGGCTTTCTTCTTCTTCGGTGAACAGTTCCTGGATTGAAAAGGTTGCAGTTCCGGAGACAGAAGAGATGCTGTCTTATACGATGGATCAAGAGAATGAAAATCCGGAAAGGATGTTTCATATCAGCCGTAAGGTAGTAAATTACTGGGATATCAGTGAAGATCTGGGAGAAGTGATTCTGTCAGTCGATGCAGATGAACTGAGTTCCGTGCTGGATGTTGGAAAAGGATCGGAAATATATCTGATAGATGACGGAAGGATCGTCGGAGCGGAAAATGAAAAATTACTGGGCAGGACGGAAGATATTTTAGAGACGAAAAGGGTCAGTCAAAAATCCATTACAAATACCCGGAGCGGCTGGAAAATCGTATTGTGCCAGTCGCTGAGTGAATATCAGAGAGCAATCAGAGAACAGATCGTATTCTGGCTGCTGCTGGCAGTGGCAGTGCTGCTTGTTTTTGTATTTCTGATCTATAAAGTTACAGAACCGGTCATGGTATCGGTAAATGAGATTGTAGATGCGATGAAAAATCTGGAGAAAGATAATTTCAGGGAGAAGCTTGCAATCAAAGAAAATGACAGTATAGAAATACAGAAGATATCGGAAGGCTTCAATGATATGACTGAACGGATCTATCATTTGATCGGTCAGGTGAAACAATCTGCATTGGAGCAGAAGAATGCAGAAATCTCAGCGTTGGAGGCACAGATCGATCCTCATTTTCTATATAATATCCTGGATACCATCAACTGGAAAGCCATTGAAAATGAGCAGTATGAAATCAGTGAGATGTTAGTGGCGCTTGCCGAAATCCTGCGTTATGCCATTAATGATGCAGGGGAACTGACAACGATCGAAGCGGAAAAGGTATGGCTGGAAAAGTATATTCTTCTGCAGCAGGAAAAATTAGGAGAAAAAATCGAGCTGATATTTAAAATACCGGAGGAATTGGAAACTTATAAAATTCATAAAATGCTGCTTCAGCCTTTTGTGGAAAATGCGATCAAGTACAGTTTCCGTGGATGTAAGGGCGAACACCGGCTTACCATCGAAGCTGTGAAGGCAGAAGAACAATTACATCTGATCATTGTAAATAATGGGCAGTGTATTGAGAAAGTCAGATTAAAAGAACTCAATGAAGGAACGAAGATAAAGAATCATCTCGGAATTTCCAATGTGAGAAAGCGGTTGGAACTCTATTACGGAGAAGATACAGCAGTTTATTTTGAAAATATTCTTTCGGGTGGCGTGAAAGTACATTTATTTATTCCGATACAGGGAGGAAATGACGATGCGGATAGCAGTCATTGAAGACGAGAGACCGATTCGTGAGGGGCTTGTACATATTTTGAATAAAATCAGTCCGGAATACCAGGTGGTAGGAAGCGCGGAAAATGGGCGAGAAGGTTTAATTCTTCTTGAAGAACAGGATCCGGATCTGATCCTGCTTGATATCCAGATGCCGGATATGAACGGTCTGCAGATGTTAAAAGAAGCAAGAAAAAGAGGAAGTATGACTAAGGTTGTGATTCTTACGGCATACTCTGATTTTGATTATGCAAAAAAGGCAATTGCACTCGGAATAGAAAATTATCTGCTAAAGCCGGTTAATCTTACGGAACTGAAGAACACCCTTTCTAAAATCAAGGAAGAGATATTCGTAGAACAGAGAGGGAAAAATTCTCTTTCACTTGAAACGGTCATAAAAGATGCGTTAGAAGGCGAGTATGAAGAGGATTCTAGGTTAGAGGAGACGCTTTTGGAGAAATATGGGTTCTCCGGCAGAAAACAAATTTACTGTATGTATCTTTTTATGGGAAAGTATTATGATTCCGAACAAAAAGAAGCAGAGCTTTTTTTAGAAGAATTCCGGGAACATAATCCGGACAAAAAAATGTGCTGGTTATGGAGAGAGAAGAAGCAGTCTGTTTTTATCTGTTTTTATGATGTGAAAGCAAAAAAAAATTTTATACAGTATTTGAAGCAATCGGTAGTACCGGCTTTTTCTATGAGAATTCATGATCATGGGGCATTTGCGGGAAAAGAGTGTCAAGGGCTGGGAGAACTGGCGGAGATTGAAAATGCGCTGACCGAAGCATGCGGATGGCATTTAATACTTGGCAACCGGGTATTGATCAAGTGCAAAAAAATCGCTCAACTGAGGACAAATCGTTTTACTTATCCGGCAGATCTGGAGAATCAGGCAAGGAGTGCGGTAATCCATCTGGATTATCCTGCGTTTACCCGGTGCTTTCAGCAATTTATGGAGGCAGGATTACGTGAAGTCCACAGCCCGCAGGAAATCAGAGAGGTTTGTATCCGTTTTGCTTACGCTGTGATCAATACGGCAAAAGAGTGTGGAACATTACGGGATGAAGATCTGCTTGTCCAAAAAATATTACATACGATTTTAAATGCTGTTTTCTGGGAAGAAATCATGGATGCAATGCTGGAATTATTTGCCTGCATAGAAAATGATGAAAAAAAACAGACTTCGGCAGAGCTTCTGGTACAGAAAGCTCTTTCTATTATTAAAGAATGCTACAGTGACGGAATCAATCTGGAGGAAACAGCCAGGAGACTGCATGTTACCGAACAGTATCTGGGTACACAGTTAAAAAAAGAAACAGGCTCTTCTTTTACGGAGATCATAAGGCGATATAAAATCGCACATGTAAAACAATTACTTCTGGATACGGAATTAAAGCTGAATCAGATTGCTTCAATGGCAGGTTTTTCGGATCCCAAGTACATGAGTAAGGTGTTTAAACAGGAAGTAGGGATGCTTCCGAACGAATATCGGAGGATGAATACATAATCAGTTTGTAAAATTCCTCTTTTTATAAAAAATTTCTCCTTTTTAAAAATCTGAATTTGCTATAGTAGGTTCAGAAATTGAGAAGAGGAGGAAGTAAGATGGAAGCAGCCGAAAAAATTTCCGTCGGAGTAATTAAAGAAAAAACAAAAAGTAAAGCAGTCAAAAAAGAAGCAGAAGGTATGCGGGTTTCCACCAGAGAAAAAGTCTGTTACGGAGTTGGTGATATCGGAGCAAACCTTGTGTGGACAACGGTAGCTTCATTCCTGACGATTTACTGTACAGATGTGGCAGGAATTGCAGCAGGAGTAGTCGGAACCCTGATGCTGATCGCAAGATTGTTTGATGGAGTATCCGATCTTTTTATGGGTGTTATTATCGATAAGACAAATACCAGATGGGGAAAGGCTCGTCCGTGGGTATTATGGAGTGCACCTCCGCTTGTTGTCAGTCTGATTATGATTTTTACAGTTCCGAATATCGGAGCAAACGGAAAAGCAATTTATATGCTGCTTGTATATATTTTCCTTGCAGCAGTTTGTTTTACTGCATCAAATCTTTCTTACAATACCATGCTTTCGCTGGTAACAACCGAGCAGCATGACCGAAATGTAATGAATACAATCCGGTTTGAATTTACAATGATCGCACAGCTGGTAATCAATGTGATTACGATTCCGCTGGTACATTTCCTTGGAAACGGCCAGAAGGGCTGGACCTGCATGAGTATTATTTATGCGATCGTAGCACTTGGAATGTTTATTACAACATTTGCCGGAACAAAAGAAAGATATAAACCGATCAAACCGGAAGTGACTGAAAAGAAGAAAAAACACCCGATTAAGACTATTAAAATTCTTTGCAGCAATAAATACTTTATTCTGATCACATTAGCATTTGCAATTATTTATACATCACTCGGACTTACCGGTGGATCAAGAATTTATTATGCAAAATATGTACTTGGCAATGAGATGATCAACAGTACAATGACATTATTTAACTATATCCCAACGATCCTTACGATCATGCTGATCCCTATTTTTGCAAAAAAATTTGGAAAGATCAAAGCATTATTTGTGGGCTTCCTGTTCTATGGAGCAGGACTTATTCTTGAAATTGCAGGACCGGTCAATCTTCCGATGATTTATGGAGGACTGGTTTTACAGGGAATTGGTCATGCGGCATTGTATTCCTGCCTGTTCGCAATTGTTGGAGACGTAGTGGATTACAGTGAATGGAAAGACGGAATCCGAGAAGAAGGACTTACTTACAGTGTAACCAGCTTTGGACAGAAAATCGGAACAGGTCTTGGGACAGCAGCACTTGGATGGATCCTTGCGGCAGGAAATTATAATGGAACGGCAGCTGTTCAGCCGGACAGTGCGATCTTTGCAATTAAGAGTCTGTTCTTATATCTGCCACTGGCTATCACAGTCGTTGTTTTAATCATCTGGTATTTATTTATGGGAATCGATAAGGTATATCCGACAGTCAGAAAAGAACTGGATGAACGTAGAAAAAACGCAAAACAGAATTAAAAATATAAGATAAATAGTAATAGTAAAAGGATCGGATGGCAGTTCGCCATCCGGTCCTTTTTGTAATAAAAAATTATTTTGTCATAACGACAGCTCCGTCTTCTGTGATGCGAACCATGTATTCGATCTGAGCAGAAAGTCCGTCATCTTCGGTATAAACCGTCCAGTCATTGTCTTCATCAACAAAGAATTCCGGACTGCCTTCGTTGATCATTGGTTCGATGGTAAAGATCATACCCGGAACCAGAAGCATTTCGCTTCCCTTTGGTGTAACATAGCTTACCCAAGGTTCTTCGTGAAATTCAAGACCAACACCATGTCCGCCGATTTCCTCTACAACAGAATAGCCATTTGCTTTTGCATGTGAATTGATCGCATCTGCAATGTCTCCGAGATGGTTCCATGGTTTTGCCTGCGCAAGTCCAAGTTCGACACATTCCTGTGTGACACGAACCAGTTTTTCGGCACGTTCGCTGACCTTGCCGATCATAAACATACGGGATGCATCTGAGAAATATCCGTCCAGAATGGTAGATACATCCACATTGATGATATCGCCTTCTTCCAGAATAATATTTTCATCCGGAATACCATGGCAGATCTCGTTGTTAATAGAAGTACACACACTCTTTGGGAATCCCTGATAATTAAGCGGTGCCGGGATTCCGCCGTGTTCGGTTGTATAGTCATAAACTAATTTATCAATTTCGGCTGTACTCATGCCTGCGTGGATATGGGCTGCTACATGATCAAGTACGGCAGTATTGAGATCTGCACTTTTCTGGATTCCTTCAATCTGAGGAATGGTCTTGAGCATATCTCTTGTCGGAACGATTTCTCCTTTATCTGCATGATATGCGATCTTTTCTTCGATCATAAGATGGCATTTTTTGTATTTTTTTCCGCTGCCACACCAGCACAATTCATTTCTTTCCATGAGAATACCTGACTTTCTTTTATAAATTTTTACGTGCAGAGTCTGATGTAATCACAAAAAATCAGATGTATGCCTGCACTAACTGTTTCACTTCTATAATATATCCATTCCGGAACAAAAAGTCAATCTGTGCTGTGCATTTCGCCAGATGTGATTCAAAATGACAGACCAGGATGCGGTATGTATCGGTTTTGAAGCAGAACTATTGCTTGTATAGGACTCGGGAATCGGTTATAATACAAAGGGATTATAACTGAAAATAACAGACTGATCTGGAAAAGATGAACAGGGAAAGGATGGACAATTATGTTTAGAATTGGAATGCTTACCAGTGGTGGGGATTGTCAGGCACTGAACGCAGCCATGCGAGGTGTTGTAAAAGGACTTTGTTCAAAACGAAACGATGTGGAAATTTATGGATTTCAGGATGGATATAAAGGACTTATTTATTCGAACTTTGAGATGCTGACAGCAAAAGATTTTTCGGGAATACTGACGATGGGTGGAACAATCCTCGGAACATCCAGACAGCCGTTTAAACTGATGCGCGTACCTGGACCGGATGGGATCGATAAGGTCGAAGCGATGAAGCATACTTATCATAAGTTGAACCTGAATTGCCTGGTAGTACTGGGAGGAAATGGAACACATAAGACTGCGAATCTGTTAAGAGAAGAAGGACTGAATGTGATTACACTTCCGAAGACGATCGACAACGATCTGTGGGGAACAGATATGACATTTGGCTTTCAGAGTGCGGTAGATATCGCAACGGAAGCAATTGACAGAATCCATACAACTGCAACTTCACACAGCCGTGTATTTATTGTAGAGGTTATGGGGCATAAAGTAGGATGGGTAACACTTCATGCCGGAATCGCAGGCGGAGCAGATATTATTCTTCTCCCGGAGATCCCGTATGATGTGGATAACGTAGTGCGTGCGATCAAGAGCCGTACAGAGGCAGGAAAGCATTTTACGATCATCGCGGTTGCAGAAGGCGCGATCACAAAAGAAGATGCAGCCCTTCCGAAGAAAAAATTAAAAGAAAAACAGGAAAAGAAGGGCTATCCGTCTGTGGCATATGAGCTTGCAGAGAAGATCCAGAACCGTATGGATCAGGAGGTTCGTATCACAGTGCCGGGACATACGCAGAGAGGTGGAAGCCCGTGTCCGTATGACCGTGTGCTTGCAACCAGACTTGGAGCAGCAGCAGCAGACCTGATCTTAAAAGAGGACTACGGATATATGGTAGGAATCAAGAACGGCAACATCCGCAAGGTTCCGCTTGGAGAGGTTGCCGGAAAGCTGAAGATGGTAGATCCGAAAGCGGATATCATCAAAGAAGCCAAGATTGTCGGAATCAGTTTTGGTGATGAGTAAAGGAGTAATTTAACATGTCATATACTGCCCTGTATCGTAAATTCCGTCCTGCGGAATTTGAAGACGTAAAAGGACAAGATCATATTATCACAACGCTGAAGAATCAGATAAAGGCGGACAGGATCGGACATGCATATCTGTTCTGTGGCACAAGAGGAACCGGAAAGACAACAGTAGCGAAGATTTTTGCAAAGGCAGTCAATTGCGAGCATCCGGTAGACGGAAGTCCCTGCGGGGAATGTACCATGTGCAAAAATATTGCAGCCGGTACTTCCATGAACGTCATTGAGATCGATGCGGCTTCCAACAACGGTGTGGACAATATCCGTGAGATCAGGGAAGAGGTATCCTACCGTCCGACGGAGGGAAGATATAAGGTGTATATCATCGATGAGGTGCATATGCTTTCAATAGGTGCATTTAATGCTCTGTTAAAGACTTTGGAGGAACCCCCGGAATATGTAATTTTTATTCTTGCAACGACAGAGGCACATAAGATTCCGATCACGATTTTATCCAGATGCCAGCGCTACGATTTCAAGCGTATTACGATCGATACGATCGCAGCGCGGTTGGATGAACTGATGAAAAAAGAACAAGTTGAGGTAGAAGAAAAAGCAATCCGCTATATTGCGAAAGCGGCGGACGGATCCATGCGAGATGCACTAAGTCTTCTGGATCAGTGCATTGCGTTTTACCTCGGACAGAAGCTGACCTACGATCATGTTCTTGAGGTTCTTGGCGCGGTGGATACGGATGTGTTCAGCCGGCTTCTCAGACAGATCATCAGCCAGGATGTGGGAAAGGTACTTGCTACCGTAGAAGAGCTTGTGATGCAGGGAAGAGAACTGACGCAGCTTGCGGCAGATTTTACCTGGTATCTGCGCAACCTTCTTCTGGTGAAGACTTCGGATAATATGGAAGATGTGCTGGATGTATCGACGGAGAATCTGGCGCAGCTGAAAGAGGAAGCACAGATGATCGAATCCGGGGTGCTGCTCCGGTATATCCGTATTTTTTCCGAGCTGACAAATCAGCTCAAATACGCAACACAGAAAAGAGTGCTTCTGGAAGTAACACTGATCAAGCTTTGCAAACCGCAGATGGAGAGTACGAAGGACAGTCTTCTGGACCGGATCCGTGCACTGGAAAAACAGGTAGAAGAAGGAAGTTTTGCAGTTGCGCAGCCGCAGGAGAGGGTTGTTTATGTAAATGGTGAAGCACCGAAGCCACAGCCAAAACCGCAGCTTCCGAAAGCACTGAAGGAAGATGTAAAGCAGGTGACATCCAATTTCCGGAAGATTGCAAACGAAGCATCAGGAATGCTTAGAGGCTATCTGAAACAGGCAAGACTCAGCGTGGACAATCAGGATAGACTTCTGATCGTTCTGCCGGATGAGATCAGCGCCAGCGTGGTAGGAAGCGAAGAACATAAGCAGGAATTAAAAGATCTGATTGAGAAAAAAATCGGCAAGACTGTGGAGATTGATGTGCGTCAGGTGGAGAACGGGCGCCATTTTGAAGACAGTTTTGTGGATATAGAAAAAGTGATCAATATGGAGATCACGATTGAAGATGAATAATAATTAGGAGGATTTATAGTTATGGCAAAAAGAGGAGGATTTCCAGGAGGCGGAATGCCGGGAAATATGGCAAATTTAATGAAGCAGGCTCAGAAGATGCAGAAGCAGATGGAAGAGCAGGCAAAAGAGATGGAAGAGAAAAGTTTTACAGCAACTGCAGGCGGCGGAGCTGTAGAAGTGACCGTAAGTGGTAAAAAAGAAGTCCAGAAAGTAAAACTTCAGGAAGAAGTTGTGGATCCGGATGATGTAGAGATGCTGGAAGACCTGATCATGGCAGCAGTCAATGAAGCACTTCGTCAGGTCGATGAGGCAAATACTTCCGCTATGAGCAAGCTGACTGGCGGACTTGGCGGAATGCCGGGAATGTTCTAGAACGGGAGTGTAAAAGATGGATTATTACAGCAGTCAGATCAGTAAACTGATCGAAGAATTATCAAGACTGCCTGGTATCGGAGCAAAGTCAGCCGGAAGGCTGGCTTTTCATATCATTAATATGCCGAAGGAACAGGTAGAACAGCTTGCAGCGACACTGGTAGATGCAAGAAATAATGTAAGATACTGCAAGCAATGCTGCACGCTTACTGACAAAGAATTATGCCCGATCTGTGCCAGCGAGGAGCGGGATCATAAGACGATTATGGTTGTGGAAAATTCCCGAGATCTTGCAGCTTATGAAAAGACTGGAAAATATAACGGTGTGTACCATGTACTTCATGGCGCAATTTCCCCGATGCTTGGGATCGGACCTGGAGATATCCGGCTAAAAGAGCTGATGGAGCGTCTTCAGGGGGATGTGGATGAAGTGATCATCGCAACCAATTCCAGCCTGGAAGGGGAGACTACTGCGATGTATATCAGCAAACTGATCAAGCCGACAGGAATCAAGGTCAGCCGGATCGCAAGCGGCGTGCCGGTCGGCGGCGATCTGGAATATATTGATGAAGTGACGCTTCTGCGTGCACTGGAAGGACGTACAGCACTTTAGGTGACTTAACGTGACTTAAGGACTGCGAGGAGTGCCGGAAACGTATGCATTTGAAAGAAGTAAAGATATGAGAAAGAAGAAAGTAACCTCTTCGGATATCGCACATGCGGCAGGTGTGTCGCAGGCAACGGTATCCATGATCCTGAATAAAAAATATAATGTATCATTTTCAAAAGAAACGATCCGTAAAGTGGAACAGATCGCAGAAGAGATGGGATACGAAGTACCGAAAAGAAAGACACGCAGAGAAAGCAGGAAAGAAAAACTGATCGTCGTATTTTGTTCCAACCTCACGAACCCTTATTATGTTATGTTGCTTCAGGGGATTGAATCCCGTGCAAAGGAGCAGGGATATGGACTGTTTGTGTGCAATACCCAGAGGGATCTGAAGATGGAGGAGCGGTATCTCAGGATGATGCATGAGCTGAAACCGCTTGGCATTATCTATACCTGCAATCCAAGTCATTGTTTTATGGATACGATAGAAGAGTTGGCAGAAAAAATTCCGATCGTAATTATCAATAACCAGAATGAGCATCTGAATGTAGATGCAGTGGAATTGGATAATTCCAAACTCGGAAGGATGATGGCAAAGCATCTTCTGGATCTGGGGCATCGGAAAGTAGCGTATATTGCACCACCTCTTACAACCAGACAGAAGCAGCGCTCCAAAAGGGTGGAAGGATTTCTGAAAGAATTTGATGCTGTTGGATTAAAAGACAATGTGATCATCAAGGCAGCAAATGAGTCGATCGATATGAGCATCCCGAATATCGATTCGGAGTATAAGATCGGATATGATCTGACGAAAGAGCTTTTGAGAGAACATAATGATATTACTGCGATCGTCGGATTAAATGATATGATCGCATTTGGAATCCTGGATGCACTTCACGAAGAAAAATATAAAGTTCCGGCAGATATTTCCGTAATGGGATGTGATAATACACTGTTTGCAAAGATGCATAAGGTGTCGCTGACAACGATCGAGCATTTTGTCGTTTTCAAAGGGCGGGATGCCTGTGATATCATTATGAAAAAGATTCTTTCTCAGAACAGCCAGTATTCAGAGATCCAGCCGATCAGCACCTACCATGTAGAATATGAACCTCGTCTGATCGTGCGTGGAACGACGTCTTATGCGAAAACAAAAAAAGGGAAAAATTAGTTTAAATTCAAAAAATATTAGTAATATTTCATAGTTTATGTCTCTGAAAACGCTATAAAATAAAGAATTATCCAAAAACGGCATCAAAAAATTACTAATAAAATAGTTAATATTAACGTGAAAAATTACTAATAAAAACATATGGCTATTGACCTGTCAGAGTAAATTGCGATATAATTTAACCAAGTCAGGCAATCAGATAAAAAGAGAGATTCCTGATAACGGGAAATACGAATTTTCATGTTCATAAGGAGGAAAACGAAATGAGATTTTTCATCGACACAGCAAATGTGGAAGACATTAAAAAAGCTAACGATATGGGAGTTATCTGCGGAGTTACAACAAATCCGTCACTGATCGCAAAAGAGGGACGTGATTTTAAAGAAGTTATCGCAGAGATCGCATCTATCGTAGACGGACCGATCAGTGGAGAAGTAAAAGCAACAACTACTGATGCAGAAGGTATGATTGCAGAAGGTAGAGAAATCGCTAAGATCCATCCGAACATGGTAGTTAAAATTCCGATGACTGTAGAAGGACTGAAAGCTTGTAAAGCTCTTACAGCTGAAGGAATCAAGACAAATGTAACACTGGTATTTACAGCAAACCAGGCACTTCTTGCAGCAAGAGCAGGGGCTACATATGTATCGCCGTTCCTTGGACGTCTGGATGATATTTCTGTACGTGGAACAGAACTGATCGAAGAAATCGCTGAGATGTTTGCAGCGGCCGGAGATATTGATACACAGATCATCTGCGCGAGCGTCCGTAACCCAATGCACGTTACAGAATGTGCACTTGCAGGTGCTGATATTGCAACTGTTCCTTACAAAGTAATTGAACAGATGACACATCATCCGCTTACAGATGCTGGTATCGCAAAATTCCAGGCTGATTACAAAGCAGTATTCGGAGAATAAAATTTACAATCGGAATAATTTACTGTCGGAAGAGCATCAATTTGCGCTTCCGACAAAGTGACTAAAAATAAACTATTTCAGGAGGCATATTTTCATGAACAAGTCAGAACTTATGAAAACTGCAAATGAAATCCGTAAGAGCATCGTGACAGCAGTACACGCTGCCAAATCCGGACATCCGGGCGGATCTCTGTCAGCAGCAGACATCTACACATATTTATATTTTGAAGAGTTAAATATCGATCCTAAGGATCCTAAGAAAGCAGACCGCGACCGTTTCGTTCTTTCTAAAGGACATACAGCTCCGGGATACTATTCTGCGCTGGCACACAGAGGATTCTTCCCGGTAGAAGACCTCAAGACACTTCGTCATACAGGATCTTACCTTCAGGGACATCCGGATATGAAGCACATCCCGGGTGTTGATATGTCAAGCGGATCTCTGGGACAGGGAATCTCAGCAGCAGTAGGTATGGCTATTTCTGCAAAACTGAGTAATGATGACTATCGTGTATACACACTTCTCGGAGATGGAGAAATTCAGGAAGGACAGGTTTGGGAAGCTTCTATGTTAGCAGGCTTCAGAAAACTGGACAATCTGGTAGTAATTGTAGATAATAACAACCTTCAGATTGACGGACGTATTGATGAAGTTAACTCACCATACCCGATCGACAAGAAATTTGAAGCATTTAACTTCCACGTAATCAATATCGATGGACATGATTTTGATCAGATTGCAGCTGCTTTCAAAGAAGCAAGAGAAACAAAAGGAATGCCGACAGCTATTATTGCCAAGACCATAAAAGGTAAAGGTGTTTCTTTCATGGAAGACCAGGCTGGATGGCATGGAAAAGCTCCGAATGATGAAGAATACAAGATCGCTATGGAAGATTTAGAGAAAGCAGGTGAAGCATTATGTCAGAAGTAAAGAAAATCGCAACAAGAGAAAGCTATGGTAATGCTTTAGTTGAACTTGGAAAACTGCATGATGATGTAGTAGTACTTGATGCTGACCTTGCCGGAGCTACAAAGACAGGAATGTTTAAGAAAGCATTCCCGGAAAGATTTATCGACTGTGGTATCGCAGAAGGCAACATGATCGGAGTTGCAGCTGGTATCGCTACAACAGGCAAAGTTCCGTTTGCAAGTACATTTGCAATGTTCGCAGCAGGACGTGCATTCGAACAGGTTCGTAACTCTGTCGGATATCCGAAGAACAATGTTAAGATCGGTGCTACACATGCAGGTATTTCCGTTGGTGAAGATGGTGCTACCCATCAGTGCAACGAAGATATCGCTCTTATGAGAACAATCCCAGGTATGGTAGTGATCAGCCCGGCAGATGATGTAGAAGCAAGAGCAGCTGTATTTGCAGCATATGAACATCAGGGACCGGTATATATGCGTTTCGGAAGACTTGCAGTGCCGGTAATCAATGATAATCCGGATTATAAGTTCGAGATCGGAAAAGGAATCGTACTTCGCGAAGGTAAAGATGTAACAATCGTTGCAACAGGACTTGAAGTGAGCGAATCTCTTGCAGCAGCTGAAAAGCTTGCAGCAGACGGAATCGATGCGAAAGTAATCAATATCCATACGATCAAACCTATTGATGAAGAACTTATTGTTGCAGCAGCAAAAGAGACAGGAAAAGTTGTTACCGTAGAAGAACATTCTGTTATCGGTGGACTTGGAAGTGCTGTATGTGATGTGCTTTCTGAAAAACTTCCTACACCTGTTCTGAAGATTGGTGTTATGGATACGTTCGGGGAATCTGGTCCGGCAGTTGAACTGATCAAGAAATACGGACTTGATGCAGACAGCATCTGCGAAAAAGTAAAAGCATTTGTAAAATAATAAAAAAGGATTCTGAGAATCTATAATAAAAATGCCAGAACCGGTGTAAATCGGGACTGGCATTTTTGTTATGGATGAAAGGAAAGTTCTTGATCCGCTGTGGGAGTGAGAAGGATACAGCACCAGACCAGTGGCACTATAACCAGTTATATTTTGAGAGTGGCATATTTCCCGTTCTAGGAAAATATTTTCCGTATAATACAGCTTACAAGTCCAATTCCGCATAATGGAAGAAGGATTCCTTTCAGACTTCCATACAGCTGCAGACCGCCGGCAAGACCGGTCAGTGGTGATGGAGAAGAAGGAATCAGATTCCAGAACATTCCGGCAGCAATTACAGTTATACCGATGAACAGGAAAGAGAAAAGCCCCCGTCCGGTATCGACACGCTTTGTTCCCCTGTCTCCATAAGCACATGGTCCGGTCAGCGCCCACAGGAAGAAAATAATCTCCATAATCAGCAGAAATGCTGCGACGCCAAGGAAGGCACCGAGCGTATAATTCTTGGCATTTACCGCTGTGGCAAGTGAACCATATACCGGATAACAGCTCCAGAAATTCTTGAAAATATTAAATGCAATTATGGCGATCATCAGAAGCGTTACGCCACGGGCTCCGGTCTGCAGGAGTTTGCCGGTTATTTTTGCGCCTGTCTGCACAGTCTTTTTCACCGGAGTGGTGATGATCGAAGCGGATGGAGTGGAACGCTTTTTCCCGGAAGCTTTTGAACTGCCGTTTCCAGAGTTTCCGGAAGTACGTTTCCGGGCTTTTTTAGACCGCTCCTTTCGTGAATCCTCTAAATGATCTTCGGTGGAAGAGTGTTCTTTCTTTTTTACTTCCTCGCTTTTGTTGGTTTTATTTACATCTCTTTGAGATTTCTTTTTATGCCTTTTTACGGTATCCCGATCCGGTACGTCATCCAGATCAATGATATCAAAGTCAGTATCGTCTGACAGGTCTTCATAAATCTGTTTCATGTTACAATCAGCCTCCTCATTTTTGTTCCGTCCTATTTTATACCAGGAATTTGAAAGAAACAATATGAATCACAGAAACATCACAAAATCATAAGGAATTCTTTAGAAAAGAATGAGGTGGAACAAAAGAAATTTTGGTATACTTAAAGTATGCCGGGAAAAAGAACACGGCAGAAAAAAAAGAGGGTAACCAGAATGGAAAAATTACAGAAAACGATAACTGAATTAAATGATAAATTAAAAAAGAAAAATAAAACACCGGAGGAGCAGGATGAAGAATTTGAACAGTTTTATGAATGCATCAAAGATATTGCAACCCATCCGGTAGTGCTGAGAATGAAGCTTTATCCGCATCATGGAGTGACAAACTGTTATCAGCACTGTCTTCATGTTTCTTACTATAATTATATCTGGTGTAAGGCACTTGGACTGGATGCAAGGTCAGCAGCGCGTGCGGGAATGCTGCATGATTTGTTTTTGTACGACTGGCATACCCATGCAAAGCGGACAGGGGATCATTTTCATGGGATGACACATCCGAAAAGAGCGCTCATGAACGCAGAGAAATTTTTTGATCTGAATAGCATCGAACGGGATATTATCATCAACCATATGTGGCCGGTCACACTTTTTTCTGTGCCGCGGACAAAAGAAGGATGGATTACGACACTTGCTGACAAGTATTGCGGCAGTTTTGAGACTGCACAGCGGAAGGAGAGCGATCCGGTAAAGAAAAAACGGGGAATGGACAGGATTGTCGAACGATTTTCCTATTTAGTAGACACAAAGCGATAAAAAGTGTGCTTTCCATATGATACGATAGCCTAAACTACAAAATATGCAGAATGAGGTGAGAGTATTATGGAAAACAAATTTCCAAAAAATGTACGTCAGATAGGAAATGTGAGTGATACTCCGAAGATTTACGTGGAAGATTATGTAGATACATTTCTGAATCAGATTTGTGATAAAGCAGATAAGGAACAGGCAGGTGCATTTCTGGTCGGTAAAAAAGAAGTAACAGAAGGACAGGAGTGTCTCTATATTTTTGGCGCGATCTGCATGGAATTTTCCGATGATGAAAATGAAATCATTTCACAGGAGAATTTTGAAAAAGCAGAGCAGGAGAAAAAGGAATATTTTGAAGATGGTACGATGATTGGCTGGATGCTCTGCAGACCGGGCGTGCGAATGGTGATAGATACGAAGATATTCAATACCCATGAAAAATATTTTTCCGAAAAAAATACTATTTTCATATTAAAAGATAATGCAGAGGTGGAAGAACAGTATTATTGTTACAAATATAAAGAGCTGATGCAGATTGGCGGGCATTATGTTTATTATGAAAAAAATGCTGCAATGCAGAGTTATATGATTACGGCACGGAAAAAGATTGGCGTGACACCCAGCGAAGTTGTGGAAGATAAGGCTGCAAAAGACTTTCGCAACCTTGTAAAAGAAAGATTTGAGGCGCAGGAGCAGAAGAAAACTTCCAGGCTGACATACGTGGCGAGCGTGTTTCTGGTAATTGTGGTTTTGATCATGGGCGTGACAACCCTGAACAATTATGGGAAAATGAAAAGTGTCCAGTCATCCCTGGAATTTATACGTAATTCGATCATGAAGCAGGGCGAGGAAAAAACGCAGAAAACCAGTGGCACAGTAAAAGAAGCAAATGAGCAACAAAATGAGAATACCGTTCAGTCAGAGCAGACGAATGATCCGCAGACGGAGGAACAGCAGGATCCGATGCCACAGCAGGGAGAGGGCTCTGATTCTGCTTCGACAGAGGAAGAAAAGGTCGATGATTCTTCGATGAGCACAATGCAGGAAATGAGTGAAGATATTTATATTGTAGAAAAAGGCGATACGCTAGCCAAAATCAGCAAGAAAGTATACGGGGACAGTGGACATGTAGATGCGATCTGCAGAATGAACGGGTTGTCGGACGGAAACCTGATTTTTATCGGACAGAAATTGATTCTGCCGTAGTTTTCTGTACATATGAATAAAAACTGTGGTATACTAACAACAAACTAACGACAGGAAAAGGACAGGTTATGGATGTGATAGTAAAGGTACGTGATCCGGACGAAAACCTGGAAGAGAAGATAAAGGCGTACAAAGTAAAAAAGAGAATAAAGACGACGGTAACGATTTTGGCGTTTGTGTTTGCACTGATCAGCAGCTATCTGCTTGTGAAATTGCAGACATATACAAGCTTACAGACTCTGCAAAGCTATAAAAATAAAGAGACAGAATCAAGTGATCTGAAATATTTGCAATATGCAGACGGAATGCTCAAATACGGACGGGATGGAATTGCGTATATCAATAAAAAAGGTGTAGAGCAGTGGAACCAGTCTTATCAGATTAAGGATCCGGTTATCAATGTGTCTGGAAAAGCGATGGCGGTCGCAGAGCGCGGTGGAAATGATATTTATGTTATGGATGAAAAAGGCGCGAAGGGAGAAATCCATACGAATTATCCGATCGAGAAGATAGCTGTTGCGGAAAATGGAATTGTCAGTACGATTTTAAATAACGAAAATTCACCAATGGTTGTGTGCTATGATGCGACAGGAAATGTACTGGTAGAGCACAGAGCTTCACTTACCGGAACCGGATACCCGATTGGAATCGCACTTTCGCCGAACGGAACGAGACTTCAGATTTCATATTTGTGTGTAGCGGATGGTGTCGAGGCAACAAGAGTCGGATACCTGAATTTTGATAATACAGAAGAAGCAAACAAAGAATATCAGGTTGCTGATGATGTTTACAAAAACACAATTGTTCCGACTTCGTTTTTTATAGATGAGAAGAAGTCTGTTCTGGTCGGAGATCAGTCGTTTATGATCTATAAGGAAACGGACAAGCCGAAGCTTTCTAAAACAGTAAAGCTGGATAAGCAGATTAAAAGCTTTTTCCATGACGATGAATATCTTGGGTTCATACTGAAAGAAGAAAGCGGAGAATATGAGCTTCGCCTGTATGATATGGAAGGAAATCAGAAATTATCTAAAACATTTACCGGGGAATATGGAAATGTAAAGATTGCAGATGGAAATGTTATCATGTATGATGGGACTTCCTGCCTGATTTATTCCAAGCTTGGTGTGAAGCAATTTGAAGGAACGACAGAATATGAGATAAAAGAAGTAATTCCGGTTTTCGGAATCAATAAGTACCTGGTGATGAATGCAGACGGACTTGCAGAGGTACGGCTTGTAAAATAGGAGTAGAGTATGGAAGTAAATATTTTATTGGTAATTGTCGGGGGCATTATAGCAATAGGAGCCATTGTAGGATTTGCCAAAGGTGCTGTCAGGATTGCTGTATCGCTTGGGGCGACGATTCTTACACTGGCGGTTGTGTATTTTGCAACGCCGTATGTCAGCAAAGCAATTTATTCGCTTACACCGATTGATGAGATGGTAGAACAGCAGTGTATAAAAACGATGACAAAAGCCTTCACGGGAGAAGCGGATACAAATTCGGGATTTACGGAAGAGCAGGTACGGGGAATTCTCTCAGCGGCAGGTGTATCTGAGCAGACATTGGAAGCAGCAGGAATTACCGTGGAAGATATTGTAAATGGTAATGTGTCAGATGAGATGCTGCAGCAGTATGGAATTTCACCAGATATCTTCGATGGACATGTGTCAACGGAAGAGGCAGAGCAGTCGATCATGGAGGCTGAGGTTCCAAAGCAAATGCAGATAGTGGCAATCGAGGGGGCAGATCTTCCGGATGTATTTAAGAATCTTCTTCTGGAAAATAATAACAGTGAAGTTTATCAGAAGCTTGGGGTAACGACATTTGCGGAGTATGTAAGCAAATATTTTGCAAAGCTGGTTATCGAGATTGTCGCGTTTCTGGTAACATTCCTGTTTGCAACCATTGTGATAAGAGCGGTTGTGTTTGCACTTGATTTTGTGACAGCACTTCCGGTTCTGGGAATTCTGAACAGGCTGGCAGGAGTTCTGGTAGGGTCGACGATTTCATTTATTATAGTAGGGATCCTGTTTATCGTAATTACGCTTCTATATACAACAACGATAGGAAAGCAGGCAATGGGAATGATCAGAGAAGATCAGATCCTTAGTTTTTTATATGATAATAATATAATTATGAAAATTGCAACAATGTTGGCTAAGTTGTAAAATCAAGTGCGACAAGGGTTAATAACTCTATCGCACTTGATTTTTTATGTGGAAAATATGAGTGCTACAAGAGAATTAAAAAACTCTTGTAGCACTTTTTATTTTGCCAATTTTTAAGGAAAGGTGGGCGGAAACGTGAAAAAAGGAGATAAGCGTATTACATACGCCGACAGACAGAAGATTGAAGCAATGGAGCGAACCGGGGCAAAGGTTACAGATATTGCAAAGGCGGTTGGGTTTCACAGAGCAACGATTTATAACGAATTGAAGCGTGGGGGAACACCATACCGGGCAGAAGTAGCACAGAGAAGTTTATAAATGCCAGGCGGCAGCAGTATAGAAAGGAACTCAACATGGAAGTGTGGATATTACGAGGGACAGACCCGGAAACATTGGAAGAAAAGATAAATAAGCAATTGGAAGAGGTAGAAAAGGTAAAATCACTTTTCTATACGCCAACGGTTCAGTATCAAACGGCAGTAGTGCCGCAGATGCGAGGGGATAAGGTAACGGGTTATAAGGTGGAGTATTCAGCAATGGTTGCAGTAGAAGCAAAACCGTTATTCCGGGAAGCGTAGGTGGCAGCAGATGAAAAGAAAATTAAAGGTTAATGACTTCTTTTGTGGATGCGGCGGAATGGGTATTGCATTTAAAAATGCCGGGTATGAAATAGCCGGGGCATGGGACTTTGATAAATACGCCGTGGAGAGTTACCGGGCAAACGTAGGGGACCATGTACAGAAAGCAGACATAAAGGAATTGCACCAAGCAGACATACCACAAGCGGATGTGTGGGCGTTCGGCTTTCCTTGCCAGGATTTGAGCGTTGCCGGAAAGCAACGGGGCATGATTTTAAAATGCGAGGATTGCGGCGAGGAAATAGAGATAAACCCGGAAGAGTACACGGGCAACACCATTTGCCCCAAGTGCAGCAGTAACAATTTTAAGGCGGCGAGCCGTAGCGGATGCTTCTTTGAAATGATGCGATTACTTGAAGAAACACAGAGAGAGAGAGAACACGCCATGCCGGCCGTTATCATTGCGGAGAACGTGCGAGGGTTACGCCCGTATTTGCCCGTGTTACGCCTTGAATATGAACGCCACGGGTACACGGCACATATTGAAATGTTTAATTCCAAATATTGGAACGTGCCACAGAACCGGGACCGTTACGCAGTAGTAGGGACCAGGAACAAAAAGAACCTATCATTTACATTTCCAAAAGAGCAACACGAATTTGTACCGAAATTATCGGATTACCTGGAAAAAGATGTGCCGGAAAAATATTACTTGCCGGACGAAAAGGCACAAACCATTATAGCCCAGGCAATGGAGAAATTAGAGAAAATGGGAAAGTGCCATGCGTGCATTACGCCGGACCGTATTAACAAGCGACAGAACGGACCGAGGGCAAAGGCAGAGGACGAGCCAATGTTTACACTTACCGCCCAGGATTTACACGGCGTTATCATCCTGGAAGATGAAAAAGAAGAGGAAAGCACGGGGGGGGCAGCAGACAACCACAAATAATAAATGTTGCGAACACAAACCCGTCCGGTCATGGGATGAACGGAAGCGTGTACTTTGCCGAGGGATTAGCCCAAACGCTTACAACCAACAAGGGCGAGGGGATAAAGGTAATGACAATAGAGAATGTCCGTTTGAAAACGGAATAATCCAAGCACAAAAGAATGGATGCGGCACGTTTGTAGCAGTTGCACCAACTCTTCTTTCATCAGATTATAAACAACCGCCGTTAGTGATAGAAAAGCGAAAGGAACAAGACAATGGAAAGAACCAATAACCAGGGTTGCCAAATGGTGGGGATGCTTGACATAAAAGGTCAAGACCAATGCCGCCGGGTGTATTCCGTGGACGGAATAGCACCGACCCTTACAACATCCGGGGGGGCAAAGGGAAGTGAAAATATTTGATACAAAGCGGTTGAGGGTGCGAAAGTTGACCCCAAAAGAATACGGGATTTTACAAGCGTTCCCTATGGACGATTGGAAACAAGTTGTTTCAGATAGCCAGGCATATAAACAATTTGGTAATGCAGTAACCACAACGGTTTTTACTGCAATAGCGGAAGAGATAGCAAAAAGTATTTATGCAGCAGAAGAAAGCGAGGAACAAAACATGGAAGCAGAAAACAAGAATTTTACCGGGATGAACGAACCGGAAGAGAAGCCAACGGCGGAAAGCATTTTGGCAGCAGCGGAAGCAGAAGCCAAGGTGGCAGCAGGACGGGAAGAAACAACTAAAACAGCAATTCCGGCAGAGGAAACCATAACACCGAACTCATTAGCCAACGGGATGTTGCAGTTTCTTCTTGATAGCGGAATTGTAGCGAGTGCGTGCGTAACGGATGAAACAGAAAAGATGTTTGCAAAGCACATTAAAGAAGAATTGGACGGAATAACGATTGGGGAAACACCGGAGATATTGAGAGATTGGGAAGCGGCACAAAACGCCGTCAATGATATGCTTTCAAAATATGCACCGGGCGGATATATGGGGAAAATCATTTATCCATTACTTACCCCATTAAAAGAGCGGTTGGAAGCCGGGGAAAGAACACCGGATTTATACAACGCCATTGTAGAAGCCACAAGGTAGGTGCAGCGTATGACATTAGCGGATATTGTGGCCGTTATGTCTGGCCCGGACCGTGTACGGATTACAAAAGGAAGCAATGAACTATTTGCCGGATATTTGGGTAATTTGGTACACATGGCAGAATATGAAGCACTTATGGCGGAAGAGGTCACACAGCTAAAAGAAAAAGTGGACATAACCCATAAAAGATATAAGGAATTGGGACTAATGCAGCCATTACACCCGGAAGAAACACCAAATTACAGTTTTTCAGATTTGCAGTTGACTATATACCGGGAAATCATATTGAAAGGCGAGGAATAACACATGGAAGAAAAAACAATGATGCCTATTAACAATCAGATTGAGCCGGATTTTTTAGAACACATCAAAAGCACCTTTAAGCGGTGGAGAGATTTAAACACCCAGGGCGTGACGATTGGGGCAAGGGAATTAAGTAATTTTGCCTTTACCTTAAAAGGTGCATCCATGAATAGCCATTTGGGATTTAAGTACAATTTCAACCCACGGGGAACGGATACAGACGGAAACCCGGCAATCACATTAAAACTTTATACCAAACCGGAGCAGATGAACCCGGCAGCAGATAGGCCGGTATATGAATTTGCAGCCCCTTACATGGTTTAGGGTGCAGCAGTACAGAAAGCGAGGGAACACAACATGATGCAGAAATTAAAAGAAGAAATCACGGCAGCAGCCAACAGAGAATTAAACCGGGCAAATGAGCAATTCCCGTTATTTACATCAAAACATGAGGGCGTGGCGGTTGCCTATGAGGAATTAGAAGAGAGCAAAGAAGCCCTTGAAGAGTTAGAAGCATCCTTTAAGTGCTTATGGGATGATGTGAGAGGGAAAGAAACGCCTTGTTATCTGAAAGAAGAGATAACACCGCTTAAAATCGCAGATTACGCAATTAACCTTGCGTGCGAAGCCGTACAGACGGCCGCTATGCTTATGAAATATGAAATGAGCCTTAACCCGGCAGCAGAAAGAGAGGGCGAATAATGGCAATATACGCAATTGATTTTGATAACACATTGGCTATTACCCGTTTCCCGGAAATTGTAGCCGCAAACAAAAAAATGGTTGCTTTTGCGAAAGCAGTAAAAGCCCAGGGACACCAAATAATATTGTGGACAAGCAGAGCCGGGGCAGACCTGGAAAATGCCGTGGAGTGGTGCAGATTGCAAGGGCTTGTATTTGATGCCGTGAATGAGCCGTTACCGGAGCAGATAAAGCGGTGGGGAAACGATACAAGAAAAATCTATGCGGATTATTACATAGACGATAAGAATATGACAATAGCCCAGGTGGAAAGCACCATGAACCAAATAAAAGAGATTATGGAAGAAATAAAGGAGTGAAATAATGAAAATCAAAATTACAGATGTGTTACCTATTGTTAATCCGCCGGAAGTAGGGAGCGTACACACGGTTACAAGAAGAGAGACAGAACCACCAAGAAACAGACGCACGAAAATGTACTATATAGAAGTTGGTAAAAGGGAAATAGGGGTATATCCAAGAGAGTGCAAAGTGATAGAAGAGTAGAAAGCGAGGATAAATAAATGGGATTTATGGACAATTTTACATCAGATAGCCCGGTAACAGTAAAGCAGCCGGATTATTACGAAATGGTAAAGGAAGCAGCCAAAGGGGAGTTGATCACAAATGCGGTCAATGCGGAAGTGCCAGGGTACTACATCCAAGCAATGATTACCGGGAAAAAGCCGGATTTTCTTAATACCCTGGATGCAGAGGAAGAGGAAACCGGATTTAGAACGGAATATGAACAGATAACCGGGGCGGTGGTATCAATTTTTGAAGCCTGGGAGAAAGAAAACGGCGTTGAGAGTGCGGCGGACGGATTACATAGGCTTATAGATGATTTAAGTAAAAACCGGATTGAGGAATTAAGGGTAATCAGAGAAAACAGAGAAGCAGAAAACGCAATATTAAGCAAATTACTAATTCCGCCATTATGTGGGGACGAAAGCAGAGCGGAAGAAACAGAAAGCGAGGGAACACAACATGATGCAGACGGCAGCAGTACAGAAGATAAGCGAACCGAATAGCCCATATAAAGCAATGTTGGACCGGGCTTATATGATAGGCTACACGGATGCCATGAACCAGGAGAGAAGCCGCAGAAGAGCCGCCAGGGAACGCCGGGAAAGAAAAAAGTATTTTGCCATGCAGAAGTTAAACGGCGTTGCATTGCTGATTTTCACGGCCGTAGCAATCAAGATTTTAGAGGGGGATGCAACAATAGCGTTTATAACCGTTCCTTTAGGGTTATCCATGCTTTTATCTAAAGAAATGTTGATTATCAATAAATATTATTGGAAATGTGAGGAAAAGGCGGAAAGAGGGGTGCAGTAATGAGGTTTGTTATCCAGGGATTAAAGTACGATACGGATAAAATGAAGAAAATAGCGAATGTGAAGAAATGGTATAAAACCAATAGCCTACTTGTTAAGGCAATTTACGGAAATGAAGAAGTAGGAACTACATACGATTGTGAATTGTGGAGAAGCGAAAAAGGAAATTGGCTTTTGACACATACAGAGGACTACAACACGAAAGTAGGACACGCCATAACAGAAGAGGAAGCAAAAAGCCTTTTAATGAGATATGCACCGGATATTTACGAAACAGAGTTTGAAAAAATACCGGAAGCATAGAAAAAGCGAACCCCTATTGCAAAGGTGGGGACCTAAAACAATAGGGGTTGGAACTCAACAAAGAGAGTATAGCACAATATATAGTGTTTGTAAATGTGGTTTTTCTATATATAGGAAGAAACCGCATTAGAAAGGTTGGTTTTACATGGTCGCAAGGATTATTACCATAATTGCAGCAGTTACGGCAACGGGATTTTTCACGCTTGCCGCTTTATGGTTCGTAGGATTTTTGAAAGTCCGCCAGGCGTGGGCGTGGCTTTTTGAAGATTGGGACCGTAGATTTTAATTTTTTTGACGGTGCAACCGGGTTTAGCCGTCCTTGTAATGGGCCTTAACATATCAACCATTATAGAAATATATGTTTTATATCTGCCTGGATAGGTGGGTTTTAGATAGATAAGTGAAAAGGTGGGGCAATGGGTAAAAGATATTATGACAATTACGATTATGAGGAAGCATACAAGGAGCAGTGCAAGAAGTTAGAGGAAGCAGAAATGGAAAGGTGGATGAAAGAGGGGTGGGTAAACTGCCTATACAGAACATCCACATACAAAAGCACCAATACAGAGAGCAACACAACATTGCTTGAAAGTATGGTATACCCGTCATTTAAGTTCAAAGCAGATATGCCAAAGACGGAAAAGAAGAGAGAAACAAGCCCGTCACAATCAAACCTCAACGATAAGAACGCAAGACGGTATTTAATCCGTTTAGCCAATATCAATTTTGGAAAAGGGGATATATGGGCTACGTTTGGTTGGAATAATGGGTTATTGCCGGAAACCTACGAGGATGCAAAAAAAGATGTGGTTAATTTCATACGCCGCATAAACCGCAAGCGTAAAAAGTTAGGGTTAGAAAATGCAAAGTATATTTACATAATCGCATTTGAGGAATACACACGCCCACATTTTCATTTACTCATATCCGGCGGAATAGACCGTGACGAGTTAGAAAGAATGTGGGGAAAGTGCGATAGACCAAACACCAGGAACATAAGCCCGGACGAGAATTTTTTATTAACCGGACTTGCTACATACATAACACAGAACCCACACGGAACAAAGCGTTGGTGTCCGTCCAAGAATTTGAAAAAACCGGATGAACCAAAACGCAGTTACTCAAAATTCAGAAAAGCAAAGGTTTCTAAAATGGCCTTTGATAGTAGCGTGTTACAAGCAGAAATGGAAAAGGCATATCCGGGCTTTACGTTCCTGGATGCAGAGGTAAAGCACAACGGAGTAAACGCAGCCTTTTACATATACGCCCGTATGGTTAAAAAGGGCGAGAAGCCGAAAGGCAAGCCACAAAAAAGAAAGCGAGGGAACAAAGCATGAAAATTATTTGCACACTAAACCTAAAGGGCGGATGTGCCAAGACCACAACGGCGGTCAGTATGGCGGAATTATTAGCAACCGGGTTTAAATCAAAGCGTGGAGCAGTTGAGCCGGGAAAAGTCCTTTTGTTCGACAATGACAAGCAAGGAAACGCAAGCCGCTTATTTAATCAATACCTGGGGGACACAGAAGCCCCGGCGGCAGCAGTATTAAAAAGAGCCACATTCCGGGGAAACACAATAAGACACACGAAAATTGAGAATTTGGACATTGTACCATGCAATTATTTTATGGAGTTGGCGGAATTGGAGATTAAGGCGGACACGGAAACGCCACAACATGACAGATACCGCCGGGCATTTGAAGAATTAAAAAATACGCCGCCATTTGGAAATTATGATTACTGCATCATAGACAACGCACCGGATTTAGGCATGAATGTAATAAACGCCCTTGTGGCAGCGGATGAAATTGTTATACCCGTGAATTTAGATTGCTATTCCCTGGACGGATTGGAAGAATTGGTGGACCAGGTAAACAATGTTAGGCAGTTGAACCGCAAAGCCAACATTGCCGGGGTGCTTATTACGGACTATGAGAAATCAGACACAAGCGAAGCGGCGGAAACATGGTTGAGAGAAAAAAGCGGATTGACCGTATTTAATACAATCATACGCCATTCCAAGAAAGTAAAAGACAGTACATTTTACCACAAAACGCCAATAGCCTATTGCGTGAGAAGCGGAGCGGCACAAGGATATAAAAATTTCATCCTGGAATACATGAATAAACCACACATGGCAGCAGAGCAGAAAGAGAGGGGATAACATGGGCTTTAATATTATGGACCTTATGAACGGAGCAACCAGGGCAGCAGTTGAGGGCGTAGACAACTACGAAGCAATAACCCTTAACCTGGACGAAATCAAAGTTACGAAGCACAACCGTTATAGCATGGACGATTTGGAAGAATTGGCAACATCAATTCTTATGGACGGATTGCAAGAGCCGTTAATCATTGGCCGGGTAAATGGGGAGTATCTTCTTTCCGGTGGACATAGACGGCGTGAAGCCCTTGTTATTTTGCAGAACGAGGGACACACGGAGATTACGCAGAACATCCCGTGCCGCTTTAAGGACATGACGGAAACGCAATTTAGATTATCCTTGCTAATCGGCAATACCTTTAACCGAAAAATGACCGATTACGATTTGATGAACCAGGCGGCGGATTGGAAAGAGGTATTGACCCAGGCGAGAAAGGAAAAATTGTTAGTCCTGGAAGAGGGAAAAAGGGTTAGGGATTATGTGGCGGCAGTCCTGGGGGAGAAACCAACCAAGATTGCACAGTTGGAAGCAATTAACAACAATGCCACGGAAGAGGTAAAAGAGCAGTTTGAAAAAGGCAATATGAAAATTACAAGTGCCTATGAAACAAGTAGATTATCCGAGGATGCACAAAAAGAAGTTGCGGCAGCAGTTGAAGCCGGGGCGGATATAAAGAGCGAAGAGATAAAACAGATGTCCGAGGAGAAGAAAAAGAAGCGTAAGACCGCCGAGGACATAGCCAAGGAACAAAATGTGTCAGATACCGACACATCCGAGGAAGAAAAGGCAAATGCCAAGAAATTACACGCCGTAAAAATGCTTGAAAAATATTATATCTATCTTTCCGAAGAGGAAACGGGCATTTTGGAACGGATGTTGGAAGATTGCAAACGCCGTAAACGTGAATATGCCTTAGAGGAAGATTAAACGGGTATGGGGAAAATTATATTATTCCCCACGCACCCGGATTATTGCAAAAGGTGTATTTATTCCAGGGAGAACGGAACGTGTGCAAGCGAGAAATACAACGAAAATCAATACAAGGTAAATTGCGTGTGGCATTACTGCAAATACCGGAAAGAAAAGGCGGAATATGAAACATGAGTATGCAGAACATGAAGAGAAGCGAAACAACGGAGCAAATAGCCCTTTTCAATTGGGCGAAACGGACAGAAAGCATATTGCCGGAATTGGCGTTGATGTACCATGTGCCAAACGAGGGCAAAAGGAGCAATGGCGGAATATTAAAGGCGGCCGGACTTAAAAGCGGCGTGCCGGATATATGCCTACCCGTTGCAAATAACGGCTTTCACGGGTTGTATATCGAATTGAAGTTCGGAAAGAATAAGGCAACCAAAGCCCAGGAAGAGTATATGGCAATGCTTAATGCACAAGGTTATAAAACGGCGGTGTGCTATGGGGCAGAGGAAGCCGGGGAAGAGATATTGTCATATCTCACAGAACCGGGACGGATGCCAAAGAAAGCGTGCGTAAATGCACCGTGGATTAACGGAAAGTGTGACGGTATCAATTTACCGTCACGAATGTTTAGCCGGGAAGAGTGCAGAGGGTGCAAGAATTTTAATCCAGGAAGAGAAGAGAGAATAATAAACGAGATTTTAAACGAACACCCGGAAAAGAGAGAAATAAAGCAAGCAATTATAAATCTTTCATGCGGTCAGACGGGAAATAAAAAGATTGAGAGTATGGAAGATACATTGGAGATTATCAACGCCACATTGGGCGGAATGGTAAAAGGCAATGAATTAACCGTGGAGCAGTCGGCAGCAGTATTAACGGTTGCTATGAAAGCCTACGAAGTAGGAAAGAAAGCGAGGATGAAAGTATGAGTGCAAAAGCAGATAAAACGGGTTCATGTTCCTTTTGTGGACAGACCAAAATAATACAGGTCCCGGAAGAGTGGGAGCAAGGGCAGATTAACGAAGCGGTAACGTGTGAGTGCGAATGTGAGCAAGCACAAGCATACGCCAAAGCAAAAGAGAGAAAGGACAAGGCAAAGAAAAGAGTAAATGAATTATTAGGCAGCGGTGCAGAAAAGCCCGTTGCGGAAGATGTGGTTAATCTTTTAATTACAACCGTTGATGCAATTGAGGATAAGCACATGAAAGGGATTACCGTTGATGTGGGGCATGGCGTAAAAGCAAAGGTTTCTAAAATGGCGAAAGAAAGTATTAAGGTTGAACGGTCGGAGAATAAAAAGACCACCTACGAAGAATAGCGGATTGGGGGGGCAGTATTGCAAAGAATTGATGATGATATTAAAGCCACAGTAAAAAAGATTATCCAGGGCAACGAGAAACGCAAACGCCGGATGCTTAACGGGAACGCATCAGCATTTGACCGTATGGCTTATAGCGTGATAAATGAAGCCCTTAATAATTCATGCCACAACATAGATAGCGAAGCGGCACGGGAGCAGATGCAGAAACAAATATACAAAAGCGTGGTTCATTGTACGCCGTATGAAAGTATTTATGATGTGATGTGTGGCCGCCGTCAATTCTACGATTACCGCAATGAATTTATAACCGCAGTTGCCGAGGGGCTAGGAATGTTGCCAGGCAGCAGGACTAAAAGGAATACCGGATGCAGCAGTACAACGGGGACATAATAGCAAGGCAAAAGAATTTATAATTGGGTTATGGGGTAGCAATACACATAACCCATAAACCATTTACAGAAAGGGCGGTGGGACCGTGAAAGAATATGCAAAGGGCTTTTATAAGTCCGCCGCATGGAAGAGAGCAAGGCAGCAAGTAATAACCAGGAGCAACGGATTGTGTGAGCGGTGCAAGGCGAGAGGAATATATAAGCCGGGTTACATTGTGCATCACAAAGAATATATTACGCCGGGCAATATCAGCAATCCAAACATCACATTGAACCTGGACAATCTGGAATATGTTTGTGAGGATTGCCACAACAAAGAACACAAGGCAGTACATACACCAATGCGTTATCAGTATGATGCAAACGGAAATTTATTACCGCCGAAAGAAAATAATAAATCAGACCACACCCCCGGGGTACAGAATTTGACACCGGGTAAAAGAACCGAGGGAGTTACCTCAAAAAAACTCCGCAAGGTCGCACGCATATGAGGGGGGGTATATTTATGGCAGAAAGCAAGAATGATTTAACAGAAAATAAGAAAAAAAGACCGAACAAATTAACAAATGCGAGGATTAAAAAAGAGATAGAGTTTTTAGAAAAAATGTTCGTTGGGGTTGATGATGAAAACAAGAAAACCCTTATAAATTCACTGATTGAGGAAGCGGCGTTTTTAAAAGTGGCTTGTTTCCAGGCGAAAGAAGAATTGAAAAAAGAGGGCCTTACAACGGAAACCGTGAATGCATCACAGAAATTTGTAAAAGCCCACCCCTCAACCCAAATTTACGAGAAATATTCACGCCAATATACCGCAATTATCCACTCACTCATTGAGTATTTACCGCCAAAAGAAAAAGAAAAAGTGGACCGTTTGGCGGCGTTACGGGATGAATAGTTAATGGATAATTGGATTTTTAAATACCATGAAGCGATCCAAAAAAAAGAAGTAATTGTGGGTGTATGGGTGCGGTTGTGTTTTGAAATTTTGACAACCGGGCTATTAAATGGCGAGTGGGAATTTAACGAGAAAAAAGCGAACAAGGCTATAAAATTCATAGAAAATTTTTGCCACCATTCAGAGGGACGGAGTGACCTTTTACACCTGGAATTGTGGCAAAAGGCTATTGTGTCCGCCATATTTGGCATTATGGACAAAACAACCGGGTATAGGCAGTTTAGAGAGGTTTTTATAATTGTTGCCCGTAAGAACGGTAAAACACTTTTTGCCGCAGCAATAGCCGCATACATGACATACGTAGACGGGGAATATGGGGCAAAGGTTTATTTCCTTGCACCGAAGTTAGACCAGGCGGATTTGGTGTATGATGCCTTTTACCAGATTGTGCAATCAGATGATGAATTAGACAGTATCACAAAAAAACGCCGGAGTGATATTTACATAAAGGCTTTCAATACAAGCGTAAAAAAGATTGCTTTCAACTCTAAGAAATCGGACGGTTTCAACCCTCAATTGGTAGTCAATGACGAAATGGAAGCGTGGCCGGGAGACCAGGGATTGAAGCAATACGAGGTTATGACTTCCGCCCTGGGAGCGAGAAAGCAGCCGTTAATAATATCCATTGCAACCGCCGGATATGTGAATGACGGAATTTTTGATGAATTATTTAAAAGGGCAACGGCATTTCTAAAGGGCAATAGCAGAGAAAAACGGCTTTTGCCTTTTATTTACATGATAGACGATATAGAGAAATGGGATAGCATAGAGGAATTAAAGAAGAGCAACCCAAATTTGGGCGTGTCCGTATCGGCGGAATACTATTTGGAGCAAATAGAGATTGCAAGAAATTCAATCTCGAAAAAGGTTGAGTTTATGACAAAGTTTTGTAACATCAAACAAAATTCAGCCGTGGCATGGTTGGATTATTGGGATGTTATGAAATGCGTACACGAAGAAAAGCCATTATCCCTGGAAGATTTTAAAGGATGCTATTGTGTGGGCGGTATCGACCTATCAAGAACCACGGATTTAACCGCAGCAAGCATTGTAATAAACCGGGACGGAATAAACCATATATTCACACGGTTTTATATGCCACAAAAGCGGTATGGAGTGGCAATTAACGAGGACAACACGCCGTACAACATATATAGGGACCGGGGTTTTTTGTTCATATCTGGGGAAAACCAGGTGGACTATAAGGATGTTTACAATTGGTTTATCGAACTTGTGAAAGTGTATAAAATCAAACCGCTAAAAATCGGCTATGATAGGTATTCGGCAAATTACCTTGTGGAAGATTTGAAAACCGCCGGGTTTCACACGGATGATGTATACCAGGGAACGAACCTCACACCCGTATTACATGAGTTTGAGGGAAATTTAAAAGATGGGCTTTTTGATTTTGGGGACAATTCCATGTTGGCGGCACATTTCCTTAACGTGGCGGTGGATATTAACCTAAACGATAGCAGAATGAAACCCGTAAAAATTGAAAAGCGTATGAGGATAGACGGGGCTATGAGTGTGTTTGATGCCCTCACAATGGTTTCCAAGTACCACAATGAGATAGGCAAGAAATTATTGAATATAAGCAAAGAAACCGCATAGATGCAAGGGAAAATGCGTTGCGGCAGCAGTATTAAAGTGGGTCAGAATTTCAACACGAAACATTATAGAATGTTGGTGTGGGAAAACTGGCCCTATTTTTGAAGAAAGGGGGAGAAGAAAACGGGAATTATCGCAAATGTATTAAATTCATTCCGGGCAAAGTACAGACCCCTACTATTGAGCCGTGGAGAGTATGAGCCAACGGGAACATTACGGGATAATGACATTGTGGGAGCAATTGCGGATGCAATCGGAAAGAATGTTGGCAAGTTGAAACCCCAGGTAATCCGTAAGGATGAAAAAGGCATGGTAATTAAAAATGATTACATTGCAAGGCTTTTATCTTTACGCCCATGCCCGGAAATGTCAACCTATGATTTTTTATACCGTATTGCCGTTGATTTGGTTTATACATCCAATTCCTTTTCCGTGATTTTTTGGAACAAGGATTTTACCAGGGTTGAGAGCATCCAACCGATTACCACAACATCATATAGGATTTTTGAGGATGATAAAAATAACATCCTTTTCCGCTTCCGTTGGGATTATGACGGAAAAACGTACACCGTGCCATACCAAAATGTAATCCATGTTAAGGCGAGATATAATAAACGCCGTTTCCTGGGAACAACGCCGGATATGGAGTTAAAAAGAAGCCTGGACCTCATAGAAACATCCGGGGAAACCATAAAGAACATTGTAAACCGTTCAAATTCTTTAGCCGGGTATTTGAAATATAACAATATCGCAGATGATGAAGAATTGAAAGAAATAACCCGGAATTTCCAGGATGCCTATATGAACAAGGACAACGCCGGGGGAATTGCCGCAATTGATAACACGGTGGAGTTTAAAGAAATCTCACAGAGAACGCCGAGCATACCGACAAACCAAATTACATTCTTACGGGATAACATATATCGTTATTACGGCGTGAATGACAAAATATTGACTTCCACGCTAAACGATACCGAGTTTATTTCATTTTACGAGAATGTAATTGAACCTATCAGCGTGCAATTGTCCTATGAGTTTACATTTAAACTCTTAACGCCCCGTGAAATTGGTTACGGAAACCGCATTGATTTTGTGGCAAACCTTTTACAGTATGCCACATTGCAGACAAGGGAAAACATAGGCGGCGGAATGTTTGACCGTGGAGCGTTGACAATTAACGAATACAGAGAACTTATGTATTACGGCCCGGTAGAGGACGGGGACCAAAGGTTGGTATCTCTAAACTATGTCAAGGTTGGGGACCAATCATTGTACCAGGTAGGGCAGCAGAACGAGCCGCCGGATGATACCGGAGCAAATGACAGAGAAAAACGGGCAATGCAAGCGGCCGCCCGTGCCTATATGCAGATTATGAAAGGGGGTTAATGGAAATGCCACAGATAAAACAGTTTATTGCGTGCAAAAACGCCAAGACCGCAACCGTAAAGCCGTTTTGTGAGATTAAAAACATCACAGATACAACGGCGGACCTTTATTTTTACGGGGATATTGTTTCGGATTGGTGGGGAGCATGGCAAGAAGAGGACCAATACCCGGATGCAATCAAAAATTTCCTTGCAGAAGCAAACGGCAGAGATTTAAACATTTACATCAATAGCGGCGGCGGTTCGGTATTTGCCGGAATTGCTATTTACAATATGCTTAAACGCTACCAGGGAAAGAAACATTGTTTTGTGGATGCCCTGGCCGGTTCGATAGCATCACTTTTTCCGTTTGTGGATAGTGACAAACCAACAATTCCAAAGAACGCCTATTTGATGATACATAAGCCGTGGTGCGATTGCGAGGGCAACGCTAACGAATTACGCAAAATGGCGGACACATTGGAAGCCATAGAAGCCGGAATTTGGAGCATCTACGAGGAACATTTAGCAGAGGGCGTAACAATCGAGCAGATAAAAGAGTTAATGGAAGCGGAAACATGGTTGAGCGGCGAGGAAGCCGCAAAATACTTTAACGTGTCGGTGGGAGAAGAAAATACCGCCGTTGCAGCAGTCCAGGACTACACGAAATTATATTGCAAGAACACGCCGGAAGCATTAGCCGGGGGAAATCCGCCGGACGATACCAAGGACCAGGCAGCAGCCAAAGAAAAAGAAATCAGAAGCAAAATTGCAGCATTAACAATTCAACACATGGAGTAAGAAAGAGAGGAAAGCAGCATGAACAGAGAACAGTTAATGAAAATGAGCAAGAAAGAGTTAAAAGCACGCCTTGTTACCGTGGGTAAAGAAGCCCAGGACAAGAGCGGCGAGGAATTAACCGCCCTCATGGACGAAGCAAGGACCATTGGGGAAATCCTGGACGAGATTAAAGCCCGTGAGGAACTTGCAAAGGCAGCCCAGGCAGCAGCCGGAGAGGGCGAAGGACCGGACGGAAACGCCGGAGAGGGTGCAGAGGTCAAAGACCAGGCAAGAGCAAAGAGTGGTAAGGCATTAAAAGCCGGAGCAAAGACCACATACAACGCAAAGAAGATTGCTAAACCTATGGCGGCACTTTCCACCACAACGGGCGTTGTTATGCCACACCATACAAGCCCGGACATTGCACCGACATTTAACAACGTATCATCCCTTATTGACCGTGTTACAACTATTCCGCTTGTAGGCGGCGAAACATATAGCCGTCCTTATGTGAAGTCATACGGGGACGGGGCCGGAAGCACCGCAGAGGGAGCAGATTACAACACATCTGAACCGGAATTTGGTTACGCAGAGATTGCAAGAGAGAAAATCACAGCATACGCCGAAGAGCCGGAAGAAATGCAGAAATTAACGGATGCAGATTATGACGGCGTTATTGAAGATAGCATTACAAGAGCAATCCGCCGTTACGCATCTCGTCAGATTTTGGTAGGGGACGGCACAAGCGGAAAATTCAAGGGAATTTTCTATAATCCGGCAAGCGAAAGTGATGATATTATTGACCGCAACACGGACATTACAACCATTACCGCCGTTGCAGATGATACCCTGGACGAGATTATTTATTCCTACGGTGGGGATGAAGAGGTAGAGGATGTAGCCGTGTTAATCCTTAGTAAGAAAGACTTAAAGAAGTTTGCCAAGTTAAGAGATAAACAGGGCAGAAAGGTTTATACAATCGTAAACCATGGCAATACCGGAACAATTGACGAAGTGCCTTACATCATCAACTCCGCTTGTGCAGAAATTGGCGGAACAAAAGATGCTTATTGTATGGCTTACGGTCCGTTATCAAATTACGAGGTTGCCGTATTCTCTGATATTGAAACGGCAAAATCTACGGATTACAAGTTTAAGTCCGGCCAGATTTGCTACAAGGGTTGCGTATTCATGGGCGGAAATGTCGTTGCAAGAAACGGATTTATCCGTGTAAAGAACCCGGCAGCGTAAGAGAAAGGCGGCTAAAGCATGACAAAGGAACAATTGATTGCGAAAGCCAAATTGAGAATTAGAAAAACATCAAGTGATATGTTGGATGAAGATGTGGGGCAGCTTGTAGAAGTTGCCCTTGCAGACTTAAAACGTATCGGTGTGCATAGTTCCTATTTGGATGAAGCAGACATAAAAGACCCCTTAATCATTGAAGCCGTTTTGTTATATTGTCACGCTAATTTTGGAAGCCCGGATAATCAGACACAGTTACTTGCATCCTATGATGCAATGTGTACCAAGATAAAAGGCGGTGGGTATCATAGAGAAGCCAATAAAACTATTGATTAAAAAGAACCAAACGGAATACCAGGAAACGGAAGTATTCACAACAATTAACCCGGTGGGGCGTGACGAGTTCGCAGCCGCCGGGCAATTGGGTTATAAAGCAACCTCACAATTGGAAGTTTGGGACTTTGAATATGACGGGCAAACGGAAGTTTCCATAGACGGAAAGCGTTATGCGGTATACAGAACCTACGGACCGAAGAGTAACGGAAAAACAGAGTTGTATATTGCGGAAAGGGTGGGTAAAGGTTGAAAGTTTCACTTGATAACCTGGACGAAGAAATAAAAAAAGAATTGGAAAGTTACAACGTGGAAGTGGTGCGTGCAACAAACGAAAGCATCAAAGAAACGGCGAAAGAAGCGGTAAAAACCTTAAAAAAAGGCGGACCATATAAAAACAGAACGGGAAAGTATGCTAAAGATTGGACCGCCGGGCAACGTGAAAAAACAAAGTCAGTAATAGAGGTACAAGGTTATACAGTGTATAACAAAGAGAATTACCAATTGATCCACCTTTTAGAATATGGACACCAAAGCAGAAACGGCGGAAGAGTAAAGGCGTTTAGCCATATTACCCCATTGAATGAACAAATAGGGGAAATAGTGGCAAGCAAGATTGAAAGAAAATTAAGGGGGTAAAAATGGCAACGGCAGCAGTATTAACAGAACGGGCGAAAAGTTTAGGATTACCAATAACAAAAAACGCCTTTGAGGGGACATTGGAAAGTCCCGTGCCACCATTGCCGTACATGGTTTACCTTTTGCCACGGGAAGCAACCGCCGGGGCAGATAACAAACCGGGCAATTTAAAGGCGGATGATTGGCAATTGGAACTTTACACCGTTGCAGATGATGAAGCAGCGGACAAAATCAGAACACGGATTGAAAACGAGGTTTTACATGATGTGGACTATGTTAAATTTGTGGCTTATGTGGATAGTGAGGAATGTTTTCAAACGGCCTACGAAGTCACGGGATTATTGAGGAAAGCGAGGAAATAAGAATGGACAAAGAAAGCATTGTTTTAGGTAGCGGAGATTTGTATTGTACAGACTTCCAGGGAACAAACGAAGCAATCCCGGATGATGCGGTGATTGAAACAGAAGATAACCGCCTGGGGCATATTAAGGGCGGTGCGGAAATTGAGTATGCACCGGAGTTTTACGAAGCAAAAGACGATATGGGTAAAGTTTCCAAAGTAATTATTACGGAAGAGGAAGCCACCCTTAAAAGCGGAATTATGACATGGTGCGGAACAACGCTTGAAAAGTTATGTCAGACCGCAAGAGTGACAGAAGATAAGGCAAAGGGAATTAGAACGGTCAAAATTGGCGGTATCGGAAACGCAACGGGTAAGAAATACCTTTTGCGATTTGTCCATAAAGATACCCAGGACGGAAATATCCGTGTAACGATTGTTGGTAATAACCAGGCCGGTTTTACGATTGCCTTTGCAAAGGATAGCGAAACCGTTATTGATGCAGAATTTAAAGCACAGCCTATGGACAAAGAGGGTACTTTAATCCTTTACACAGAGGATATTGACAAAACAGAGTAGCCAAAACACGGACCAACGATAAGAACGGGCGGCCGGTTGAAAAATCGAGCCGCCTTATTGCATGAAAGAGAGGAACACAACATGGCAGTAAAAGAATTTAACATGAACAAAATTAAACGTACCTTTTGGCCGTTTACTCTGAAAGATAAAAAGGATGAAAACGGAAATGTGGTTGAAAAGGGCAAAAAAATTATTGTCCGTATGCCGCAAAAGGGCGTTTTTGAAGCAATAAAGGATGTGGAAGCCAACGGAACGGGCGAGGATGCCGATACATCAACCATTTATAACCTTGTGGCAGCAGTATTAAACAACAATATGGGAAATGTGAAAGTTTCAGCCGAAGAGGTAGAGAGTTACGACATTGAAGAGTGTACGGCAATCCTTAACGCATACATGGAGTTTGTGGATGAATTAAAAGCAAACCCAAACTAAAAATGCCCTATTATCAACGCCAGGATAAAAAGGGCGAAATCCCGTATACAATCCTTACACGCCCGGAAAAATTGGTTATGGACTATTGCCATATCAATATTTACGAAGTCCAGGAAATGGAAATAGATATTTACCTTTTCTTCTTACGGGAAGCAATGATTTTTGAAAATTCACAGACCGAAGAGGGACGGAAATATTTAAAAGATTGCTTCCGTATGGAGCAGACAAAACCGGACCGTGAGAGGTTAAGAGAAAAATTCAGAAAGAAAGGGGGAAAGTCAAGTGGCTAACAACATTAAAGGTATCACTATTGAAATTGACGGCAAAACCGAGAAACTGCAAAAGGCATTATCGAGCGTAAATAGAGCAGTTAAAACAACGAAAGACGAGTTAAAAGAGGTTGAAAAGGGCTTGAAATTAGACCCCAAAAATACCGAACTTTTGGCACAGAAACAACAGTTGCTTACAAAGGCAGTAGGCGAAACAAAAGATAGATTAGATGTATTAAAAACGGCAGAAGCCCAGGTGGAGCAGCAGTTTAAAAACGGCGAAGCATCCGCAGAACAGTACAGAGCAATCAAAAGAGAAGTTGCGGCAACAGAGGAAGAGTTAAAGAACCTGGAAACCGCAGCCAAAAGCAGTAATATAACACTTGAAAAAGTGGGAAGTGCATTTGGAACTATTGGAGATAAAGCAACATCCGCAGGGCAAAAGATGTTACCCGTAACGGCAGCAATTACGGCAGTTGGAACGGCGAGTGTGGCGGCAGCAAGCGAGTTTGAGGATAGTATTGCAAAATTAAGCACAATCGCAGATACATCAAAAGAAACGGGTGTGCCGCTTGAAGAATTAGAGCAACAAATAAAGGATTTATCAGACCAAACGGGCATATCATCAGCGGAGATTGCGGAAAATGTTTACAATGCAATTTCAGCCGGACAAAAAACCGGGGATGCGGTTTCATTTGTGGAAAATGCTACGAAATTAGCAAAAGCCGGATTTACAGACAGTGGGGCAGCACTAGACATTTTAACAACCGCAATGAACGCCTACGGAATGGAAGCGGACAAGGTAACAGATGTTTCCGATATGCTCATAATGACACAGAACTTGGGTAAAACAACGGTTAATGAGTTGGCAAGTGCAATGGGTAAAGTAATACCAACGGCAAACGCCAATAATGTACAAATGGACCAGTTATGTGCATCATACGCAATATTAACCGCAAACGGAATTGCAACCGCAGAAAGCACAACATATCTAAACAGTATGTTAAACGAGTTAGGAAAAGGCGGAACAACGGTTGACGGAGTTTTAAGAGAAAAGACCGGAAAATCATTTTCACAGTTATCAGAAGAGGGAATGAGCCTTTCAGATGTATTGGATATTATCAATACGGCAGCAGCAGAGGACGGCAAAAGTTTTTCAGATATGTGGAGCAGCGCGGAAGCCGGAAAAGCCGCACTTGTATTATTGGGAGATGATGCCGGAACTTTCAATGATACATTAAGCCAAATGCAAGATGCGACCGGGGCAACAGATGAAGCGTTTGCAAAACTTGATACAACAAGCAATAAAGTAAAAATTGCAATGAACCAGGTAAAGAATGTTGCCGTGGACTTGGGAACAACAATATTAGACAGTTTGCAACCAATTATAGAAAGTGTAGTTGGAAAGATAAAAGATTTTACGGAATGGTTTAAAAATCTGAATGAGCAGCAGAAACAGACCGTTATAAAGGTTGCCGCCGTGATCGCTGCAATCGGACCGGCTTTAATTATATTTGGGAAAATATGCACGGCAATATCAAGCATAATTACGGTTGTTGGGAAGATAGGCCCGGCAATCAAGGCAGCAAAAGCGGCATTTGCGGCGTTTAATGCAGTATTGGCGGCAAACCCTATTATACTAATCGTTACCGCAATTGTGGCGGTAATAGCCATATTGGTAACGCTTTATAACAAGTGTGAGTGGTTCAGAAATGGGGTAAACAAGATTTTTGAAGCAATCAAGACCGCATTTTTTACCGCTTTCAATGCTATAAAAGAATTTTTTACCGTGACAATACCAAATGTATTTAATACGGTATTGGATTTTGTAAAGAGTAATTGGCAAGGGCTATTGCTATTACTTGTAAATCCGTTTGCCGGGGCTTTCAAACTGATTTATGACAATTGCGACAGTTTCCGGGAAGCGGTAGACACGCTTTTGCAGAAGATAAAGCAGTTTTTTGTTAATTTGTGGAATGGAATTGTTGCAATATTTCAGAATGTGGGCCAGTGGTTCACGGATAGATTTACGGAAGCATATACGGGCGTGACAACTGTATTTTCGGTAATCGGTTCATGGTTCACCGCCAGGTGGAACGATATAAAAACCGCCCTTGCGACCGTGGCAACGTGGTTTCTTACCATGTTTACAAATGCCTATACGAATGTAACAAACGTATTCGCTGCAATTGGTTCATGGTTCGCCGCCAGGTGGAACGATATAAAAACCGCCCTTGCAGCAGTAGCCACATGGTTTTTAACTATGTTTACAAACGCATACACCAACGTAACAAACGTATTCGCTGCAATCGGTTCATGGTTTGGGGCAAGGTGGACAGAGATAAAAACCGCCCTTGCATCCGTTCCGTCATGGTTTAAAACACAGTTCGATAACGCATGGACGAACATAAAAAACGCATTTGCCAATGTAACTTCCTTTTTCTCTGATTTATGGGAGAAAATCAAAGGTTGTTTCGTGAATGTCGGCGTGGCTATCGGTTCAGCGGTTGGGGATGCCTTTAAATCGGCAATTAACAGTTGCCTATCAACCATAGAGGGCGTTGTAAATAAGTTTATCGGTATGATTAACGGGGTAATTGGAATTATCAATGAGATACCGGGCGTTTCACTTTCAAAAATTGATACGCTTTCACTTCCGAGACTTGCAAAGGGCGGCGTATTAAGAGAGGGTACGGCAATGGTAGCAGAAGCCGGGCCGGAACTTTTAAGCATGGTAAACGGAAAAGCGGTTGTAACACCGCTTACGGGTTCAGCCGTAAACACGGCAGCAGACAACCTAAAGGGTAATAATGGCGGTTTCCACCAGGAAATCAATATTACAAGCCCTAAAGCCCTATCCCCTTATGAAGTGGCAAGACAAACGAGAATACAGACCCGTGCAATGGCTATTGCAATGCAGAGGGGGTAAATTATGGCAGATATTACAATTACTTGTACAAATGATAAAAATGTTTCTATTACCTTTAGGTGGGATTGGGATAAAAGCCCATTCCACCTATTGGATGTAGAGGGAATTTATGGTTACAGTTGCAAGGTTACAACATCAGAAAATACTACCACGGACGGCAGCACATACCAGGGAAGCACGGCAGAGGAAAGAAACATTGTAATTACAACAGAGATTGACGGGGATTACAAAAAGAACCGGGAATTATTATACAGAGTATTCCAAAAGGGCAGAACCGGAACGCTTGAATATAGCGAGGACGGGGATGTAAAAACTATCAATTACAAAGTAGAAAATGTATTGCCGGGAGCAATAACGGGCGTTGTGAGGGATTATACAATTAGTCTTAAATGTCCAGACCCATACTTTAAGGACCTGTCAGATGTGGAAGTGGTAATGGCAAGTTGGGTATCAGATTGGTACTTTGAAAACGGGTTTGATATTAACGGCGTGGAATTTGGACACCGGGAAGCCGAGTTGGTAAAGGAAATTGAAAATAACAACGGTGCGGACAATATCGGAATAACTGCAATATTCAGAGCGGACGGCATTGTAAAAAATCCGGCTATTTACCATTCAGAGAGCGGGAAATATATAAAAGTCGGTTATGCCGGAAATGATTTTGAATTGCAAAGCGGCCAATATGTGGTTATTTTCACGCACACCGGAAAGAAAAATATATACCTTTTGGACGGTGTGAGCCAGGCAGAAATTGAGGAACACAAGGACCGTTACGGAATGATTGATTGGGAAACGGTTGTTTCTATGTACGGAACAATTATAAATCAGTATTTGGACGAGGACGGGGATTTTATACAGTTGCAGGACGGCACAAACACCATTACATACAATGCAGAAAGCGGCATTAACTATTTATCCGTGTCCGTATATTACCGCATTTCATATTTGGGGGTGTAAGAGCATGGAAATTATTGTATATGACCGCAATTTGTACCGCCTGGGGACGATTGAAAACCATACATCCTTACAATGGCATAGAAAATATTACGAGTGTGGCACGTTTGAGTTACACGCCCCGGCAACAGAGGACAACATAAGGCTTTTGCAGCCGGGTAATGTAATAAGGCCAAAGGGAAAGGATGAAGCCGCCGTTATCCGTGGGGACCAGACAGAAGAGGAAAGCACCCTTGTAAATGAGATTGTGCGAAACGGCTATTTTCTGCCTATATATTTTAATGACAGATTGACCGGTACCATGTTTACATTTAACGGAACGTGTGAAGATGCTATGCGTTATATGATTAACCGCATGGCAGCAGTACCGTTGTTGGAAGTAGCCCCAGGAATAGGGGATGCAACCAAAATAACATTCCAGGCAACCTATAAGAATGTATTAACCTATCTTTCTAAGATTGCCCGGTATTGTGAATTGGGCTTTAGGGTAGTGCCGGACTTTAAGGGTAAGAAAATGACCTTTGAAACATATAAAGGCATAGACAGAACCACGAAGCAAGGCACAAAGCCCCGTGTAATCTTTTCAGAGAGTTACAACAACCTAAACCGTGCAAAACATACCTATTCAGACGAAACCGCCAAAACAAAGATTGTTGTAGGTGGGGCCGGGGACGGTGCGGACCGTATTTATGTAACGGTAGGCGGCGGAACGGGGTTTGATTTACGGGAAGAGTTTTTGGATGCCAAAGACATAAATAAAGATGATTTTTCAACCAATGCGGAATACCTGGAAGCGTTACGCATCCGGGGGGAGCAGTACAAAGCGGAAAACGCCGTGATTGAGAACATAGAAGCCGAAGTGGAAGCCGAGGTTAATTTTATCTATGGCACGGATTACGATTTAGGGGACATTGTGACAGTAGAAAAGGCAAAATGGAACAAAATATTAAATTTACGCATTACGGAACTTTGCGAGGTTTACGAATACGGCGGAATGTATGTTGTTCCTACTTTTGGGGATGCCCTACCCACAACCATAAATTGGGACAATTAGGAAAGGAGAGGAAAAGCAAATGGCAGTAAGAGGATTTTTTTACAATTCCGTAAATAAAGACCGCTTATACAACGGCCAGGATATGAACGAGGACAAAGCCCCGTTCTATAAAGAGGGTGTGGCGTATGGACATTTGCAAGTAACCGCAGACGGGGAAAGTATGGCGGTAAAGGTGGACGGCGGAAGCCGTACCGGGTACGCATACATCAACTTGCACACAATCCATAATACAACCGTCCTAGAATTGCCCGTGAGCGGTTCAAACGGTACATTGCCAAGAATTGACCGTGTAATATTGCGGAATGATGAAACAGAGCGAAAACCAAGCATTTTTATTTTAGAGGGGGCATATTCAAGCAATCCGCAGCCGCCGGAACTTACGAACAATGACACAATCCAGGAAAAATGTTTGGCGGAAATTTACGTGGCCGCCGGAGCGGTGGCAATATCCCAAAGTGATATTACAGACACCAGGGCAGACACGGGATTATGCGGTTTCATTGCATCACAGTTTGAGGATTTTGATTTTTCGCAGTTCACAAAGCAGTTTAACGCATGGTTCGCCCTGGAAAAAAAGAGCATGGAACAAGACCACGCAAATTTCATTGAAGAATACGCCGAAATGACACAAGCGTTTATGACGGAACAGGAAGCTCAATGGAATAAGTGGTTTAAAGAAAAACAAACGGAACTTTCCGGGGACATTGCCGGGAAACTGCAATTACAGATTGATGATGTAAAAGAAAAGGTTTACAACATTGCTTTTAAGGTTTACATCATTAGCACATTGGAGCAGATTACAAGCCCGGTAACGGTAAAACTTACAAACAAGACCACGGGGACCATGCAGACAGTTACAGTTACAAAAAGCCAAATGGGCTTTTATGTCACGGAAGCCGGAGAATACACCGTGGAAGCGGATTTGGAAAGCGTTATGGTTACACCGAAAGCCTTTAAGGTTACAAACGATAATCTTATGACAACGCAGAATATTACATTGCGTGAGGGTTCAAACCTGGGATATATCGGAAATTATATTGGTTCATTTATTGCACAATAAAAAGAAAGAGAGGATTAAACAATGGTAGGATTTCCAAAAGTAATTAAGACAAAGGCGGATTTAGTCAACACTTACAAACTTGTAAAGAAAGGCAGATTGAAGAAAGAAGATTGGTTGGCAGCAGTTGAGAAGTTGGAAAATCAGAATTTCATTTTTTGCCCTATTCTGGAGAAAACCGAGGACAGAAAGGGCGTTACCCTTATGTTTGTAAACGAGGTTACAGAGGGGGACAAGGTAAAAGCCGGGAACGTGACCGCAACCGTTAAGACCGTGGAGCATATTGAGGTTGAAAAGGCAGCAGAAGCAGACCAGGAAACGACAGCAGCAGAGGGAACGGCGGCAGCAGATGCCGAAACAACCACAAATAACAATCAGACCAAGCACACAATTTTGACACTTTCAAAGGCTATTGCGGCGGATGCGGCTACAATCGGTATTCCGGCAGAGGTTACATTTTATGACCGCCTGGGAATTACAGAAGAGGAAGTGGAGCAGATGAAAGGAGAGTTAGTATAATGGGAAGATTATTTGTTTATGACGAGAATATGACGGACGAGAGGGCGAAAATCACAGTTGCTAAAATGGCCGCCGTATCGGACATTGTAGCGAGTGAAAAGGCATTTATACAGTATTCCGCAGCCGGACAATTAACCGTGCTTGCCGGGGCAGTTATTGCGGTAGGGGATGCCATTTTTCAGACCGAGGAAACAACACTTTCCGACGCCAACCTGGACGGTGCAAGCAGTTTTGCACACGGTAAGGATTATTACATTTACTTGTGCGACAATGGCAAGGACAGTTCAAACGAGGTTTATTTAATCTCTGAAAATTCCACATTCCCGGACGGCGTGGAATGGGACGATACAAACACCCGTAAAATTGGCGGTTTCCACTATGGCTTTGTTAGAAATGTGGATGAATACGGCAGAGAAGTAAATACAAGTGGAAGTGTGCGTGGTAGCGGTTGGGAAAGTAACGTGCGTGAGGACATTGCCCCTAACTCTGTATGGACCGCATTACACCGTCCGAAGTGCGACCCGTCCGGTATGGCATACCTGGAGAATGGTTTGTGGGCTGATATTTACCTTGCATCAGATGATGGGGCGAACGGCTTACAATCTGTATATAATGCAACGCCTATTACGGGTACAGAGGGTTTAAATTGGTATATTGCCAATGAAAAGGCTGCCCGTGTCGGAAAGCGTTTACCGGACCTTGCAGAGTGGTTAATTGCAGCAGAGGGAAGCCCCCAGGGATTAGACGGCAGCAATACAAACGGTTGGACCGCAACAACCAACACTGCAAGAACCGCCGTTGGAAAAATCAAAAATGCAATTTCTGTAAAAAACATTATGGATATTGCCGGGAACGTGTGGGAATGGCTTAACGAGTTGTGTTTAGACCCAACCGCCGCATCCTGGAATTGGTACAATGTTATGTCCGGCTACGGTCAAATTTATATGCCGTCACAAACAGCCTTGCACGCCCTCCTTGGCGGCGGCAGTTGGTACTACGGCGTGCATTGCGGTAGCCGTGCCGTCGTTTGCGACAATTACCCGTGGTACGTGAACACGAACATTGGTGTGCGGTGCGTGTGTGACAGTCTGTAATCTGCCAGGGTGGGCGAAAGCCCACCCCATAGAAAAATATATAAACCGAGGATAAAAACATGGCAGAGAACAAGAAAAGCAATCAAGCGGATGCGTATATGGAGAGCATGAAAGCGTATCAAAAGACCTATGATTTTCTTTTATACCTTTATCCCATATTGTCACAGTTTCCGAAATTTGAGAAATTCGCATTGCAGAGCCAAATTAAAACGGCGGTTTTTGAAATGCTTAAATCAGTAATCAGATTTAGAAAGACCGGGACAAAGAGCCATATATATAACGCAGATGTAGAGTTGCAGTTTATCAAAACCCTCATACGGCTTTCCTACGATTTGGAATATCCGGCAATGAGCAAACACAGATACGAAGTATTGAGCAAGAAAATGACAGAATTAGGATGTATCATTGGCGGAATAATCGAAGCCGTAAAGAATGGAAATTGGAAATAATGTTGGCATTGCCAATTTTATTTTGGGGAAACTGTTAATATGCACCGGGCCAGTTCACGGAACTTTCCGAGCCTTGCACGCCCTCATTGGCGGCGGCAATTGGAACAACGGCGTGCATTGCGGTAGCCGTGCCGTCAATTGCAACAATTACCCGTGGAACGTGAACACGAACATTGGTGTGCGGTGCGTGTGTGACTTTACAATTTTATAGACATAGAAGCCCAAGCGGCCACTAGCAAAGATTTACATTTTAAGTAAGTCAGACGGTTTGCCCGTTCCGGTGCGATACCGGACAAACTAACAAAGCAAACCACCTTTTAGTAAAATAGAATATTTGAAAATTGGTAGGGATTAAATGAAAACAGTAAAGGGACTACATGAGAAAATGGGGACCTTTGAAAATGCCAATACTTCATTCCACCAGGCGGCAAGGTGCAAGCGGTACACGAATGAGGTATTGGCTTTTTCTATGGTTAAGGAAGAGGAACTTTTAAGAGCAACCGAGGAAATACAGAATTTAACATATAGACAAGGGGAATATAAGATATTTAAGGTGTTTGAGCCAAAAGAACGGCTTATTATGGCGTTGCCGTTCTATGATAGAGTGGTGCAACACATGATTTGTAACGCTATTCAACCCGTATTTGAAAACGGATTTTATTACCATTCTTACGCTTGCCGGAGCGGTAAGGGGATGCACGCCGCAAGTGATACATTGTATCAATGGATGTATGAAACAGAGGTAAAGCAAGGGTTAAGGATGTATGCCTTTAAAGGGGATATATCAAAGTATTTTGCATCTATACCGCATGACAAATTAAAGGATGAAAACCGCCGCTATATAGGGGATAAGAAAGCCCTTACGCTAATGGATGATATTATAGACCACAACGGCATATTGCCGGACGGCGTGGGAATACCCGTTGGAAACCTCACAAGTCAGTTATTTGCGAATGTGTACGGCAATAAGTTAGATAAATTTTGCAAGCACGTTTTACATATTCCGTATTTTGTGCGGTACATGGATGATTTTATTATCCTATCGGATGATTTGGAGCAGTTAAAAGAATGGGTTAAGAGAATAGAAGAATTTTTGGAAAATGAAATGCTTTTGCATATTAACCCTAAAAGCACAATCCTATACGCCGGGAATGGCATAGATTTTTGCGGATATATCCACTATGCAGACCACAAGAAAGTAAGAAAATCATCTATCAGAAAGTTAAAGCAAGATGTAAAGGCGTATGAGTTGGGCGAATTGCCGCCGGAAGAATTTAACCGGAAGTATGAAAGCAGAAAGGGACATTTAGGAAACGCCGACACATACCACATTGCAAAGGCGGTTGAATACGAATTGTTATTCTATGAATGGGAACGCCTGGAAGCAACGGCGTAAAAAGGTCAGAATAAAAAGCCGTTCCATTATATGATTTACTTGTAAAAAACAAGGAAAGGAGCATGGAACAATGGAGAAAATGTTTAACTTTATTTCCGTGATTGGCGGATTGGTTGGCGGTTTTATCGTTTCGTTGTTCGGCGGTTGGGATGTGATGTTATACACAATATTGCTTTTTGCTATCCTGGATTATTTCACGGGCATTTTGAAAGCAGTCTATAAAAAAGAACTTTCAAGTGCAATCGGATTTAAGGGGATTGTAAAAAAAATCATGGTATTTGTGGTTATCGCAGTTGCCTACAACGTGCAGAGAATGACCGGGGACACAATACCATTAAGGGAAATTGTTATTGTTTTCTTTATCTGCAATGAAGCACTTTCCATTTTGGAAAATGCGGCGGAATTTATCAACATACCGCAGCAGTTAAAAGATGTGCTTTTGCAGTTAAGGGACAAGAACGCAGCGAAAGCAGAGAATGAAGCGAAAGAGGATGAATAACACATGGAGAAGCAGCAGTTTATAAAGAGCATTGCGGAATATGTGAAAAAATACGCCTCTGCCTATGGGATTGCGGTACATAGTCCAATCATAGCCCAGGCGGTGCTTGAAAGTGGTTGGGGCGAAAGCAAACTTGCTTCCTTGCATCACAATTATTTTGGTTTGAAATGTGGGACAAAATGGACCGGCAAGAGTGTAAATCTTTCTACTATGGAAGAATACACACCCGGAACACTCACACAGATTAAAGACAATTTCCGTGTATATGAAAACATGGAAGAGGGCGTAAAAGGGTATTTTGATTTTATTCAGTTATCCCGTTATCAGAATTTACGAGGTATCACAGACCCGGAAGAATACCTTAAAACCATTAAGGCGGACGGGTACACAACAAGCAGTAAATATGTGGAAAATACAATGCGTGTTGTTACGCAGTATGATTTGACACAGTATGATGTAAAAGGAGAAGAAAGCATGGGAAAAACAGTAAGTGCAGTATTAGCCCAGGCGAAAGCGTGGATTGGCAAGAAAGAAGCGGACGGCACACACAAAAGTATCATTGATACATACAACGCACACAAGCCACTTGCAAGAGGTTACAAAGTTAAATATACAGATGCGTGGTGTGCAACTTTTGTTTCCGCCGTAGCTATCAAGTGCGGCGTTACCGACATCATCCCTACCGAGTGCGGATGTGGTCAAATGATCGCATTATTTAAGAGCCTGGGAGAATGGAACGAAAGCGATAGCAGAACACCGAAGCCCGGGGATATTATCTTTTATGATTGGGATGATACCGGGGCCGGAGATAATACCGGGTGGCCGGACCATGTGGGAATTGTCGAAAGCGTAAGCGGCGGCAATATCACAGTTATTGAGGGCAATAAAAACAATGCGGTAGCACGCCGCACCATTGCCGTAAATGGCCGTTATATCCGTGGTTATGGCGTTCCGAAATATGAAGCGGAAGCAGCCGGAAACACAACCGCAGCCACAAAGAACGTTGCCGAGGTAGCAAAAGAGGTTGTTGCTGGAAAATGGGGCAACGGCGAGGATAGAAAGAACCGCCTTGTAGCCGCCGGATATGATTACAACGCAGTACAGAACCAGGTAAACGCAATCTTAAAAGGCAATACCGCCACAAAGAGCATTACCGAAGTTGCAAAAGAAGTCATTGCCGGGAAGTGGGGGAACGGAGCAGACAGAAAGAACCGTTTGACCGCCGCCGGATATGATTACAATGCAGTACAGAACAAAGTAAATGAGTTATTGAAGTAACACACCTTTAGGAATTTGGCTACCAAAAGAGCAAGGAAAATAATGTATATCACGGAATTAAAAGCACACCTTAAAAAGTGTGCTTTTTCTTTTAAATAAAACTTTTTGAAAATATTACGCAATATGTATTGACATATTGCGTAATATGCAATATAATAAAGACAGTTAAGAAAGGAACACAAGGAAAAAGAGGAAAAGAAAATGTGGGAAGTAGTAAAAACGGTAAAGGGATATGACATAACAAGAATGATTGGAAGCCGGGGTGCTTACCATGTATCAGTAAGAGAGGGGAAAGGTTTTAGAGAGTTCCACACATTCAAAACCATAAAGGCAGCGGTTAAGTTTATCGAAACTGCATTATAAGCATTGAGCCGGGGCAAAGCCCCCGGCGGAAAGGAAAAAAGATATGATTAAAATTACAGTTGTATTACACAAAGAAAATGAGAAAGTAAAAACAATAGCAAAATATGTAAGAGGAAATGCATGGGATATAAACGAGAGCATATACAACACATTAACAGCATGGGGAATAGATGAAGAAATTGCAATAGATTGTGCATCATGGGGAGAACTTGCCGGAATAGGAGAAAGTTATAATATGGATGACTTCGATTTATATATTGATGATGAAGAATAAAAATATATAGGGGCGGCAGTAGAGCCGCCCAGGCAACTAAAACGGCCACACCGTGAACGGGTGCGAGTGTCCCAAGCCACTATAAACCGTTGAGGGGTTGCAACAATAGGCGTTGCGGTACTGTCTGACAAGTTTTGACCCACGTTTTAATGTGAAACGGGGAAGCAATGAGGAATACACCGGGCAAGGGTGCATTGCTTATATACACAATCGTTTAGACCAATGCCCGGAAACCCAAAACGCCTATATAATGCAACTATATATTGAAACCCGTTATTTCTGTGATTTTATCAATGGTAAACACAAAGACTTTTAAGCCTGGCACAATCCGCCGGGCTTATTGTGTATAAAAATAATTCTTAAATATTACGCAATATGTATTGACATATTACGCAATATGATATATAATAAAGACAGTTAAGAGAGATACATAAACTTAACGAGTACCTGGGCGGCAGAGAAAGGAGAACAACATGGAAGATATGGACAAGAAAGAAATAAAAGAGGTCATTGAGTGGTGTGACGAGAAAGGGCATAGCGAACATGAGATTTTGGATTTAATCAGAAGAATTGTGGATGCGAAGCCAAGAAATGAAGAAAAGCCTAATGAATAGGCTTTAGGGGTACAGAAAGGGCGGTGGACTTGCCAAAGCCGCCCAAACTGTAAAATCTATTATAAACCAAAAGGCAAGAGAAAGGAAGAGGGCAAAGGATGCCGAAAACCAAAAAAGAATTTAACCAAGTGGAATATCAAAATAAATTCATAAATGAAAAGTACGACCGTATCAATTTAACAGTGCCAAAAGGCGAAAAAGCAGTTATAAAAGAAAAAGCCACCGCCGCCGGGGAAAGTGTGAACGAATATATAAACCAGGCCATTAAACAGAGAATGGGAGCGGAAAACAATGTTTAATAAATATGGAGTAACGGCAGCAGAAGCCGCAAGAGCATTAAACGCCGCAATGCAATTATTACCACCGCCAGGGAAAGAAGAAATAGAACTTATAAAAAGAAATCCCACTTTAAATTGGTGGCAGAAACGGAAATTGATACGCCAAATAGAGAGGGGATAACACAGAAGAAAGCGAGGAACGCAACATGGGATTATTTAGCAATTTATTTTCAAAGAAAACCACGGCAGCAGTACAACAACCCGTGCAGATGCCGGAAGAAAAGAAACCAAGATACATTGTAAAAACACAACGGTTTATCCTGGATAATGTAAAAGACCACATGGAAGATATTATGGACCTTGTGGACGAAAACGAAGATTACAAAATGGGAGAGAAAGAACTCATAGAAGAAAACCGGACAGATGAAAATATATACGAATACGAATTAAACGGGAAAGCCACTATAACCCCTATATCTTGTGAGGGGGGGGCGGAACAACTACAAGTATTTGTATATAATACCCACATAGGAGATATAAAAAAAGGCGGCATAAGCAGAGTAAAAAACCTTTTAAAGAAAGGAAATATAGAAAGCATATGGCCGGAAGTTTCCGGCGGAAGTTACAAGCATTTGCGGTATGATGCCGAAAAAGATATATATTACTATGATGAACTAGGAAAAGAATTTAGCATTACCATTGAAATAACCTATAAAGAAGAAATCACAGAATAAGCGAAAAGAAGAATAGAAAGCAGACGGGGACAATGCCGGGATTTTCCGGGTTGTCCCTATTGCCGTATCAAGGGGGTTATTTTTATGGGTAAGAAATACAAGCAGTTAAGCCAAAATGATAGAATATCAATGGAAACGCTTTTGAACAAGGGACATTCTGTAATAGAGGTTGCGGACTATTTACACGTTCACAGAAGCACGATTTACAGAGAAATAAAACGGGGCGAATACCTACACACAAATTCAGACCTTACGGAAGAGGTGCGTTATAGTAGCGACAAGGGGCAGCAGGCCCACGATTGGAACGCCCAGGGAAAAGGCAGAAGTATAAAAATAGGCAATGATATTAAATTGGCGGAATACATAGAAAATAAGATTGTAGAAAATAAATATAGCCCGGAAGCGGCATTGGCAGCAGTAGCAACAAGCGGAATAGAGTTTAGCACAACAATAAGTGTAAGAACCTTATACCGCTACATTGATAACGGCATATTCTTAAAATTGACAAATAAGCATTTACCCGTTAAAGGAAAGAAGAAACACCATAATAAGAAAGTCAAAGTACAGAAGAGGGCGGCAGCCGGAGAAAGTATAGAGAACCGCCCGGATGAAGTGGCAACCCGTGAAACATTCGGCCATTGGGAAATGGACACCGTAAAGGGCAAACAAGGCGTTACAAAATCATGTATGCTTGTTTTGACCGAGAGAAAGACCAGGGACGAGATTATTTTTAAACTAAAAGACCAAAAGGCGGAAAGCGTAGTGGATGCCCTGGACCGCTTAGAAAGAAAATGGGGAGATATGTTTTCTAAAGTGTTTAGAAGCATTACGGTAGATAACGGCGTGGAGTTTTCAGATTGTAAGGGCATGGAGCGTTCTATACTAAACCCAGGAGAGAAACGCACATATTTATTCTATTGCCACCCTTATAGCAGTTGGGAGAGAGGAACAAACGAGAATACAAATAAACTGATACGCCGCCACATTCCAAAAGGGGAAGATTTTGACGAAAAGCAAGATAGGGACATTGAATATATAGAAAATTGGATAAACACATACCCACGGGGCATTTTTGGCTTTAAAACATCAAAGGAATTATTTAAAGAAGAGTTGGAAAAAATCACGGCATAATATTTTTTCAAAAACTTGTCGCAAAACTATTGACAAAATATAATTGCAACAATGTTGAGATAAAAGACTTGACAATAGAAACTGATAATGGTATTATAAAAATCTGTCACGGAAAAGTGATGGATTTTTATTTATAATAAGGGATGTAAGGTAGCCTTTGAAAATAAAAATAAAAACCTCAAAAAATGTGTTGACAAAACAAAATACACATGATATTATATAGAGGTTGTCGCTGATAAAAATAGAAAGCGACAAAAAATAATTTAAAAAAGTTGTTGACAAACATGAAACACTTTGATATAATATAAAAGCTGTCGCATGAAACGGCAACAACAAAAAGAACATTGATAACTGAACAATAGACAACAAACCCTGAAAATTCTTTAAAGAGATTTTTCAAGAACGGACATCGAAAGATGTCGAACCAGAACAGTAAACAGGAACAGAATTGCCAAGCGATTCTGACCCGGATACAAACATTTTTAACGAGAGTTTGATCCTGGCTCAGGATGAACGCTGGCGGCGTGCTTAACAC